>Ga0182004_10002239_pt1 | contig 14908 bp, 21 predicted proteins | sample Sormic07211540_1_FD_120479 | JGI IMG/M metagenome (GOLD analysis project Ga0182004, IMG submission 120479) | Endophyte microbial communities from Sorghum bicolor roots, Mead, Nebraska, USA - 072115-40_1 MetaG | ecosystem: Host-associated > Plants > Roots > Unclassified | place: USA: Nebraska...
ACCGCTTTAGCCGATTCGTAGCGTAGATCAAATTCCGACAATGCTAATATCCACTTGCCGATTCTACCACTCATAATCGGCATTGATAACATGTATCGGACTACATCATCTTTGCATATGACAGTGCATTGGGCCGATAGCAAGTAATGTCTCAATTTAACGCAAGAAAATTATAAGCACAAGCACAACTTCTCAATCGCCGAATACCTTGTTTCAGCATCCACCAATCTTCTACTTAGATAATAAATCACACGCTCCTTCCCTTCAAATTCTTGAATGAGAGCCGAACCGATGACCATACCATCGGTAGACAAATATAATCTGAAGGGTTTTCCTTGCTGTGGTGGAACCAAAACTGGAGTGTTTATCAAATAATTCTTGATTTCATCAAAGGCTAACTGTTGCTCTTTTCCCCATACAAATTCTTGATTGACCTTTAACTTAAGCAAGGGACTAAAAACATGAATCTTACCTGACAAATTAAATATAAATCGTCTGATAAAATTAATCTTGCCGATCAACAATTGAAGTTCAGTCTTATCGGTGGGAGCAACTATTTTGTTGATGGCATCAACAGATCTCCTACTTATTTCAATCCCTCTTTGATGCACCATAAAACCTAGAAATTGCCCTGCCGATACACCAAATGCACATTTATTAGGATTCATTTTTAAACCATGTTTCTTGTGCACTCCAACACCTTTCGCAGATCGGCTAGATGTTTTATGAAATCTCCTGACTTAACCACCACATCATCAATATAGATTTCCACTAGCTTGCCGATGAACTCGTGGAAGATAAAATTCATGGCTCTCTGATAAGTAGCACCAGCATTTTTCAAGCCAAAAGTCATGACTATCCATTCAAACAATCCAACATGACCAGGACATCTAAATACAGTCTTAGGAATATCTTCTTCAGCCATGAATATTTGATTGTAACCTGTATTACCATCCATAAAGCTATTAATTCGATGTCCAGCTGCAGCATCAACCAACAGATCGGCAACTGGCATTGGATAACCATCCATCGGCGTAGCTTTATTAAGATTCCTAAAGTCAATGCAGACATGAAGTTTCCAATTCTTCTTGTAAACGGGGACAACATTGGAAATCCATTTGGCATACCGACACTACCGAATAAATTTAGCTTTAATAAGTTTGGTTATTTCGGCCTTAATATTAGGAAGAATATTAGGATTGCATTGGCGTGCTGGCTGCTGATGCGGCCGAAACCTAGACTTAATAGGCAACCGATGTTCAACAATCGATCGGTCTAAACCAGGCATCTTGGTATAATCCCAAGCAAAGCAATCATTATATTCCTTTAACAAATCGGTTAATTGTTGCTTATACTCAGAATCTAACTTAGCACTAATAAAAGTAGGTCTTGGTCTATCACCATTACCTATATCTACTTCTAGTAGATCATCAGCCGATGTAAACCCCTGTCCTAACTTTCCATCATCAGCGAACCTATCCATTAAAACTCTTCATCAGAACCGACTGCTTGGATCGGTGGAATTTCATAATCGGCAACTTTGAGGAAATCTTTATCCCAAGCTTCCCCTGAAATGCATCTGGTCCGTTCATGAGTATCTGACTCTGCCGATGCAATGACATATGAAGAATCACCGGGGACAATTTCAATTTTGTCACCTACCCATTGAACCAGGCACTGGTGCATTGTAGAAGGAATACAACAATTGGCATGAATCCAGTCTCTCCCCAATAGCAAATTGTATGCACCTTTCCCGCTGATGACAAATAAAGTTGTCGGCAAAGTCTTGCTACCGATGGTCAATTCAACACATATAGCCCCCTTGACTGGAGATACATTGCCTTCAAATTTTTTCAACATCATATCGGTCTTGGTCAAATCCTGATCCCCTTTGCCAAGCATCTGATAGACCGCGTATGGCATAATGTTGATAGCAGCTCCACCATCAATGAGTATTTTGGACATTGATTGTCCGTCAACTCTGCCTTTGACAAACAAAGCTTTGAGATGCTGTCTTTCATCATTAGAGGGTTTTTCAAACATAGCTGTCATCGGGTCAAGAGCCAACTGAGCTATCTGATCAGGAAAATCTATCTCTTCATCATCACTGAAAGGTGCAAGAAACTCCATCGGCAACATAAACACCATATTAACATCTGCCGATGGTCCTTTCCCTTTGTGATCCAACTGCTGCCGATTCTCAGACTTAGCAGAATGTTCTTCCCTGCTTAATTCTTCCTGCCTCTCTCGCTGCATCCTCCTTTTCGGCGTCCTTGTCAACCCTTCTGGACACCATTGGGGAAGCTGTGTCCTCCGTACTGGTTGATAGCGAGACTCCTTTGATTTCATCCGATAAGTATTAGCATCCCTGCAAAATATAAACTCATTGAGAACCCGTGCATTTGCCATCTCCTCAAGCTCCTCTTGGTTTCTTGGAAAATGACCGACACGTTCACCAAGCCTATCATGCACACTGATCCTACCCCCCAGCCGATCGTGAACTGACGTCCTTCCTCTAATCAGCCCGTTAAATCGTCGATCATCGTTCTGATGTTGCCGATTTGGCCGATCGTTCCGATTATAACCATTGCACTCAGGGCAGTCTCTGACAATCGGTAACTTGATATTTTGCTCCCAACAGTGGATGAAGAACGGGCAATTCCAATGATCTTTGTGCCGATTCCACTCTTGTCGGCGTCTTTCTTCTTCTCGGTGACGATCCTCTTGCTGGCGGCAATACCGATCTTCACGCTGTTGCCAAGTCTCCTGATGCCGTCTATGAGTGATCACAATACCGGATCGAGGAGGTCTCCCGGAACTGGTGCCTTCTTGGATCAAACCTTTGCCCTTGGCGTCATCGGTAGTGATCTGATGTTGGGGGTCTACCGATGCGCTCTTCTCAGCTGCTTCCAATGTCAAGACCTTAGTCTTTCCCTTAGCGTCCAGCATATTTGTAGGGAAAGGATGCTGATCAATCTTCATCGGCTTCTGAGCTTTGGAGCTATCGAATTTGATCCTCCCAAACTCTATAGCCAACTGCAATTGTTGTCTGAACACTTTGCATTCATTTGTACTATGAGACGTCGCATTATGCCATTTGCAATACTTGATCTTCTTCAACTCTTCTGCCGATGGGATCACATGATTTGGTGACAACTTAATTTTCCCATCCTAAAGAAGAAAATCAAATATCCTATCGGCTTTTGTGATGTCAAAAGCAAACTTTTCCAGCTCTTTATGACAGGAAGGATAGGACATCGGCTTTTTGTTTTCACCCATTCTGCCAAATCAATGACTGGTTCTTCATTAGATTCTGAACTTGCTACGTCATGGACAAATGACACCTTCTTGTTCCAAGCCTTTCTTGGTTCAAAAGTCTTGATATCTTGATCAGAGATTCTCTACACCAAATGACTTAGACTTTCAAACTCTTGAGAAGCATATTTGTCTTTAATATGTGGCAACAGTCCTTGGAAAGCCAAATCGGCTAGCTGCCGATAATCTAGAACTAGACTATAGCATTTGTTCTTGACATCCCGCAACCTTTGCACAAAACTATCAACCGATTCATCATTGCGTTGCCTCAGCCTAACCAAATCGGTAATCTTCTTCTCATGAACTCTAGAAAAGAAGTACTTATGGAACTGGTTCTCTAGATCAGTCCAAGTAACTACTGAATTTGGAGGCAATGAAATGAACCAAGTAAAGGACGATCTGGACAACGATGATGAGAATAGACAAACCCTTAACTCATCTCTGTTGGCAGCTTCTCCACACAGGATGATTAACCGATTAACATGTTACATGGTTGACGTATCATCTTGTCCAGAGAATTTAGTGAAATCTAGCACCTTGTACTGATTTGGGAGTGGAATCAAGTCATAAGCAGGAGGATACGGTATCCGATAAGAATAAGTATTGACCTTCGGTTTATTCTGAATTGATCTCTCATAACTTCCGCTATCTTATCGGCCCAATAGGCATCGGCATCCTACCGATGTACAGGTTGAGGTTCTGGTACCTGCTGATAAGCCTCCACGTGTCTCTGAGGTGCACGATCTCCAGGGAACATGGTGTTGGCCATAGGTTGCTGGCCACCTGTCTGTGGAGCAAGATTCATCGGCTGATTAATTGGTCCTTGATTCTGAAAACCAAGCTGCATCTGTCCCTGCTGGAATCTCGTAGCCTGATGATTATACTGAGCCATTTGTGGAAAGACAAACTACCCTGTCCATCCATTGTTAACGTTCATCAGCATAGGCCCTGCCGATGGCTGATAGTTGGGTGTCATCATTGGGTTGACATACCCTATCTGAGTCATAAACCTTTGGTGCATCGGCAGTGGATCTACCGATGCGTTGGGCATCTGCAATGTCGGCATCTGAAAGTTTCCAGTAACAGGCCTCGCAGTAGTGGTTGTAGAATATTGAGGATTCTGAGTCATCGGCGATACTGGAGGTGCCGATGTCATAGGAGCCTTGCCTGTCACGTCAGCCACTTGAGATGTTCCAGAACTATTCACAAAAAAGTCTGGAGGCATACCATATCTCCACTAATTAGGAGGAACTTGACAATTCTGGAATATAGACCCTGACATTGCCGATGCCAATAGATCTGTGGTAAGTTGAACCCGTCTTTCTGATGTTGCTGGATTAGTCCTCATTGGTGTAGATTGCCCATTACTCATCCCTAATGTGCTTGGAGGAGAAGTAACTTCTGTACCCGCAACGGCCGGAGGAGCCGATGGAGCCGTAACCGATGATAATCCTAGTTGATGATAAGCATGGCCCATGTATAATGGTGGTGCCTATCCTTCTTTGAAAGTTCTAGCCACAGCGTTGAAGATAGTATGGGACAACACACTGGATTGGTTGATCAAGGCACGATTAATAGCGTTATCAACCATATCTTGTAATTTACCAAGATTGGCTTCAAAGGTGCTTTGTCGAGGCATCGGCAAGTCTAGCATCTGGATTACTTCACCACTATTGTTGACGCTGAAGGATTTCAAGCAGAGCTGCTTGTGTTCCTCCATATCCCTTGCCATAGCTTGCTTCTACTCATCCCTGAGATCAGCTTTCGTCATAGCGATGACGTTATCTACATCGAGCTCAGTAATAGACATGTTGATCTTGATGATAAATCAGTCCCACCGGGCGTGCCAAAAGATGTGTTGATGCAAAAGTGGATCTGCAAACACAAAGGGCTAATATCTGATTCAACGTTAAGGCGTGCTAGCCGATTTGACCTTACAACCAACAAAGGTGATAACTCGAATACTTTGGTCCCGACAACAGCGATGCGCCCGGATGCCACGGCCAAGAGGTATTTACACGGAACTTGAGAACTCGTCGAGTTTGACTTGATGAATTCCTAAGAACTCGTAAGTAAAAAGAAAATGTGCAAGTTGACGAAGTCATCGAAAGTAGATGCAAAAATAGATGTAAAACTTTGTGTATGATTGATTGGATTGTCTCTTACATCGCTACTAGGTCTATATTTAGACCCTGTCTTAAACAGTTACAACCTGGTACGACTAGGATTCTAATTCCAAACTAAACGAAATCCGTATACATCATCTTCCCGACGATTCCCATGCCTTCCTCCACTATCATCGGCATATCATCCTCCATCGGCATTGGCAACCATTAATATCAGTCATCGGCATAGATCAACCATTATCCCTGGACTTGGTCATATCCTGCTTCTTTATCATCAGCATCATAACCCATCGGCAACTCCTTTGTCAACCGGTCACCACTTTTTCGCCTGCCGATCCAAGTTCTATTAACTTTCCAGATACGTGTCAAAAAATGGTGTAAACACATCCCATCAGGAGGTAAGGAAGGAAATAGTGTGCTGGGGTTAAGCATCCTCTATGGTGTCTCTTTTCCTTAGGTGCCCCCCTTAGAACAATAACATAGCTTACCATAGGTTAGAGGAAGACTAACGGAGTAATTCTCTCTATATCGCTCATATCTCACTATCTTGTCTGTAGCCTAGGGGTTAAGTATATATTTGGGTTAGTTAGATGCACGCTTTCTCCTAGTGGATAAATAAATAACGATACTCCGGAATTATCTCCTAGGTGAAGTGCTCACTGATATCCGTGCGCTTGCGGATTATTTCTCTATGTGCGTATCTAATATCAACACATACTCCTAGATCATTGGTTCACATATGTATCTTGCGAGTGCAACAAGGCCTGACATCTCATATGTTGTGTGCAAGTTGAGTCGAATTGTTTCAAAACCAAGGGATGATCACTGGCATGCTCTTGAGAGAGTGTGTTGCGCTATCTGAAAGGTACTATGACATATGGTATTCATTATACTAGGAACCCAATAGTGCTAGAAGGCTATTATGATGCCAACTAGATTTCTGATGCTAATGAGCTATATGCCATGAGCGGATATGTGTTCTTGGTTGGAGGTGGCGTTATTTCCAAGAAGTCTTGCAAGCAGACTATCATAATAAAGTCTACAATGGAAGCATAACTTGCAGCATTAGACACTGCTAGGGCTGGGCCGAGTGGCTTCATGAACTCCTGATGGATTTACTGGTGGTTGAAAAACTAATATTGGCTATCTCCATGAACTATGACAACCAGGCTATGATTACAAAGGTTAATAGTTCTAGAAATAACATGAAGTCTACAAGGCATGTGAAAAGAAGATTAAAATCTATCAGAAAGTTGAAAACCTCTGGAGTTATAACAGTAACCTGCTCTATGTGATGTCTAAACGTTGAATAATCTGGTAGATTCAATTTGCTAAGGGTCTGTCACGTAATATGATAGAAAGTGCATTGAGAGAAATGGGTATGAGACCCACGTGAAATCTACTATAGTGGTAACCTACTCTATGTGATCGGAGATCCCGTGAAGTACAGTGGTGAAACAAGCTAGGAGTAGATTGAGAGGAAAGATCCCTTTCTTGGCTCATTTCTGATGCATATCTTTCCTATCTACAAGGCAGGATGGTATTTACCTTAATGTATTCCAAGAGTCTTATAAAGGTGAGATGTTGTCCTACAGAACATCTTTTGAGGAGTACACCTATATGAGTCATATTGCTGGTCATAGTCTATGGGACTTGGGTAATCCCTACATACTCATGAAAGGCACTGAAGTGTGACTTATATGCTTCAAACAGCAGGGATGCCATGTGCGGCCTAGTATCAACTAAGGACTTGGCGGATCTCATCTCACATAAAACTGTCAATTTAAGGCTTAGTTCATTGTTTAGTTGTGAATGGGTGAAACTCCTATTCTAGATGGATGTTCAACTTAACAGTCTCCATCGAAACACGAGTATTTCAAAGAACTGTGGTTTTGATGCTTCATCATTACAAACCCTAGAGTTTGGTGGGGATTGTTGAATTTATTATGGGATAGGCTCATTTAGATTTAATAAATTAATAAACTCTATGGTGTGTAATTGTGGACAATATGAGTTGTACCGGATTGGAATTCTTAGAGTCCTAGACTTGACTTATATGGTGGGACTTATTCCACTTAAATTGATAAGTTAATAAAAGGACAAAGGTGTGGCGTGGTGTCGTCGGCAGGCAGGTAGTGAGCGGGCAAAGCGTGGTGTGGTTGTGTTAATTCTACCACCCACTAACTGCTAGAGTTTCAACTCACTTCTACAAGAGTTTCAACTCACTATCTATAGGCGTTTCAACTCACTATTGAGGGAGTTTCAACTCCAAGTTAAACCTCTTTAGATACCCATCTCCTCAACTGCCAACTAGGAGTCCCTTCCCCTCCTCTTTTCCACTCTAGTCGCAAGGATAAATATGAGACGGTAATCTCTTTGGTACAATGAGAGAGAACAACTTAGAACACAGTTTTGCAGCAAAGAAGAAATCCCATCTTGTAACTCCGCACGCATAGAGGAGCGAGGGGGTAGGTGCCTCCGAAGCCCTTGCCGTTCGAGACCTTGCATGGGGGATCGATAATTAGGTTTTTGGAAAGCATCATCACGATCACTCAAACCGCCGCTGCTGTTCGTGGTCATCTTCGAGCGCTGTCACCATCTTCCTCATGCGGAGGTGGGTAGATTTCTCCTTCCTAGTGGAGAGATCATCTACATCATGGAAGTTGGACAAGGATCAGGATCCTCAGAGCATAAAGGAGGGTATGAGTTGTTCTTCTTCCTGCTGTGTTTTGTCTTCAAGATCGTACATGTTTTAGTAGTTCATCCATGTTGTTTCATGTTTTGTCCTGAGTATGTTTAATATGTTCTATCATGTAGTTTATGTTTATATCCTATGTCTGTTACTGCTATAAGATATATACTCTATCTGCTTGTTTTGTTGGGTCAGTCATGTCGTTTCGTATACTAGTGCCTATCTGTTTCAGTAGTTTTGTTTCATCATTTCACATGTTGTCTCATGTTTCTAGCTATTATGAGATATATGTCTTGCCTTGTTGTTATGTTTCATATATTATGCTTTCATGCTTTTAATAATGACATGCTTCACATGTTAATTGATCACATGTTCCATATTGCTATGAACATGTTTGATATCATCATTTCTATGATTAATAATCTTTTTTATGTCATCATCATAATGTTAATTTGTGGAACTAAAATGACATGGAAATTGCCTATTTATCTAACACTTTCACCCTTCCTCTTCACAAATATTCTCTATCATAAATATTCATTTGAAACCACACATGCACATCTTGATCTTAGGGTATGGTATCCCTCCGAGGATCCTAGTTTGACTAGGCAAAATATGGAAGGTAAGTATGTTGTATCCTTGAATTACCTTTAGCTACACATAAGCCTTCGTTATAGGGAGAGAAGAGGGAAGGTACAATGATCAGTACCTTAGAAAGAAATCCACAAATACCACAAATGAGAAATTTGAAAGGATCATACAAAGGAATCTCTGAGCTTTATTTTGAAAACTTTGCAAAACTCCAGAGAAGGTTGATCAAAGAATTCAGTATAGTTCTTGACTATACTGGTCTGTATTCCAATTACCCAAGACCCATGTAACAGCAATACGCTCTATAGTTGAAGGAAACATGGGTAAGTTTGAAGATTGAACAGTTTATCCCTCGTTTGGTAGAAGAATTCCTTTTTGAATATTTGTGTACCTTTAAGATGTGAAAGCATTGCAGCAACTCCTGATACATCATGGTAATTTGCTAAGGACTAGCAAAAGGCAAGCTTGGGGAGCTTGTTGACGGTCCTTAATGTCAACATTATACTTTCAATTAATGCACAACATAATGGCAAAAGAGTTATTAATGCATAGTTATAGGGATTATTCTAACAAGTTCCACGAGTTGTGTTGCTCTTACCTATTTTGCAGGATTATTGACACTTCACCACATAAAAATGTTATAAATGATGAAATAGAGCACACCATTGTAAAGAGCTCATCGAGATGATCAAAATGAATATATCACTTGCTATATTTGGAGTCCGAACAAGAGAGTTCCCAATGGATATGACCAAGAATTCTCTAGAATATTCTGGAAGAATCACCAAACAAGAGTTTTACGAACTAACATGACAATTTCCACAGCTTTCGTGATTTGTGAATTTTCAGGGATAAAAACATAATAATCCAAGGAAGAGTAGGAGCCAAGGAACCAAACTAAATCACGTCGAAATTCCACAAGAATTGACAGGGAGGTTCTAGAGGACGCTAGAAGACACAGGAACAAAACGAGAGCATAGCGGCATACAAGTGGGGCTGGCTGGCTCCACCAGCCAGGCCGACCGGCCTCGGCCCCTCTAGAAGTGACTTGCGCATCACATGATGCCTTCCAACCGACCTCTACAACGCATCTCGACCCTTGTTCTATGTCGGTTTGATCCAAGGTCTACGGTTCATCCCACTGGGCTATATAAGCAAGGGTAGACCCCTGAAGAGGAAAATTAGATATCTTATTAGTAGATCTCTCATTCAGAAGGCTAGAGAGAAAAGCTAGGGTTTCCAATTAGAAGATTAGACCTCCATTTCAAGTTTAGGGTTATATCTAGTTATATACAAGTAGAGTTGAGCGCGGCTCAGGATTCTGAATCGACGTCTAGAGATTTGGTAATATTCATCATTATATCTTGTAATTATGACTTTATGCTACTTCAATATCATTATGTTCTTGTTTATTCTGTTCTTAGCTTATTCTAGTTCTATCTTTGATATAGTCTTGATTGATAATAAGTTTAGACATATGTTCATAGAGCGCTTAGTTCAACTCTAGATTGGATTAGGTGGTAGAGGTAATGTAGATGTGGTGTCTAGAATATATTTACCTGTGAATGCACCCTATTTTTTGAGCCATGTGGTAGATCGCGAAGGTGACAACTTCATTGAGTCCTATGTAGTCCACTCCCCGAATCTAGGACAAGTAGAACCTGGTTACTTGAGGAAGGATTGCTATGTTCTTGATTCTCTGAAGTAATGTTCCTTATGTTTAGATGGAAGATTGATTTTTGTTATAAATGATAAATAGTAGAATAGAAGCCCTAAGACTTACTAGATAGGATATAAACCTAGGAATTAAAATCTTTAACCGTATCACTTTATTCTACCCTACTTGATCCTATGAGTCATCTCTCATTATGGATTCCCTATCATTATCTCATTATCATTATTATTATCACCATTATCTGCCATACCCCTATTTAGATAGAAGTGGTTAATTGATTTGAATCTGGAGTATGTATTTGTAATTCTTTTAGCCATATCAATTTTCTCTTCTAGATCCCTTCTAGATCCCCTAGTGGTAAAATTATAAATAACCATATCTGGAACTTTCTTGGGTGAAATGCTACAGTAGGAGTATTTTATCTATGCACCTGTGGATAAGTTTGGTTTCATATTTTATAAGTGCCATGATTATATGTACCACCACATTTCTTACATCGTGTTACGGATGACAACCTAGTGGGTGTGGCGTAAGAGATGCTAACAATAGCCAGGAGTTCTTTCTCAATTGTGGCATAATTAAGCTGGGGTTCTGATAGAGTTTTACTAGCATAAGCAATTGCACGATGTTTCTTATCTTTACTTTGCCCTAGCACAGCACCTACTATATAATCACTTGTATCACACATGATCTCAAAAGGCAAAGACCAATTAGGGGGATGAATGATTGGTGTAGAAATGAGTGCTTTTTTCAAAGTTTCAAAAGCTTTAAGACAAACATCATCAAAATTAAAGGGAACATCCTTGGCTAACAGATTAGTAAGCGGTCTAGCAATATGTGACAAATCTTTTACAAATCAGCGAGAAAAAACCAGCATGATCAAGAAAACTGTGTATCCCTTTAATATTTATAGGTGAAGGTAGCTGTTCAACAACCTCTATCTTAGCTCTGTCCACCTTGATTCCACATTAATTAGATGCCCTAACACTATACCTTCCCTAACCATAAAATAGTATTTTTCCCAATTAAGGACTAAGTCCTTTTCCTCACATCTTTGCAAAACCTTGTCCCAATTTTCAAGACAATCATCAAAAGTTTTTCCATAGACGGTAAAATCATCAATGAAAACTTCCATGATTTCCTCAATCATGTCCAAAAAATATAGACAACATGCATCTTTGAAAAGAAGCAGGGGCATTACATAATCCAAAAGACATCCTGTGATAAGCATATGTCCCATATGGACATGTAAACATGGTTTTGTTTTGATCATTCGGATGGATTGGAATTTCATGATATCCAGAATATCCATCGAGAAAAGAAAAGGAGTGGTTTGCTAGCCGCTCTAATATCTTATCAATGAAAGACAGCGAGAAGTGATCTTTCTTTGTTGTCATGTTAAGTATTTTGTAATCAATACACATCGGTCATCCAGTGACAGTTCTTTGTGGAATACACATCCGCCATCCTAACAACTGTCATGCCTCCCTTCTTAGGCACAACTTGCACAGGGCTTACCCACTCACTGTGTGGCACAAGATAAATAATCCCGGCATGCAATAGTTTCAAAATCCTTTCTTAACCACTTCCCTCATCGCATTATTTAGCCTACGTTGGGGCTCCCTAGAAGGTAAAACATCAGGATCTTACGAATGTGATGGGTGCAAAGGGTAGGGTTAATTCCTTTGAGATCTTGGAGTGAATAGCCAAAAGCTAACATGTGTTTCTCTAAGAAAGTGATTAAGCAAAATGTTTCTTCTGGGAAAGTTTATCGCTTATGATCACGGGAGTGTTTGGATCATCGTTAAGGAAAACATAATGAAGACCAGAAGGTAACGGCTTCAACTCAATGGGAGGTTTAGGAGGTTCTTCAAAAGGATCTAAAGGTTGTAAAAGTTGATCATTTTCTTCCTTCATGAAAAACTAGGCATCATGTAACACCCTAAAATTTGCTCATTTTGAAATAGGTGAAAAATAATTTAATTTTATATTTTTGTGCTCATGAAACATAGAGAAATAATATTTTTCATTTGAATAAAATTTATTATAGGATTTAGCAACTTGTTTGTGCATTCATTTTGGAGCATTTATTTTCATTGTATTGTGTGAATTTGACCACAGTTCAAATATATTTTAAACACATTTTTTTAAATGGATTTGAATAGATTTTGAATTAAAATAAAAAGAAAATGAAAAGAAAAAAAAAGAAACTTCTTCCACCCCCTAGATTCTGGCCTGAAGGCTTGGCTTCTTCCCCTCGGCCTAGTGGCCAGCCCAGTGCAGCGAGCCCGCGCCATCCCCCTCCCCCTCTCTATTTCAGCCCGAGTGGCCATCTCTCTCTCGGGCCCAAGTTCCCCTTCTCCTTTCTCCCCCCCCCCGCACGGCCAACCCTTTCCCTTCCCTCTCCATCGGCCCAGAACCAGCTCCCGGCCTAGTTCGCTCGCCCGCTGCCCACCCATTTCCTCCCCACCTTTTCTCTCTGCTTGGGCCAAGACACCTCATCGCCCGTAGACACGGAGGCCGGTTGGGCAGCCAGCCCCGCGCCTCCCCCATTCCCCTGGTCCTTGCAGACATGTCGGCCCCACTAGTTCTCTCACCGCCAACCGGGCCCCGTTCGCCAGTGCCCCTTTCTCCTTCCTCACGCCGTGGCCGACCTGGAGTCTCTGTTCGTGGAAACCGTGCGGTAAATCCCGGATTCCATGGGATTTGGGTTAATCCATGTAACCTATAAAGGTCTAGGACTCGTCTACGCTTTTGTTTTCCCTCCTAAGCATCGCTCGAGCCCTAGCAATTGTTGCCGCCAGGTTTGGAGCCCGCCGTCGAACTACATCACGTCGCCACCGCTGTCCACGCTCGGTGTCGTCCTGTGGTCGTCGAAATTCCTTGGCCGAACCCCTCGATGAGGTATTGAACCCACCCACACCATCTCCTTCCAACTTAACATCCATGGTGTTGCTAACTGCCTTGTCGGACTTGGACAGGATCTTGTTAACGCCATTCTGTGCCGTCGGCCATCTCCAAGTCTTCCACGACCCCAAAAATTGCCTAGGTGAGTTCGCCTTGATGTTCCCTTGCTCCCTATGCTCTCAGATTCGAGTTTGGTGCATTGTGGTGCATTTTCCATCAACTCCGGCGACCTCCGGCCATGGCTCCACCGTATTCGCCCTGTTCCGACCGCCGGTAGTCGTCTTCGCTCCGGCCAGCCAGCGGTCATCCTCCCTCCGATCTGATCTGGTCCATCCAGAGAAGATCCAACGGCCACTGTTGACTAATACCCCTTCGCCGGGACATTATGTTAAAGAGTCCCTAGGATTCCTGGGATTCAAAACCACGATCCAAAGCAGATTCCAAGATTACGCTTTCTCCTTTTAAAACGTAAAAGCTCCCGGGTTAAATACAAAATATGTTTTCAGTATTTACAAGTTTGCCACTGAGTTTGTTTTAGCCATAAAATATTCATTTTAATTCCATTTTGACCCATTCAAGTTGCACTAGATTTGTTTTTGAAAGATCTACGTGTTAGTAAACTTGGTTCACCAATTTGGAACTATTTAATTTCGTGACCCTATTTAATTAATTATTCTTCTATAGGAAATCTTAGAAAATTCATATATTCTGTGTTTTAGCTTTGATTTTCGTGATCATTACGTCTGTGAGATCGTAGCGTAGCGTAGAATCATTTTATAAAATTTTCATATTGTTTTTATGTGATTGGTGTAATGTTCTAATTGTAGCCTTGTTTGCTTCGTGTATGTTGTCTCCGATTGTTTATGTGTTGATGATCGATTATCGAGTTTAGACGGAGAGCAGTTTTTGGTGATCAAGATCAGAGCATTGGCAACAAGTAAGTCCAGCAGAACCAAAAGGATAAGCAAGAGAAATTGGATCAAGGCAAGTATAGCATTTGGGTTTTCTTTCTATGACCATGATCCTGTGACTAGATTAATGTTAAGTAATAAATGATAAAAATAACTTTTTAGCAAATTGATGATTTATCAGTAAGTGATAACCGGGACAACAGTGCAACCATGAGAGCTATAATGGCTCTAGCTTTAGTTAAGTATAAGTAATTTTTCAAGCTCGTTAGCGGTTACCCGTGTGGCGTAATTGGAGAATAGCAGACTGTGGATTCCTACGGGTGGATCACACGGACTGACTAATGAAACCAAGCGGCCCTAACTTTTTAGACGAACCTTTGAAAGACTTCATAGTGATCCCTGCCGACCTCCCTTGGTACTAGGTTAAGAGGCTGATCACCTCGGGCGAAAGGGTAAATCATGACTCATGGGTAAAGATGTACAACCTCTGCAGAGTGTTAAAAATTGGTATACTAGCAGAGCTCACGGTCAGGAGTGGACTTAGGGATTCTTGCATTAAGGGTGATGGTTCTTGTTGTGTTAATATTCTCATTATTTATTGTTTAATGCTCTACATTATTTATGTCACATTGATCATGAGATTGTGAGAACTATACAATCTAGTTGCTATACTTGTGGAGTTCGACATGGA
>Ga0182004_10002240_pt1 | contig 14902 bp, 14 predicted proteins | sample Sormic07211540_1_FD_120479 | JGI IMG/M metagenome (GOLD analysis project Ga0182004, IMG submission 120479) | Endophyte microbial communities from Sorghum bicolor roots, Mead, Nebraska, USA - 072115-40_1 MetaG | ecosystem: Host-associated > Plants > Roots > Unclassified | place: USA: Nebraska...
CAAGTCATTAAAGATCATGCCCTTCTGAATTTGCACACTGTCACTAGGCTCAGGAGCCTCCAGCAGCTCATCATCTCTTCCCTCTGCATAAGCATTTTGAGAATGACTGAGGTCACTAAACTCATGAACTAGTGGATCACGATCAGGACAGAAACGTCTGATAAGCTCCATTTCTTGTTCACTTAAAGGTGCAACTGGACGGTCATCATCGGAATCAACAACTCTAGCTGTGCCATAGGGCTCCTCATCATCCTCAATATTAACATCCAAACTATTAGATGATATAAAAGCTGCGTCAACATTAAATGATGGAGGCACAGGATGACAACAATCATTACTTGGATTGTCACCTACAACAAAACCACAAATATGGATACAATTGAGACAACGAAAATAGACGAAGGAAGGCTAACAAAATGAATAATGTAACTACGCAACTTACATTGAATTGTCTGGGTCATAGGGGTCTCTAGGCAGCCAACACCAACACCACCGACAAATGTTCCAGCCTCATTGGGACCGGATTGAGCATCAAGAACGACAACCACATCTTCCACACCCACCTCGTGACTGGGTACTGGGGGAGCTGAGGGTGCCGGATTGTCCGGTTCCGGCGAGAACCCACCAATGGGTGGTTGGCAATTAAGAGGAGAATCCACTAGAGGGGTTGGCTCCTTGGACAAGTTGCGCACAACCAAATCCAAACATTGAAACTCATTCTTCATGACAGTTTTGACATATTTGTCCCATTGAACCTCGGATACAATTGGGACCAACCACCTAAAAATTGTCCCTGACCGGCCATGATGAAGTACCCCCTCAACTAAGATTTCTTCTTCATTTGAATTACATTTAAGCTCATCACGAGCACTACCCATCAATTCAGAAAACAAGGGCCGCTCATCAAACATCAAAGGGACCCTTTGCATTCCAACAAAACCAACATTGCCAAACTGATCTTCCTCCACAATTCCTCCATGATATAGAGTTACTACATTGTCCATCTAATTGATATACAAAACACCCAAGTTACTAGGCATATAACTAATATAGGTAAAACACCTATATATCTATGTAAGTAAATACGTATGTAACTAACTATATAACTAAAATTACAAACTAGATTGATCTAACTAAATTACATAACTAAATTTTACAAATATTAGATAAACTACTCTAAATTACATAACTAAACTTTACAAATATTACATAAACAATATATTACATAATGGATATCTCATATTCATACAAATTATACCAAAACTAATACCAATATAAAAAATTGCTACATGAATTATTTTAAAAATATAAAACTTACAAAACTAAATACATTATCTAAACAATTATACAACTAAAAAAATTACCTAACCTCGGTGCTTCGCGCGCCTCCTACGCAGCAGCGAGGCGGACGGGGGCAGCGGCGGGGCCGGCAGGGGGCACCCGCGGGGAGGGCCGGGAGCACCGGCGGGGGCGGCAGGGGGAGGCGCCGCGGCGGGCCGCCTGGGGGGAGCGGCGGCCGGGGAGCGTGGCGGGCGGCCTTGAGCGTGGAGCGTGGAGGGGGAGGAGAACGAAGGAGGCGGCCTCGGGCGGGCAAGGCCGGGCGGGATTTTTGTCTCAATACCTCGGCGCCAGGATCTGTGGCGTCGAGCCTTTTTTTTCTGCCACATACGACGCCACGTCAGAAGCCACGCTGGGGTCGGCCAGAGAGGTCGACGCCGTGATCCATGGCGTCGAGCCGTGTAACCTCGACGCCATGAAGCATGGCGTTGACCCCCTAGGTCCGATTAAGTTTTCCAGGGTCCAAAAGAGAATTTTATTCAAAAAAAAGTTACAAATTGTAAAAAATTGGGGATGAGTGCCCGGTCTCTTCTACGCGCGAGAGCTCGGTGGCCTCCTACCTGCTCGCGCAATCTCGTTGGCCGCCCCTCGATCGGGATCGTAGCGCTCGTCACCGGCCACCGGCTCGTGACCCTAGGGACTACCGTCGACTGCCTAGTGGCTCGCCCCCGAGCCTCCCGTCGCTCACCTCCGAGCCGTAGATGTGTGCGCACCGCTGTTGCTTGGTCCAACGGAGGTGGAGCAGCCGCCGACGGAGACGACAGAGCTGGAGGAGCACCAGATATGCATCGTGGAGGTGAGTGCTATCGGTCGTCGGGCCATGCTAGGTGGCGCGTAGCGATCCCAGGCAGGGTTGCCAAGCGACCAACGTCCGCTTCGTCCAGATGCAATAACATTTTAACATGTGATGTTTCTTTTTACAACAACACACGAACATTCGATTACTACCTGAATTTGTATCTGAGTAGGAACAGTGAACAAGCTCAAATACTTTAAGTATTTTAGTCATATTTTGGTTATCTCTTTTGGTGATATGCTTTGAGAAATAAACTATTGCAATTCCTAAAAAGTTCGATGCAACACAATGCTATACAAATGCTATACAAAGTGAAATACATAATTGATCTTCACTTTATATAAAACATTAAACACCGTATAGACTATTCTTTGTTTATGGGTCGTATGACTTGTCATTTTAAATGTCTGTATGTTAGATTCAAGGTTTTTAGATACAAAGGGTCGTCTGCGGGTTGTACATGCCCTAAGAAATATAATGGTTAAAAAATATAGAAATTAGATATTGGTTTACTAGATATTTGCATTAAGTTCTACTATTCCAAAAATCCCGATGCATGTGCAACCAATAGCAACTTCAAACCTCGTTTTGAGCGCATGGGCATGCTTTGCAGCCTGCTAAGAGCATCTCTAAGAGATTAGCCAAAAAGACTAGCTAAATTTACTGATTTAGCTACTCTCTAAAATAGATTTAACAAAAAAACATTAGAGTACTCCAACAGACTTTGTAAAGAATGGCTAGTGAGATAGACTATCCAAAAGTAGAGAGCGAATAAGGTGGGATAGAGAGATACTAAATTTAAAGAGTCATTTACAGAGTCTACTGAAAACATTTTTTCTTCAACAATAACTAAATTTATCTTTAGAAAATGATTTGGCTAATCTCTTGGAGATGCTCTAAATTGGGTGCTAGGTAGGGATGACAATGGATCAGATATGAACGAATATCACTGATATCATATTTGTTTTCATATTTTTGGTCAGATTTGGATTCGAATACGGATAATGTCAACAATGTCACATAATATACGATTGGATGTCGACATCATAAATATACGATTTAAGTATTCGGATACGGATACAGTATCAGATATTGAACATTCGGACTCGGATACGGACAAATCTGAACAACTCTAAACGAATTTGGTCTCAAATACAGTCAAAAAATATCCGTACTATTTTCATCCTTAGTGCTAGGCAGCTTGATTGCGCTGCTCAGTTGGACGCTGCTTGGCAATGACGGTAGCTGGCGCGAATTGTTTCTTTTCTTTGTGATTCAGGAGAAGAGTCGAGGCTGCGAGGGATAGGGATGCCATGGTCGAGGAACGGAGGAAGATTTTTCCAGTTGAAGTGAGAACCTTCGGGAGGTAGCGACGTGGACAGTAGATGCTCACTGGGGCCTGGTCCGACGGTGTTTGCTTGGTTACTGTTACTAGAACAGTGTTCTGAATCCGGGAGTTGTTCATCTACAGACGTTTGTGAGAGAGGGAGCAATCTACAACTTTAAGAGTATAGGATAGATAAAAGATCCTCTTACACAAGATCTAATGAGTAAAGTAACCTTAAAAGTGTACATCTTTGAAAAATTGTCTCTTGATCTCAGTCTATAATCTTGGCTACTACCAACATATTGGCTACTATAGACTAGCCATTCAAATGTTAAAGCAATGTATCTTAAATAACTGCACTAAGATGACATTCGTTTTCATTCCTTTGCCGGTTGTCCCTGCTCATGAAGCTAGCTTAAGAATCCAATCTGATTTTCATTTCGTTCATAGATTGCTATGGCTGAAAATACTATTTGCTGATTTATTGTAAAAGAAAAACACTACTGAATGACTTGCAGATTCGGCAAATAAGCTCAAACGAACAAAGCCTTAAAAAAAAATCAGATTGGCACAGAAAATCAGAGTGCCAAACCCCATCACTTCTCACTGTTCCCCATTCCTTAGCCATAGAAAATCCTTTAGAATTGATTCACACTTGCTCTTCACCGGAATTACTCCTTCAAAGAACAAAGTAGAGCTCTACCAAAGATGCATTTATTATGAAGTGATTCTTTAAAATAAACTAGAAGGCAAGGAACTAGAAAGTAGCTTGTGCTAATTCACTCTACGCATGGAATCACTATATACATAGTAGTTTCTTTAGATAATCATAAGATAAATATTTTTTATCACTATTTAGGAATTAATTTCTACATTTTTTTGAGAATCAGGAATTAATTTCTACATAATCTGAACGCGGAAGAAGCTCTTTCAAACAGCCCAGTAAACCTAATAAGCTCAGCCCAGCCCAGCCCACCACACGAGCTTTACAAGTCACCACTGACACGCTCCCCTTTCCTGTAGGCGTAGCCCGCTCCCCGCTCACACCGAAATTTGAAATCATCCTCCCAGTCTCCTCCTTCCACCACCGCTAGCGAACGAAGCAGCGCCGCCGCGTCATGGAGAAGATCTCCGTCGCCGTCCGCTTCCGCCCTCTCAACCCGGCGGCCGCTGACCTCTCTCCATCCGGCGCCGGTGGAGGCGGCGACCGCGAGTGGCGTATCGACGACACCCGCGTCTCCCTCCTCCACCGCGCCGCCGGCCCCGTCCCCGGCGCCTCCTTCGCCTTCGGTACGGATCTCCCCCTCCTTTTACGACCTTCCTCTCCTTCACTCTCGCTCTCAACCCCTAAACCCGCCCGCTCGTGCCTCCTTCCTTGGGCTGCTTGATCGGTTGGCTCCGCAGACCACGTGTTCGACGGTGCCGCGACCAACGAGCGGATCTACGGCGCGCTCGTCCGGGAACTCATCGGCGCCGTCGTCGGCGGGTTCAACGGCACCGCCTTCGCCTACGGCCAGACCAGCAGCGGGAAGACGTTCACCATGAACGGCTCCGACGCCGACCCCGGCATCATTCCCCGCGCGGTCCGCGATGTCTTCGACACCGTGCGTCAGGTGCGTTGATTGCTCGATTAATTATTTGATTGGTTGCTGCGATTGTTTCTGATGCACGCGAGTGATTTGTTGGGTTTGGGTCTGTTGGTCAGGCCGACGACCGTGAGTTCCTCATCCGGGTGTCCTACATGGAGATCTACAACGAGGAGATCAACGACCTCTTGACGATTGAGGGCCAGAAGCTGCAGATTCATGAGAGCTTAGAGGTAAGTACTACTTTGGACATTTTTTCTCTGATTTCTGGACAGTTTTTTTGTAACATTGAAAATTTGTTGTTGCCTATAGCGTGGAGTGTATGTGGCCGGTTTGCGGGAGGAGATCGTGAACAGTGCAGAGCAAGTGCTTGAGCTCCTCCAGCTTGGAGAAGGCACATTTCTGTCGTTATGGTTTATTTTTCACCAACTGCGAAACTTGTGTAACCATTTCCATTTGTCACTACTTCTTTGTTGTTCACAGCGAATAGGCATTTTGGAGAGACCAACATGAATGTGCGGAGCAGTCGGTCACACACTATTTTCAGAATGGTATAGAATTCTGAATTCCAAAGTTATTCTGTAATTGCAGCTGTTCCAAGACCATTTTGTAGCTGAATGGAAGTGATAACATGTTGTGTTTATATTGGCAGGTAATTGAAAGCAGCGGTAAGGACCAGATAAACTGTGGGGATGCTATCCGCGTATCTGTTTTGGTATGTACTGCTGACTCAATACTTAGGTATCATGTATGTAGTAAAAGTAACTGTGTAGAAAATATTGTGATTTACACTTTTGTTTTACATCTAGAATTTGGTGGACCTTGCTGGGTCAGAAAGAATCATCAAGACAGGGGCAGAAGGGGTACGCTTGAATGAGGGGAAGTATATTAACAAGAGCCTGATGATTCTTGGAAATGTCATTAATAAGTTGAGTGACAACGGAAAACAAAGGTACCTTCTATAGACTCTAGAGTATTGCACAAGTTTCTTCCTCATGTGTTTCCTAAATCTATAACTTTCTATAGGTAGAGTGTGCTAAATTTGATGGAAAATCAATCTAGAGATGTATATGTTAGATGACAGTATGACACAGGACAGCTGGCCCAATGGGCTGCTCGGCTGATGTCCCTATGGGCCATGCACCCACTTGTAATTAGGATGGTTATGATTGAGTCGTTATAGGCAAGGACCGCTGTTAAGTGTTCTGTTTCTATAAGCCAAACCCTAGGTCATTCTTAACTATATTTGTGTAACCTTTCATCCTCCATAATTGATCCATTACTTCTGTGCCATAAGCCATATTCTCGCTTACAATATACTTGTTTATATTTTTATATATTGTTTTTAATTGATCCTATTACTGCCTTAGGGTCTGATAATGATCAATACCGAGTCCTACTTTCTGTCAACAGCTCAAGTGTTAGGATGATTTTGTTAGTGTATTAAACTCAAATTCATTATCCAAACTGGTACCTTCTCCACTTCTACTAGCTAGAGAAACACTTTTTTTTTGGTCTTGACAGTGTGCACTTCTGTACTGCAGCCAATGTGCTCATTTATTTATTTCTTCAGTGATCTCATTATTGCCTTGAGTTTTTTTAGAGTTATCCCTTATGGGGAGTTTTTGATCATTGTCGTATTCTTAATGCAAAATGTTACTACCTTATGCAAGAAAATGAAATAATTCATGTTACTTTTACTCTAGTACAAGATGCAACAATCATATGAAACTTTGTAAGATCTATTGTTTAATGGTATTAGGTGAATATTTTTATGCAGAGGGCACATTCCCTATCGTGATAGTAAGTTGACACGCATTCTCCAACCTGCGCTTGGAGGCAATGCAAAGACATCTATCATCTGCACTGCTGCACCTGAAGAGGTTTGTCTATACACTTGCATTTGTTGCATCGGGGAAAACTGCTGTACTGACTAGTATTTTCTTTATTGTTGCACAATCTGAATAAAATTGACATGTACTCTACAGATTCACATTGAGGAAACTAGAGGAACTCTTCAATTCGCAAGTAGAGCAAAATGTGTCAGCAATTGTGCCCAAGTAAATGAGGTATGCGTTAAATCTTCTAAAAATGCTTGAGCTATGTTAGTGATTATTTTCATGTAAATGCATTGTGAGTGGTCATATGTACATTGGTAGAATTTATTTTTTAGTATACTGAAAGTGAAAAATTTATTCCAAATGTCTGGAATGCGTTCTTGTAAATGCTCTGATGCCAATCCAAAAATTACTCCTGCTTCTATATTTGCAGTAAGGATAGTCTATTCAATTTTAGTTCATATAGTTTATAAGTATCAAGAGAACCTAACTTGACCACTTTTGTGACAGATTCTAACAGATGCTGCTTTGCTGAAGAGGCAAAAGCTAGAGATAGAGGAACTTCGTAAAAAACTGCAGGTAGTTACTGTTAGGTTGGTATTGCTCTCCATAAGAGTAGGAATTTGAGTCTTGATTTATGTTTCATGAATTTCAGGGCTCCCATTCTGAAGGGTTGGAGCAGGTTGTGCTAAAACTACGGAATGACATGCACAAGGTATGTAATCACTAATGGCTATTAAAAGAACTACTTTTTTTTTTAACTTGTATAAATAAACCACAACTTTAATAACTACATAATAAAGATATCTGTGTTCTTTTCATGTAGTCTGAACTTGAGCGTGATCGACTGGCCATGGAACTTGAAGAGGAAAAAAAGTTACGGGTGACTCTAGAACAACATTTGACTGAGCAACAGAAGAAGCTAGAGGCCACATCGTCAGACCACTTTACTGATTCAGTCCAGGTATATTTGATAAAGAAGCATAGTAACAAATAGTAATTTCAGTCTTGTATGTATGGAAAGCTAAAAGCTGTCCACAACACATGTCACTGATGGTCCATGTCTGTCACCATATCGACCCTCTTCCATCTTATGTTCAATATGCATGTTCCTGGTGATAATGAAACTATATGTTTGCCTGTTGCAGTTGGATGCACTGAAAACTCCAGATTCGAAGTCTGTACCAGATGGCTTTGTTGTCTGCCGCTCACGTTATTCAAATGATGTTGAGTTCAGCCCATTACCTGAAAATTTGGATAATTTCGCTCATGAAGATCTATGGACACGCCTCAACAAAGGTTGTGTTACTGATCTTGACATGCTTGAGATGACACCTGGTCTGAAACGCGAGGCATCCTTTATACAAGATACATCAGTAAGTTTTTCTCTGTTCCTGCATCATTTGCTCTAATCTGTTTGTTTACAAATATTTTAGGCTGTCCATATTCATAGAACAAGAAAGTGATTAGGACATAAATTGTTACAAAAGTAGAGTAACAGACTACCAAGCAGGAACAAGATAACTTTGTATTCAATAGGACTTGAACTTGGGTAGGGTTTGGTATTAACACCCATATCTCCCACCAACCTAGCTAGGATTTGAATGTGCTGGCTCACTCTGTAACAGGCAACATAATCAATAGTTAGATCTATTGCATCTTACCTATTTATCTGCCGCTACTTGCCAAGCGAGCATAGGCTAGTTAGTAAGCTCCCAATCCAACAAGAGACTGCTTCAGTGTCTCATAAAAAAATGTGTCTGTAATAGCTAGTTGGCAGAGTTCATCAGGGAGATCCAAGTTTGATCGTGGTAAACCATCTGAGGTCTGGATGGTTTTGATAAATTTGCTTCAAGAAGATGCAACATAGTTGAGTCAAGATACTTAATTCTAGCTACTAAGGACTGTCACCTGGTTCCTTTTCCTTCTCCATATATTACTGGGCCTGTTACCTGTAGCTTAAGAAGATCGAGAAGCTATAATTAATTGCTTATATTTTTCTCGAACAGTTAATTGCTTATATTTCATAAAAAGATCGAGAAGCTAGTACACCCTTCTGTTTCAGTTAAAATTCGCTCTCTGTTTCCATATAAGGAATATGTTGGAACTGAGATATGAGAAATGACTTGCTTATTTCTGTCCTTTTCTGCTCTCTGCTTGCAGGCTGTGCCATTGGAGGAACCTACTGACGCTAGATGCCAGAGGTTAGAAAAGGAGTGCATTTCTGATCGGCAACAGTTTGAGGAATCAAAGGCAAGATGCACCAATCTCGAGAAAGAGTGCGACATGCTGAGGGACGAGAACTTGTCCCTGCAACAGAAGCTCTCCGCCGCCAGGCAGGAGGCCCACCGCCTCGCCACTGAGAAGCAGGAGCTGGCCGGGGAGCTGGGCACAGAGAGGCAGAAGTTGGATGAGCTGAAGCAGGATATCCGGATGATCAGCCGTGGCTTCTTGCAGCGGGAAGGGCAGCTCACGTCGCTCTACACCAAGTCCAAGGCCATCCTGGAGAACTGCAAGACCTCCCAGGTAGCTACTCTGCCTTGACGGTTTTGAGTGAGACCGCGTGCACAGCTTGGTGCTGGATAAAGATAAAATCTCTGTGCTTCTGCAATCCTTCTTGCTTGCAGATCATGATCATGAGTTTGTGTGTTGGTTATAGATGTGCTGGGTCTCTGTTGTGTGAAAAAGTTCAGCAGAATATGGGCAGGCTGCGTTTGCCATTAGTTTTCTGTGAGCTTCAAATATTGTATGACCTGTGATTCTGTGAACGTGCCATGTAATATCATAAATGAGTATCAGATTGCCATCAGCTTAAAACTCATAGCATTACCTGTATCTACTATATGGTTTGGAAGAAACGGCTTGCATATGATGTTGGCTACTGCAAAATAAAAGACCATAGGGGGACAGCATTTTTATGTTCTGTACGACATAAAAAGGGCTAATGGTACTTTTTTTGTGTGCCCGCACAAGTACTAAGACCCTATTTAGTTGCAGAAAATTTTGTAAAATGGCTATTGTAATACTTAAGTTTGTATTTGATAATTATTGTCCAATCATGGATTAACTAGACTCAAAAGATTCATCTCATAAATTACTGATAAACTGTGCAATTAATTATTTCTTATTTATATGCTCAATGCATATGCCGCAAGATTCGATGTGACAGAAAATCTTGAAAAAATTTACAAAATTTTTAGAAACTAAACAGCTCCTAAGCTAGCCACACAAAGATCGGTAGAGGCTCACACAACACATCTTGCGTTACAAGATTCCCCCATTCACCCATCTGTGCTCATCAAAAGTATCGATTCAAGACTCAAATCTTCACTCTGGAATCAACAATAGAGATGAAATCAATTTAGAATGGACATTGTTTTGTTTGACCTTATGCCGGACACTCACATCTTTAATCTCAAGATAGTACTCGTTAAGTGCTTCACGTTTTTCAGCTCCGCTCTATGTTTTTTAGCCAAACGGTTTCAACTCCACGCACTTAGTTCGAGGAAAAAGGAAGGAGCTGTGAGAGCACGTGAGGTACTCCACAAACTCCAGTTTTTTATGGAGCTGCTCCACGATGAAGTTTGTGGAGCTGTCCCAAACACCCTCTAAATTTCTCCTTCCAAGCAATAATAGCATCCCATTAAAAGAAACTTGCCATTTAATGCTTCCATGATCTGGAAGAGTAGGCATGTTTGTTAAAGTCTCGATAATTTGACTTTTCAAAAAATGAAGCTGAATTATGAATATTAACCTCTACACATGGTGCTGAATTTTCATTTATTCGACTATGGTTACTAGTAACATGTGAAGCCGAATCATGAATACTAGTATTTGAATATCTTGTTGAAGAGCAACAAGTGAATCAGAATCATGAATTTTAGCACTCGAATGCCTTGCTGAAATTTCATTAATTCGGCCATAGTTATTAGTAACATATGAGGCCGAATTATGAGCACTAGTATTACATATGATGCTGAATTTGTAGGCAGAACCTTTGCTCTATTAGCATATTATTGTGCACCATATAAGAATTGAGAGTAATCGACTAAATGTTAGTATCACCATAATCAATTCTCTCATTCATCAGCATGTCTTGTGTGGTGGAATCACATATCTTGGTGAACTGAGGCTAGCTCAGTTGGTTCGGTTCCTTGTTGCAAAACTTGCCCATCGGATTCAAGTCTTTGACTTGGTACAACTACTCGTATCTTTTTAGATTTATTCTAGGATTTAACGCGTTATGTTTTTAGTGGTAGGCGACATTGCAATCGACAAAAGACACCTATGTGACTTCGTTAATATTGAGATGTGTGAAAGGATCTAATTGGCCTAGAGGGGGGATGAATAGGCGTATTTTAGAAATTAGCCTAAAACTCAAAAACTCAAGTTGCGGAAGTTAAATGCCTGTCGGTACCACCGACAGTTTGGGCCGGTACTACTGGTGTAAGACAATCAGTACTATTGACGCAACTGCTAGTACTACCAACGCCCTAAGAGAGCTACGAAATTAGAGTATATTGAGTTTTGATTTCAGATCTAAGAGTTACCCCACTCTCCTAAATGTAGTAGAGGATGGAGTTGAAGTTTCCTTGGCTCGGTTCTTCTCCAAAATGTAGATCGACCCTTGTTCACCTATGAAAGGGGATAAAGAGGAAGAACACGAAGAACACAAGAACAAGGGTAGTCGATGCTACCTCCACAGCATGGCAAGATATTTTCCCGAGGTTTGGCAATCCCCACGAAGGAGTTTCTACGTCCCCGTTGTTGAGGTGACCACTAAGGTCTGACCACTTAGGTCTCCTCACCCAAGCAACCATGAAGGTTAGCTCGAGATTTTCACTAAGAATCAAAGGGTGATACAAACACTTCAGGGTGCCCTCACAAATGAATCAACATAGGCAACCACGAAGAACGCCTAGCCGGCTAGGGTTCCAAGAATCTAAGAGTAACAAATGCAAACCAACCAGCAAGACAAAGAAACCAAGTGCTCAAATCATGAATCGAAGCTCCCAACTCTCTAATCTCACTTCTCTAGCTCGAATCTCTCAAGGATTGAAGGCTAGGAGCAAAGAGGGAGAGTGAGTGGGTGAGTTAAAGCTTGGAGACTATTTTCTCAGATGTAGAGTCGAAGGAATAGGTGAGCTTACGGTTAGAAATGAGGGAAGAGCTATTTATACATATGTTCAGAACAACTGTCGGTACCACCAGCTACCTCGATCTGACTGTTAGGAGATTCTAGGATGCGCGAGAAATAACCCTACCGGTACCATCGGGCTTGTGTCGGTACTACCGACCATCGCCGGTACCACTGATAGTTCAAATCTGCACAATCAGAGTTGGCGCAAATTTGACCTATAGGTACTACCGACGTTTCACCGGTACTACCGGCGCTGGCCAGTACTACCGGCCTAAGCTCGGTACCACGAGCAGTTCAAATTCTCGCAGATTCTAGAGAGGCCACTGAGCAAGGCTTTGACTTGCCGGTACCACCGACTCAGAGCGTTGGTACTACCGACGCACCCTGGTAGAAAAAAATGTTTCTAAGTGCCTGTGAGTGCAAGCGTGTCTCTCAAGAGCATTGTATATTGACCTGAGCACCCTTATCCTCATCTTACCAACTTAATTTGCATCCCTCTTGATAGTGCGGCATTTCCTATAACCCAACAAAAGATAAGAATATTGTAGCCACTTGAGTCGAAACACCATTCATCCATTGAAAATTTAGGGGTGCTATAATTCACTGAATGTTTTCGTTCAATTCCATCAATGGACTAACACCTATAGATAATGCTCGATAAACATGTTAGTCCCTAATTTGATTGTCATTAGTTATTAAAACCCACATCGAGGGCGAATGCACTTACAATGTGCCGGCACAATCTTTTGGAGGTGCTCATAGGGCTAGGATTTGCGTAAAGATGTTCATAGGGTACTTGTGTAATTTTCTAAGAAAAAAAAACCACATATCTTGAACTTATAGTCGACGAATAAGGATATACATGTTATGTGTTGCTAGTAGCAATTAAACTCGACGAATTCATAGTTGACATCGGCTCTTGAACATGATATCCAGAATTATGATATATTAGATGAGGACCATTATCAACATAGGTATTGGTCGATGCAACATATCTACCATTATCGTGACTAGCAACACCAATATGAGAATTCATATAATTTGCAAAACAACTATTAGAATCATAAGATATATTTGCATGTTGTGCCTTGGGGGTAATTGTAGTACTATTGTGATGCAACACCTTGGTACTCCATGATCTAGAAATTGACCACCTTGCTGAATTTTTCAATAGCAAGAGCAACACTTGTAAAATACAAAGAGAGAACACAAGTGGTCAAAACCAGATGCAATCGACCATTTGGGCTAGATGCAATGGTAATGATGAGCACAAGAAGATAGATAAATGAAGAGTAGGACTATGGCAAAGAGAGATTCGGCTACAAAGTAGAGCCAAAGTAGTTGTCTCCAGCAGAGTCATTAAAAAGTGTGTTGACAACATATTTGATCCTGGTCACATACCAACTAGGGCTAGATCGCCTGAGTCACCACGGACCAAAGAACATAGTGAGGATCACACTTACATGATGAAGAAAAGAGAGGTTTACAAGCAAACCACCAAAGGATATCTATTGTGCTTTGCATAATGAAGAACGACTAGTTTCTAGACAAACTAGCAAAGAAATCGTCGAAGTTCACACGCGAGAGGGACCCCGTGGGGGCAAAGACGTCGTTGGGTTGCCCTAGGTCGGCTAGCAAGCCTAGGGCACCATTCTTGGTAGTCGGATCAAGTGATAAACAACAAGACATTGGTTAGAAGAGATTAGGCAAAAGGGAAGTAAAATTGGTTCTAATTTGATCGATTGTGTGTGTTGGGCACCTCAATCCATTGTGCACTTTATATTTATCAAGTGGGGGTGGTCTTATCCCATAAGGGGTCAAAATTCTTGCAAAACACCTTATAACACATTTATTTAGATCCGATTTAGGACTGCCAAATTCGGCTAAGCCGGTTCTAGAGTCAGCTAAATCGACTTCTACAGGCTCCAGGCAAAAACTTTTGAAATTTAGAATTAATTATTTGGGAGTCTAAACGAGGTAAACCATATATGTTTTTCAATAAGCTCGACGAGAGAAACACAATAGTGCAATGCATTCTTACATTTGAGAAAATTGAGAAAGTTGGCTTAGCCAATTTAGGGAGCGATTCTAGCCGGGCCAGCCTCCTGAAAAGCCATTTTCTTCGTTGGGGCTTCAAATGCGATGATCCAAGTATGCTTTCTTGCCGTTTTGATGATAAAAATATGATGGTGAAGTCCATTATGTACTTTGTATAATTTTGGATGTCAACAGTAGAGCAGACGTGGGCACGCAGGGACAAGGCCAGTGTGGTCGTTGGGGTGCACGGCCATTGGGAGCATGGTGTCGGGCCAAGGTTCTTCCTCCGTGCATAAAGGCTTGATCAACGCAGGCCAACACTGTGTTACCCTCAGCAATAAAAGTGAGTCCACGTATACACAAAAACTTCCAAGCTACCACAACGCAAGCTATTGCCAGCACTTCTCTTTCTCTGCTTGAAAAGCTACCATCGCTCGCTAGCTAGAAGACGCTCAAGCACGCCACAATGCGTCTGCAGCCCAGGATTTGGCCAAGACTAGGGCCAAATCTTGACGGTCAAAATACAAAAGCTACAACCTCTATAATATAGTCTATATATATATATATACGGCAATATTATTCTACACCCTAGGTGTAGAATATTATTCTACACCGCAAGCCAAAATTGAGCAGAAAAAAAACTGAGTAGTACTCAACATCGTTCAATATCATCCAACGCTACACTTAGGACCACGAAATACCGAACAATACTGAAACACGGATACTGAACGATACTGAAATCTGTTCAGTATAGTAGTTCGGTGTAGAATAGTATTCTACACCTAGGGTGTAGAATAGCACTTATATATATATATATATATATATATATATATATATATA
>Ga0182004_10002241_pt1 | contig 14900 bp, 4 predicted proteins | sample Sormic07211540_1_FD_120479 | JGI IMG/M metagenome (GOLD analysis project Ga0182004, IMG submission 120479) | Endophyte microbial communities from Sorghum bicolor roots, Mead, Nebraska, USA - 072115-40_1 MetaG | ecosystem: Host-associated > Plants > Roots > Unclassified | place: USA: Nebraska...
AGGCGGGGGGGCGGCGGCGGGGGGGGCGCGGGGCCCCCCCGGCGCGCCCCAGGGGGGGGGGGGGGGGGGGGGGGGGCGCCGCCCAGGTTGGCCGATGGGTAGCTCCTCCAGTGTGGCTAGGTATTAGTTTTATTTCTGTTTCCAATAGCCTCTTCTCCATCTGAGCGCTTATTCCACTTTGCGACTACGGTTTTAGTAGTCTTCCTTTTAATCCATTGCTATGCTTAGCCATTTTCTTATGAAAGTTGGCTAAATAGCTGGCCCTTAATCTATTCTTTTTTAAGATAATAAAGGAGCATAATCCTTTTTCTTTTTATTGATATTTCTTTGGCTTAATGGGTAATTATTTGTTATCATTGGGGGCATTGCTTCTTCCAATCTAGAGGGTTGAATTTGCACCAAAGGAAACCATAAATTTCATATACAATAGAAATCATTGTCAAGCAAGGAAATGCAATGTGGTTGGGTGTTTGGATCTGTGGCAACGGCAACTCTGTGATGGCAAGAATTTTCCTTGCTATATGAGGCTAGCCAATTTGGCTCTCCCACCCTGGCAAGGTAATGCTAGCCTGGCGAGGCGAGGCAAGCTAAGGAACTAAACTGGGCCTTATTATCTTGGAAATATTTGGGGGAAAGACAATGGTATGGTAAGGTTAGCAAGATTGATGAAAATTGACTTGTGGAGATAAAATTTTATAATGTGAATGCTACATTATAGTTTTCCTGTGGGAAACTCAAGTGGCATGGACATTGAGCAGGTTCTCTTTAGGGATTGGGATGAGATGTTTCATACTTACAGCAAATGAACAACTACTACAATATACTGTATATAGACAAACAATATTCTCACAACAAATGCACAGCTATAATATACTGTGGTAACAAACAATATTTTGGCACCTCATTGTCAGCACTACATGAACAAACTATATAAAACAAAATTCCTGTATATATGAGCATTGAGATTTGGAGGAAACATAACAGACAAGAATAAGTACATATCTTAGCTGGTAAATATCAGTAATACCATGACTAGCAGTAACTAATGACTGATCAACCAATTACTTTTTCTCACACGCGTATTTCTTTGACATGGTGCAGCTTCATCCTCCAATTGTCTCTTTCCCACTCTACCTTGAATTCAGGGGGCTGCATCGAGACATTAAGCTTTCTGAGGGATGAAACAAGCTCCAAACCTTTAGGAACTTCCTTGAGAGACGTTAGAGACAAGAGAAGCAGCACTTCAAGCCTGACAAGCGCACCTTCCTCAATAAATAGCCTCTTTACTCGATCCAGGTTCTCCATGTAAAGGGTTTTTAGCTGAGGAAACCATCCCGCATGTAGTATTATATCCTCAGCCCAGCATTCCTTGCGGATGCTCAAGAATATCAGATTTGGCATGCTCAAGGAGATTGAGGACAGTGGATCGGCATTATTTTTGCAGAAGCTTAGTGTCAGATATTTGATGTTGATACCATACTCACAGAACACGGGTCCCCTGAAGGCCTCATTGTCCCAGCATCCTCTGATAATGAGTTTTTCTAATTGTGTATGTCTAGGATTGAAAGCATCAAAATTCAGAGGTTCATCTAGATTGTTGGCGCTGATGAGCAAGTTATACAGGTGGTGCATGTTTGAGATAGATGCAAACAGTGTTGCACAGTCAGCACGCCGCACATTCTCAACACATAGAAGCCTCAACTCAGGTAGTTGTTTCAATAGCTCCACTGATTTCTTGGTTGCTTCAACAGTCTTGAGAGTTTGCAGCTCTACCAAATCAAAAATTCCGTCTGGAAACTTCACACCTTGAAAGTAGCGTAAATGCTGCTGTTTTGTATCAGCCAATTTCTCAGCAAATATGTGCCTCAGTTTCTTGAGCCTGGATACTTCTCTTGGCAGAGTTTCAATGCCAGTTGACTTCAGGTCCAGAGTTTCCAAATTCGAAAGCCTTTTAATTGATCTTGGAAGGGACTTAACACGCGTTCTCCTCAGGCAAAGGTAGCGCAAGTTGAACAAATCCCCAATATTATCTGGGATCTTGTCAATGTGTGAGTCTCGCATCTCCAGAACAGAAAGGTATTTATACTTGGAAATCAGTAAGCACAGCAACTGGTCATTTGCTACTGCACTGGTTGCGATGAATGTTCGAAGGTGTGGAAGATCCATTCTTGATCTAATCAGCTGATTCACCTGATTTGAGTTTGACAATAATAATCGACGAACATCGTCCTTGTTCTCATGTACCAGATTGGTTATTTCTGCCAGACCAAATCTTTCCTTCCTAGAAAATGAGAGAGCCAATTCTCGCACAATGCCATGCATCCTGCAGGTTACTACTCTGCCAATCTCATCGTTCTCCACAAGTTGCAGCATGCTTTGATGGATCAACTCAGTGAAGTAGCCATCTGCAACCTCCTCCAATGTACTTTGCCCTCTGTGTGAAACAAAACCCTCGACTATCCATAGCTTGACAAGCTGCTCACGTGTGAAAAGATAATCTTGTGGGAACATGCTGCAATACAAAAAACAGTTCTTGAGGTGTCTTGGCAGGTACGTGAAGCTTATGCTTAGTGCACTTCTTACTTTGCCTAGGCTAGGGTTGTCCTCCAACTCACATTTAAACTGATTATCCATTCTTCTCCATGTTATCTCGTCTGGTTCTTGTACAGTTAGTACATTTCCTATTGCATTAATTGCAAGTGGCAAGCCTCCACACTTGCTCACAATCTGCCTAGATAATTCATTGAGATGAGAAGGGCACTCCATGTTGCTATTCTGAAAAGTCCTTCTACAAAATAGTTCAAATGCATCATCACTGCTGAGTGGCTTAAGCTTCATCTTGTACATTTCTTGAGCCAGTGAAGCAACATCATTATTCCTAGTTGTGATAATTATCCGACTGCCTTTGTGGTCATCCATTAATAGGTCAGACAACTCGTTAAAAGCTCTTGTATCCCAAACATCATCGAGTACAATCAAGTACCTCTTATTTGACAACACTCCCCTTAATGTATCATTGAGCTTGTTATAGTGCATAGTGCCAAGGTCGGCAGGAATTTTGCCTTGGTCCTCATTTAACTCCTGAATCAACTGCCTCAATGTAACAATAATGCCATAGTTATGTGATATTGCAATCCATGCATAACAATCAAAACTTTTTCGTTCCATCTCCAAATCATATACCTTCCTGACAAGGGTAGTTTTGCCTAGTCCACCAAAACCCCACACTGATATTACTACAAGATTGGTTTCCTTGGGATCTAGCCATTCGCGCAGCAGTTCCATGTCTTCCTTCATGCCAACAATGCCCTCTACTTTAATGGCATGAGGGTTCTCACTATTTGTTGGGGATTGAACTTGAGTGTTGTTACTTGTGTTATCAAGTAACTCATTGAACATTTCTCTGTAGTCTCTTTTGAGCTGTGACAGGTGTTTGATCTCTTCCTCAATGTCTTTCATTCCTGAAGCAATGCCGTGAAAAATATTTGCATAGTAGGTTGTGTGTACCACCCTCTTGAAATAGCCTTCTTCCTGTAAGAGAGTGATGTTATAACAGTAGTCATCTATTATGTCCTCAACACAATATGCAACCTTCCGCACCCTCACTATCCAGCCTTCAAGAACTTTATTGCTGTAGATTTTTGACCCAACTTGGCTTAAGAAATGATGAATCATGTCCAATTCCCTCTCGATGCGTTTTGCAGTCCGTGTTAAATCTGGCGATGGTGTGGCTTCTTTCTTTACGAGAGACTGCAGTGATGCCATTCCAAAAGAGGTAACAAGTTTGCTAAGAGCTAGGACTACTGCTGCCTCTGCCATATTTTGTCTTCTTCACTAATGATGTGGTCTTTTGGATATGCTAGTTTACTCAACCAGATTTCACCTTCATTTATGTTCTTCACTGATCCTGTCGAATACAATATAAATTTCAGCTTTTGAGTGCATTAGTGACCGACTATCCATATTGAATGTATGTTATCACTTATTCCAACTTACCCCCAGCTAGATATCCATATTGAATGTATTTTATCACTTATTCTAACTTACCCCACGCCATATGTAATATATCATAAGCTTGTTAGATGAACTTTAGATCTTCAGGTGAAGGAAGGACACTAAATTGTGTCTATTATAAATTCACATAGCATGCTACATAATGATATGCATGCGATACATAACTTAACATGTGAGTTGCCATCAACATTAGGAGATATAGAATAATTTTAACTTGTTAAACATGGTAGTGTTTGTAAATCTTGTAGGAGTAAAGCTCTACTCTGGAATAATTCAGGGTCATGTTTAGTTCCATTCAAAATGCAGAATTTATTGCCCTCATGAGGGCCTCATGAGGCTCTTTTGGGTTTTTTTGGCCTCTTGAGGCCAAAATCCAAAATGGAGAATAACTACCTTTTTGCCAAAAAAAATTGCATGGTGTTTAGTTCCATTTTGCAAAATAATGAACCAAAACCTAATTTTTTTTTGGAATATGAAGGGAACTAAACACCCACTATGTTTACTGCAAAGTTTTGTTTTCGCATAAGTAACTTGATGCTACAACTATATCAAAGCAAGGTACCTGGTGATAGCATTTCAGTTATATAATGCCTTAGCTGCTTTTATTTTGTATTTATCGATGATGATATCTTCAATGCATTTGCAAAAGCGAAGGCAGATGAACTAAAATCATGTTGTATGCCTCACACACAGATTGAGATGTTCCCCGCGACCACGAAATAAATAGACAAGGAACACAACTGAATCCTGCATACATCTTGAATGAGATTGCGCACCTTACGTGATGGAAGATCCCGAAGGGAAGAGCACAGAGCTAAAGACGAAATTCAGTGGCGTGTTGTGAATTTTCGAGTTCAGTACTGGACCCATGAAGAAATATATACAAGCATCAGGTATTCAAGTCAAGGCATCCTTCTATGCGTTGGAGGTTCGGAACAGAAGAAAAAAAAACGTGTTACGTGTTTACAGATACAGAATGATCGAACCAACATAGACTCAGTCAATCAGGACCGTTTGGAAACTTTGAACGGTTATTTATTCCTTCCGTCGTGACGTTTGGGCAGGAAACACGAGGTCTAAGGTCAAATTTGCGTGTTCTGTAGGACACGGCGACGTCTGAAAAGAGGCCTTTCCATCAAGGGGGTGAGTCACGACCAGATTTTGCATAAATCATTTTTGGAAGAGATGGTTGATTAGCAACGATTGAAGAAAAAAAAAATGAAATTGAGTTAGGGCTCGTTCGGTTAGAATGGAACAGTATGGGCTGAGCCTTTACAGGTGCCACCGAACCAACAACTTAGCAACATCGTGTTCGTCCTCTCAAAACAACAGATTCTTAAATCACTTTATTCTTGCCCACTGCGAATTCCATTCTTTGCAAGAATCTGCCAAACACACGCAAGTAGGTAACTTTGATTAGCTAAATGGTCCCTCCCGGCAGATATAAAAGTCTCCATGTTAAAGTTAGACCCTGAGACATTCTTGCTTCAAAGCTATTCAGATGCAGGATTACACGTTTATGATCGTCTGACCATCCAGTTGATGTCTCCAAATTGACGTGAGTTTCAGTTTTATATATATATCGGGAGTACTTGTTTCAGTTTGCTACTGCATCAGCTGATATAAAGCTGGATGATAGTGTCGCCAGCTGTTAGGACATTTTCTTCTCCATCTACCATGATCAACATAGTAAATTTAAATAGAAAAACAAAACACAAAAGCAGGGAACTATCCGTTATATATATACAGCATTTTTAGTCATCCATTACAAGATGACTGAATGAACAACCACGTGAAAAAAAAAATGTTCCACAGGTGATCATAGCACAAGTGGGCCATCCAGATGTGGAGGCGGTTTATGTTCAGAAGACTAACAAATATTTGCAACAAACCAGGTTTCTTTCAAGTGACCAAACAAAAAATATTGACCACCATGAAATCTCGTGGCACTGCTGCTCAGTAGTAGCTTAAAAAGGTCAACAATCACTCTAGACCTGTATAAAGAACTTTTCCCCTGAGGTATGATGGACTCTAGGCCTCCTGCTTCCTGTAGAAGATGTTGAGCGCATCGCTGTACAGGGCCACAGAATTGGACACCACAGCAAGCACAATCATTGTTACCGCCAAAACCTTGTCACGCTTGGTGGAAACACCATATGGATCCCTATAGAAATAAAGTAAATCAGCAAAAATACTATTAGGTCTTAAACAGCATAACTCAAGTATACCCAAAAAGCAGGGATACATAGTTATATATCACTCGATGAGGATAGCAAGTTACCTGAGTATAATCATGGCAGGAAAGATGAAACCAATAAGCACAGCAGCTGTGGCGCCAGTGAATTGGAACGCATCCCAGATGCTCGGTACGAAGATAGCAGCAAGATAAATTACAGCAATGAGCGAGATGGTGATAATGGTGAACCTCTTGTTGTCATGGGAAATGTGCCTTGCGGTGGGAAAGAGTAATCCATCCAGGTTGAGCCTAAGGGCAAAGAAGACTATAGGAAAGACAAGCATGATATGGACAACATAGCTCACTCTCACTATGTCATTGAAGACAGAGCTGAATGGAATGCGAAGGTCAGAATCGAAATTGGCAAGCACATCAGCCAAGGTAGCCTCGCCGAAGAGGAGATATGCAAAGAAGCTTGTTGCAATGTAAACACTTGAGCAGAGTCCCAGTGAAGTTTGTACAATTGGTTTAATTTGGGTCTTGTCCTCCAGCTCATTATCAATGCTGTGAACTGTAAAATCACAAAAAACATACATTTAGTAATACAGAAACAAATGACAAACAGAAAACCAAGTGGACAGTAGGAGGACGCACCATTGTAGTGGCAGATGTAGGCAGTGACAAGAACAGGCACAGCTGTAAACAGTTTCCAGACAGAACTAACTCCATCTATCTCAGGAAAGAGTTTGGGGATCTCCACAGTTCCTTGGATGAGTCTGACAATAGCAACCCCAGCAGTGATTACAACAAAAACCACAGCAAGAGCAACTGATAGTGCAGATGTGTATCTCAATGAATCTGTGGCCAAAGAAGTAACAGTAAGTAAAGGGGTCCCATAAGTAAAAATGGCATATTTTTGGTCAATGGACAACATGCTTACCCAGACGCTTAAAGCTCACCAATGGAGCAAATACAACAAGAGTTGTAGTGAGGAGTACAATGGGACGAGAATTCCACATATGAGGTCCAAACCACCCCTCAAATACACCACTGTGATGAACACCTGTTGATGATGTTCCTGATAGGACATCGCCTAGATAAAAAAATGAACGAACAGTATCAGTAGTAGTCCACATGGTCTGATCCAGGGGATAATAAGTAATTCCTAAAGGAACAGTGGCCACTTCATACACTTTATTCTCATGAGCATAATCATGAAAATCAGATCGTTACAACGTTTGGAGATATAAATGAACAATTATATTAGCATGGTATAAACAAAGAAAACCAAACTCAACAGAGAAAAAGGTAACTTAAAAATTAAGCCAAACGAAGATGAAGAATAGATTGTAATATATTTTCATTTCAAAGCAGGGGATCAACCTAATAAACATAGTTATTGTCATAACTCATAAGCTTTTTGTTCAACATGCATAGCTGTGGAACTCATGAGATTTCAAATAATTCTAGATTACACACGTTTGAGTAGCAACTTGTAGTAGTACCGAAACATACACTCCCAGGCACCGGCATTTAATATTCGAGACCACACCAAAGTAAGCATAAATGATTATGTTCAGATGCATACCAATAATAATCATGTATACAATCAATACGCCGACATTGTTTATCACCACTGATGCTTGTAGGGCAATTCTCCCCCACTGACCAAAAGTGTCACCCATCAACCACCCGTAGGATGTAATCTTGCCCTGGTGGCTGCACCTGACCAGCATGTCAATGGATGCCTCGGTGAGCAACGCCACAAGGATGATCATTAGAATACCAGGGATAAGGCCTAGCATCTTGATACTCGCAGGCAGAGCCATGATTCCAGCCCCTACAATGGTCGTCGACAGATTGAAGACCGCACCAGAGAAAGAAGCTCCATCGAACTCGTGAACCACGTCCTCCTCAGCTTTGATCGGGAGAAGCGGCGTGGTCTCATCTTGCATCGCTTTGTGCGACACATTGCTTGATGATCCATTCCCAATACCCATTTGTTTCACTCACCTGTATGTGATAAACTTCAATTAGCACATTAGAACCTTGACCTCGAATTGACATATCCTTTGCTAGTCATCTTCAACCATTATTCCTTGACTAGTTCTACATTAGATGATCAACTCCGATGTGATTTCCTATGGATTAGGGAACAGTAGTAACAATCACACAGGAAGTTTCAGTGATTTTCACATCACTATGGAGTGCTAATTTGACCTTAGAGCCATGCACATGATAACTCACAGAATTAAGGTGTGCTAAAATCTAGCTTTTCTAATTCATACAGCCACTTGCTAATAAGACATTGCTACACATCATCTAGAAATGATCTTATTATCCCCTTAACCCAAACAGGTTCACTAAATTTCTCTTCCGCAAAAAGGAAAATGCTGGGATCGGCTCTTAGGCAGATAACCCAAATGCCAAGCAGCGAATTCCAACAGTAGCACGATTTCACATCAAGCGCTCTAATAGATGGACACACGAGAGGGAGGAAAGAACATACCTTTCAAGAACCCCAAATCTTTTTTCCTCAACTCAAGACCAAAAGCCTGAACAAATCCAGCAGCGCAAACTAAACTAAACCAAAGAGAGGACAACTTGTACTTGCACAGAGAGGAAGCTCCCTCCTCCTCGCCTCCGGTCTTCTTATAGGCGAACGCCGGACCGGGTAGGTGAATGATATCAGACAGTATTATTATTATGATACAATATCTCTCCTCCGCCTTGCCGCCCCGGTTCGCCGCGGCCCCGTCCCTTTCCGAGGAAAAGGCCCAACTTTCCAGCTCAGGTTGCGTCCCTGTCTTGGCTTCCTTCCTTCCCTCCGCAGGGCAGGATCAATGCCGCCGCCGCGGTGCCGGTTGACGCGGCCGGTCTTTACTTGCCCTTTTCTATTAATTTCCTTTTGCTTGCCGGATTGGATTGCTCCTGGCTGGCCGGTTGCGTGCGGCGCTGCCTTTCTTGGACGGAAAAAAAATGCCTGTCCGGCCGGACTGGCCTGGCCTTATCCACGGTGAGAGGCGGGCGGCGGCGGTGGGCGACCGGTGGCCTAGATAACGACGAGCGCGGTATGTGGTGTGGCTGAGAGCGATGGATCTGCGGCAGAGGTCGGTGGAGACTGTTGTTGAGGATGATGGTGATTATGGGTGGATGATTCTGTTGGCGGTGGGTTTTATCCCAAGAGAGACGAAACGGGAGCGATGGGGATTCTGTTTGAGAATTCACCGGAGTCGGAGCCATTATTCCAAAGCAGTCCGTGGATGGTGGAACCGTGGAACGGTGCAAGTAAATAATAATCCCATGGAAATCTGTAATGACATCTCACCTTCACGTACTAGCCCATGCGTCTTCTTCGGCTTTCATCGAGTACAAATGCTTATTGATAAAATGATTCTCCTCTGTTATTATCCTCCGCGGGCGTTTGGGATCCGAGTGTTTCTCCTCAGCCTCCTTGCGTGCACGCTGAAATGACGATTGAATTATTTATCTATTATTAAAAAATTATTTAAAGCGCAGTCAATATTAGACACAATTGTTAATAATAAAGTCCTAATAAACACTAATTGTATTTGGTCTAGCAAGCCAAGCAAACCTATACTAAACTACCCCCTCCGTCCACAAAAGAATATAATTCTTGCTTTTTGAGAAATCAAACAATTCGAACTTTGATTTTAAATTTATAAGAAAAAATAATAATCTTTACAATACAAAATAAGTATTGTTATATTAGTTATCGAATATTTTTTTTGTAATAAATTCATTTGAATATAGAAATATTAATACTATTTATTATCAGTTAAACTTGAGTCAATTTGACTAACATGTATCTCATAATTGTATTCTTTTTGCGTAAGAAAAAAGGTAGAATTTAAGCTAACAAACAAAGCACCCTAAAGCATAACAAGAACGGCGCGACAAGCAAGCTACTACACAGTCTAGAAAGTAGAAGCTAGAACATCTAAACTACTCACTAACACTAGCAATTAACAAAACTAGGAGCACAAGAGATACTCAACACACACAAAGGCAAACGATCTAGAGAGCTGAGTAACTTACACAAGCATCTCACCTAGAGTGACGTAACAAACTTTTTCCCCATGGTTTGGTTGTTTGCTAGCAACCAGTGCGCGGAGCATGGGGATTAAACAAGTAGGGGCTAGATTGTTTTGTACAAATTAATGTATAGGAAAATTTTTGTTGCTTTAGTTTGTTTTATTATTATCTTGTCTTACTTAAAATTAGTGGTTGCGTATAGCAAAGAAAAGATTAGCATTCTATCAAATATCAACCTTTGTTTCTACTTTAATTAGCATATCTATATTGTAGAATAACTACTGCATGGTAAAGTGTTGCAAATAGGGGGGGGGCAATGGCCCAGTTTCGCCTCTGAGGCGCTCCGCCAGTGCTAGCAACCTAACTTACATACCTGTTGTGGCATGTTTAATGATCGCTGCTCCTCCACTAACTCAATACATCCTTTGAAATCGGTTCTGATGTGGGTGCAAGTATATAAACCGTCTCGATCGCGAGGTACACTAACATCCACGAATCCATTATAATCACTCTTTGCTAATCTTCGATGTGATGAGTGTAAGAACCCCTCACAAATCCTCCATCGGAGTTCCAATACAACCTCCACGCGATGCTCGATAGTGCAACCAACCGATCTAGGTGACGGCAACCACCTATAGTTAATAGTAACGGTTAAAGATAAAACAAACACCTATCCAAGCACCAATATGCACGTCTTGCACGACCGTAGGTAGGCCAGGCGGCAAACGACCGATTTTTTTTTCGGCGTATCATTCTCTGCAGGCTGACTCGCTCGCTCCTTTTGCGTCACCGGGGCCAAGCACAAATGGGCTCGAGTCGGCCCACTTACCAAGGCCAGGCGGCCCAGGCCCATTCCAACTTTCCTATGTCTCAAAAGCAACCGGTTCTCACACCCTTTTTCATCTCAAGAGAGAGAGAGAGAGAGAAAAAACTAACAAAAAAGGTCTCTTCCGCCATCGCCTCCTTGCCAATGGCGGGTTTCACCGGCGACGACCCCTTCGGCTTCGACTACGACTTCGGGGACGACGGCGACAACGGCCCGTTCTGCTACGACCCATTCGAAGACTACGGTGTCGGTGGGGACGAAGGCGAGGGGCTAATCGGCGGCCCCTTCGCGCTCGACTACGGAGACGGCGGGGAGTACTGCATCTCAGGTTTCGCCTTACGCGACGGCGATGAAGACGACGGAGGCCACGTCCTCGTGGGAGAGGAACAGGGGCAGGCGCGCCTGTCCTCCCACGACGAACCCATTCTCGAAACCCTAGGCCGCTCATTCGACTCCGACGGAGGCCTCAGCCAATTCTACCCCCACCTTGTTTCCGCATTGGAACTCGTCGAGGATACCTCCGAGGAGGAGGAGGAGGAGGCGATGATCTCCGGAAATGCCCGGGGCGGTGGAGGGTCTGAATTCGAGCGGGGGGCGGTCGTTGAGGAGCCTGCCGACGACGACGACGGTGGGATCGGGCTCGTGCTTGGCCGCCTGGGCGGGTTGACCCTCGATCCGCGGCCGGTCGTTGGTGGCTTCGAGGGCCTGGTGGACGCCGTTGAGGAGGCCACCAGCGAGGACGACATGGGCGAGGTGGGTCATGTGGGTGGGCTCATGCTCAGCGGGTTCGACCTCGTCGCGCCACAGGCCGTCACGCGGCCCTTCCGGATGGTGGTGGGTGGCGAGGACACCGACTCTGACGACGCCGACTGGAACCTCGTCGATGTGCTCGCGGGGCGCGTCGGGGAGGCTGCACGGCGGCTGCCGGCATCCCGTGCGGTGGTGGACGGCTTACCGGAGGTTGCGCTCAGCGATGAGGAGGCCTCGCACGGCTGCGCTGTGTGCAAGGATGGCATTGCTGCGGGGCAGAGTGTCCTCAGGCTCCCCTGCAGGCACTACTTCCATGGAGAGTGCATCCGCCCGTGGCTTGCCATCAGGAACACTTGCCCTGTGTGCCGATTTGAGCTCCCAACGGGTGATGCTGATCATGATTGGCGACGGAGCAGGACTGGTGTGGTGTCTGTGGCGCAACAGAGCGCACCAGCGCAGGTATGTTCGTAAGTCATGCATTTCTTAGTAATATGATCTACTGACTCACTTATTGGCTTGCTTGTTCCAAACGAATGCTTCTAGTTCAGGAAGTAACTATCCACTAAAAAACGGAGGGGGCAACAATATGGTCATATGGATTCTGATTATTTCCATGTCCAAAATTAAAATGTACAAGCTATGACCTTTTCATAGCAGTGCAGTGCGTATAAGGCCACCAAAAGCTCATATAGGAACTGGGTAAAGCACAAAAAAGAACTTTATAAGGAACCAAGGATTCAGAAAGCTTATGCATGAGCAGCAAAACCACAATTGTTATCAAACCACCTAGCAAAAGGTGAGCATGAGTTCCTGTGGTGGTTACTGTATGCTTGCAGGCAGACTTTTCTACAGTGCGTCTTGTAATTGAAAGGGGGTTTGAAGGAACGGGTGACAATTTGTATGCCTATGCAGTTGGAAACTCATGGTTGCTGCATCTGCTAGAGAAACAATCATTACTGTTGTTTCAAGCTCCATCTGCTTGAGAGCATCCTAAAGTCTTAACTTAAATCACCTAGCTTTTAGGTTGAAAATTATCACATCACCAAACAGTCACTTTTGATTTATCTATTCAGCTTCAGCAGCTTTTTTGAGGTCCTCAATGCCATCAGTGCTATCTTTATTGGGATATGATGAGCCTTTTAGTTCCCTTTGTACTGTTCTCTGCTTTCCCAATGGACCAATTTTGAATAATTAGATCATGTACCATGTTAAGGACTGTGGTCAATAGTTTATTCTCCCATCATTTTATCCCTTGATTTCTAGCGGTATGACCCAAGAAGCAGAGACAACTGAGCATCACTTATTTGCATGTCGGTACTGTCACGGTGCTATTTCAAGAGACGTGGAATCATGATCGCATCATGTCAGCCGATCCCATTTGGCTTTTCTGCATCAGGATTCTGCATTGACACTCTGCAGCAAAATATCAGCATTGTGCATTTTCTAATTTTGTACATATCTAATTGTTGTAATACATATTTATCTTATTTGGATTTCATCTTGCAAGTTTTGAAATGGCTAGAGTTGAATATGTGCAGACAGTCAAACATGATGTGGTGTGTCGTGTTACAGGGAATTTTTTGTTAGGCATTTAGTGTTTTTTTTGGGCTAAATCTTACCAAGGCGAGTATTTTGCTGCTCCCTTGCAGCACTGGGGTAGATTTCAAAATATTCTATCCAATATGGTGCCTATGTTGATTTCATCACTTGTAGTCAGTTCTGTCTTCCACATTTGCTAAGGCTCCTTTGATGATTTAATTAATTAATTTTTACTACGGTGCTGTGATCTGACGAATCTTATATTGATAGAGTGGAGGCCCAGGCGCTGGCAGTGGATCCACAGTAGGTGCAGGAGATGATGCAACTGAATGCTCGGGAGAAAATCGACCTGAGCAAGGCACATCTTGATGAGGCGGCAGACTGACTGATGCCGGCAAACAGGATTGCAAACTAACCAACTGAAGGCGACTTCCTGTCAGCGGCACTAAGAAGATAACGTGCCAGTGTTTAACATCTGGCCACTGATCATTAACTTGTTTTTATGGCAGTGTTGTGAATTTGTTCAACCTCTGTAGCTTTGATCTACTCAGTTTCTAGTCCAAATTCAGTAGCCTTTTCACCTTCTCTTAATTTATGTTTGGAATGCTGTGCTCTAATGGGATGGGATGGGATCCCCCGGTGATGCCAGTGCCCAGTAGGCTCTGCAGAACTGAGTGAGAGATCTCTCATAAGGGAGTAGGAGCCTCCCATCATCTCAGACTCTTCATGGCATCCAATGAACTGATAAATTTCTGGAGTTTCAATTGTATAAACTCAGCCCATTCAGGTTTTGCATGCTTTTTTTTCCACATCTTTTTTCTTGTGTGAAATGTATCCGTTCACCCTTTGCCAATGTACAATAACTTGGAAACAAGAAGCATGTTATGCTGAGGAATGGCCGAATGGGAATAAAGAAAAAGCGCCGGACCAGGATGACCAGGCGCTTTTCCTCGTACTGACTCTATACAGCCCCACACAGCTTTATCTGGCCAGTGACCACGGTCAAAAGCATATGGCGGGCACATCCTAATCATCACGGGTAACCCGCGGCTTCCCAGGGCGGCGCCGCCGCCAGTGCTCGCCGGCATCGGCATCTGTGCAGCCGATTTCGCCGTGGGAGAAGCAACTGCACGGTGAACTTTGGACCTCTGGACCATGGCGCACTCGTTCCCTTCAGTTGGTGAGTTGCGGGACTAGAGTGATGACATTGGGTCTTCCTGAGGCCTGTTTGGTTCCCTTGCTAAATTTTATAGCTAAATTATTTTAGCTACTCTTGGGTGATTAAACTATTTTAGCTTCTTTTAGTCGACGTGTTTGGAACTTTAGCTACTAAAGCAACTAAAGTTTAGCTAGCTAAAATTTAGTAAAAGGAACCAAACAAAGCCTTAGGCCCTGTTTGGTTCCACCAACTAAATATTAGCTAGCTAAATTTTAGTCACTTTAGTAGCTAAAGTTCCAAACACATTGACTAAAAAAAGCTAAAATAGTTTAGTTCTATTAGTCACCCAAGAGTAGCTAAAATAATTTTAGCTAGCTAAA
>Ga0182004_10002242_pt1 | contig 14895 bp, 8 predicted proteins | sample Sormic07211540_1_FD_120479 | JGI IMG/M metagenome (GOLD analysis project Ga0182004, IMG submission 120479) | Endophyte microbial communities from Sorghum bicolor roots, Mead, Nebraska, USA - 072115-40_1 MetaG | ecosystem: Host-associated > Plants > Roots > Unclassified | place: USA: Nebraska...
CGTGCTCTCGGCATGTGTGGTGTGTGCGTTGATGATGGCTGTTGTATGTCTTTTCTTTTTGGTGTTGTGTGGGGTGGGTGAGGGGGGGGGGGGGGGGGGGGGGGTTGAGCTTCTTCAGTTCTTTTTTGAGCCCGCTTTTTGTTCAGTTTCGAAGCTGCCAACGTATTGAGCGTAGCACTTACACACTTCCTTGGATAAAAAAAGGCAAAGAGTGTAGTATGCTCTATGACGTTGACTGTTGTAGTAGTACGCCTATTTCCATTTTTCAAATCTGATCACTCGCATTGGATTGTGTGGATGGCACGATTGTCAGGTCCTCCTGACGTGTTTCTCACATTCACGATCACGTCTGTTGATCCAGCGTGCCACGTGGACTGCCACATATCATCCACACATTATCTTGTAAAACCTGTGTGTGCCCGATGTGTCATTCACAGCACAAGGAATCAAACCATCGATCCAGCCTATATATCGCGATCAATTTGGCGCCAAACCAACGGCCACATGAACACCACAAGTTTGCCCGCCTCTTCTCCTCCATCCGCTCCTTCCAAATCCTTCCAAAACTGTCACCAACCATGGCGCCGTCAACGTCCTCCCTCTCATCCCGCCATACACTTCACCGTCTCCTCCACTCCCTCACTTATCCACTCGGCAGACTCTACTTGCTTCTTGGCTTGACGAGCTTAGCAAGCTACCAGCTGCCGGTGAGGTCGAGCGCTGGTGCATCGCCATGGCCGACGACGGCAAGTCCAATGACCAAATCCTCAGTGAGCTCGACGCACTCAGCCACACGCTCTACCAGGCGCACAACAAGCGCCGACCCGCCTCGCTCGCGCTCCCTCGCTCGGCCGGCGACGACAATGCAGGCGGCGCTGAGGTTGTCCGCACCGCGGCGCGCCCGCTCCCCCGCCGCCTGTCCATGTCGCCGTTCCGGTCGAGGCCTAAGCTCGACAAGAACTTGAACGCCGATGACGACGATGACAACGACGACGACGACGACGTCGGCGCGGCGCGGCCGTCCAAGAGCCAGAGCTTCGCGGCGGTGACAACATCGCCGACCGTGGCCGGGGAGAAGAAGGGCATTCGGGGATGGAAGCCGATCCGCGCGTTGTCGCGCATCGGCATGCAGCGGATGGGCTGCCTCTTCTCCGTGGAGGTGGTGGCCGCGGAGGGCCTGCCCACGTCCATGAATGGGCTGCGCCTCGCGGTGGCCGTGCGCAAGAAGGAGACGCGCGACGGCGCCGTGCAGACCATGCCGTCGCGCGTGCACCAGGGTGCGGCCGACTTCGAGGAGACGCTCTTCGTCCGGTGCAACCTCTACTGCAGCGGCGGCGGCGCCACGGGTAAGCAGCTCAAGTTCGAGTCCCGGGTGTTCCTCGTGTCTGCGGTGGCCGTGGAGGCGCCGGAGCTCGACTTGGGCCGGAATGCCGTGGACTTGAGCCTTCTCGTGAAGGAGTCCTCGGAAAGGAGCCAGCAAGGGGAGCGCGTCAGGCAGTGGGACATGGCGTTGCCACTCGCCGGTAAGGCCAAGGGCGGCGAACTCATCGTCAAGCTGGCGTTCCAGATCATGGATGACGGAGGCGTCGGGCTGTACAGCCAACCGGCCGTTGCAGGCAAAACTGGCTCCTCTTCGTCGTCCTCCTCGTTTGCTCGGAAGCATAGCAAGTCGTCGTTCAGCATCACGAGCCCCAAGGTTGTGCGCTCGGAGCCGGCGCTGATACCGCCCAAGGGTGCGCCATCGCCGGACTTGCTGGGCATTGACGATTTCAAGCTCGATGAGCCGAGCCCGGTGGTGGCCGAGGTCAAACAGGAGCAGCAGAAAGAGCCGGAGCGAGTGCCCGAGGACGCGAAAGCCGATGACTCGGAGTTCCCGGAGTTCGAGTTCGACATCGTCGACAAGGGCGTAGAGGTGCAAGAAGAGAAGGAGGATGAACCGAAAGAAATGGCTGACGACAAGCAAGAAACAGGGGAGGTAGTGGTGGTGGAGGAGGAGGAGGATGCTTCAGCGGCTGCCGGCGACGAGGTGGTCAAGGAGGTAGTGCTCGACAGCGCGCACACGTGGCGCCTCAACGAACTCGAGGCGATCACCAACCAGATCAAGGCCCTCGAGAATATGATGCACGGAGATCTGCTGGAGGCTGGCGCCAAGTCGCCGGAGCGGCAGGACGACGAGGCACTCGCGGTACTCGACGCCGACGAGGAGGAAGTGACTAGAGAGTTCTTGATGCTGATGGAACAAGGAGAGGACAAAGACGACGCGAACGCCAAGTCGTCGGCTCCTCAGGTGTCCTCTCTCAAGTCCGGCGCGAAGCCCGGCTCTGGCGTCGACGCCACGTGCTACATCTCCGACCTCGGCAAGGGGCTCGGCCCCGTCGTGCAGACCCGGGACGGCGGCTACCTGGCCGCCACGAACCCATTCGACATCCCGGTGGAGCGGAAGGAGCTCCCCAAGCTCGCCATGCAACTGTCCAAGCCGTTCCTTCTCCGCGACCAGAAGCTTCCCGGCAGTGGCGCCGAGGTGTTCCAACGCCTGTGCGGTTGCGGGTCTGAGGCGCTGTGCGCGAAGCTGGGCGCGCTCATCTCCACGGACGACGTCGTCGGCAAGACAGCCGAGCATATCGCGTTCGAGGGCATGGCCTCCGCGATCATCAGCGCACGGAGCAAGGATCTCGTCGCGAGCTCCAGCGCCGCCGAGTCCGTCTCGTTGCTCCGGACAATGTCCGTGGCGATGAACTACGGGCGCCAGGAAAGGATCGCCACCGGCATATGGAACGCCCAGGAGGAGCCGGTGACTGTCGACGAGATCCTGGCGTTCTCCCTGCAGAAGATAGAGACGATGGCCATCGAAGCGCTCAAGGTCCAGGCCGGCATGAGCGACGAGCAGGCGCCGTTCGAGGTGTCGCCGGAGACGGCACAGGCCGGGCACCTTCTGGACACCGCCGTGCTACCGGAGGAGTGGGTCACCGCCTGCGCCGGCGTGGACGCCGTCACTTTGCTCGTGGTGGTCCAGCTGAGGGATCCCCTGCGCCGGTATGAGGCCGTGGGCGCACCGTCAGTCGTGATCATCCAGGCCGTGCGGGCCGGCGGCAGCAGCGACGACGAGCCGAGGTTCAAGGTAGCAAACCTGCACCTCGGAGGCCTGCGGCTGAAGTCACCGGACCGGCGCAACATGTGGGACGGCGAGAAGCAGCGGCTCACGGCGATGCACTGGCTCGTCGCCTACGGGCTGGGCAAGGCCGGCAGGAAGAACCGGGCCGTGGTGGCCGGTAAGGCCGGGAATGAAGTGCTATGGAGCATGTCGTCGAGGGTGATGGCTGACATGTGGCTCAGGCCGATGCGCAACCCTGACGTGATTATCCAGCAGAAGTAGCTCCAGAAATCCTGTTCCTACAGCTCGTGATTATTGTAAATTATTTCATTCTTGCACTGGGACTGATAAGGACTGTCTAGTGGCTAAGGCATGAGGTACATATATCCTTGTGCATTTTGTTTCTATTTTGCTTGATAAAATTGTACGAATTCTTGCAATAAACCATGGATACTACTGTTGCAATAAAGGAGAGAAGGTTTGGCCCAAAAAATGCAAAGGCAGCAAAGAAAGTTTATGCACTGAGACAGCTGGCATTTGCGACTGAATCTGAACATACTCCCTCCAGTCAACTTTAAATGACGTTTCAGGGCTTGTTTGCAGTTCTATTCTGCTGTCCAAAACGTCATATAAAGATTGGAGTCTCATAATGAGAAAATTCTCATAATGAAAATTAAGAGCACTAGCATAACACAGAATTCCACTTCAATTCGGTCATTCAAAGGGATTATTTACAGTCAAGGTTGCGTGTATACATCAGAAGTGCATTCTTCTCATGCCTCAAATCTTACAAAATAAAGAGTATAAGGGATGCACTTGCTGAAGCACCACCTGGCCACAATGCTCCTGGAGGGGTGCTCAAACTCAAGGTTGTTTAAGACGTGGAAAAACATATAGCACGAGGCAATCTTTCGTAGGAAGAAATCTTATACATGATGTATTCGGGTCAGTTAGCTCTCCCTTGAAACTACCAATCATACTCTTCCCTAGCAAGTCAGAACCATAGACATACTCGTCCGTATGATGCCAAAAACTGCATCGAGAAGCCTATCTCAAACTGGTCAGATTATATGTTAACTTCTTCCAGTTCCCGCGGAAGCCCTCCACTCGGTGGCCTGAAATGAGCAGATTTACAGTCTTAATAAACTTATTACAGAAATGTATCAGGAATCCAAGCAAATGCAGCGTGCCAATAATAACATAAACGGATATTGCCATATTCAGATAGATATCTACGTGTTAGCCTAGTTGATACTGACAAGGAAGAGCAAATGTTTTATGTCTAACTGGTAGCTGTGCACTATTGGTGTACCTGAATGTACGGTGCTCATTTAGAGAAACCAAACGCCAGCTAACAGTTAGTAATTATATGATGCTCGTGCTCTTCATTTCAACACATTTTCATCTATTTATTACTTTATTAGTGCAACTATACGATACTCATTTCCTTAATTTCAACATTTTTTATCTTTTACCGATTTAATAAAACTATGTTCTTTATTTCAACTCATTTTCAATTTATTCCATAATAGACACCTGCACTGGTATACACCATTTCTTTTCTTGACGGGATAAGCAGGTCTTTTTGTAATCATATAGTGTGACATCAAGCTTGATCCATAAAAATAGTTTGGCTTTGTAAAACTAAAATCCACTTGTATGATTTTCAAACCATACTTATTTATTTTATAAAGCAGGAATATACTTGAGCTAACATGGGAACAGTAGACTTACAATCCAGTCAATATCTTGATAGTATCGTAGAAGAACCATTGCATGCTTATGACGGGTCCAACAAGGGCGATCCGAATGGGCAGGCTTCTTGTGAACAAATTGCGAAACCCAATACTTTTCACAGCCTGAAATCATAAGATAAGATCATTAGAAAAATGGTATGGTGGAGTTTGACAACAATGATTTCTTAGGCTGGAAATTTATATTTATGTACTTACATGTATGATATTTTCAGCCTTTTTGTTGTACAGGGATGAGACAATATTATCTGCAGGATTTGAAACAACAGTACCAACGGCGCCAGAGATATAACCAGCCACACAAGTAGCACCAAGCTGCTGGATTGTTGAGCAGTCCTCCTTTTTCTTTTGAATAACTTTCTGATAAAGGAAGTCCACGGTATGCTCAAAAGCCGAAAACATAAGCATAGAAACTACAAGAAGCAGAAGCACGTAAATAAGAGATATCATTCCCTAAAAATAAAAAGATAAAAGACATCCGAAAGATAAGAATTCTATCTCGAAAGCATAAGATGCATTAATGAACTGACACAGAAGAGAAACGGGAAAATATTCAAACATTGCAAAGAGGGGACTTTTCAAGATGTTTGAAGCAGGGACAGGTTGCTGATGCTAATTCTAATACTTTCTAGCTCACTGAGCAGAAATATCATGATCTTCAAAAGACAGAATTTTTTTGACAGTAGAGATGATGCAGAAGTGATTGGTTCTCAGGCTTAATAACCAGGGTAACAAATGTAATTCAATCTGAAAATTCAGTGTAGGCAAAGAAGCTCATATTCATTCTTACACACATATATGGAACAACTTTGGAAAGAAATAAATGCTAAGATTCAATACTAATCAGATCTAATGCAACATCAAGTCACATAACTATCACATACATTACTTCATATGATCAAGCAGCATTTTGTGAAATGGAATGACTACAGAACAGTGGGAAGTTCAATTACATGGAAGGTTCCGTCCCCAAAGAGGTAAAAGCCCCCTGTAAAAGCTGCAATGGAACAAGACATATATTTTTTCTCAGGACAAGCACATGCAGAATGCATCAAATTGGGATAAAGAATCTATATATCTTATACATGATAGCTTACCCAGACAGGCCTTCAGTTGCATACACCCTTGGAAAGCCATCAACCAAACCTTTTGCAAACATGGGCTGAGTCTGAACACGGACTTTCACCGATTCAAACGGACACAGGGCAACATCAGCTATGATTTGAGCAGAGGCACTACTAAGGAAGTATATGGTGCTCTTGTTACTGTCTACTAGCATGTCAGAGTACCTCTTCTTGAAATATTCATAGAGGCCAAACCTGCAGCCACCCTGAACACCATAGCCAACAAATTTCCCTCCCCAGCCTCTCCAAAGTGACGAAGGTCCCTCTTCTTTCACAAGAACATTTAGTCCTGAAAATATACTGTTATACTTCATGGGATTCACCTGGCAACAAAGGAAGGAAAAGTAATTATAAACCGCCTTTTCCCTAATCAGTTCTTAGATGTTACAGAGTGGTTTCATTATTTGAAATCAACAACTATCCTTCAAGTTCATTTCGAAAGCCAAGCATGTTAATTCTACTTCAACATATTTCACAAAGTTCTTGTACTCAATGGTTCTCCACAAAAGCATTTCAGCCGTAAGTTTCAGTACACTGCTAACATATCACGCTCACGGCTAAATCAGAAATACTAGAAAAACCCCCAAATTCGCAGAGCATTAGAAAACTACAACTGCTATACAAAGTTACAAACCCATCCCCAAATTCGGAGAGCATTAGGAAACTACAACCTCTATACAAGATTGCAAACCCCATCATGCCATGAGCTAACGGCCTCAAGCTCTCCGCACGGCAGCGCCGCAAGACTGCAACCTGAGCACTCGGCCAACCAAGGAAAAAAAAAATCTACTCACCTGCATGTTGACCTTGAGCACGTCGAGCGGGGTGATGGCGAGGTGGGTTGCGCCCGCCGCCAGCATCCCGCCGCCGGCGCAGAGCGCGTAGTACTCCGGCGAGAACACCCTCATCCCCGCGGCGGCGGCCGCCCCCCTCCTCCCCACCCTCGAGGCGGCCTCCGCGTCGCCCATTAGCGGCGGGCGGGCGTGCGTGTGCGGATCGGAATCGATCAGCGTTGCGTGCTCGCCTGCGCTGCGCTCCGGCCTTGTTGGAGACTGGACTGGAAATGGACCACGTAGCGGGGGGCGCGTGCCTTCCTTGTCTCTCTTCGTTTTCCTGGCGTTGAACGGCTGACTTGTCAAATCGGAAGGAGGGCCTTAAACCCTAGCTGAATGGCCCGCATGTCAGCGAGCCCAGCACGGCACGTAAGAGGATTAGTGGAAGGTTCCCTGGGCCGTCCAGCGGGGACAGCGGTAGCTGGGTCGGGGTGGGCTTCACGACTGCACTTCTGAAAGAATAGGCCGCCGGCTTTGTAGATGCCACAGGCCCACAGGCCCAGAGGCCCACAGCTTTCTCCTGTCGAGAGGCGGCAAAAGGAGAAGATGCCAAGCCCACAGGTTCCTTCCACCACTTGACAAAGTACTGGTACCTTCTTGTCCAAAAAAAAAGTGCTAGTACCAGGTTCTTTGCTTTCAAAAGCTTTCATGTTGCCAACCAATTATAGATCAGCTGGCTGGAATCTTGATAGTGGAATTTAAGTTCTCAACTTGGTAGGAGTGTTCATATTTTTTTTTAAAAAATATTCTAGGATTTAACAGCTCTATGCTTTCAGTGGGAGGCGACGTCCATATGGGTAGAGTTTGTATACTTATGTTCATAAGGGTAAGTATGTATGCGTTATGAGCGTGTGCGTTGTGCTGTGTAATTATTAAAAGCCTTTCGTGGTTCAGAAAGAAAAGGGTTCTTTTGTTTTATCAGAGGTCAAAACTAGATTTCTAATGTCGCCACCAATAATAAACTGGTTTTATAGAAAATAAGACCATCTTGTTCGATAGAAATACAAAATTCATGTTTGGATTTTTCTCAGATCCTGTGAGAAAAAAATGTTTTGTCGAGATGGGATTAAGGATGGGGATGGTGCTCCAAATGGGTACTCGCAGTTCTTCTCTAGTGTAAATGAACTAAATGACAAAAGTAAGGGAGAAAATTGTCTCTTTAGTTCACTAAATTATATTAGAGAAGAACCGCGGGTATCCATTTGGAGGGTCATCCCCATAGGATCTAAAGAGAAATCAAGAAAGATAAAAAAAGCACTTCAATGACTGAAGAAAAAAGCAATCGTGACAACTGACAAGGCATGGTTGGCATTAGCACACTTGGACGCAACATTCTACCCAGCTAGCAACAGCATAGTCTACAAGTTACGTTGTCTTAGAGCTGGTAATTCGACAGTCATACATTTGACCATGATCTTTGGGTTTTGTAAGTTCATAACCACTCAAAGAACACAAGAGGCACAACTTTGCAATATAACAAAAGCAAAAAGATCAACAACCCAACGGTTAAACAAAGATTTCAACAACCCAATGGTGAAATAATCATCTCAATCAAAAGCGATGGTAGATAGTTATAACATAATTGTACCATATAAAAGCAAACAATAGCTGGTTTCCCATATATTACAACATGGGCTAGGTTCTGATGAAGCCACAGATGACTTCCTTATTATGAAGACAGGCAATCAAAGTTCAGCCTGATACTGCTAGCCAGCCCACCTAAAAGAGCATATTGAAAACATGATCTACCAGGCAACAGGGCGCCACCGAACTTCAGAATGGCGGTATGGTTGTGCTTAGATCGCGCCCTTTGATGGGAACAATATCACATGATAACTTGGCTCTGTTGTCACTTCCTTGTGCAAATTGCAGAACTTCTTGTGCGTTTTGGGCAGTGAGGACATTGGGGAGTGTTCTTCTGTTATTCTTGCGCCTGCGTTTGGTGATTGTAGCAAGACGTCTCTTGCGGCGAGGCCAGGTCCAATGTTCTGTCCTGCTTTGAGCAAGCAGGACATTCCACTGCTTTCTTGGTGACGCAGTGCCTGGGCCTTGCCGCTGGAAGAAGCTATCTATTGTATGATTGCAATGTGTTGTCTTTCCTACAAAGTTATTTGGAAAATTAGGTATTCCTTGTTTCTGATCATGCAAAATATCCATGTCCTCTGTTAGGATTGGAAGTGTGATGCTTGATGCATTTGGTATTCCTTTTCCGGGTTCAGTATGAGAGTGGGAAGTATTATTCATATCATGATTGACAAGCCTGACATCATTGATGGTATGTCTCTACCTCCTATCATCCAGTTCATTGTTCTTTATTCTGTCGAAATGCTTTTGAGCATGGCTTGCCAACTGAGTTGGGGTTCTGGAGGGGACAAAATACTTGGAAATGGATTTCCATTCACCTTGCCCAAAATGTTGTACACCATATAGAAACTGCCTGCATTTGCAGGTAGATTGATAAGCTGCATTCTACTAGTACTAGGCAATGAAGTAATAACTTATTTTTTAGTGAGACAATGTGGAGTGGCTACTATAAATTATAATTCAATAGACTATAATCACAAGTGATTCCGAGTCTCATATGGAATTCGATTTACAATGTCCACAATACATATTTCTATTTGAAAACGCTAAGCATGGATGCTCAATTGACATTTGACAATATATGAATATATAAAGAGAAAAGAGGGACATATTCACTATAAAAGACCATTATGGTAGGAAACAAAAAATTGCCAGCAAAAGAAAGTAAAATAGGTTTGGTAAAATAGGAAAGAAAAAGTGCCATGTCATTTTGCAAGTATGCCTTTAACAAGGCATTTTAGCAACGAAGGGTCGGCATAGACGATATTTTTTACACTTTTCCTAAATATACCCATGGTCTTAATGACCTAATATGACATCCTTGTATGATAATTGGCAGCTGTAAACATCCTACTCCCTTGGTTTCAAACTGTAAGTCATTTTAGCTTTCTTCAAATTAACCTAACTTTAACTAAGTTTATAGAAAAATATACTAACATGTACAATATCAAATGAATGCACTATCAAAATATACTTCATGGTGTATCTAATTTGACGTGGGATCTTTGTGCATTTTTCTATAAACTATGTCAAAACTAGAGAAGTTTGACTTAGGATAGCTAGAACAACTTATGATTTGGAACAGAGCAAGAACTATTAATGGACAAACAATTCGAGTTTTCAAAATAAAGAGCAAGTCATTTATAGGTGCTTGTCAATGAAATGTAAGCACAAATACTTCCTTTGGCATGACAATTTTTGGCTAAAAAATTTTGTGGGACAGTGGCATCACTTCTTTAATAGTTATATACAACAGACCATTAAATATTGCTTGCTCTATAATTGAAGCATAGTTCTAACACATCTTCCTAATAAAAAGACAGAAATCAAAGTTTCAAGATACTATATTATATATTGAATATTAGTGACATGCCTGAAGATGAGAGCATTAGAATTTTGGTTACACTTATGGCCTTATAAATCTACGAATTGTCCAAAAAAATTCTTTACCTATACCTATACATCTCTTTATTCATTTAACATGTAATAAATAAAGGCACACATAATCGTATCAGCTATGAAGTAAAATACAAAGGAACAAGAAGTTAATAAGACTAAATTTTGGGGGGCGACCTGTGTTCCTCGGCAGTCCAAGTTTGTCTCTCCTTCCGTGAAGATTTGCAGTGTGGCTTCTGAATTTCCTCTTGATCTCGAGGTGCTTTTAGTACCAATTGTTTGGAAGGTTGGAACAAAGATGTTTCCACTGATGGTCTAAGAACTGAGTCATGGGTGTCTCCTTCTAAAACTTTGTACCAATCTCGCAAATCACTACGTGTGTCATCTCTACTTGGTTCATTATCTATCTCACCACAGAGCATATTTGCAAAGACTTCAGCATATTTATCTCTCAACTGATGAATAGTCTTTGCAGGGAACCTCTTTTTAAGCACTTCCATCCTGTCACATGATTTTTCATTCCTTAACTTAGCAAAAAGTGCCTTGAACTCTGCTGCTTCGCATGATGTCCACTCTTGGATAGCCTTCAGATCCATAACATCCACAAAATTGTGTCCACTATGTTGTAAAGTTAATAACATAAGTGCATATCCAATCCAACTAAAGTTGAAAGTTGAGATTTGCATGGGCAAGAAATAAGCCAAGCAAACAAAATAATAATAATAATTATTCCCTTACCTTCAATTCAGGTTGCTTGACCTCAAAGACAATTTGGTATCAGAACAACAGAACCATCTAGCAGCCTTTCATGAGCAAGGATCTAATCTTCCCACTAAGCTTTTAGGGATTTTTTAAGTCAAAGAGAGACAAGCCTTAAAGGGAATATATATAGACTATCTGATTAATGGAAAAACTATGTGCGACATGCATGAAATGATATCTAGCCATATTGCACAAAGATTATGCATTTACTTTCTCAATCACATTTGAGAAAATATAAATAGGGTTTAGGATTACTATAATGCACTAGTCAATAATTGAGAACAATCTTTTTTGCCACATATATTAATACACACAATACCATGACATAACGCGCCAATAGGAAAAAAATGTCAAAATCCTTTATTTTTAAAATATTGTATATCCACAATAGAAACTTAGGCTCAGAAATATTGGTTCAAGATATTACAATAAACTTCTTGACATCCACTAGTATCTGCTATTTGACCCACTTAGAAAAAATCGATAAACCATTCTTCAAGACACCGGTAACGCGTAAGTGATAAGCTGTTTGCAAGCTATGCCATATATGTTGACTTTGTGACATTTTTTTCCACAACCCTTCTAAGAATTTTGACAGTATCTTACAATAATGTTTTGGATTCAAAAGTTTCAATGCTTTATGCAACTCTTGTCTTTGGGACAGAAGAAACACAATGAGGGTTAATTGACTCCACAAACCATGGGTAAACCAGACAACGTCAATGCCTCATATGAACTCGTCACATGTACCAGTGAAGTCATTCATTGTAGCCAAGGGATATACACCAAAGTAAAAAAAAATAGATAGTTTGTTCACTAGTGTTCTACAGTGTAGGTAGCTATGAAAGATATTCACCACATTTAGTAAAATGTCATTACTATAATTACAAAGTAAATGGCTGATGTGTAGAGTTACTTCAAAAGGAACGACACATCCCTTCATAAGGACTTAATCATCCTTTTCTGGTTTAAAAAGTTATCAAATCTACACTATTTCTAATGAGATAAAAATGACAACAAGTGTGAACGTATGAGACAAAGATCGTAAGTGTCCAAGTCAACAATGATCCTAAAAACTATATATTTAGTGTTCAACTACATGAAAGGATTACTCATTCATTGCTACATATGGCTAAAATAGCAGGTTTACCATTCTTATCTTCATATCCATTCATTTGGATCTATTATTACATCGTGATGAGCTTGCCTTCCCAGTATAACATTGAAAACACTCATCAAACAATAACACACATGCAACATCTAGAACATGAAGCTATAACCCATTATATCACGACCTTGCTCTAGAAATTCTGCTCCGGAAAAAAGGTCCAGAGTTGAGAGGTGTTGTAAAAACTTTAGGTTTTCATTGAGTTGTTCCACGGCGGAGTTCGTGGAGCAGAGTTGGAAGAGTGGTGTTTTCACGGAGTAGCCCGGTTTACTAAATAATAAAAATATATCTTGAGAGTTGAGACATATCATGGACACTATTAACCTATTTGGTTGTCTGTATAATCTTTGGTAATGCTCTGAAAGTAGCAGCACAACATTTGTCTGCCTGGATATTGGTTTAGGCTAGGCTCCGTGGATGCAAAAGCAGCTAGTAAGCCTTGACCCCCAAAAAACAAAAATAAAATATGTTTTTTCTAGAGCATTAATTTATATCAATATGTTAATAGTGATATTAGTATCTTATTAGCATAATTTAAAACACATTAATTTATATAAAAATAAATTAATGATAAAAGATAAGTTATATACAATTGATTTAAATAAATATTATCTTGGCACTTTTTTAAATTAATATAATATCTCTTGGTGCAAGCAATCAAACAAATGCTCTTGTCTCCTATTTTCACTAAACCAAACATGGGCAGCATGGTTTTCAGGTGCGCCAGACTCTCCTCACCAGGACAACAACCTAAAATGTATCTCATAGAGACTATAGTTGTCATGTGTTTTTAAACTTGCATATACTTCTCTTAAAAATAGAGGAACATATGTTTGACAGCTAAAATATGATCAAAGACTTGAAAATAAATTGGAAACATGCACACAAATAAGGAAAAAAATGATCGAATTTATATCAAATTGGACAAATTTTACAACATCTTGTAAAAAACGGCCCAAACGGTTCTTTTGCTGAGTCTTTTTGTGCGGAACTGTTTGAACCATCCTAGGCCGGTTTTGACTGTCTGAGCTTCAAATCATGTTTTTTTCTGGAAACTCATCCGATCTCACGAAAACATGTGTGAAATAAGTTATGGAATAAAGATATCCCTCGATTTATGTGAAAGGATCATATGAGATAATAAACATATCTACCGTTATTTTGCACTCACTCTACCCCATAAAAATATCATTCTCACTTCTCAAAAAATTGAAGATTTTTAAATTTGATCAAATATATACAATAAAGAAAAATATTAATATTTGTAGTACATAATTGATATTATTAGATAGATTATTTAATATATTTTTTATAATAAACTTATTTAGAGATACAAATGTTGATAATATTTTTTACAAATTTAATCAAACTTTATAATATTTGACCAGCACGAGTCCCGTAGTGACTCTTTTTATGGAATAAAGTATTAATTTTTTATTTGAATCAATGAATCTTTGTTCGAAATCCTTACCATTCAGCACTTCTCTCAACGAGATTTGTCGACATTCTATGTGTTCTGACCGGTGTCTTCTCACGACATGTTCATGGATTTTTCGGTGATGAACGACTGTCAAATTAGCTTGGTCGACCTGCTAGTCGAGATATCGCCGTTTAAACATCCCTTTGCTGCGTATCTAAGACGCGTGCGGTCGCCATATGGACCATCTGAGTGTTCCACCAAAGTTTTTTTTTTTTGTCTTGATAATTCCGCTGCAGTGCGCCTCTCCGCGCGACGTGTATACATGGCCTACATCCGATCTTCCTCCAAACGGAACGTGCCGAGCAAAATGCAAACCCGGCCACGCGGCGGCCCATGTCCTGAACTCCTGATGACCGTCCGACGCGTACGGCAACTACGTACTCCATGCACTTGTTTAGTTCCAAAAAATTTTGTAAAATAGAAATAGTATCAGTTTCGTTTGAATTTGACAGATATTATCCAATCATGTACTAACTGGACTCAAAAGATTTGTCTCGTCAATTTCGACCAAACTGTGCAATTAATTTTTTTTCGTTTATATTTAATACTTCATGCATGCGTCTAAAGATTTGATGTGACGGAGAATTAAAAAATTTTGCAAAATTTTTTAGGAACTAAACAAGGCCCATGCATCATTCCTTGCCTGGAGGCGTGGCAGTTGGCGTCAAGGCGCGTGTGTTCACTGGTGTCGGATCCTTCTCGGTGTCTCGCCATCGTGGTTAACCAGTTGTGTACGGCCTCAGACTTATTAAGGCCTTGTTTAGTTTTAAAAAAATAGTCAAAATTTTTCAAAATTTCTCGTCACATCAAATCTTGCAGCATATGTATGAAACATTAAATATAGATAAAAATAAAAACTAATTACATAGTTTATATTTAAACCGTGAGATAATCTTTTAAGCCTAATTAGCTGGTCTAAGATTAGATAATGTTTGTCAAATAAAAACAAAAATACTAAAGTGGTCTAAAACAGAAAATATTCGGAACTAAACAAGGCCTTAATGAAAAACGGATAAATCACCGAGAAAAAAAACACTGGTATCCGTACGTGCGTACGTTCGCAGACGTCACGGCCTAACTTATGAACTCGACGAATCGTACAGCGACCGAAATATCCCATTCCACCATGGCACCATGCCGGCCACGATGTGATCCATCCTCCAACGACACTTGACACGACCGCCGCCATGACCCCCCCCCCCC
>Ga0182004_10002243_pt1 | contig 14894 bp, 12 predicted proteins | sample Sormic07211540_1_FD_120479 | JGI IMG/M metagenome (GOLD analysis project Ga0182004, IMG submission 120479) | Endophyte microbial communities from Sorghum bicolor roots, Mead, Nebraska, USA - 072115-40_1 MetaG | ecosystem: Host-associated > Plants > Roots > Unclassified | place: USA: Nebraska...
CTGCTTCGGTCGGCAGAGGACGTTCGGCACGGCGGTTTTTAATGTCCCCGGACCTACCCTACTCACGCGCCATTGCGCCAACCTCTGTAGGAGCTTCGATTACCACTTCGTGCTACAGGGCTACAGGCACTGCTCGATCACGACTCGTCGATCACGCCGGACGCAAATGGCGATTGACGAAATTGTGCTAGCGCTACACATGGCACTGATGGCAGTGGTTACAAAGGTTGTTGGCAGTTGAGAGAATTAACTGTCCCTGCATCGTCATTCATTTCGAGAGAGAGGCATTCGAGCAGGAGCCGCGTTCACTGTAGCCAGCGTGGGCGTGGCTGCACCCATGGTTCGAGAGACGACAACAAACCAATCAAAACCGCGTTCCGTCCAAACACAAAGGGCTTGTTTAGTTCCAAAAAATATTGCAAAATCGACACTGTAGTATTTTCGTTTGTATTTGACAAAAATTGTCCAATTATAGACTAACTAGGCTCAAAAGATTCGTCTCGTAAATTTCGACTAAACTGTACAATTAGTTTTTATTTTCATCTATATTTAATACTCAATGCATGTATCTAAAGATTCGATGTGACGGGAAATCTGAAAATTTTTGCAAAATTTTTTGGGAACTAAACAAGGCTAAAAACAAAGCGCCCGATGTAGCGTGTGATTTGTACGTAGTACTGTATTGTTAGTTACAGTGCGTGGAAACTCTGAGTGCACTGACAGTTAGCAAAGTCCAAACAAGAAAGAAGAAATCCGGCATCAACGATCAGCGCTATGGCTCCAAACTGCGAATCACTTCTTATTTGCTTCTGCGAGTGAATAGTCGGACCTTCAACACTGTTAAGGCCTCGTTGGTTTGTCGTTCCGGCCAGAAATGAATCCTGATATATTTATGAAGTCCTGGAAATATTCTGACCAAAAAAGTGCCCCATACACAAGGGGGGAAAATCTCATTACTGAAGCGATCAACTTGTTCGTTTGGCTGATAAGTTATGGTAAAAAAGTACTATTAGCTGATTTGTTGTGAGAGAAAAACACTGCTAAATAACTAACAAATTCGGCTGATAAGCTCAGTTCCGGTTAACGTCTCTTTCAGAAGAGCTTTGCTTGCAGATAACCCGTGCAAGAGTGTATAATATTAATCTAAACAAATGTTTGAATCCTTTTGTTTGGAATCGACATTTGTGGGTTGTTCTCAGTTAAATTGATATACATCTTACCAATAAAGGAAGTTAAAACTACCCAAGAAATTTGTCCTATGAAACTACCTTTTTTCTAAAGGTGTTGACACTACAAAAAAACTTGTTAATTCATGATGGATTTTCGGTGATGAATTTATAAATTGTACTAGAGAGACACAATCTATGACTATAATTTTTTAATAGTGGGATGTATATTGTATGTTATATAATAATTGGCTAAAAAATAAATAAATAATGGGTTGGAACTAGAATGTAAATGGGCCGAAAACAAGATGTAAATGGGTTGACAATATATTGCAAATGGGCGCAAAAAATAACCATCTTTGATATTGGGCTGTTAATAAATGGGCTGAGATGCCGACGTCATCATCCACATCTTCATCCATGTCATTCTCCACATAAGTATCTATATAAACATCTATGATGAGGTGGCAAAATATCCATGACGGTTATTTTTCATCATAGAAAATAGGTTTGGGTTGGGCTACCTAGGTCTTGAGCTCTACTGTGATGGTTTAAGATCATCACCATTTACACTAATCTGTGATGATTTTGAAAAACCGTCACACAGCTCAATTCGCGATAACAAAGATATTGCATAGTGATTAATTTTTGGTGATCCATGGTAGAAAATTTTTCATCATAAATTATGTGGTTTCTTAAAAGGGGAGGAATCCTCACTGAAGGATAACTTAGGTAGGTGGAAGCGAAATACATTTATGATCGGAAGGAGAGACCGGTGAATACATGGGAGCTTCTTGTCAACGGCCTTGTATTTTTTTCAAGTGGAATGTACTCTCTCTATCCTAAATTATAAGGCATTCAAAGAATCTTGAAAAGTCAAAGAATTTTTAGTTTTACCAAATTTATATGATAAAATAATAATATTTTATGATATTAACTAAGTGTTATTTATTAATTATATTTTTATAGAATATTTATTTGATGTCACAAATTTTTATAGTTTTTTCTATAATTTTGGTCAAATTTGAGATATTTTTTCTATAATTTTTATTAATTATATTTTTGTAGTATATCTATTATATTTTTATAGTATATCTATAATTTTTTCATAGTATATTTTTTTCTCAAGTGAAATGTAGTTTTTTGCAGCTATGGATGGCCTTTTTATTACGACGACAGGGCCGAATCCGCATCGGGCCGAGAGCCTGGCAACTGCTCCGCTGGCCCACGGTTCTATGCGTAGTTGGGCCATTTTCGAAGATTTGTCGCGCCAGATGTAAGTGGTTTCGCCAGTTGCAAAATTTTTTGGAATTAAACAAAGCCCAAGAGTGAAGATGCCTAGGCCCGGGTACCTTTTGGATCTTGTTTAGTTGACCCAGAATTCAAAAACTTTTAAAGATTCTGTCACATTAAATATTGCGGCATATATATTAAACAATAAATATAGATAAAAATAATAACTAACTATATAATTTAACTGTAAATTACGAGATAAATCTTTTAAATATAGTTAGTTTATAATTAAATAATAATTATTAAATAAAAATAAAAGTGCTAAGTACCGAAAACTAATTTTTTTTTCAAAAGTAATCAAGGCTGAAGCTGGCAGACCCTTGGAAAAGTCTTTGCACGTCGGTTAGCGCATTGGCCCATTGTAGCGTGCAGTACAACTAGCGCAAAGCCTGTGTCTCTTCAGTGCTACAAACAGCGTCACCGAGATCTGCCGAAACGCAGCGCACCCCCGCGGGTCGCGGCGCACGTAGTAGGACCAGCACGCACGCCTCCGTCCCTCCCACGGTCCCAGCGGCCTCCATAGCCGCCAGCGACGCCTGACCCGACGACGGTGGTGTCGCCTCGGCACGCGCCGGCCGCGGGCACTATGGCAGCAACAGCCGCGCAACCGCGACCCCTCGGGCCGGAGAGAGGACGAGGACGAGCGGGACTTTTCGCAAGCGCGCCCGCCCGCGTGACGGGTAACGTGCAGGTGGCAGCTACCCACCGGCACGGGGAACTGGCGCGCGACGTGACGAGCCACAAACCCCGCGGCCGGCCTCGGCGGGCGAGCGCGCGGCAGCGTTTCGCGCCCGGAGAGCGACGCGCACATCGGGTCGGTTGGGGTTGGGGGGCCATTAACCAACGGAAGGCCCGGTCGTTAGCCCCGGCCGCGCCCGCCGTCCCACACCACCCACATGCGTGCGCGACCATGGCCGGGAGTGCGCGCGCCCGCCGTCGCTGTCGTTTTGATCGCGCTCTTTCCTTGGCCTGGCTCTGGCTCTGGCTGGCTGGCTCGCCGTTGGTATCGTATCTACGACCGGCCGGCCGGGGCCGGATCTCTCGATCGTTCTTTCCTTGATGGCACTTGATGAGTTGTAGGACGCTTGCACTTGTGGTATGTGTACTCTAACGCCTTAGCCCGAAGCGACCATGATTCTCCTCCGGCCGGTAATCATGATTCATGAGCAGACACCAGACAGCCATCAGCCGGGCATGGCCCCAACCGCTGAGAACGGAAATAGCCCATGATGGTCTGTTTCTGGCTGCGTCACCACTGGCTCACGATGGGATTTGGCAATGGCAAGGGCGGAAAGGCAGCCCTTCGGGGAAAAAAAATGAATAGGGTAGTCCTGCTATGGGATTCTCTCTAGTACAGACACAGTAGGCAGGTTGTTGCGTTCTCCCGGTCCCGGATTCACAGAAATCTCTTTTCGCGCGGGCCGGGGCGACCTGATGAGTTTCGGAGCTCCGGTCGCTGTCATGGGACGATTTTGTGATCTATTTTTGGCGTGCTCCCCACATGGCTTCCGCTCTCACTCCCTCGTGCAGCCATCACATCGTCGGTGCCCCGACGTGAACAGCTCCATCCTGTTTTTGTACTTTTGTCTACCTATCTACAGAGTAAAAGATAAGCCATTTTCTTTTTGAGAGACATAAAGAGAAACTACTGAGGCCTTGTGTAGTTTTCAAAAAGTACCTAAAAAAATTAAAGATTTTCCGTTATATCGAATTTTACAGCAACTGCGTGAAACATTAAATATAAACGAAAACAAAAATTAATTACACAGTTTGTCTGTAATTTGCGAGATAAATTTTTTAAGCCTAGTTAGTTTATGATTAGACAATTTTTATAAAATATAAACGAAAATGCTACAGTATCCGAAAGCAATTTTTTTGGCAACTGAACAAGCCTTGAAATAGTGCATTTCTGTGTCCATGCTACTGTAGTTTGGAGTATGTATATGTATGAACATGGATACGCATTTCACGTACTATTCTTGTTGGTACATAGCGAAAGTAAAACGATCTGCATCTGTTGTCTGTATTTGCAATTGCAAGAGTAACAGAGTTAACTCCAGGTCTCCAGCTAAACTCCACTGTTAACTTTAGAAAGGCGATGATAGTTGCCAAAAGTGAAATCAGAAGCCAACGATCCAAACAACCAGACACTCTCGTCAGAAAAAAAAAAAACTAACAATTTCTTTCAGGTACATGAAGCCTATGGTTTTTTGAGACCACGCAACAGCGCGTTTTTCATTAAGTGGAGTACATGAAGCCTATGGTACTGCCGGGGCTCTATCGTAGTAGAATGCTTCCAAGAGAAGGCGAATCAGGCAGGATCAGCGCTAATGGCAGGGGCCAGGCCGTGATCTCCGGGTGGCCACAGGCCACTCACTAGCTAGCCTGCAGGCCAACCCTCCCATGTGCAACTAACATGGCGTGGGGACACGAAAGGGATGGTTCATCAGGCCCCCGGGTCGTGAGACTGTTGCTTTTCGAAAGTGTGAAGCTAGCTAGCTAGCCAACGCACGTTACGATGCTTGTTATCATGTTTGAAAGGCACAGAGCATGACAGGAAAGCTAACCTCGATGAACTCTGTTGTCTCGCGTAAATGTGTGAGTCTGTGTGTGTGTTCTTCACCTGATCATCCACTGTTCCCGTGTTCTGAAAAAGGAGAAACATCTGAATTCACAATGCTTGCACTTCTGAAAAAGGAGAATTTGATGCGTCACCCATTGTGTTTTTTTTATCACGTCACCCACTGTGTTTGTACAATGAAGAAACAAGGGAGACATGAACATGAAGCACGTCACGTTTTGGTTGGTGCCCGGAGAAAAAAGATGCTCAAACTAGCTAAAAGCAGCCAGAATGCATGGCAAATGTCTCTGCCATTGACCATTGGGTGAGCTTGTACGTTCATCTTGGCAGCTCCAGGATCCATGTCTGAGCAGTAAGCAGCTCCTCCGGGAGACTGACCAAGCAAGACATGCGCAGCTGCAGACACCTGTCCAGGAGCCACATGGTGCAGAGATCGCCGGAGCGACTCGATCTGCTCTTCGCGTCAGTTGGATCAGACGCAATCTTGGACTTGCCTGCGTGCGCATGCAGTGTACCGGCAGGCTTGTCTGAATAGTTGGGTTTATAAAACTAACCCTGCATGCTCCACCTACGCCCTACCTACGTGGCCATGTCCAGGCTCATGCAAGCATGTGAGCCCTTCTTCATCACGCGCCGACGAACAGAAATGGCTCTGCCTTGCCCTTATCGACACTATAATCTGAACTAATCATTGGGATGGGCAATGTATCGCACGGAGTACTGAATATTTGGTAGGAAATGGTAGTTGTTTATGCATCTACTGCCTGAAGATTCCGGTGTGGTTAGTCTGATCACTTCGGCTATAAACGGCTGCTCCACTAGCAGCTAGTCTGATCAAGATTACTTTTTTCCCCGGCCGACGAATCTATCCAGTTTAACCGCTCCCTCCCTCTGATTACAAGCCGGCCGTGAGAACAGACAAACAGCTAAAATCCTTTCAGAAATCGAATTGCTAGCAGTTTTTTTTTTTTTTTTGAGATGCAGCTAAAAGCGCTTAACTGAAGAACGCAAGTTTGGAATATCTCAGGGAGCTTTCACCGCCACCGTTGGAAAGGGACGAAGGCATCCGATCCCTGTGCAGAGCATGTGCAGCGCTTGAATGATTTGGTTGGTTCGCATTCGCCGTACTCTACACGCAACTTGATCGAGCATCGCTAACCAAATTGCATTGATGCAGGATAAAGAAAACCGGCGCATAGCAGCGGCAATGAGCATTTCATAGCTGACTTGCATTGCGTTGAACGCTGATGCAGTGAACAATCTGTTTAGTTTCTTACCTTTGACCTAGCTCTGGCACGTAGAAAACACGCACAGCATAAGCCATTGTACTGACGTGCGCGCATCAGCATCGCACAGACATGAATCCACTAGACAGACAGGTCATGCATGAGCATGATGCAGGTGTCAGGTATGCAACAGGGAGCCCGGCCGGGACTCACGGCGATCCAGGGTCACGCGACGATCTCTCGATCAACACATGGGCATCAGCATCCACGACACTCATATCTATGTACCACACATTTCTTGTCTTGCCACTAGCCAAATAAGCCCAGACCCATGCCTTGCAGTCTCGCGAGAGAGCCAGCCATGTGGGCGTGATGCTGGGCCTGTCCGGTCCTGTACACGCACGAGCAGTTGGCGTCGTCCGCTACTTGCGCGCCCTAGCGACGAGCACACTTGCATGTGCGCCTGATTCGTATGTGCTAACCGCCGTCGTGTACCGCGGCGATCGTGGTCGGCGCTCGCCGGCGGGGGTAGCACCCAGTCCCCACCTCCCTTTATCTCTTTTGTCTCGACGAATTCCCTGCCCCTCCACGAACGTTATTAACGATTCCAACTGCCGGGAGCACTGACCGTTGTTGGCCTATAAGTACCTGGCCTCCGCGCCCCACTCCCTTCACAGCCAAGCAACTCTCCATTCCTGAATCATCAGCTAGTAGCTAGGTCGAGTCGAGGAGAGTCAGCGACTCGGTGTGTGTGCTACAATGGCAGCAGCTGCCAACGTCCTGCTCCTCCTGCTCTGCTCAACCTTCTGCTTCCTTGCCCACCGGGCGGCCGGCGACTATGGCGGCTGGCAGAGCGCCCACGCCACGTTCTACGGCGGCGGCGACGCGTCCGGCACAATGGGTGAGTCCTCTTCCACGACCGACCGAGAACTTATATATACTAGCTAGCTAGCCTCCGTTGGAAATCGAAACTGACGTTGCTGATAATGCATGCTGCGGCGCTCGATCTTCGATCTGTCATGCAGGCGGCGCGTGTGGGTACGGGAACATGTACAGCACGGGGTACGGCACGAACACGGCGGCGCTGAGCACGGCGCTGTTCAACGACGGCGCGGCGTGCGGGTCCTGCTACGAGCTGCGCTGCGACAACGACGGGCAGTCGTGCCTGCCGGGCACCATCACCGTGACGGCCACCAACTTCTGCCCGCCCAACTACGGCCTCCCCAGCGACGACGGCGGCTGGTGCAACCCGCCGCGCCCGCACTTCGACATGGCGCAGCCGGCCTTCCTCCAGATCGCGCAGTACCGCGCCGGCATCGTGCCCGTCGCCTACAGGAGGTGAGAGATACATATATATATTTCGTCGTCGGTTTCGAGAAAGTTTTCATCTCCCGGCCGGTTGCAGAGAGACTTTGTGACGCCGTGCGGGTGTCGGTTCTTTAGACCATGTTACGTGGGCCAGCTGCCGGCAGATTAACTGCTGTTTTTGTTGGTTGTTCGTCTTCTTCCGTGCGCCATGCATGCACGACTGCGACTTGACCATGCTGTTTGCGAGTAGATTAGGCGTCACACTGACCATTATGAGCTTCCATGTTAGTTGTTACTACCTTCAATTTGATAACGATTTGTGGCAAGTTGCAATAACGTCACGGTCAGCAATAGTAACACACTTGTGCTCTCATGCATATGCATGCCATGTGCTGCTGCTTGAACTGAACTTGTTGCAGTACGTTTCAGTTTCACTGACGATCGATCACCTTTTTTGCAGGGTGCCGTGCGTGAAGAAGGGCGGGATCCGGTTCACCATCAACGGCCACTCCTACTTCAACCTGGTGCTGGTGACCAACGTGGCCGGCGCCGGGGACGTGCAGTCCGTCTCCATCAAGGGCTCCAGCACCGGGTGGCAGCCCATGTCCCGGAACTGGGGCCAGAACTGGCAGAGCAACTCGCTCCTCGACGGCCAGAGCCTCTCCTTCCAGGTCACCGCCAGCGACGGCCGCACCGTCACCAGCAACGGCGTCGCGCCGGCGGGCTGGCAGTTCGGCCAGACCTTCGAGGGCGCCCAGTTCTAGCACGCCCCTCCTCGACGAGGACCGATTTGCATTTCAGACTTCGATCGATCAGAGTGTGAGCAAGAGAAGGAAACCCTCTTCGTTGTTGTAAAGAGGAGGCTCCCGCCATTCCGAGGCTGCTTGTTAATTAGCACCCGCTTAGGCATTTCCTTCCCTGATCATCATCATATAGGATTAAGCTATTTAAGTTCTGCACCGGTGAGTGATTGTTGTAGCATTGGGTTAATTAAGGAAAAACAAAAACCTGCAAGGCTGAATATTGTAGGGCTAGATGCAGGGGAGTGGTGTCGTGTAACTTTTGTTGTTACCCTGTAGCTAGCAACCCCCCGAATCCGGCCACATGGGGTGGGAGATGTTTGTGGGGATTGCATTGCACGACCGTGAACAATAATGCTTGTTTATGGTCTACTATACATGTAGTATATATGATGATATGCTCGTGGTTTGATCCTCAGTTTGTACCTTTTTTGTCTTCCATCGATCCATCTCTTTACAAACTTGTGAAAGGCCGCATGTGCATGCGTGGTCTGATGTGGTGAGTCCGTGAGTGGTCAATTTCAAAATTTGTTCCCAGCGTGTCAACTCAAAGTATTTCGATTCAACTTTTCTTCTTTCTTTTGGCGGATGTCTTCTAATAAACTTAGTTCCTAATATATTTCCATTAAATCTATCTCCAAAAACTTTACTTGATTTTTGTGAGTTTTTGGCAGCCCAAAGTTGGTCTATAATACTATGATCCCGTTTGGCAAGGCTTCACCACTAATGTATATATATACACCATCTGTTTTTTTTAAATTACATAGTACAAGACTCACAATAGGTACACACACTTAACCCTATAAGTACACATATGCAAACCTTGTTTCTATAAGCACCACCAAAAAATTGAGCCGGTAGATTTGAGATTCACGAAGTCACCATAGACACCTCCCTGTCGATAGGGAAGTCGAGGATTTAATTCTAGGTGACTAGTTTTTTTTTATTCACGGGATCAGCACGTTCTACTATAGGGACCCAACCAACTGCAAATAAAGTAGAACAATCCACTCATTGAGGTTGTAAGAGCAACTCCAAGAGTTTGGTTATTTTTATTGTGGAGGCTATTTTAGAATTTGCATAGCAAAAAGTAGACTCTAACAGACATGCTATTTGATTTTGTAAAATAGAAAGTTGACTATCCTTTGATTTTGACACTGGCTATCTGATTTTGCAAAATGGTAAGACTGGTGTGGACTTATTTTTTATTAAATTTTTTTTTATTTTATAAAATGACTAAATAATAGAATTTAGCCACTAATTTTAGCTAAGCTCTTATTGCTCTACGTGGAGCAACCCATGGGCCAAACATGATGTCGTATGGACCGCTAGTTTTTCTGTGACCTTGAATTTACAAGTAGGCCAGCATTGAATGAGTGCGTAGGCATGGGCCACATACCAGTTCAGCCTTTATGGGCCTCGACAAATCAACAATATACATTATGGCCCATTAAATTCAGCCATTGCTTATGGGCCCCGATGGGAGGCTGTTCTCTTTTTTCAGTCGTATTTTTTCCACCACTCATCAGTGTTTTTTCTCTCATAATAAATCAGCCAACAGTAATTTTAGCCTTAACTTTTCAGACCAGCGAACATGGACCATGGAATCCCCCGGCCCCCCCACCCACCCCCAACCAAAAAACTATTAATCGTAGTTCAGGTTCTCAATGAACTTTTGGTAAAAATAGAGATTCTCCTCGAACTTTAAAACTAGACAACTATATCACCGTTTAAATTATATCATTTAATATAAAAATTCAGTAAACACTTGTTGATATTTTCTAAACCACTTTAAAAATATATTTATTATTTTAAAAAGTAAAGAAAAATTCTAATGATAGATTAGGACACAAGGAACTCAAATAAAAAATTTAAATCTTATGAAAACATATCTAGAACCTTTCATAAATTATATTTAGCTACATGTAAATGGAAAAACACCAAACAAAATTAATAAACATCCAGAACCTTCTAACCAACATACAAACATATTTTCCAAATGTTTCCTTGAAAAAGGCGAGATACAACTAGCATAAAAGCAATCAATGTGAATGCAACATCAATGTATGTTCTATTTCATGATTGTTGTGCCATGTATTTTTTATTATGTAAAATTTTTAACATGTACATATGCACTTATTAGAATTTTTTGAGGATTTTCTATAGTTTTTTTGTGTATTTCCCATTTCCTAGAGCTAAATCCATTATTTTGAAGACTCTAGATATATTGTCATGAGTTCTAAATATTTTATTTGGGTTTATTATGTCCCAATATATCTCTAAGATTTTTCTCAAAATTCATATAAGCTTAAAGAGATATTTTTCATGGTTTTAAAATCCTATCAGGGGTTTACCAGATATTTTTGAACTAAAAGAGGATGTAACCACCTCAGAAACCACTTATAATTTGAACAATTTGAGAGTTAAGACAAAGAAATTGCTTGTTTAGAGTTCAAGGAAAACTAGACCATCACCTTCCATAAGAACCGATCGAAGGACTAAGTTGATGCCTAGGGTTTGAATAGGTTCAAAAACAAAATCCCGCAATATAAATCAATATGCATTAAACCTACCAAAATTGTCTTAGCTAGTTTCTAACTTTCTATTGGCGATCCTTAACTCCTCTAACCTGGCTGCCAGAATAGTATGAAAATCAAAACTTCCATATCCTACTTAAGCAACACTTCCATAAGAACCAATCGAAGGACTAAGTCGATGCCTGGTGTTTGAAGTTCAAAAACAAAATCCCACAATATAAACCAATCTGCACTAAATCTGCCAAAACCGTCTTAGCTAGTTTCTAACTTTCTATTGGCGGTCCTTAACTCCACTAATCTGACTGCCAGAATAGTATGAAAATCAAAACTTCCATACCCTTCTTAACTGACACCATAGCTTTGGGGTTGAAATCTAACGAGTTCCACAAGTTTTGTGTCTCAACATGTTTTGCAAGGAATATAGATGGTTTAGAGGGCACAAATACCATGAATGGTGGATGAGCAACAACAAGTGTACGTTAAACCCAAGGATGATAAGGGTTTATCTCGCAAAAAAAAAAAGAGAAAAGCTCAGCAAAGATTCTAAGCAAGGATAAAAGGTGACAGACATGGTGCAATACTTTCTCAAATTACATATTTAAAATCTACTATGTCGAACAACTCATTGGTATGACAGAAATGGGCATTTGGATCACCCAATTCAGAGTCTAGACGCAAAAGTTACTTCTTCTAAAAGATCATGTCACAGGTTGGACACAAAGAGAGAGGTCAGATTGATTCTGAGATAGGTCGACCGACCCTAACATGGGTCTTTGCTAGTTTCTTCTATGGAGGAGACCGCAGAAGGGAGAGTAATTGATTTGGTTGGGGCAGCGTGCGGTGGGTCATTGCAAATCAATAGTTTCCTAGATCCAGACGAGAGACATGTATGGTGGATTCATCGTGGTGGAGCAGGCGGTCGGTTTGGATGTCCAGGAGACGTGCATCCACGATTGTGCAGCAGCAGCAGCAGCAGTCCAGCATGGCAGCACCCCCTGTCCCGTCCTTGATTTCGTTCATCAGATCAAATGCGAATTGAACAAGTTGCCTCTGTCGCGTTCGCACGCTAGAATGCTAGATGGTGTGCCGCGAGGTGATTTCTGGATCACCATCAGATCAAATCTCGGCTCTAATCCAAACGCGTGAACCCTTCTCCCGCGGTCAGCGACCGAAATTTGGCCGGCCACCGCCACCTCTTGCCCTGCGGCCTGCCGGCGCCGAGAGAGTTTTGTGCCGCGGAAGTGACTCGGCTTTCCCACCGCTTCACCGGCACCCCCACGCGCCATCGAGCCATCCGCGCTCCTCATCTGACGGCCACCAGAAGCATCTCATTCTCACGACCCCTCGCCGTCCGTCCCGGCCCCTCTTTCTTCAAACCCACGCAACCAGGAGTCCACCACAGCAAAGGTGGCAACGGGCAAGCCACCACCAACCCAGCAGACTAGCTGGAGCAGAGCACGATCGTCCCCGCGACCCCGCCCGAAGGTCTCCGGTCTCCCCAATCCCCATCCCCTCGCACCCACCTTCTCACACCAGGCATGACGGCGACGTCCAGGGCCCCGCGGCGTCCCCGCATCCGCCCGCGCGGCCCGCCGCCGGCGCCGACCCCGATCCGCACGGCGCGGGGCGTGCGCTCCGCCGCTGCCGACGAGCGCGTCCTCGCCGAGTTCCTCGAGGCCTCCCTCCGCGTGCCCGATCTCTCCCTGCCTCCGCGGAAGCGCTTCAACTTCCCGCCCGCGCCTGCGCCGGCGCCGGCGACTCCGCCGGAATCGGACGACGAGATGATCCCTTCGCACGCCCTCGTCTCGGGCGACGCGGACGCGGCGCTGCGGGCGGTGACAGCGGCAGCGGAGTCCGGCGCGTTCCGCGTGACGGGCGCGACCGACGCTCGCGAGGTGCGCGAAGCCGTGGAGGCGGCGTCGGGGGCCGTGTTCGCGGCGCCGGAGGAGGTGAAGCGCGGCCTGGATAGACGGTTGTTCCGAAGGAGAGATGGGGCGCCCGGGGAGGAGTTCTTCTGGTTCCGGCCGATGAGCGCCGGCGAGGACAGAGCGATGGACGCGGCCTTCCCAGGCTCCACGTACTGTGCGTTCAGGTACGTGCTACCAATTTATACCTCCATTGGACTAGCTAGTGTGCGTTGTCTTGTCTCTTTCCTTGTCACCCGGGCAGCGACCCACATCGGTACATCAGTGTAGCGATAGCTTGTGCTAGCTTAGTGCAGATAAATGTAATTATGCAGAGAATTTCAGAAGCCAAATCGTCTAGTAAGAAAAAAAAAACTGGGTTCAGTTGAAAACCAAAATGATCGTCTGCAAGTTTTTAGATAATGAAATCAAAACAATCCGATCCGGCTTGTGCCTTTGGTAGAACACACTTGCATTGTTGGGTGTATACCAGCTACCAAGTATTGTCAAACTCCGTCTAAGGTGTGATGATATTGGTCCCTGTTTGGTTTCTCACTAGGATGGCACCCATTAAAAAACCCATACCAATTGCACATATTAAAAAAACCATACCAATTGCGAATATGATTTTTTTACCCATATCCATGTTCATGCGGGCAGGAGGTACCCGTAGGTTGTCGCCCTATTTCCTTTGAACTTATCAGCTCCGAAATAAACTACACAATTACCATATATGAGCTAATAAACATATCACAGTGAGTCATAAAGAGTTATATTATGCAGCAAACAGCTCAAACGGGCTTCAAGCTTCATAGGTTGAATGAGATATTAGTAACTAATCATACTATTAAATGTCGACCTATGATAGACGAACATCCATATTCGGCCTCACCACTATTATTGATTCCTTAGCGCACGTTTGGCATAGCTCTGCTTTGAGATCTATGCTGGCTGCAGTTGTAGACTAAATTAAGTGATTTAATTATTCTTAATTCATCTAAAATATAAACAAAACGACTCAAAAATGCACTTAACATGTTTGCAACTTTAGATCCAGGATTTTCTAGAGCTATAGGTGACACATCAGTTCTAGAAAATCTTTGATCTCATGACTTTTGCCACTTTGTTGTAGCAAATACAAAAAGTTAGAAGCAGTCATTAATTATTATTCTTGTCAAGCCATAATACTTGAAGTCTTCCCAAAGTGGTCATGCAATAACTACATAATTTCCATCGTAATAGTGTCATACGACCGTGTAAGAAGCATGGTAGTTTAGATTGATACCATCAAATGAAGATTAAGTAATGGTTGTATTAGACGATTGGCCAAGTGGCTTTAGAAACAATTATATCAGCTTGCCGCTAACATTTTGGTGTGTTTCTGTGTCTTTGTGACTTGCACGATCGATATTGAAATTGAAGACCAATTTGGAACGGGAATTTCAAAAGAGGCACATAGAAATTTTATAAGAATCAGTTTATGTTTTACATAAATCGTTTAAAGGGAGGTCTGAATTATCGTGATAGATATCAAGTGACCAGTCAATCTTGTAAACACTGCAAAACAGCAATTTTTCTTGAGACGAAGGTTGGTATACTCTTATTTATTTATGCTTCATAATGTTTTGAGGTACATGGATAATTTCCAGTCTCCCAAGGAGCCAGATATAACTCGTCATTTTACAAGCACTTTTAGCAAAGGACATCTTATTTGAGTCTCTACCCTCATGCTTAAAAAACAACTTGAAACAAAGCTCTTCCAGCATTAATTTCCTTCAAGATGGTGGAGTAAGCACGCAAGCAAATTCTGCTTATTGATTATCACCTTCATGCAGTCTGGAGCTATTACACACTTCTTTACACCCAGATCAAGTGCCAGCATAGTTGCTTCGTTGCAAGGCAGCCAATTAAGGTAGACGAAGATGTGTATGTGTGTTTACTCCTTTTTCTAGAAAAATATGTGTGTTTGCTTGACAAACCCAATTCCCAAAGGCCTCCTCACCCCCCCCCCCTACCTCACCCATCCGCCCCCCCCCAACACCCCCCCACACCAACAACCCCCACCCCCCCAACAAAACA
>Ga0182004_10002244_pt1 | contig 14891 bp, 7 predicted proteins | sample Sormic07211540_1_FD_120479 | JGI IMG/M metagenome (GOLD analysis project Ga0182004, IMG submission 120479) | Endophyte microbial communities from Sorghum bicolor roots, Mead, Nebraska, USA - 072115-40_1 MetaG | ecosystem: Host-associated > Plants > Roots > Unclassified | place: USA: Nebraska...
AGAGGGGTGTAGTCTTGGCTAGACCGATAGTTTTAATTCCGCATTTGTTTCGGTTAGCCGGCGCGTTAAGTTTTAGAAAGGACTATTCACCCCCCCTCTAGTCCGCCATCTCGACCCTTCACACGGACACATGATAAAAATATAGTTTAGGCTAGATGAAGCTAAAAGAAACTGCAGAAATTTTGAGGTATAGATATTTTTTTCCTTTGTTTTGTTATAGAGTTTGATTTGGAGAAGTCTAACTTGTGAGAGGATTCCTTTCTTTCTTTTTGTCTCGCGTCCGATCTCTCCATCCTTATAAGTAGCCAGACAAGAAAAACTTCAGACCAAAAAAAAGGTGCAAAATTTGTCTCTTTATTATTAGGTATAAATAAAAGTATTTAGAAAAAATGATATATGTATAGTTTTATGAAAGTATTTTTTAAGACAAATATATTCATATAATTTTCACATTTGTAAACTTAACAATTTAAAAGTTATTGATGATTTATATTTCTAATGTTTGACTCAAACCTTGTCCAAAATAACTTCTAAATCTGATATGGAGGAAGTAGGTATTAGAATGCATTGTATTGTAGGATAGAGAGTTGTTATGAGCAGGACATAAAACCAGAATGGAGACATCGATAGGCAATCAATAAGTGTGTTGTGACAAAGTCAAGGTGGAAAAATGTGCACCAGTTGTCCAGGTCTACAAAACCTTCACCATTTAGAAGTTTACTCCGCGTACTATTGGATATTTGACATATTTATGGAGTATTAAATATAGATTAAAAATATAATTAATTGTACATATTGTGATTATTTTGCGAGATAAATCTTTTAAATCTAATTAGTCTATAATTGAAAATGTGGTGCTACAGTAAACATGTGCTAATGATAAATTAGTTAGGCTTAATAAATTTATCTCGCTTTTTAATTTATTTAATTATTACTATTCGAACACTCGATGTGACATCTTTATGTAGGCCTTGTTTTGTTCCAATTTTTTTTGCAAAATAGACACTGTAGTACTTTCGTTTGTATTTGACAAATATTATCCAATTATAGACTAACTAGGCTTAAAAGATTTATTTTGCAAATTACAGACAAACTATGCAATTAGTTATTATTTTTATCTATATTTAATGCTCTATGCATGTGTCGCAAGATTAGATGTGACGAAAAATCTGAAATTTTTTATAATTTTTTTTGGGAACTAAACAAGGCCTAAGCCCTGGATTTAAACTAGGCCAAGTTTCCCTTAGGGCTCAGTCATCAGTCAAGCACGGGCCACAGAGGCGTCAATATCAGCCCCTCCTTTCTTGACCGTGTGGAAGCAATCAACGGATCTACTACTAGTAGTAGAGGCGTCAACCTCAGCCCTTGATGCTTGAGGTATAGTATCCATCTATTTTTAATAAATCCCCAAGCTTCATCGATTCCAGTTATTATCTCCCGCGAGTAAAGCAAACCAGGCGTGTACAGCATCGCGAATATGGGTACAAAGATCCCTGTGTGTCCCTCCATGCTCTTCTTCTTGCTCTGCTGCTCCTTGTTCTCCACCCATGTGCCGCGCGCCTCCTCGCTCTCCTTCAACCTCAGCTTCTCCGACCCAGCATCTGCCTGCGGTATGCAGATCAACTGCAACAACACGTACATAGATGGGGACAAGCTTGAGTTGACCAGAAACGACATAGTTCAGGGCACCGGCGGCAGCATCGGCCGGGCCACGTACGCCAAGCCGGTGCCACTCTGGCGTGCCGGTGCCGCCGCCGGCGGCGCCAAGCTGCTGGCAAGCTTCACCACGTCGTTCACTTTCAGAATCACGCCGGATTCAAGTCTGCCCACCGGAGACGGGATGGCCTTCTTCCTCACGCCGTACTCGTCGGCGACCGAGATCCCGCCGGGGAGCGGTGGTGTGAACCTCGGCCTTCTTGCAGGCGGCAACTCGACCGGGGACAGCCGGTTCGTGTTCGTCGCCGTTGAGTTCGACACCTGGTCCAATCCTCCCCCTGCAGCCGACATCAACGGCAGCCATATGGGAATCGACAACACCTCCATGGTCTCCATGGCGTCCACCAACACGTCCTCTCCGACTGGGAACCTGACGTCAAATATCAACATGGTCGCCACGATCAGCTACCACAACGATTCGGAGCTGTTGACAGCCGATCTACTGATCAACGACAGTTCATACCACGTCAACACGATCATCGATCTGAGCACCTACCTTCCGGAGGACGTCGCCGTGGGCTTCTCCGCTTCCACCGGCAAGGCCGGCGAGATGCACACGGTATTCAACTGGTCGTTCAGTTCAACACTCGCATCGACGTCGGAGACCACAGCAAATGTCGTTGGTACCTCCAATAAATTACAACTACTTTTAATCCTACTGGTGCCTATCCTATCTCTGTTGCTGTGCGCCGCCGGGACCTACTTATTTCTTGTGCGGCGGCGACATGAAGCAGCAAGTGGTAGCAGCGACGACTCCGAAGAACAGTTTGAGCTAGAGAGAGGGGTAGCTGCTGCTGGTGGTGGCCCTAAGCGATACACATACGGGGAGCTAGCCAACACCACCAGCAATTTCGCCGAGGAGAAGAAGCTCGGTCGTGGCGGCTTCGGAAGCGTCTACTTGGGTGAGCTCAACGTTGCTGGAGTGGATCGTGCCGTGGCGATAAAGATGTTGTCGTCAGAGTCGTCAGCGCAAGGGAGGCGAGAGTTCGAGGCTGAGGTGAGGATCATAAGCCGGCTGAAGCATCGAAACCTTGTACAGCTCTTGGGCTGGTGCGACAGTCGTCGCAACGGTCTCATGCTGGTCTATGAGATGGTGGCCAAAGGCAGCCTCGACAGGCATCTCTACAGCCAGGATACATTCTTGACGTGGCCACAAAGGTAAGTCTCAAAAGTCATGACTAAAAGTACTGTTCGTCTGCTAGCTGGTACAAAATATACGGCTTATAAGATAAGCGAACATTGCAGGTACAAGATCATCCTTGGCTTGGGCTCAGCGTTACGGTATCTTCACAAGGAGTGGGAGCAGTGCATCGTCCATGGCGACATAAAGCCGAGTAACATCATGCTGGACGAGTCACACGGAACCAAGCTAGGGGACTTCGGCCTTGCACGGCTAGTCGACCATGGCGCCGGGTGGCAGACCACCAAGGCAGTGCTGGGCACTGCAGGGTACATCGATCCCGAGTTCGTCAACACACGCCGCCCGAGCACCTATTCTGACGTCTACAGCTTTGGCATCGTCCTGCTTGAGATCGTCTGCAACCGACCTCCGGTGCAGGTTGTCATGCAGCAGAATGACAAGGAAGCAGCAGCAGGCGAGGAGCAGAAGCAGCAACAACCCCCCTTAGTGCTGCTGAAATGGGTGTGGAGCCTTTACGGCCAGAGTGCTACCCTTGACGCTGCAGATGAGCGGCTAAGGGGCGACGAGCTCGATGAGGAGTGTATGGAGCGAGTGCTAGTGGTCGGCCTCTGGTGCGCACATCCTGATCCAAGTGAGAGGCCGTCCATCGAGCAAGCTATGCACGTTTTGCAGTCGGAGGACAAGAGGCTGCTTCCGGTCCTCCCGCCGCAGATGTACAAGACAATGTTGGATGTTCCCATTCAGCCACGAGCATACGGCGCTCTGTCTATCGATGCCTACAGCGGTACAAGTTCTTCGACAACCACCGGCAACACCAACCCTTCTTATCAGTCACCGTCATCGGCTTTGCTCCGAAATTTCACATGATTTACCATGATCTTCTTGATTCCTTGTTGTATTTAAATTCATTGTTATGATTCTATGTGTTCTGCATTGTAATGGCTTTCCCTGTTAGTTGATCTCCTAACCATAGAAGACCCAACGGCCTTTTTTTGGCCTTAACTCGCGTCCAAATTGGAGGCGTCCAACCTATTTATGGATGGAGGACCTCTGTCACCCTACGTTGTAAAGAGAGGTGGCCGGGGCCACCGCCCCAATACGAGGTTCACCGTGAGCCGCCAAATCCACCGACAAAAAACTAAGTCGATCTCAAGTAGGAGTGCAACCAAGTGACGGGAAGCTCCTCCACTGCTCTTCACCACCTGTTCTTCTTCGATTTGCTGCCTTCGCATAGAACTTCGCCACCCACGACATGGCAGCCTCCGGATCCAACACCACCACACCAGCCCCTCCATCCGATGGTCTGTGCACCTGTCTCTCTGAGTTAGTTCTTGTGCTCTTGTTTATCTTGAAATAGAAAAGTTGTACCCCACTGGTCTACTGCTGGAATGATGCTATAGTATAACAATGGTATCCTATACCTATCTAGTGAGTAGATCTAGAAGCTTTTGGGGAAAAGAAAAGAAAATCACCTCGATCTTGAGGTAGAAGATGAACAGTGCAATGGAGCCCTAACCCTAAACAAAAGAGAAGACAAATGGGGAACATGGGACCTAATTGGCCCTTCCTCTATGCCATCGGGCCGAGAGGCCTTGCCGTCAACACAGGCAAAAGGGCGCTCTGCCGCCATGGTTCAGGCCCAGAGCCCGTCGCAAAATGGCTCGATGGCGGCGCGCTCCTCCTTAAGGGGAACACACGTGTTGGCGAGCGGCCCCACGGCGGCGCCTCTACCCCTACTCTCTCCCGTCGCCATTAGAAGGCCGGACGTTGATCCTTGTTTCTCTGTTGTGCGACACAAAGAGAGAGAAGGGAGGGAGAAGAATGAGGGTTAGAGTTTTGGGCCAGCAGAGGTTTTGATCTAGCGAAATTGATGTCTCACCATCGGATCAAATCCAACGGCGAGGGATGGCTGGCACCGCGACGGGCCTTGTAACACCCAGCCCAGGGCTTAATAGGATTAATAGAAGACTCGTACCAACAAGTTGCAACTTCTTTTTCGGAAGCCCATCTCCAAAGAACTCTAAAGTTAAGCGTGCTTAGCCTAGAGAAATTTAGAGATGGGTGACCGACCGAGAAGTAGTTCTCGGGTGCGCACGAGTGAGGACAAAGTGTGTAGAAAAGACTAGTGTTAGTCTGTGGGGACTGACTAACCGTGAAGTAGTTCTCGAGTGCGCACGAGTGAGGACAAAGTGTGCAGAAAAGACTAGTGTTGGTCTATGGGGACTGACTATGTGATAGAAAAGCTGTCAGATGTAAGCGGGCTCGGCCTATTGGAGGCGGGACGTTACAGAATGGTACCAGAGCCGACTCTCGCGGTTTCACGGGCGCGTGTGTCGCAGTTGCGTAGGCATGGTGTGTATGGCTGGTGTGAAACCAGAGTGGTCACACAGCATGGCACATGCGCTGGCACTGGATGCACGGACGTGGCCAAGAGAGGACGTTTCTGGCTTGGGGTTGATCGACGAGGACGTCGATCTCTTAAGGGGGTGAGGATGTAACACCCGACCCAGGGCTTAATAGGATTAATAGAAAACTCATACCAACAAGCTGTAACTTCTTTTCCGGAAGCCCATCTCCAAAGAACTCTAAAGTTAAGCGTGCTTGGCCTGGAGAAATTTAGGAATGGATGATCGACCGGAAAGTAGTTCTCGAGTGCGCACGAGTGAGCACAAAGTGTGCAGAAAAGACTAGTGTTGGTCTGTAGGGACTGACTATGTTCTAGAAAAACTGCCAGATGTAAGCGGGCCTGGCCTATTGGAGGCGGGACGTTACAGTCCTCTTTCGGCCCAAGCAGGAATGGACTTTCCTAGCCCGGGCCAGGTTGTGGCCTGGGACCGGGGGAGGGTGGGTGCGTTGCTGGGCCACGGGCCGCCACCGCAGCTGGGCCACGGTACTGCTAGCGAGCGCGCGTGCGAGTGAGCCGGGCCACTGCTGCAGCGTGCAGGAGCAGAGTGGACCGCAGATTGCTGCATGCGTGGGCCACACCGCAAGGAGTGGGCCGAAATGATGGTTTACACATTAAATTAATTCTTTTATGTTTTTGTTTTTCGAGAAGCTCAATTTGTTTCATGTTTGAATAGAATTTCTTGCAAATCTCTGTGTAAATTTTGTCCTACAATATATTTTACTTGTAGTGCGTTTTCGCTAGAAAAACGATGTAAATAGGTGTGTGTTGACCAAGTGTTGTAAATGTCTTGTAATCTTGTATTTTCACGATGTATGACTATGATATCAGCTTATATATGATAACGTGATGGTTCAATTTCCTAGATTATACATCATAATTCGAATATGTGGATTTTCTCCTTTGTGGAAAAATCGAGATTGTGACAGTTACAGACACTTGCCGCTTTCCTTGATGGTTAGAGACCACAGCTCAAAGTATTCAACTCATGTTCTTGATACTCTTAACCTTGACCAGCGTTCCTTCTACTCGAAGCAATCAACGAGCACAAGCATACAAGGAAACAAGTAGACAAACAAACATGGCTATGAAAAAGCACTAAACTAAAGAAAAACTAGAAAAAAACACACACTTAAGGATCAGGGCTCCAAGGTCAGGCCTCGGAGATCAGGGCTTGGTCCTAACGAAAACAATGCTGCTAATTTACTCAAAGCGTAGATTAGAAAAACTACTCGGACAGACTTAAGAATGCCTGTTTACTAGATTCATTTTAATTAAGAAAAACGTATATATAAAGGTTATTCAGAAAATACCCAATACTAAAATTTACTCAAATTCTATTTTAACTTGTAAAGATCGAAGTAGAAACTAGTCAGATTTATTATCAAAGGTTGAAGTTCAAATTATACAAATTAAACATTTATCTTTGAAAAGAACTAAACTATATGTGACATCTAAATGTATAACTTATATTAGCATATTGAACATATCATATTATTACTGAAAACACAGATTAACATAGGTATTATTTAGATTAACATTGATTATGAAAATTGAGGTGAAACTCTAGTTAGATTTTATATTAGGAAAACAAGTAAGATAGAACATTAACCAACTTAACTTTTATTAAGAAAAAACGAGATAAACATAACAAACTTTTGTTCCAGAAACTACTTAAATATATATTAGTGAAGGTAACATTTTTTATGAAAATCCTTATAGTAAAACTAGTCAAATATTAATTAGAGATCTGGCTTTCATGAGTATTAGTCAAATTAACATATATTTAACTTCAATTTTTTGAAAACAATGTTCGCAAAAGAAAATGAAAACAAGAAACAAGTAAGACACATTGCTAACACATAAGTTAAGGTGAAACGAGCAAGAACAACAAGAACAGACTCTAAAGCGCAGAAGAAAAGCTTAAGCTATGGTTTAGGGAAAACTAGCAAGATTGGCTCTAGAGAGACAACTGAGAAAGGTTTGGGTCATAAAACTAAAGGAACATAGCTGGCTCACTAAAAGACAACTGAAACAGGACTGACAACATAATAGGATTCTGGCAAACAGAGTTCAAAGAGAAACAGGAAACAAGCAGCACAGACTACTCGGAGATACGGGCTTCGGTTGCTTTATGCCCCTTTTTATACAACTTTTGGCCCACTAGTCTCTTGTTTATTAGGGATAAACATACATGAATACAGAACACATACAAAATGCCTAGACACATCAAAGCTCTATGTGGTGGGTTACCGCATACTCTCTATGTATACGATTTAGATGTCATTTTGGACAAGGTTTGAGTCAAACATTAAGATATAAATTATCAATAACTTTTAAGTTATTAAGTTTACAAATGTGAAAATTATATGAATAGATTTGTCTTGAAAAATACTTTCATAAAGATATACATATATTATTTTTTCTAAATGTTTTTATAAAAATAAGAGGCCAAAGTTGTGTTTTGGAGATCGTGTCATTGTCCTGAACGACGTTATCATATAAGGAGGAGTAGATACTATCTAGCGTGTTTTCTAAGATTGGAGGATATTAGCTAGATTGGCTCAAGTAGTGAGATACTAGTTGTTAGTTGAGAATCAGCTAACAATTAGCAAAGCTATTAGCTAGACCACTTTAGATGCAAGATTGCTAATTATTAACACTTAAGAGCATCTCTAGGAGTTTGATAAAACAACTCCCTATCTTAATATTTTAGCAAAAAGAGAAAAAAGCTTTCTCCTCGACTTGTCCTCGTCCGCCTCCTCGGCCGACTGCGGCTCAGCACCAGGTTACTCCGCTTCAGCGCCGCAAAGCGGGCTGGCAGCTCCATCGGCTTCAGAGCCAGGATCCAATGGACATACGACTTCGACAGCCGGTACTTCTGTTCTGTAGCCGCCACAGTCGCCGCCACCGCTGCTTCTGGCTCCTCCTCCTGCTCTTTGATCATCACGTGTGGAGGACGGCGCGGCATGCGACAACAAGACGACATTGGATCCTTTGCCACCGCCTTCCTCTTGGTGGCGGACCTCTTTGACAAACCGTGAGGTCTGGTGGCCGCCGCTGGGGCTTTAGCGGTGCCCCGGCGGCTCAGTGAACCTTCCCGCCTACCATCGGTGGCAAATTGGAACCTTCGTGTTCTCGCCTAGAAACCTTTGAAGCTTACAACCATTGGGAGTGAGATCTCGCAACCCTAACACCGTCAATGGCTTGGCTGAAGGATGCGGCGGTGGGGTGGTTTGGAATTCTGGATGACTGAATCTATATGGGCGGAGGCGAAACCGAGTTGGATTCGGACGAACGCTGTCCATAATGGAATTTGGAGTCGACTCCTCCGCACCAGTTGGGCCAGACCGAACGTGGGAGGAGTCTCTGCGTGACCTAGTTTCCAACGCATCTATATTTTGAAAACTGTGTAGAAGAGTTTCATTCTCATGAAACTCTCTCTACTCTTATAAAACTCCTATCATCTCTCTTTATTAATATAATGCCACATCAGTATATTAATGCCCATTAAACTCTATTCAAACCCTATTGAGTCTGGCCTAAATGAAAGGCTTCCAGCTTCATTTAATACTTTCTTGTTTGACGAATTTTAACTTAGTGTCTAAAGATAACATTAAAATTCGTCAAGTGTTAAACCAACATTTCTATATTAATATTGATGTAACAATGCTATCGCTCTTTGTTTCATAACAGAAAAAGTTAATACTTCAATAAGTTTTTAAAACACGTTTAAACATATTTGGAAAAAATCTATTTTTTCTAGGACAGAATCATATTTTTCATAGTAAATCCTAAACATATTTTCAAGAGCTCTAAATATATTTTTTCATATCGTGTCCCAATATACCTTAGGATTTCAATGCTCTCCTAAAATTTCAAACTAGGTCAAATATGAAACAGAGGATAGAAATCAAGATAAATCGTTGCAGACGCAACGTGAATCATTATGCAACTCAGGCCTTTTTAGTTCACCCAAAAACAATTTTTTTTTTAAGATTTCCCGTCACTTCGAATCTTGCGGCACATGCATGAAGCATTAAATATAGACGAAAACAAAAACTAATTGCACAGTTTATCTGTAAATCGCGAGATGAATCTTTTGAGCCTAGTTAGTCCATGATTAGACAATAATTATTAAATAAAAACGAAAATGCTACAGCATCCAAAATCTAAAAAAATTCGGAACTGAACAAGGGGCCTCATTGTGCAAAATGCAAAAAAAATCTCGACATCTAGTCTATATTTAGTACTTCATACATGTGTCCAAATATTCGATGTGATGAGAGTTAATATTTACCGATGCAAACCAAACATAGGCTTATTCACAGAATTTGGCCGTTGGATTGGTACGCAGGCCATATGTAGGCGAGTCTGTCGGGAAGTCAAGGCCGGTGCAGTACGTTAAGATTGAAGGGAGCATGTTTGACGGCTTTCACCAGAGCTTGAGTCTGTTTAGAGTAGTGAGATCGCTGGTGTTCGTGACATCAGTACAATATATCAAAGGGATAGGATGGTACCCATGCAGCCAGATGTATACAGATACTACAGATTTGCAGGTATGGATGGGGTCCTTCACTGGTGCTTGCGGGGCAAGTTGCAATAAACGAAGGAAAGAAGAGAAGCACATATGTATGTGTGTCAAGAACTCAAGATTTTGTGCGCCGGTGCCAAGGAAAGGAAATATGATATTTTCCAATGGAATACCCCCACATCTATATGGACTTGATTTGGAGAAATACTATTATATCAAGACGGCCGGCAGATGTGATGGTTTCAAATTTGATCATGCATGGCTTGCTATTTGTCGTTGGCGTGTGCAGATAGGATTCAATTAAGGCCTCACTGGGCAGTTCATGTTTGAATCCATCCCTCTTTTTATTCCTAGACCAGGATTCCAGCGTTCTAGAATCTAGAGGGTCATAAGTGGGGATCGATTCTGGGCTGCAGAGGGGATCAAATGGTCAAAACGGGCCGGATTGGAATCTAGGTTCTGCGCTGGGCTGGTATTCATTCCACGCCGGCCCGATCCACGTGGAATAGACCTCATTCCGGGACAATCTGAGACAATTGAATGAGGCCTAAGAAGGAGAAACTGAATCATTATTGTCCGAAGGGTGAGATGTATAGACGAAAAGACCAACCGTCTTATAAATATATAAAGGATAACAACCAATTGACAATACACAATCAAATTTATGAAATACATCTATTATTATTTTTCATCATGTCTTCTAATCTACTATTGTTTCTCGTTCTTTGTTGTTGGCAATACTTGTTGCTTCAACAATGATGAAGCCCTAGAGCAGTCAAGCCAGCTAGGGCAGCCCATAGCCACCACACTCCTTGATGGGATCCCTTCAGGCATGTGGGGTTTCTGGTCTCAAGAAACCTTGTTGGCGTCTCTTGGATATCGTGCTCTTGGCGAGGCTCCTCCAGTGACATGTCTTGCATATCGCACTCGACGCCCAGGGCACACGGTGATGTGTCCATGTGTGAACATGTGCCAGGGGCAGAACCAAGAATTATACATAGATAGTAGGGCTGGTCAAAGAGATCCAACATATGCAAACTGAGTTTAACTCATTTGTTTAGTTTCTTGTGGGTGAAAACTAGCCACCCAAGTTAGTCATGGATGTAACTGTTTCTATTTTTCTTGTTTTATTTTAGTGTTTGATGATTTGAAAATGATATTATTTCTATGGTAGGCGACTATGTCTATCAATAGTGAGGTGCATGTGGTGACTTATAAATCTCGAAATGTACCAAATTAGTATTTTGGACTTGTTTATAGTGTGGTAGAATTGTTTGCTCATAAGTGTGAGTGTTCGTGCATTAATATGAGCGTTTGTGTGTACTATAATTTACAATAAAAAAAGAGTTGACAAACTATATACAAAAAGTGTTGTTGTAATGTTTGGGGTTGGGTGGGGGTTCATGCCCTCTGCCAGCCCCCTAGCTCCATCCTGCTTGGTGCATACAAACATAATAGTTATTTTGGCCATTTGCCTAGTAGGAGGCCGACCAAGGAGCCTGCAGTGGGAAACATGGAGCCTACAAAATCCCAAAAGAATGACACAATGGAATCAAAGGTTAAGACAATATTAGAGTTGCTAGAGTCTTTCCATGCTATGACTTCTGCTTTGTTGGAGGAGGATGAACCCATCCATAGTGGAAACTACCATGATAGAAAGCGCTTTGCTACCTTCATATAGATGGAGGTGATAGATGCTCTGCAGTCACTAAAATTGATGCCACTAACTTTGTTGTTTGGGCCTACCCAGGATTGGTTGAAGAGTTTGAAATATGGCACAAATATTGAAGAGTTTTGTTTGTAGTAGTGACATGCTTAACATAGGTGTAGCATCAACATCAGATTATGGCAATAGCACAGTAAGACCATGGAGGCTAATCTCCTCCACCAACCTAAGCCTCTTCACATGGGGGTATATGCCCCTAGGGGCAAAAATAATATTACCATAGGGAGAATCTTTCTTTCGAAATATTTGTCAATTGTTCATTGTTGGATGTCAAAGGTTGGGATAATTTAATTTGATGGTGACTACCTATCATAGATTTGCAAAAGTGAAATGATTTTTTTGAAGTGTTTGAGCATTAAAAGGACTCGAGTTAGCAAGGATGCCGCTCAATGCATATTATTTTCTTTCTCTAAGTATTGTAGCAATAATTGATTTAAGAGAACATCATGTAAGTGTATTCGAGGATCTCTCAAAACTTTATAAGTTAAAAATGATTTCGATGACATTATAATCTCAAATATGCTCTAATGGACCTTCAGTTAGCGATGTATTGATGCATGCATCCAAGTACGTTATGAACTTATGCTAACCATTCACTATGGACTAGGATGTTCCATGGAGTTTCTTGGCTCACTACGTGATCCGTCAATATTGCTTGAGATGTTCAGGTAATAACAGTAAGATTCTCTATTGTGCCCCCAAAGGATAAATTGTGTTCATAAAAGAGTTGGAGGAACTAGATGTTCTTGGAGGCTTTCCTAGATAGCAAAGCTAAAACTAAGTTTTGGACTTCAATCCTACATCTGCCTAGTTCTGCAGCTCACATTCAAGATAGGAGCTATGCCAAAAATGACATATGTTCAACTTAAGCTTTGTATGTGCTAGTGATCTAGACCAGTGTTATATTGAGCATCAAGACCTCCTGAGTTTCAAGTAGGTTTTCTTGTGCTACAACCTAAGGGAAATGCTGAGCCCCAACATCATTATGATTGTGAACATGATGAAAAAAGTAATTGGAAAGCACCCTAACAACATTAACCTTTTCTATCAATGGAGTTGAAGATTTAGATGATGTTCAAGCAGCTGACAAGGACAAAGGGAGTGCAACTGAAACTCAAAGCAGAGTTATTGATGTTGAATTTGTGGTTGTTGTACCAAATATAGATGAGAAGGTAAGGAGGAAAATGGTAGAAATCAAGTCAGAAAATAGTTGAAGTAGAGATCAATGTAGCTCCTAGATGGGGGCATATGCCCCTAAGGGCAAAAAGATTTACATTTACATAAACAATTAACATTATTGGCAAGTAGAAGACTACTATGTGATTAACATAGTTTTTTGTGATGGTTTTTATGTTTTTTTGTAGTAGCATCATTCAGGAGCAGCATTGCTCTCCTCAAGAGTGGACATTGGCAAAAGAAAAGGATGAAGAACAATGATTGCAACCAAGCAATATATAGATGTTATGGAATGGTATATTATTTCTCACGCCACGCATCTGTTGACTATATACTTAACTGCATGTTATTGTAGTTGGCATATCCGCTTGATTAATATGTGGTATTATGCCACATTATTTTCATGATTGCCCTATTTTAGTTCATGTGCCCATGTTTGTATCCATAACCGTAGTGCCTTTGAGGAAATCAGGAGTGTTCTATCTTCCAAGTCGTTAGGATAGAACTGTTCGCCTTGTAATTCAAAATGCTCGCTACCCTTTATTGTGTCATGTATTTGCATGTTACGGACTTATGGGCCTGTCATGTAAAGCAACCGTTTGGGGGATTAGTAGTGTTATCATATCCATACACTCAAGAAGGAACGCGAAGGAGAATAGAAATAAATTTAAGGGTATGTTTGTGTTGCATATGTACAAATTTCTCAAACTCTCCTTCCTTCTTAGAAAAAATGCAATCCTACTACTGATATGTTTTCCCAAAAAGAATGTAACTCAAACTTGTGAGTAGGTATGGTGTCCTAAAAAGATGTGCTACATAGGTGTATAATACAATGAAGTATAAAGTTTATAGGTGCCATCATTTTCTTTTATCCAACACATGTGGGGAACAAAAAGAGTACTAGAACATCAGGCACCCTTCAGGCGCACTGCCATGACTACTCTACCACAGACTTTCAGTAGGCTCATCAACAAGCTAAGTTTGTTACTGTGTCAATGCATTACAGTGAGACTGCCATACTGATGATAAGCAAGCACCATTACTTTAAGCAAGCTATAGAGAATTTCAGCAGGCTCATCAGCAAGCAACCATTACCTTGAGCAGCATAAGGAACATGGAATCCCAAGCAAAGAATTACATACCATGAACAGACATCTATTGCTAGTGTTATCTAGAGAAAACTATACATAAACAGTTAGAATAGGATACTGCACATGTTAAGACTCTCAGTGCAGCTATCGAAGGTTAGTACGCAAAAAATGCAGCATATATCCTATATCAGGAAAAGGACAAAGTCATTGGAGATCTAAAACTCTTAATATGTCAAAGCCAAAATAGGCGTATGCTAATAACAAGAATTAAGGAGATCATATATATATATAGAATAAGAGAAAAAAATTATTTCATCTACAGTGCCAAGCAGGATAAAATATAGATGAAATAGCATACATAAATTATTTTTACTATGACCTGTTGAACATGCTATTTCAGGTCATAGAAACCCAGATGAAATAACATACAAAAATAATTTATAGTGTCATACTACAATTATTCCCTGTTATACCTCATGAAACCCAGATACAATGCTACAATGGTCAACCTATAGAATCATTGTTTCAACTCTAGTTTAAGTGATACAAAAAAAGACGGATTTTGTAAGAAATTATGCCACTCTGCACGATATCCGATCATTCCACCAATGCCATTTTTTTCGACATATAATCAGCACGTTTATCATGCTAACAGTCAAAGAAATGCAACACATAATTAAAGCAGCATGGCAAAATTTGGATTTGTTTACTGCATCGTCATTAGTACCTGTAAAACTGAAGAAAAGAAAGGAACCATTAGCAGTGAGTTTCACACACATTCTTCTTATATGTGGTGAATGACCCACCGAAACTTTCACCATGATCTATTTAGTCAAGGAGAGTGCAATCCTGACCCCTGTTCTAAATAGCGCGCTATAGCGGACGCTATAGCGCTATTTAGCGTTTCTGGAAGAGAACTGCTAAGCTATGGAGATTTTAACGCTAAATGATTGTTCCCGCTATTAGCAGCTAATAGCGCACTAATTTCGCTAAATTAGATTAGTTTAGCGCCGCTATTTGGCCTTGGGATTCATTTTCATCGGCCCAAATAACTTGGAGGCTTATGTGATGTATGCTATTATTGATGTATCATGTATGAACTA
>Ga0182004_10002245_pt1 | contig 14891 bp, 22 predicted proteins | sample Sormic07211540_1_FD_120479 | JGI IMG/M metagenome (GOLD analysis project Ga0182004, IMG submission 120479) | Endophyte microbial communities from Sorghum bicolor roots, Mead, Nebraska, USA - 072115-40_1 MetaG | ecosystem: Host-associated > Plants > Roots > Unclassified | place: USA: Nebraska...
CGCACCGAAACCCACGTCAAATGCCGCCGGAATCACGGGGATATTCCGAACCCAAAGTGACCCATCACCTGGAGCTCCGCCTCGAGCTCCTCGCGCTCCAGCCCCGTGGCGATCGGCATTACATCCTCGACCTTGGTTGGCGCCGGCTTGTCTCCTACGCGGCCACGGCCCACGGCCCACCGATCCGTCAGAACAAGCCGATTGGTTCCGGAGATCTGAGGGACGGGGCATGACGGGGGGCTTATTACCGGGAGAGGAGAGGAGGGCCGACGTGCGCCGGAACGCGGCCGCCGGCGACGTGGAGAGGGGCGCGGCGCGGGCGGCGGCAGGGGACGACGATGCGGCGGCGCGGCGGAGCGAGGGCGCTAGGGTTTGGAGGCGGCGCCACATGGCGGGCGTGGTGGTGGTGGTGGTGTTCTCGGGTCGCCCCTCGTGGAGGTGGGGGCGGTGGAGTGGAGTGGACAGTGGAGATGCCGGAGTCACGGCCCCCGGGCTTGGGCCTGCAGGGTGAGGCGAGGGGGATGTTGAATGCGCCATTGCTATAGGGAAAGCGTACTACGTGCCCGATGCAATTCAAAAAATCAAATACTTGAAGGCGAGCTATAGGCTGCGCGCCATGCCACTTCGTCGAATTTGGTTCTCTTGGGCCTTGGCATTTGGCAAGCTTCGTTGTCAACTTGTCTGTCCTTGTCATCGATCATCCAGCAATTCCAAGCTAGGGGAGAGTCTCGGTTGCACAGGCACCATGTTTTTTTTTTTTTGCATTTTGAGGACCTGAATTTGTCGTTTGGACCTTTGTTTGTTCCTACGTAACACGTACCGAAAAAGCTTTAAACTTATTTTTAAGTGACGAGCAATGGTCATAGTGTTTAGGTGCTACAAATTAGTTTTCACGGTACCAAGATGCACGCTAGTATTCACGGGAATGATACCCGCACCCGCCCGTGTATGGAATCTCCCTATTTCAAGCATGCATAAACGAATGAAGTGACGTACCTACACTCACATAGAACCTTATACCCGTACCTACACATCACACTCACAAATTGTCAGGTAATATACCTGGATTGCCATTCCTGACTAGAGTTGGAGCCAAAGCAGTTGAGAATTGGTTTGAAGTTCTATCAGATGTTAGTTGATGTGTTTGCTGCGAAAAGTGAATCATTGAGATTGAAGGCCGTGCATTGCAAGGGCAATTAGCAAGTAGTATATTTTAAGTATACGATAAATAAGGACTTATTTGGTACGGCACTGGTTTCAGAAATGGCTTTTGCGTAGGAGCCGTAGAATCCGTTGAGCCAGATCCAAGAACAGGAACCGGAGCTGGAAAAAAAAAAGACTCCTCCTCAAATGCTATGTCTTCATTAAGGCCTGTTTGACACAATTCCTCCTCAAATGCTATGTCTCTTAGGAGCATTTTTGGTAGATGATGAACTCTAAAGCTGTTTTTTTATACCTAATAAAAATTACGAATTAGTAAAATTTTAAATGACAGTTTTGGGATGACTGGGCCTAAACAAGCTATCTGGACTAGAACAAGGCAGCTTTCGGGCCTGCTGCGGCCCAGTCAAAAAATTTAGAGAAGCGAACCAAACGGCCCCGGACGGCCGCACTGTGCTGCCTTCCCCTTCTCCCGTCTGCGCGCTCTCGCTCTCCCTTTCTCGCGCGCGGCGACAGCTGGGCGACCGCCGACGGTGCCCTACGCCAGGTACCCAGGTCCTCGTCGGTCCCTTCGCCAAGTCTTCGTCGGGCCATTTTGCCGGCGACTAACACACACCAGGTACCCGTCCCCCTTCTCTTCCCTCGCTGCTGTGCGGAACCGAGCTCCCGAACCCTAACTGAAGCTATTTGGCTGTTTGAATTCGGATCTGATGTAATTACAACTGTATACATACACGTACAACTCCGGTTTTGTTGCAAAATTACTGGGTGTACATGTGTACGACCTTGTCCTTTACTGGGTCCGCTTCTGCGTTTTTGTGTGGAGGGTCTACTTGTTACTGAGTTGCCACGCTCTTTTGCAGGGTTTTCATGGTGGCGTGACCTGTCCCGGCCTCAAAAATGTATATAAAGAAGGCAAGATGTTATGCCCTGGGCACAATTTAGTGGCATTTTTTCATGAAAAACGTCTTTGACTTATTAGCCATCTCTCTGTACAGGTCATAATCGAGGGGTTTAAGAGCTACAGGGAGGAGATCTCAACAGAGCCCTTCAGTCCCAAAGTTAACGTAGTTGGTAAACCCCTTCTGCTGTTCCCTCACTCACAAATATTACTATAGTCCCAAAGGCCCAAAGCTTTAGTGATGATCAAGATTTGGTGCATCTTCAAGATTCAGTTTTCCTTTTTTGCTAAAAGTTGGGTTTGTTGTTTTGTTTTGGAAATTAGCATAGCCATGGCATATGTATGCAGTATGCATGCATTGTATGAGAAAACCACGACCTTGAAACAGTTATGGTTAAGTCTGCGTAACTCTTCTGTGTGCTTGTAGTTCGTTTGCCCTATAGTGATCTTCTAATCTTTCTGCTGAACTCATTGCAAGTACTATAGTGCAACTAGAACTTTAATTCATATTTTTTTTCTGCTCTTAAAGAACTGACATTTATTTAATTGTTTGCCACAGTTGGTGCAAATGGATCTGGCAAATCAAATTTCTTTCATGGTAATTTTAAACATGTGGCACTGCTATACTATCATCTTTCTGCTCTTATGCGAGAATATTCTCCTGATTTGTTTATTTTTAATGCTCCAGCTATACGATTTGTCCTGAGTGACATGTTTCAGAACTTGCGAAGTGAAGATAGGGGTGCTCTTCTCCATGTATGCTCCCTCTTTGTTTAAGCAATCTAGATAGTTGGAATAGGTGGCTGGTGTTTGATATACCTTACTAATAACCATTGCCAGGAAGGTGCTGGACACTCGGTTGTATCTGCTTTTGTTGAGATCGTATTTGACAATTCGGACAATCGTATTCCAGTAAGTTCTCTAATCTATTCAGATTTTAATTTACTTATTCCAATATATCTTCTAGAGTCTCAGGTTGCATATTTTGTTGAAAAATAGCAACACCTAGATCTCTCATGGTAGGCACTCATATAATTATCAGCTCTGCGTACATTGCTGTTTGGTTCATGTACGGAAGCTGATAGCATCGCTCCAGTTCTTAACATGTTACAGCAACACCTGTGTGATGGACTGATGGTTGCCTTTTGCATTGGCACAATAATGTACATGCTCCCTATTCTCCTGGCTGCAAATGAAAATACACTTTGCTGCAGGTTGATAAAGAAGAGGTACGCTTGCGCAGAACAGTTGCTTCAAAGAAGGATGAATACTACTTGGACGGGAAGCATGTCAGGCATGTTATCGTATGCCCTAAACCAGCCCAGCAATGTTATATTTTGTTACTTGCTCAGGCCTAGTTTTTATTCTTACTATGTCCAGTAAAACTGAAGTCATGAATCTGCTGGAGAGTGCTGGTTTCTCTCGTTCTAATCCATACTACGTTGTGCAGCAAGGAAAGGTAGCAAGTACTCACCAGTCACCTGTTCATGTCTTCCATCTGTTCAGATATTACATCGACAAATTTGTCATCTGTAGATTGCATCCCTTACCCTGATGAAAGATTCTGAACGACTGGATCTTCTCAAAGAGATTGGTGGTACACGTGTTTATGAGGATAGACGGAAGGAGAGCTTGAAAATAATGACTGAGACAGGTAGTTTGAAACTTTGAATCACCACAATTCTTTATCTATGTTATCAAATATCAAAGTGACATGTTGAGATGACTGTTCCTCTTACGAGCAGCCAACAAAAGGAAGCAGATTGATCAAGTTGTCCACTACCTGGAGGAAAGACTCAGAGAACTCGATGAAGAGAAAGAAGAACTAAAGAAGTACCAGCAGCTGGACAAACAGAAAAGATCACTTGAGTATACTATATTGGACCATGAACTTAATGATGCAAGGAATGAATTAGCTTCGGTAAGGCTCTACCATTTCTGTTATGCATGTCAGCATGTTTACATTTTTGGAAATTATTTTTGTTCTGCCTCACAAGTTGAAATAACTTGACTCAAAAAAGGAAAGAAGGCCTTGGGATTGAGTTTGATGAACAAACCATTACATGACTATTTCTCTTTTTTTTTTGACGGCAAAAACTATGAGGGATACATGACTATCTCTTGGTCTTGAGTTGTCTCATACCCTGATGGAAAGACCTTAGTTTTCCGGAGAGCGTAGAAGCACTAGGTTTTGAAATGCTTGTGTTACCACCTTTTGTTTTTACTCACTCTTTTTGTAGTCAAGAGCCTACAATTCATTATGACATACTTGTGTTTAATATCAGTCTGGCTGATCTTAGCTGTAGTGCATTTGCTGTGAATTTGTATACTTCTCACATTCTCCACAAAATGTAGCAGTCGATTATGCTGGATTCAGTCTAATTGATTGCCCTTTTCATCTTTTTTGTTAGCTGGGCTGTACTCTGGTGCTATCTATATACTAATCTAAAGAGTAAACTCTTTGTATTTTCTGTTCAAGAAGCCATTGTTGATGAGTGCTATGCTTCATCTCTATCCCTGATTTATATCTGTATATCTTTAATCAATATCATCTGCTGATGTGCAAAAGCATGTAGGATGCTTAACCATATTCCCTTGCGTTTTTTTGGACAATCCTTTGACATGACATAATTTATGTCAGTCCTGCTTCTGTAATCAGTATCAACTTCCACAGTTCCACAATAAAAATTTTTTTTATCTAAATGTAACCATCATTTCTTCATCCTCATATATGCTGCAATGATTCTTATACTTCTTCCATTTGAATTCCTTGCTTCTGTTAGATGGATGATAACCGAAGAAAAATTTCTGAAAGCATGTCCCTTGCGGACAATGAAGTAGTGGATGTCCGAGAGATGATCAAGAGTTTTGATAAAGAAATAAAAGTCTCAACTAAAGGGATAAATGATACCAAGGCGCAAAAGGAAGATGTTGAGAAGAGGCGTACTGCAGCTCTGAAGGTAGTTGCTCAGATTGAACTTGATTTGAGAGATATAAAAGACAGGATTGTGAATGAGAAGCGAGCAAAGGTATGCCATGTTTGAGCATGTAAATGAAATTTATGAGCTTGTTAGTGTATTCTAGTTAATTACGTTTTGTTGCTGTGCTTAAAATAATATATTGTTAGGATGAAGCAGCGAGGGATTTACAGAGTGTGAGGAGAGAGAGTGAAAAGTCAAAGTCTGAATTGGCTGAAATTAGTAAGGTGCATCAGACCAAACTAAAGGAAGAGGAGGAAATATCAAAGAGGTAAAATGTGTTTTTTGGACAATTATGTAGTTTATTTACGAACATTGCTTTGACACTTCCATTTTGTGGGGACAGCATTATGGATCGCGAGAAGCGGTTAAGTATATTGTACCAAAAGCAGGGGAGGGCGACCCAATTCGCAAACAAAGCTGCTAGAGATAAGTGGCTTCAAAAGGAAATTGAAGATCTCAAACCTGTACTTTTATCAAATAGAAAGCAGGTAATGATCCAGTGATTGGTTTGCTGGTTATTATCTCAATGTGGACCTTTTTTCGGTTGCACTTCTTTTATTAGCTTAAACTTGGTCCTGCATTTGTCACATGTATTAGTTTGATCCATTTCATCTTAAATTCTGCTAATAGAACCTTATGGCCTGAACCAAAAATCTTTTCTGGTTGTATCTTGAAAGCATTCCATGAACCAAGAATATTTTTTTTTTCACCCTCAAAATGTTTGCTGACCTAGTTGAAATACATTCTTGCAAATATGGCAGGAAGGTTTACTTCAAGAAGAAATTCAGAAGCTTAAAGATGAAATCAATGATTTAACTAACTACATTGAGTCTCGGAAAAACGAATCAAGTAAGTTAGAGGAAGCACTTGCAAAAAGACATAATGACTACAACGATTTGAGGAAGCAGAGAGATGTGCTTCAAGAAGAAAGGAAGTATGTAATTTCTTATGAATGGTCATGACATTGCCATTGAAGGTATCATGTGTTGCATTAAAGTTTATATACTTAGCAGAAGGAAAGTTTTGCAGGTCATATTGGAAGGAGGAATCTGAGGTGACAGCTGAACTTGATAAGCTACAACTAGATCTTGTAAAGGCAACAAAAAGCTTGGACCATGCAACTCCTGGGGTATTGAATTCTAATTATTTTACATGTTCTTTTGTTCATATTACTGATTGCTACCGGAAATTTTCTTTCTTGGGGTTTGCACTTGTATTCTGATGTGCATGTTATATATTGGCATCTTACATATACACCCATAAGTTATTGCTGTTCATGATAAGAAACATAAATAAAAATCTCTATGTATCCAGTTTTTGGTTATGAATAATTTGTTTTTCCTTTTTCATATCAAGTTCTCTTAAAGCTTCTTGGCCAATATTTTATTGTTGCTTGGAGGGACTACAATGGAGCTTTTATGACTTGTCTGCAATGTAATTACTTAGCAATTCTGGTTTGTGATAGTCACGGCATGTTTGCTAAGCAATAAAATATTCCCTCCATAACGGTTCAGTGGCTCTTTCAAGTTTCAACCTATTCTGGTGGTTGCAATGTTGTGGATAGAATTAAATTTGCACCAAAAGTTGGGTACATGACTATGACTTCTCCTTATCTGCTATTGTGCAATCAATCGGCATAGATAATGATGAATTTTTCTTAGATCTCTACCCTGTAAAATCTGTGCATTACAGAACTTATATCTCTGGCATGCACATTCATCTGCCTCCCTCTCTTCAATCTCACACTTTATCCCTACTCAGTTTGATATAAGTACCATGCACTTATTCTATTTTGCCAGGACAGTGCTTGAAGCAATCTTTGCTGCTGCTAACTTTGTTTCCTTCCTCAGGATATTAGGAGAGGCCTGAATTGTGTTAGCAGAATCATTAAGGACCATGATATGACTGGAGTTTTTGGTCCTGTATTAGAACTGGTTGACTGCGAAGAGAAGTTCTTTACAGCTGTTGAGGTCACTGCTGGAAATAGGTATCACATTGTACTACTTTTTAGATAATAGATAGATGTATACAATGGCTACAGTTTTCCTTTCTTCAATCTTTTTCTTAATTCACTAATCCATTCTGTTCTTAAATGAATAGCTTGTTCCATGTGGTTGTCGAGAACGATGACATATCAACCAAGATCATTGAATATTTGAATTTATATAAAGGTGGAAGGGTGACATTTATACCACTGAACAGAGTGAAAGTTCCAGACCTCAGCTGTCCACAAAGTCCTGATTTTGTTCCGTTGTTGAAAAAATTGAAATATCGAGCTGAGCATCGTCGTGCTTTTGAACAGGTATTACAAGGGTGCATATTCTTCTCCTCTCCAATTTGGTGCCTACATGTTTCATTTGGTTATTTGGATTGAGGCTCTGTTAGAAGCAGCTTCCTTCTGCCTTCTCACTATCATATCATCTGATTACATACAATCAAATGGAATAATTGAACCTAATCATTCAATCTGTATTATCTAAGAGACATGCTGTAGGCATGGTATCACATTATGTGGAGTAACGGGTACCTTAACATATACTCAGCCTCTGTTGCCACATGTGAGTTCTGGTCTGTTTACATGAAGGTTGGAAACTAGATGGCCGGCTCCCAGCTGACGCCTTTAGTTCCATTCTGGTGACCATCTGGTGCCGTGTCAGCCATAACTAGCATGTCCTATGCCAGTCATTGCTGGTTGCTGCTCAGCCTTAGTTCTCCACATGCCTCTGCTTGAACTACAAGCGGCATGGCAAACCATAGTTTATGATGTATCAGGCATTCAAAATGTTGAGAAGTTCATGTATGTACTGTGTGTTTTTTCTAGGCGAAGCTTTCTTAGAGTAATAAGTGCATTCCTAATTTACGTGCCGTTGAGTGTAAAACTGGTGGTTTTAGAATACAATGCAATAATATTCTCCATTTGTATTGATTTGATATGGTGCCTCCGATCATAGTAAAAATTTATTTGGACTTCGATCTTCAGCATATAAAGAATAGATTGATGGACAATGTAAGGTTTTATCTTAGTAGATTCATCATGAGTAGTGATTTGGTAACATATAGTTTCTTTTGTTTTAGATTACCATAATTTTATAGTAATTGTGATTTGTGAGTCAAAGTTCAATCTTGCAAACCTACTTCAATGTCCTAAACAACTTATTCTATTTGTGAATCAAAGGGAGTACTTGCTTCTTTTCCATGGTCTGTTTATTTTAGTACACTTTTTCATTGTGGCTACATTACATGCTTCTATGGGGCTTTTGCTCTTCCCAATAGTTAGCTTTCCTTGTCCAATCACCTAAGGTAGTTTGTCAAATCAATTGTTCTTCTATATTTGAAGAAAATTCTTTATTATTTCTTACATCTAACCTTATATTTCTGTTAGGTTTTTGGCAGGACAGTCATATGCCGAGATCTGGAAACTGCGACAAAAGTTGCACGTAGCAATGGTCTAGATTGCATCACACTTGATGGTAGTCTTGAATTTTTACATTTGACTTGTCATTGTTACTTCAATTCTAAAATTGTCAATTGAATCTGCAGTTAATTGGTTATTGTATCAGGTGATCAAGTAGGGAAAAAAGGTGCTATGACAGGAGGTTTCTATGATTCTAGACGCTCAAAACTAAAGTTTGTGAAAATAGTAAGGGATAACCAGACAGCAATTGAGAAAAAGAAGACTCATCTAGAGGCTGTCAGAAATAAGCTAACAGATATCCTGTTCTAGACGACTCTTTCTGTTCACATGAAGCTGGTTCAAGATTGTTACTTCCTGTAATTATTTCCTGCAGCTAAATATTGAATACTTATTTTGAATTAAAAGCTAGAGGGTTCTAAAGCTGCAGATTCATTGAAATAAAAATGCTTGAAACATTATATAAAGAGGTGCAAAAAAAGATAGTAACAAAGTAAAAAAAAAACAGAGACATTCATACAAACTTCTCTGTGCAGACTAAGAGAACATTTTGGCATAGATCTTAAATATGATATTCCTTGCTTGCGTTGTAGTTCATTTTGGTGGTAGAAAGCCTGCAAAATTGTGTGGTATTGGTTAGAACAACATTTATTGTTGTATTGTATCTTTGTCACTACCTTTTTTTGAACTAGACAGACCTGGATAACTACAGTATTTAGCATATTGAAACTCGTATTTTCCCTCTGTGTTTCTTCTATTTTTCTGGCTTTAAGTCCAAAGTAATTTGAAAACATAAAGCAACACAATAAGCCGTCTCGTTTTAACCAATTATTTGCAAGAGCGATATTTCATGGTTAGTTATCTTGCTGTTCATTGTTTATTTGCCAGAGGCATATTGAATGTACTTTCACTTAACTTCCCATACATATAGATAAGAAAATTACAGATTTAGTTACCAAACAGCAACAAATGGATGCTGAACGTGATCATGCCAAGTCGGAGTTGGAACAATTTAAGGTTGACATTGCCAGGGCTATGAAGCAAAAGTCGTCACTTGAGAAAGCCCTTGGCAAGAAGGTAATTGTTTTTGTTTTCTTCTTGAATTTTTCATGGATGGTTCTTGTTATTCTGGTGGCAATTATTTGTGCACTGTAGTTGAATGTTTTCTAACTTGCAGGAAAAATCACTTGACAACATCCGCAACCAAATTGAGCAAGTCCAGTCTAGCATTGCAATGAAGAATGATGAAATGGGCACAGAGCTTATTGATCAGCTAACTTCAGAAGAAAGAGATCTCCTTTCACGATTGAATCCTGAAATTACTGATTTGAAGGAGAGGTTTCTAATGTGTAAAAACAGTCGGATTGAGGTTATTCAAAAAAAATCAGTAGCAGCTGTTGTTTTTTGCTCCCAAGAGATCTTTATCTGCTCTAATGCAGTTCAAATTGTTATGTAGATTGAAACACGAAAGGAAGAATTAGAGACCAATTTATCAACGAATCTTATCAGGCGTCAGAAAGAGCTAGAAGCGATAATTTCGTCTGCAGATTCTAGAACGTTGCCTTTGGAAGCTGAGGCAAAAGAGCAAGAACTGAAAAGTTCCAAGAGAAATCTTGATGAATTAACTTCATTATTAAAGGGTATGTTACACTGATTGACTTTTCGTTCCCTAAACCATATTAGATGACCATTAGCTTAACTCAAAACAATCCTTTGTGCAGCTAATGTCGATGCCATAAATAACTTCACCAGAAAGATGGATGATCTGAAAAGAAAAAGGGATGATCTGAAGGTAACTAATTGCTACATTTTTCTTTGTTGATCTCACTCTTGTTCACTTGCTTTATCCACTTTATCTTTAAATGCAGACTCGTGAAGCGATTTTGGAGCAGACTGTACAAGATGGCGCCAAAGACTTGGAACAGTTGATGAACAGCAGGAGCACTTATCTAGCCAAGCAAGAAGAGTGCACGAAGAAGATCCGAGACTTGGGCTCGTTGCCTGCTGATGCTTTTGAAGCGTACTGCATTCCTCTCCTTGCATCATGCTTTCTTTGTTTACAGGCATTAGATTTATCTTTCTAGATATTCCCTCAGTCCAAGTATGTAGGGTATACTTTATTTTTGCATGGTCATCTAAACTAGACTTGAACATCAGTTTGTTATAATATATCATTCATATCCACAGAAACAAATTAGTTTGAAAGCACTTTTGAGATATGAGTGTAGCCACATAATTTTCATAGATTAAGGACTTTTAGTTAGAATATCCATAGTTTACTTTTTTCCTAAAACATGCACACACGATACAACTGGACGTAGTAGGCATCTCTGAACTAAAATTTGTGGAGTCTGTCAACAACTTCATTACCCTGTAAGGCTTTTTGGTTGCTAGAGTAGTGTTGTATTAGCTTATTTTGTATTTGGCCAAAATATAGGTACAAAAGGAAAAACAAGAAACAGCTACATAAGATGCTCTATGACTGTAATGAGCAGCTGAAGCAGTTTAGTCATGTGAACCAAAAGGCTCTTGACCAATATGTGAACTTCACAGAACAACGCGAACAACTGCAGAGAAGGCGAGCTGAACTTGATGCCGGTGATGTGGTGAGTTGACATTAGTATAAATGATTTTATTTCAGTTAGCTTGATGCTCCTGTCGAGTTCTGAACGTCCTAAAAGGTAGAATCTGAAAGACTACTGATCTGTGTTGCAGAAAATTATGGAACTCATATCGGTTTTAGACCAAAGGAAGGATGAATCAATTGAGCGCACATTTAAAGGGGTTGCAAGGCACTTCCGTGAAGTGTTCTCTGAGCTGGTGCAAGGTGGTCATGGATATTTGGTTATGATGAAGAAAAAGGTACCCTCACCTTTTCTCCTGCTTTTACTCACTGACCTTATTATCCTTGTTATCCTGTTTTTACACTTGATTGTGTTTTCATTTTTGCCTGTCACCTATAGGCCATCGTTCTGATGTTCTTTTTTTTACTGCAGCTGCTCCTTTGTTGCAGTGACAATCACACATGTTTACTCTGTTTCTAATGATGTTTTAGAGCTATTAATGAATTGCCTGGAGTTCCCTGAAATTTTCCCCTGCACCTGCATATACATGCTGTTTTAAGAGTAAGTTTGTCAGTTTGCTCTGACTTTCTAATGTTTATGTACACCTTTCTGTTTAGGATGGGGATGCAGTTGATGATGAGGATGAGGATGAGGATGGACCTCGTGACCCAGGCCCTGAAGGGAGAATAGAGAAGTATATTGGTGTGAAAGTCAAGGCAAGTCTTATTTGCATTGGGTGTATATATATGTATGTATGGGCACACTTTGGTAGCAGTCTCATAATTCAAGATGGTGTTAAACAATTCTGAAGTTGTTGTACTCCTTCTGGATGATTCTGGTGCCTTTTCAATTTATTTTTCCCTGATATGTATATTCAAGGGTGCTCATGATTCAGGTTTCCTTTACTGGCAAGGGAGAAACTCAGTCTATGAAACAATTGTCAGGCGGACAGAAGACGGTGGTCGCCTTAACACTGATTTTTGCTATCCAACGATGTGATCCAGCTCCATTTTATCTGTTCGATGAGATTGATGCTGCTCTGGATCCGCAGTACCGAACAGCAGTTGGAAGTATCCTTTTTCTTTCTTTGTAACATTTATTCATCCTCTTTATAGAACCGTGGTCTGCTGCTTATTGTAGATATTTCTGTGTTTCCGGCTCATGTGCTAGTGTTTATCTATGCGCATGATCAATGCCTCTTCTTTGTGTGTCCTTGAAGCAATAGAAGCTCTGCTGTGGCTGCTTTCCTTAAGTTTAATTCCAGATATGATCCGTCGTCTAGCTGACATGGCTGACACTCAGTTCATCGCCACCACATTCCGGCCGGAGATTGCCAAAGTGGCTGATAAGATATATGGCGTGACACACAAGAACAGGGTGAGCTACATCAACGTGGTGTCCAAGGAGCAGGCGCTGGACTTCATTGAGCATGACCAGACGCACAATGCCAGCTGAGGCTGCTGCGTATTGATCGTATGTGCCTCTTTCTACTTTGGCATCCTAAGCACGTAGTTGCCATGTTGGTTGGTGCTTACACTGTTCCTCCTTTTTCTCTTGTGCAGTGCAAGCAGATGCTACCGCAGAAAGGATAGTTCTGGTTCTGTGATGGATATTCTGGCCCATGGTTGGAGTTGTGTATATAGCTAACTATTGGATAAGCTTGTTTAACTAGTTGGCGCTTAGATGCGCAATCTGTGATTGTGAATGTAGCTACCACTTGGTTTGGTACCAACTTACAATTGGCAACCGCTGATTAGACGTACGTTACATGTTGCTTCAATGTTGTCCCATCATTGTTAGGGTCTGTTTGGCACCAAAAGCTCAGAATTACCTATAGTGATTGGAGGAGACAGACAGTGAAGTAAAAAAAAAACAATAAAACAATACTGCTAGCGTCCGGATGCTAGCGTTTGGACGCCGCGTCTTACATATCACGTCTCCACCTGCCCTGCATCGAGAGAAATAAAAGAAAGTAGAGATGGGAACACGACTCCACCTGCCCATGCATGGAGAAGAAAGGAACCGCTTCTGCTCCCCATGCAAGGAACTTGCCCCCGTCCCTCAGCGTATAGGATCCACCACCCCAACCTCGTCGGCCTCAGCACCTCTGCCTATCCTTAGCTTGCCGCCATAGCCCCCAGCCCCTTTCCCCGCTAACCGCTACAATAATAGGATGAGACGGCTCAAACATCAACAACACCGAACAAATCTGCTATAACAAATAAGTTAAACCAGTTGAAACACCATGAACATCTTATTGTAACAACACCAAACAAACTGTTGCAACAAATAAGTTGAACTAGTTAAACATCGTGAATATGTTATTGCAACAACATCGAACAAATTATTGCAACAACATGAAACAACTACTACAACATGAGATGAAGTAACCGAAACATACTTCAACATAAAAAGCAGTACTACTGCAACATTGAGATGAAGAAGTTGAAACATAAAGAAATATATTATTGCAACAATAAAAGAACAACAACTGAAACATCTCGAACAGACTGTTGCAACACCGCAAAATCTACTACAGACGCAAGATAAAGGAAAGAGGGGAGGGACATGGGTTGGAGGCGCCGTCAGGGTGCAGATCGAACCGCCCTCCATGGATGAGATGAGGGATGGGTTGTCGTCGCGTGCTAAGTGGAGGAGATCACCACGTCGCTGGATCTGCGTTGTGCTCCATGGATCCACCATGGGAAGGACAATGCTCCATGAATCCACTATAGGAAAACTAGTGCTCCATGGATCCACCACGGGAAGGCCACCATGGCCGCCGTCGAGGTGGGGGACGACGCGCCAGGGTGGAGGAGGCACGTCGGGCTCAGGATGGGTAGAGGACGTTGCCTCCATGGATCCCCTGCTGGCTGCTGCGTGCTCGAGCTCCGGCTGAGGAGTGAGATGGGGGAGTGTGGCACACAGGTTGGTGTCTCCTGGGCGGGTTGGGTGGAGGAAGGTTGCGGTTGATTTTTGAGGGGGGGGGAGAGAGAGAGAGAGAGGATGAAGAAGCAAGTAGTAGAAGGCGGAGATATTTTGAGATGAGTGGAGGAGAGCCACATGCAGATAGGAGCGAGTGGTGGGAGGTCGAGTGAGCTGATGCCATGTCCGAAATCGGTCGGACGTATGTGTCAAAGTATTACCCAAAAAAAACCTCGACTTTATCAATCCCTAGTTCATTTTGAGAAACAATAAAAATGTGTCTTCTTACTACAATAATAGACGGAGTAGCTGGAGCCAACTGAAACTCCACTAAACAAAGCGTCTGGCCCCTAGCCCCCCCCCCCTTCGGATTTACCTCATGACCTAAGCCTTGCTATTTCCACTTTTATCATTTACTTCCTTTCATTTCTTTTAATATAAGGCGTTTTAGGGTATGAAAGTCAACTGTTCGTCACCTAACGTCAAAGTATCGTTAAGCATGTTAATATTTTATTTTACCCCACAAAACAAATATGCATGTATTTTGACTAATGGGATGGTCAAAATTACAATATCTGTGCAAACAATCTAAGCCAAACTAATCGCGGTGAACAGGTTTGGAATATTTTCAGTGTGATGGGTAGAATTAGTTCCACGCTTAGTCCTTTTTGAAATGCAGAAATCATATGGGAGTTCTTTGAAATCACTTCATTATTATAGAAAAATGTAGAAACAAAAAAATGATAATTCAAAGAGCCTTAGTTTAATTTATGCGCATGGCAACACATAGAAATACCATGCCGCCACACTTTGTCTCAACTTGGAGTTAGTGGAGAAAAAAAGGAGCCAGAACCCTAGAGGAGGAGGTATGGCGTCGTCATCGCCAGATCTATCGTCGCAGCCGCCATGGCCACACGCGGGGAGGCGATGGGGGCGCGGGCACAAGC
>Ga0182004_10002246_pt1 | contig 14890 bp, 12 predicted proteins | sample Sormic07211540_1_FD_120479 | JGI IMG/M metagenome (GOLD analysis project Ga0182004, IMG submission 120479) | Endophyte microbial communities from Sorghum bicolor roots, Mead, Nebraska, USA - 072115-40_1 MetaG | ecosystem: Host-associated > Plants > Roots > Unclassified | place: USA: Nebraska...
AGTTCTCTAGCACCTTGTAAAAGATCCTAAACAAGCAAACAAGGTGCTACCTTAGCAAGAGCTCGCCTAACCAATTCTAGGAGCAAGGTCACACAAACCTATGCCACTAGTACTTTGCAAACCACGGAGCTCCTATACAACTAGTAGGCAAAAGCAGGAAGCTCCTAAGCTCACTAACAAAGCTCAATAACAAGGCAACTAATGCCAAATTAGAGAGTGCAACTTACTTAGCTACACAAACTAGGCAATATGACTAACAAGGTTCTACAAACCAAATTAGCCACGCAAGAGGACTACTTCTAGTTACACAAGCAAGAAGTTAACTAGCAAGCTACACAAGCTAACTAATTACAAGAGCAACTACACAAGCACAATTATATGAATGTAAATACAAGCTTGTGTTAGGGACTTGCAAACCAACGGGAAGAACAAAGTTGACACAATGATTTTCTCCTAAGATTCACTTGGATGCCACCAAGCTATGTCCCCGTTGTGTCGACCAACACTTGGTGGTTCGGCGGCTAAGAGGTGTTACACGAACCTCATCCCCACTAGGACACCGCAAGAACCTACTCATAAGCGAGGTAGCTCAATGACACGCACGATCCAATAGAGTTGCTCTTCGCGATCCCCGTGGGGTGAGCACCGTACCCCTCACAATCTCTTCTCCAGAGCACCGCATAATCTCCTTGCGTGCTTCGACGGAGTCACAAGCCACCAAGCCGTCTAGGAGGTGGCAACCTCCAAGAGTAACAAGCACCACTAGCTTGCAACACGAACACCTTGCAACCTCACGATGCAATCGCACTAGAATCGCTCACTCACACAATCGGATGATCACTATTAAGCATATGTGGGTTAGAGGCCTTACTAGCACTCCCTAAGCATGGATAGTAAGTCCCAAGGGTGCCAAGCACCAGCCAAGGCCAGCCACCACTTCTATTTATAGCCCCAAGGGCTAAGCTAGTCGTTGCCCCTTCACTGGGCAAAAATCGTGGGCACGAGACGCGCTGTAGGGAGCCACCGGACGCTCAACACCAGCGTTCGGTGCTCAGACACCATCCACATGTCACTAGTTGTTTGAACTCGACCGTTGCCGCCAACAGCTAACGCGTGCGCGCCTGCACCAGCCACATCGGACGCTCTTCTGCTCCACACCGGACGGGTCCGGTGCACACCGGACCCGTGCGTAGAGAGCACCGCAAACTCACAGGGTCATCGAACGTGAGCCACCGGACGCACCCTGAGCGTCCGGTGCTCTTCAGTTAGAAACACTCCCTGACGTCAAGTGTTGGGTATTTTAAACGCAAATAGAGAAATCCGCAAGCGTACGGATACCGATGTAGCTTTCACCCGGGAGTACTCCAGAGTATCGATTTTCCTCAATGACGCGAAGTGTACTAATTAAGGTTCAAGATCGTCCAACGGTAAAGGTCAAAGTATTTTTAGTGGGTAGAGAGGATGTTTCTAAGGTTTCTCTATGGATCTATAAATCAAATTGAATTTTGGGACATTAGAGCACTTAGCCACAGACAGATGAGAAGGGGGCTAGGACGGTCTGAGTACGGTCCTACAACACCAATCCAAACATTGTGGAATACGTCGGCCATCAAGGCTGTTACCACCTGAGGCTACCACAACTATCCGTAGAAATGGGTGTAATTCTAGGTAATATATAGACTAAGCACCATGCCTACCTATTAATTACTAATCTAGCATTGCAAAGACTAGAGCACTTGATGCAAGCGAGAAACTAATAAATGAACTTAAAATACTAAGATTAAGTAAATAAAGAACTTAGAATAGTAATTAAGGCACCTGAAGATTGCTGAATGATGAACCAGATACTGCAAAAGTACAATGTTGAGGAAGATCCGATAGATCTGACTCCTCCTCCGCTCTCTCCTCTTCTCTCTCACTCTTCTAATTACAACTAGATGAACTAGAACTAGAACTAGAAGAACTAGAACTAGATGAACTAGAGGGACACTACAAACCCTAATTTGTGTAGAGAATATGAAGCACCGGGGTGTAGAATGCCTCAAGGAGGGAGCCTTGGGCGTCTTTATATAGGCCGAGGTGGAGTAGGGGGCAAGGAACCGCCACATCAGCGATCTGCGTCTTCATCTTGTGTGCACCGTCAGATCAAATCGACTTAAAATTGACGAAGGGATACTTTGCTTGGCTTCCAAGGAGGCATGGGAGGAAGACTTCAGAAGGCGGCGGCCATCGGACGAAATAGGGCGCCAACCGGCCCTAGGGTGGGGCCGGCCGACCCCACCTTTTCTCCTCTGCGGGTCTCGTTCCTTCGGGTGACTTCTAGACCCTTCCTGAGCTTCATGATGATAGTTTTGTCGCGGATAAGTTTCGTGGTAATTATGCACTAGAATCCCTCTTTTCAGCTTTTCTGAAATTCACCCTAAAAAATACAGAATATGCAAAACTCGTGGAAATTGTTAGATAAAACCCTAGACTAGGTTGTGTATTCATGCATCCCTTCATGTCTAAAGTTCTAATAAAGGTTGACGTTATCCACCGTTAACATCAAGCACCACCGAACAAGCGAACAGTGTCCTGTCCGCGTCCGGTGTCAGCGTCCGTTGTGCTCGGCTCACACGCGCCAGAGTCAGACACCTCACCAGACGCGCAGGTGCAGCGTCCGGTGCTGCCAACACCTGTGTCTGGTGAGTGTTTCTCAGTGAGAAACACTTCCGCAACTTCTCCAAACTTTCCACCGGCACAATAGAAAATACACACTTTCTCAAAAGTGTCGAATCCCGCCTCGCAAGCTCGGCGGGAGGGAGAGAGGAGCCAAAACCCCCTCTCTACCCTAGGAACCCCTCCTCCTTGGCAAATGTGCTAATACCACCAAGTGTACAGCACCATGTGCAAGTGTGTTAGCATTTTCACAAATATTTTCTCAAAGGAGTTAGCCTCTCAACTTGCCACGCCACTCGATCCTAACACGTATGCAAATTTAGATCGCTCAAGTGGCACTAGATGACCGATATGCAAACAAGTTTGCCCCTCTTGATAGTACGGTCATCTATCCTAAATCTTGTCATCAACTTCTCTACACATCTTTGACCGATGAAATGGAAATGCCCTAGGTTATACCTTAGCCTTGCGCTTTCCACTCCATCTCCTCCAATGTTGATGCAACATATGCACCAACCAATCACCAAATGATATTATCCACTTCATATCATCATGTGACCGTATTGGTTCATCGATCTTGACCTCACTTGCTGTTCACTGTTGCCTCAATCCATCGGCGCTAAGTCTTGCTCAAGCTTCACCGTCACACGCGGTCCCTCGCTTCAAAGCCTTCAACTTGCCCTTCACTCTTGCAACCGGTTCATCGAGCCAAGCCCCATCTTGATCTTCTCCACCTTGGTCACATGACTCCATGTCATGTCTCATATGCAATGAGCTCATCCATCATCACATAATCACTTGTGGACTAATCTATTGTGTATCTCACATAAACACTATTACTCCACCTAAGTTGTCACTCAATTACCAAAACCAAACAAGGACCTTTCTCACTTAGTTAGAGATGTATATATACCTAGTTCACCTGATGGCTGATGCATCCTTGGATGAAAATGGGAAAAATTAAAAGAAACACTACACCTATGCCAGTCTGGCAGACGCTTAGGCCTTAGGCTGATGTCCGTATGTAGATATCTGACAGACGGTGATTTAGTGAGACCTATCGATGGCTGACTCGCGAGGTGCCCAGGTGGCCAGGTTCTCCATACACTGCGGAGCCGTGGTGGAGGAGGACGGAGTCGTCACCTAGATGCAAAAAGTTTTTGGATTTTGACACTGTAGTATTTTCGTTTTTATTTGAAAAACATTATCTAATTACGGAGTAACTAGGCTTAAAAGATTCGTCTTGTGATTTACAAGTAAACTGTGCAATTAGTTATTCTTTTTATCTATATTTAATACTTCATGCATGTGCCGCAAGATTCGATTTGACGGGAATCTTGCAAAGTTTTGGGTTTTTGGGTGTATCTAAACAAGGCCTCAGTCATGCTGGAGCTAGATCCCTGCCATCAGCAGTGGACGAGCAACACAGGATGAGTGAAGAATTGAAGATGGTGTCGTAGCCTCTCCACGCGAAAAGAAATGGAGGTTACCAAGATCCTGCCCTTGTGTGTGCGCGAAGCGGGAGCAGGACATGGTGTGCCTCTCGGCGAGCATGGCGACCTCGCGCCTCCAACGGTGCGCCATGCCAGCGACGACCTCCTCCATGGCGCGGTGCCCGCGCACCGTTCGGACGACGAGGTGTGGCGGGCAGGAGCAGTTGATCGCACCTGACGACCGACGGGTACGGGTTTTACGAGGCATCGCGCATGAGCGCAAACTACGAGAGCGAGAGCTTGGACTTGGTGACGTCGTCAAGCTCCTACTTGGGCACAGACGAGACATGGCCACGTGGCGAGCAGGTGTCGAGTCGGAGCCCTCTCGGTTGGCGGCGCTGCCGGGGCGGGGCGGAGCAGGGCGACAGCCTCGATCCAGCACCGCTGGATGAGCGACGAGGCCCGAGGCCCAGAGGGCATGGCTGCGGCATTGGCGCCCATGGAGGAGGCGTCAGACAGCGCTGGGGACGGCTCCCAGAAGATGGTGGCGCTTGTGGTGACAGAGCACATGGCGGGCGCGAGCTCGGATAGCTCGGCGTCCCTGGCCCTGGCTGTGGTGGCAGCGACTGCGGCTGCCTAGCGGTCAAGGATTTGGCAGTGGCGCCTGGCGCTGGCCTCGCTGGCGGAGAAGTGGCGAGGAGGCGATGGGGTGTGTGTGAGGTATTGGGGTTGGGTGCGCCTGGGCGAGCGGTGCTTGGAGAAGATGCAAAAGGATCGTGGGCGTGCAACGGTTCCGTGGGCAGCGTGCGTGAAGGAAGTTCGGCACGATTAGGAGCGAGACGATATGACGATAACATTTGACTCTTTTTAGTTGTAGAGATAAAACCTACAATTTTTTAAAAAAAATATTATTTCATGATGTCCACTGAGTGAAATTTAACACATTGATTAAAAAATATCATTTCAAATTCTAGCAGACCAGACTTCCAGACATAAGTTGATATACATAGGTTTCAGATCCGAATTAATATAGTACATAACATAATGTGGCATGAAGTTAATACAGATCCCAATTAATATAGGAGCACACATAACACAATGTAGCATGATACAATACATTGGTTCCAGAACTGAGCTTAAACATAGTAGTAAGATACTAGCAACACACTGGCAGCTTAAGCATACACGAACAGCTGATTATCAGAAATGAGAAATCTCTGTCTTGCTACTGCCATTGGAAGGACTCCACTTCTCTTCAGTGGAGTCAGCACCATCTTGTCCCTTCCTGCACTCAGCCACCGCCTCAACAACCTCCTCTTCAGCCATCTCTGTGTGGCTCCTCTTTTGCCCTCTCTTGACCTTTGCTTCATAACAAGACCTGACTTTCTGAAGAACAATACCATGAGATTTAGTGAGACACCTGTAGTCATCAAGGTTGGCCTCTATCATAGCAGCCACCTTATGATCACCCTTAACCTTTTCCCGTGCATCATCTGCTGCAGCATCTTTAGCCACTATCTTCTGCATCTCATCAGGAGTGAACCACGGCTCACCAGCAGTGGACCACTGTATCCCAAAGAAAAATTATTTTATCAAAACCACTAATTGCTAAATAAGAATAATCCATACAGATCAAGCAGACATCAAGTAAACTACCTTGGATGAATCCCATTCTTCACCAACCAACCAAGGGGTCAGAATCTTTGCCATAACTTCAACATAGCGAAAGTTATCCTTGATCATTCCACTAATACCGGGAACCAGCTTGGAACATACCTCACGCATCTCAGTGCAGCGATACAAAATCAGTTCATCAATTCGTTGCAATGTACCAGCACGGGTTAGAAAGTCTTCATCAACCTTGATAAACATCATCAAAAGAAGCATTATATGAACCTGATCAAGCTGTAAGTGACAGTTCTAAGCAGAGCCAACAAATATAAAATGCAAGAAAAACAAGCATTACAAAATGAAATAAATGAAATCCTGAATGATATCATTGTGAGATACAAAGGTAGAGATGCAACGTCTATTGGGTCATAGGAGACTAAAATTTTTATTTCATTGAGAACTAGTTTGGACTGTAAAGCAAGGAGTGGGACAACTAGCTCAAGTGACCTACTACTACCCAATTGGGTTCACAGAACGCATAGCAGGGCACAGCAGCAAGTGTGAAAGCAGAAAGTGAGGGTACAACTCCCAGAAAGTTCAGTCCTTACAGCTTCTGTAGGAATATCGATTTGATATTTCTTCATGAAGACTTCAAATCCTTGGCATAATGGGAGATGGCGCTGAGGACTGATAGTGACATCATACAAAAATTCAGAAATAATAAAAGGCAGCCCACTCCTTAAACCCCACGCCACTTCACGAAGTGCATCCTCCTCTCCATTGATGGATTCAATGTGCTAGCAGTAGATAAACAAACAGTGATCATGCATGCAATGACACAAAAATATTACTAGAAGACATCTACTAACCAGATCGGACTTGATGCGCTCACGAAGCTCTTCATCCTCGACAATGAACCGTCTTGCTCTGGAGGAGTATTCCTTAACCAAATCAACAAAACTCACACCATCACCACAACTACTGCTAGACCACAGAGCAGACTTGCCATCACACTTTATGAGGTCAAGAAAGTACACAACCTGGTGAGAGAGAAGTACCAGCAAGATATTAGATACATAAGTTGAGGTGACAAGAAAACACACAATATTTTACTTAGCAATCCTGCACCTTTCCAACAGATTAATTCACTATCAATATTTCACAGAGGAAGATGGTTACTTCATTAATTGCTATTTTGTATGTGTATAAGATAAGCCTTCATATATTAGTTGCAGTCTTCAATGAAGATGACAAACTGACCAGTGAAGCTAACACATGTACGGATATGATCAATCCTAATAAGAGGCTAAGCAGGCACTAATGAAAGCATGGTAAAAACCAGAAATACAAACCCTGTCAGTAGCGTATTCGTGGGTAAAATGCGCCCAGATCATGTTCTGCAGCACACAACGCATAGAATCATAAGAGGCATAATACTGATCAGAAAGGGCGACATGGAGTTAGTGTGTATACATACCACTGGCATGCGAAATATGCTAGTGTCGACGTCGAAGAAAGCAAAGCCCCACGGCACCTTCATCAGTACCACAGTTCGCCATGGAAGTTTAGATGATTCACCGCCCCCTTTTCTCATTTTCTAGTGCACCTCCATATAGCAAGCAAAACAATATTGAGTGGATAGCAACGGAATAAAAGAAATCTTTGAAAGAAACGGAAGATGGGATAGCTAGGAGAGTCAAAATGCACAAAAGAAATGAAACACGAGTCTGAGTAGGACTGATTCAGTCCTGTGGTCTTCTTTTCCTGCTTGAGCAGGACAATCAAGTTCGTTGACTCAAAGTCTACTAGGAACATTTAATTAATCAAAAACAAATCCAACCTATTTAGTTGAGCGCACAATGAAATACAGAAATAGGGCTAATTAGCTATCACGGTGAAGTTACCATTCAAATAAAGCAAACTAAAATAAGTAGGGAAACAAATTAAATCAAATGTCTTGCACACACAAAACATTTAACCATGGGATGTTATTGACCTGATCAACAAATCAAAAGATCAAGCTAAGATGGAGCAATCTAGTATAAACACCAAAGCTACTGGCACGGATCTTTGACATCAGTGCTCAAATTTATCTGCAGTCTTAAGGTGTCAATTCAGATCCAGATTAGCGCCAAACAAGACTCGACAGCAAAATAAGAATCCAATGGTAGAGGATGCAGCAAGTGTGTAGGGGAAAGATGGCAGGTGCGTGCGTGGTTTGATGGCAGCGGAGGGAAGATGAATGCGACTCACCGCAGATCTGATCGGGACCAAGTGCAAGCGCACTCAGAGCGAAGCCCAGACCACGGCGGACAAACGGTGACGCGGCGTCGGTCGCCCTCGCCCCTCGCAGCCCGTGTGCCAGTCTCTTGGGGTGAAAGGATTTAGGGTTTGCGGCGGCTGGATGTGGTGGAGTACGGGGGCAAGAGTTTTAGGGTTCGCGGCGGCTAGATGCAATGGAGTCTATATACATGCCACATTTCACTCGTGGCCAGAAGATAAGATTGTTGGGCTCCTTCCTCTCATCCGCAAAACCGCAGCTCCTAGCGAAAGTGGCGGCATCCGGAGGAGGAGGAGGAGGCTGCGAGGCATCCCAGCGGCCCAGCGTCGTAGGCACCTTCCCCGCGGCCATCGGCAGAGGCGGCTAGGCATCCGAGCGGGCCAAGCGGGCCCCACAATGACACCTTCCCGGCGGCCGGCGGCAGAAGCGGCGCGGCATCCACCTCGACACCCTCGCGCCGCTCGAGCTTCCCCACGCCGGTCCGCGTTTCCGTCCCCACACCGCTTGAGCTTCCCCGCGCCGGTCCGCGCTTCCGCCCCCGGCAGTTCTCCGAGTCGCTGCCTACTCGCGTCCTCGCCTTCATGGGCGCCGCCGTCGTCCTCATCGACCGATTCTCTTCTCCATCAGCCATTCCCAAACCAAACAGAGCACAGCAGCTACTCCCTGCGTCAACCGCCCACCGCCATGACGCCGCCAAGGCGCCAAGGCCACTTCTACGACAAGTACTACAGTCATGACACTGACCCCGACATCCGGCCTCCTCCTCCCCGCTGCGAGGAGAACCACCAGGTGTGCCAACCCCGTTTCCCTTCCTGCTGTGCGGAAGCTGAATGGAGCACCAACCCAAACCTTCGACGATGACTGCTTGTGCTGGTAACCTGCTCCACAGAATGCCTGACTTTGCCTGCTGTATCTGTTTACAAAGAAAAGAAAAGGATCGCCTTATGTCTTACCTCATACTGCAGCAACACAAACAAAAGAATCATCCACATTTCAGTTTTGTTTAGTTACATATATTTCTCCCAATGGGAGAAAGAGGTTCAGATATGGTTAGCATCGTAGGGCCCGGTTAGCAAATGTATTGTGGTAGATTAAGTTTGCAATGGCTGTGATGATCCTTCCTGCAATAAATCTGCAGCTTGATAACCTCTGTCATGCCATAGTTCCTGCAGTTTCCTGGCACACATATTTGCAGCAAGACCAGCAATTAAGTCCATGTGGGAGTTCGTATCATCATCATGTAATGGGATGAACCATGTATGGAAAGGGGTGGTAATTCATATAACAACAAGGATCAACTGTTAGAGTTTCTATTAATTTTATTTTTATACGGAATGCTCAACAGTTCAAATTTAAACAAAAATTCTCATATATTACTATAGCACTCCTCTTTGGTGTTTCATGTTTTAACAGAAACTGCAATACGTTTTTTTTTCTCAACTACACAAATTAGACAGAAACACCAATTGAAAAGAGCTAACTGACTTTTATCTTGCTGGAAGCGTGGAGCCAGGCAATGTAAATAATGGGTTACTACTAGCAAGGAGTGAGAGGCAGCTAAATTCTGTAGTTTGCAATTGTTCATTAGCATGCTATATGGCTTGCTGCACCTGGTTGCATTAGAGGGTGAAATCTCAGTAGGTGTCCTTTCCTGAACATACTGCTGAATAGAGTTTGTAACTATGCATGTCAGATAGAGGCAAACTGGGTGCACTAAGCACATGACATTTTCTGCTCCAACTCTGAATTTGGATCCATCTCTGAATTTTCCAGTTCAGAGTTTAAACATGATTACATGAGAAATAATATAGTACTCTGAGATGTTCATTTTCTACCAGATTATCACAAAAACAAGGAGTCACCCACGCCAGCTGAGGCCAATCGCTGAACAGCAAGTTACTTGACATCATGGTGTGCAGGGTCATTGACAAAATGAATTGGAGTAACTCATGCATGATGCCAATCTCCAAATAGCAAGGTATGAATTGATCAGTGCAGATAGAACACTAAGTAGCATTATGAGTTGTCACTATAGTTGCTATCATACATTTTGATAATTGTTTGCACTAATAATTTAGGTACCCAGGTCCACAACATGTTGAACACTAGGGTGCGATGACCTCAAGCTGGAGCCTATGTCATTTGGCCTGCATGAATTGCTGGTCGCATTGATAGACCTGCTAATTAGATGAGATGTGCCTCATGCTGCAATGAGCCTCGAAGATGAACTCATTGCCTCAAGTGAGTTGAGCCTTCACCCGATAGGGCTAAGCGGAACGAAAAGGGTTTTCCATGATCATTGTTTCACGATCTTAGTCATTTATTTCTCAAAATTCATATATGTATTTTAGCTTGGAATTCAAACAAAAAATAAAGAAAAAAACTACTTTTTGTTTGGGCAGAAAATTGCTACTCTTGAGTATCATAGCTATGTTGTTGAGCGTTCTACAAATAAATGTATAAATTCAATAATTAAACATGATAGTTATTGATGAAGGCAGGACAAGAACCCAAGGCAATTCTTGAGTTTCGAGTGCTTGTGTTTCGACTATGAAGGGTTTACTCCGTACCTTTTGTTTAGGGAAATAAACTATGTTCACGTTTGTGCGGAACTATCAGTACCATAGCTCCTATCAATTTACTGCTATCTTTTTTCTTGGCATAATTGATAATTGTATCCCACCTTGCAGATAGATATAAATGTTAACTATGCAATTTTATTGGTGATGTGACCTTGCTATATTTTTGGGTTAAAACTTTATAATAATTTATGGTTGGCTATTGTCACTATTAGAGTAACTCCAAGAGAGTTGATAAAAATGGATGGCTAAATTCAAGATTTAACCAACCTCTAAAATAGAAAATCATGCAAAAAAACAAAAATCTCCAACAGTCTTTCTAATACGGCAAATCATATGAGTACCGGGACATGCAAGCTATATTTACCATGTGAGAACTCTGGGATAGATGACTTGCTATTTTAGCAAATCAAATACAATAGTTGTTGGACTCTCTTTTCTCTCCCAAAATAGCCAAATATAGAATACATAACATGAATAGCTCTTCTCTTGGAGTTGCTCTTATGAGCCAATCTTAATACTAATTTCTCCCCTAAATAAGTCGCCGGCTTCTAGGGGACACCAATTTGTCACACCCAAATTTCAACAACGAAATAGAGTGCATAATAGGCTTATGTGCGCCCCAGAACAGTAGTACACATAAGTTGACAAATCTCAAATAGTACCATCACAGTGTTTATTACATAGCGGAATAATAATCATTACATAGTCTTAAACAAATAAAGATACTCTCGACGGAAGCACCACATAGGGACACTGCTCCAAGCCTAGTACTCAAAACGGTAGTCCACATTCCAGTCATCTTCATTAGAATATCCTGAGGTGTTGTGAAATAGCAAGAGTGAACACATATCGTCTCAACAAGTATAACTAGGGGTTCATGAAACTCAATTAGCTGACACTGGGTTTGACTACAATTAGCTTTTATGTATACAACATATTTAACATTGGATAGCAAATATCAAGGTAGCATAATTAAATCCCATAACCATATGATCAATGCATACAAGAATTAAGAATAACACATATAAACAACATAATAAACCATCATTTATCATCATTAATCATGTTCATCAATGTCTCCGTCAGTTTTCCGGGTCGCCCGTATCCGTGGGCACGGCTAGTATACCAGATTTAACACTCTACAGAGGTTGTACATCTTTACCCATGAGTCATGATTTACCCTTTCGCCCGATCTTAACCCCCTTCCTAGGGAGATCGGCAGGGATCACTATGAAGCCTTTTAAAAGTACGTCTAGCATGTTAGGGCCGCAAGGTTTCCCGGGCGCGCAGATGTAGAGCACCCCTTCCAAATGGCACAATGACGCGCAGCCTATACACATAAGGACAGAGGCTGCACTATACCCAAAACGGCAAGCCCCTCTACCGCTCTACCGTCCTTTCGGGTAACCTCTAAAAAGCTAGAAAAGGTCTTCATACTGAGCTAAAGCCACAACCATATAGCCCTCATGGTTGTATGAGTTGTCCCAGCTTTTGCCAAGAGATAAGTCCTTATGGAGGGTCAAGAGCAATCTAGCAAAAGCTAGAGTTCTTTCCACCCTTTATGTTCAGGTTGCTAGAAAGGTTATTTTATTGTTTATTGTATATCCAAATATTCATGTTACAAGATCATGGATTATAATCAAGCACTAGCAAGAACTACCCAAATGCATATCCAAATAGGTATCAAGGAATTCAAGATAATAACCATCTATGATTTCACTAGGGTCATCAAGGTGGACACATACGTATGATATATGTATAATTATAAGTGTGTAGGTAACAAGGATGGTTCCAAGTTATACTTTCCTTGATCAAAGCTCTCCTGTTGTTGTTCCTGCTGGTCGTCAAAAGATTGGCCTTGATCATCAATGTATTGCTCACCGTCTATACTCGATCAACAATCAACAACATGCATTCCAATGGAGACATTCATACACAAAGCAAACAAGCTATAATTAGAACAATACACCAACAGTGATAGAACAAATGTAAAAGGTTATAAAAATGTTCTACGCAGCGCTACAATCACACAGATGTAAAGACCACGAAAATCGGAGTTAAAACGAAGAAGTTATGAATCTTCTAAGATTTCCTATAGAACAATAATTAATTAAATAGTACCACAAAATTAAAAGTTAGAAACTGAGACTACAGTGATACTAACATGTAGAGCTCGCAAAGACGAACCTAGCGCAATTTGAATGGATCAAATCGGAGTTAAAATGAGCATTTTATGACTAAAACAAAATCAGTGGTAGTTTTGTAAATACAGAAAACGTATTTTGAACCCAGCCGAGTTGTTTACGCTTTCAACAGATAGAAAACATATTTCGCGATGGCGCCAAGGGATGGCGGGTTGATTGGAGGAAAGAGCAGGGGCTCTTTAACAAAACCGCAGGCGAAGGGGTATCTTCCAATGTGGACCCTTGATCTTGATCTGGACGACCGAGATTTGATCCAAGGAGGAAGGGGTCGGCCGCCGGTGGCCGGAACAGGCACCCCGCGGCGGCGCCATTGCCGGCGTCGAGGAAACTCGCCGGAGTTCGCGGTTTTCGCGTTCCCGAGCACCAAACACCGAAAGAAAACCACCAACACGCGGAGGAGCTTACCCCGAACTCGTTTAGGTAGCTTGCTCGGACTGAGAAGAGACGGAGGAGGCTCGCAGCGGTGGCGGCTCAACTGGGAACCCGACGAGATCTGAAACGTGAACGGAAGTGGCTAGGGTTGCTTGCAGCGGTTCAAAAAGAGGAAAACGGGGTGGGGGCGAATCCACGAAGCTTTAAAAGGGCAGGGAGATCTCTCTTCACAGGGAAAATCCCGCGGTAGAAGGGATTTGGTGCGGCCCGAGCTTGAGTCCGGCTCGGCCTCGCGAGGAAGGCGGGAGCGGTCACTGACAAGCGGGCCCCAGTGGTCAGCGACTGAAAGGGCAAGGCCCGGTTGCCAGCCAGAGAACACGGGAGAGGGGAGAGAGTGCGCGGCTGGGCCTGGGCCGAATGCTGGGCTGGCGCTGAGAGGGGAAAGTGAGCTGGGGGAGAAAGGAGAGAAACCAGGCCTTCGGGCCAGATTCCAGGGAAGGAATTTTCTTCTTCCTTTTTTTATTCCCTTTTCCAAAGCTTTTCCAAAAGAGGTTTTAAATCCTTTTTGGAGATAAAAACAAAACACACAGTACAAAATTAAATATGCTCCAGCATGGATGCAAAAACATGTTTCTATCTCTTATGTTGGATTTTAATTTCAACAAAATTTATTTATTCACTAATTTAAATGCTCATAAAAATACTTAAATAAATCAAATTATATCCTATTAATTGAAGATCAAATTTTGGGTGTTACACACGAGCAGCATCGTTGTTCCATCGATGCTGGCTCTATTCGTATAACCTCATCCGTATATGGTGGCTTTGCTGATTTTCTGTTCTTTGGAACAGGACCATTAGTGCTTAAATTTCTACTCCATATTTTGGGGTTGTACAATGATGTAAGGGAAATACAATTCGAACAGATGAACCCTTTTTGGTATATATCTCTTATTGCTTTTGCTACTCCATATTTTAGGTTCCATGTCTTTGTTCAGTGCAGTGACATGTTTATTTGCATTGTAGGTTTCATGCCCTTATACAAGTTCCTTCTTCAAGTCTAGCTACTCTGTTCATTGCAGTTCACTGGCCAACCAGTGACTTGAGGTGACAGTGGTTAGCCAGCCTTTTGCTATTAGCTTTTCCAGTTTATAGTGAGTAGTGTGCTACCTCAATGATCATTTGGACCCTTTATAATCTTACATCAGTACATGCTGTATGTTTTCTCAAATATTACATGAATAAATATATGAATTGCAGAATTGGTGTGAGCTGCTTAGAAATGAGGCTATGTCACTAATAATTTTTCTCTGTTGTTTTTTCCTCCAAGATTACTGTTATGGTCGAGGTGTATTTGGGATAACTAGGCCTTATGCTTTGCCAAGAGCTTTGGGATAACTAGGCCTTATGCTTTGCCAAGAGATTGAGGGAGACTAGAATTGTTTCTTCATAATTCATTGCTTGCTTTCCATTGTGCTCCATGGGCGGAATATAAAAGGTACATAGGACTAACACCTCTTGTGCCTAGACAATATGGTACTATTCCTATAGACAAATAACTAAGATAGACACTAATTAACACTAATGGGTTTAAGACCCAACTAGGACACTTGCGCCCTACGGCGTCCCTCTTTATGCCCATGACATCTCCCCCGCCCTTGGAGACCCAGCTCGTCCTCGAGCTGGAGAGCTGACGCGAAATAGGGTTAAGCCTTTTACATCTCGGCTTTCCCTTTTTATTGAATACTA
>Ga0182004_10002247_pt1 | contig 14887 bp, 8 predicted proteins | sample Sormic07211540_1_FD_120479 | JGI IMG/M metagenome (GOLD analysis project Ga0182004, IMG submission 120479) | Endophyte microbial communities from Sorghum bicolor roots, Mead, Nebraska, USA - 072115-40_1 MetaG | ecosystem: Host-associated > Plants > Roots > Unclassified | place: USA: Nebraska...
AATTATGCTAAAATATCATACTTGCTTTAAAACTTGTTTGTGATGCCCAAACTTGGTTGGTTTATGTTTTAGATGAATTAAGAATAATTTTATGAAATTTTTGGAGCTCTAGAAATTGAGAAATTGATTTTATTTCAAAAATCCCCAAAATGAATTTATTTAAACCAAGAACTAGTTTTAATTTGTAATTCAAATTCTAATTGGAATTTTGAGTTGCATCTTAAAGAAAAGTTGTAGAGAATTTTATTTTGAAAAACTTTTGTTCTTGGGGCAAACTCTAAAAATGCTTTTAGATTGATCAAAACAGAATTTCAAAACAATTGAGAAAAGAAATGAAAAAAAGAAAAGGGGATTGGGGTGCCAGCGGGCCGCCGCCTCGCTTCTGGCCCAACGGCCGAAGCCAGTCCAGCCCTCGCGCACAATCCCTCCCTCTCCCAGCGCCCGCGCCACGTGGCGGACATGCGCGACGACAGCGCCATGCCGACGGCCAGCCGGGGCTACCAAGAGCGCTAGTGCACTCGCCTCCTCCTCGCTCAGAAGAGCTCACTCCCGTCTCCTCTCCCGCTCCCTCACCCTCGCTCTGAGCTTGCCAGCGCCGCCGTCGCCATTGGGGCTCTCGATCTCTGCCTCGGCCGTTCCTCTCCGACGAGCCAGCCATTCTTTGATTCCTCCCTCCTCGAGCTCCACTTCCACTTCACCGTCCTCAAACGAGCCTCCGAGTGCCTTTTCGCGCCCGGTAAGAACCTCCACCGCCCTTGTTGTCTTCTCTAACGAGCGCGCCGCCTTGGCTCACGTGGCCAGCAAGCTGCCGTGCCTCTCCCTTCCTCTATTCTGGCACACCGCGTTTGCCTTGGCCTCGCCTAACTCCCGCTCGCCTTTGTTTGCGCTCTACTGGGCCGAAAGGGCGGGTTCCATGTCGAGCAGAGCTGCCGCTCCGCCATGGCCAGCGATGAGCTCGTCCTGAGCTAGCTCCGGTGAGTTAGGGGGTCCATCGTGTTCCCCTCGTGACGTAGAACGTTTTGGGATGCTTGGTTCGCCGAGGGAGTCCATCGGCGGTGAGCTCCGGCTCGTCGGAGGTCTCCCCCTCCCTGCGGTGACTGACGGGTGGGACCCTGTGGCCCACCTATCTGTCGCTCGCGTGGCAGGCGATGCACTGCACCGGGTGCACTTAGCCAAAGTCGGCCGATATTGAATTCCGATTTAAAGAAAATAACTTCTAGAAAATGATTTAAAGCTTGTTAAATTCATAACTTGAGTTCTAGGGCTTCAAAAATAGTGAAACAAATTTTGACATGATCTATGAATAAAAATCTGCAGTTTGGTACCACTACATGTTATGTTTGAATATCGTTTCTGTGTAGATTTATTTAATACATATAAATGATGTTTCTTAGAAAATGCACACAAAATAGAATATGTCTCAGAAAAATATGATTCTTTTTTACTAACTTTGCATGATTTTGTAGTTGCTGGGAAAAATAAGGAACACAATATTTACTGTATTAATTAATTTCTATTGTTTTAAATGCTTACATGGCAGTAGTTTATGATTTTTAATAAATAATCTGATCATGCATATAACCTGGAAATTTTTGTGAGCCTTTCTTATGTTAGTAATTTAGAAAAATATGAAATCTGTTGTTTGACACTTTTGGATGAGTAGGGTAATTTTCCCTTAATTGTATTAATAAACTTGTGAATTTTGTGTGGGCCATGTTACTTGCCCAAATGCTATGAAATTTGGTGGTAGACTTCATATATGATCTGTGTCATGCTGTAATTTTTGTAGAATTTATTGAGTTACAGGAATACATGCTACTGTTGTAAGCCTAATAAATAATAAATAATTAAATCCTTGCTATGCATAAAATAGATAGGGTAAAGTATGTTTGGTTTATCTTTGAAGCACTATGATAGCTTGCTGGTTTAGTAGTAGCTTGTAGATGAGAATCTAATAGATGGCTTGTCTAGGTCACATGTTCTTGGATGATGTTGACTATTTAGTAGTAGTAGTTCCTTGTTTCATCTATCACGACTCTTCCTTGTCGGAGAGGAAGTATGCACTTACTCCGTAAAAAGCATATCATAATCATCTTGCCTTCACTTGCATACTACTGCACCTCGAACATCCTGCACCTCCGCTTATTTGTGCATGTGCATCATACAGGCTCATAGGAGAACGAGGTAGAGCCCGAGGAGCAGGACGAGACCCGGGTGCAGGGACTTCTGGAGGGACACGAGCCAGAAGAAGAGCTGCAGAAGTGCCCCGATCATAGGCCTAGCACCTTCGAGAGAGGCAAGCCCCGGAGCATCCCAAGTCTCCCTAATTTCCGCTAACTTACTTTGTTATATCAAGATGGTTTACTTTGTTGCATTAAGTTATAGGAGTTGTTTGACACCGTTGATGCATAGTTATTCTTGAATTTATCACCTGTCTACCTACGTTGTCCTAAGTAGTATAGGCCCGGGGTCTATGCTTAGCTTGCCTAGCACGGTAGAAGTCGGATGATTTCTTGTCACCTACGAGATATAGGTGGATACCAAAATGGTTTAGGTGTTTGATGCTATCATGGGAAGTAACCAAGTGTAGGAATGAAACTGAGATCGGGCAAGGTCTTATGGGGGTGTTGGACCATAGTGCCCTTGCCTGTGTCGATTAAAGACCGATCGTTGATGGCCCTCTTGTCATGTTGAACGCATGCCCCACACTTAACTGGAAGGATAAGTCGTTACGACCATGAAGCCTGAACACTATCCGAGCCAGAATCAAGCTGCCATGTGTTGTATTGGTTATGGTTAAGGAGAATGACGAGGGTGTGGCACGCAACCTTGGTATACCTTGGATACCTCAGTCGCCGGAACGGTCCTCAGGTACTGGCGGTGCCTGCCGAATCCACGAATTGATCTTGGATAGTGTAATACGGTGACCTGTAGCTACTTGATCAGTGAGTGTGGTTTGTGTGGGGAATAACTCGCCAGCTGGTCAGAAATCTATTCGAATCGCCATCGCTCCTGGATGGTGAGCACTTGACTTGAGCTTCGTCCTCGTAGTAAGGACTGTGGAACACTCTGGTTATGTGATGTGATGAAAGGTGAATGCTATATGATGTGGTACTATCATATTGAAACAACTATTTGCAATATGGTAGGTAATGATACTTAAACTGAGCTAAATAAAAGCAAGAGGTTTCATATATAACTTTTTAGATGGGTTAAGCTTTTATGCAAAAGGGTGTCTAGCTATCCCACCATACAGCCTTCATGATCCTTGAGAGTCTTTTATTTCTAGTTTATGACGGGTAAGTCTAGGTGAGTACAATCTCGTACTCAGGGTTCTTCATGATCCTTCAAAGTTTTTTATTTCTAGTTTATGACGGGTAAGTCTAGCTGAGTACATTCTCGTACTCAGGGTTCTATTCCCATGTTGTTTTGTAGATGTGCAGATGTATTACAGTTATTGCATCAGTTGCTTGTACCCAGCAATGGGTAATGACTAGACCAAGAGCAATGGTCACACTACTTGATTCTTTGGTACTCCGTCGTGGTGAATCGCCCACAACCACTCACAAGCTTGACACGAGCCACGCCCATAAGAACATCGAGCGGTCTTCGTGCCTCCATTCACCACCGAACCGTCTAGGTGATGGCAATCACCAAGAGTAACAAGCAAAGAACTCTCACTTAACCCAAACAAGGCACTAGAGAGTGGTGGATGCACACTTGAACTCTTGGAGAAGAATTATCTCAAGAAATCACTCAATTCTCAATCTTCTCTAGGCTCTTGCTTCTCTCTTGCACCACAAGGTGTTTCTTAGCTAAACAAATGGGCAAGATACCTCTCTTGGACGAGGTGGAGGAGTATAAATACTCCCCATCAAGTCCAAGGGCCGGCCACTCGAATTCCAAATAAAATGAGTGCACCAGACACGCTTGATGTTGCACCGGACGCACTCTACAGAGTGTCCGGTGCAACTGCAACGGCTAGTTGTACTTGCAAAACTTCCTCACACCGGACGCTCCTTCGATTGTCCGATGTCTCACTTAGGTCTCGTCCGGTGAGAAATAGTTTTGCAACCCTCTCTAGGTAAGGGACCGGACGTACCCGTAGGGTCCGATGCGTGCGTCCGGTGCCTAACCCTAAGCACTTGGCGCGCGGGCTCAACTCCAGCATACACCGGACGCGCCAACAGTCACACTGTAGCGTCCGGTGCCAGCATCCGGTGCTCCTAAAACATCAACACTTCGTCGAATCGTGAACTTTCCAAAATGAAGTTTGATTCTCTCGAACTAAGGACTTTCTCAGAGCTGCCTAGTGCTAGATTTATCAAGTGTGCACCACACCTAAACCTAAAGCCTTGTCTAGGTCAAGCCACCCCTTCAATGCCCCTCTTAATAGTACGATTAAAGGAAAAGCAAAGTCCTAAACTACTCTAAGTGCCCTTCAACTCCAAAAGGCACTTAGACCTAGTCTAGTCTTAACGATGTCCAACAATCCTTTGAAAACCTAAACAATTTCCATCATCAAGTGGGCATGAACATCCTAGTCCATCGATCACCATTACAATGACCTAACACAAATGACTTTGCCGATGCAAAACACACGTTAGTCATAGTAATCAACATTGTCATTAATAACCGAAACTCATTAGGGGCCTAGATGCTTTCATTCAGTTATATTTTTCCCAAAGAAAGGCATGGTATAAAAGTCTATAGTAGGGATATGGTTAAGATAACATGACTGTATAATAATCCGAAGTTCATGACAAGGGTAAGATAGGATACATATTGGATAGTGTGACACACACTCAAGTCAATCTCAAGGATAAAGATAAAAGAAAGAACAAAAGAATATTCCTAAACTAGAGCGGCTTAACTTGTATAGCTATGCTAAGATTAGCATATCATACAAATACATGAATTTCTAAGGGTAGATATCCTAAGTTAAGATAGCTTAGGTCACTAGAGGCTCACTTCAGGCATCGACTTATACCTAGTCTACCAAGTACCTCCACGTATGGCTCTACGCCGTATCCGAACGTGGGAGGTTAAAAGAGATCGATAAAGCTGTCACCATCTACCGTCTTCTCCTCAACCGTGGGATATGAGGCAAACGAAGAGCCCCTAGCATAGACACCACGTCTATGCTATCGACTACTACTCTAATGTCGGCTGAGAACATTTGTCTTTATTAGAAGTCCTCTACCATGGCTATGTTTAGTTCCACAACAAAAAAATTGCGTTACACTGTAGCACTTTCGTTTGTTTGTGATAATTATTGTCCAACCATGGACTAACTAGGCTCAAAAGATTCGTCTCGTCAATTTCGACCAAATTGTGTAATTAGTTTTTATTTTTATCAATATTTAATACTCCATGCATATGTCTAAAGATTTGATGTGACGAGGAATCTTGAAAAATTTTGGGTGTAAGTAAACAAGGCCTATAACATCCACCGTGGGGACGGATGACGAACCCGCAAGAATATAATGACCAAAACTAATCTTAAAGTAGAACTAACTATGTCAATTTAGGTCTTGATCTAAACATATATGTATGAAAGATTAAGCATAAAGATCTATGTGCATAAGAACTTAGCTCTAATTTCATAACATAACTATATTGATATGATAAGAACAAGAACATAGAACTCTTCATATTGATCATACCAAGATTCCTTCTAGATGTTCAAGCTCTCCAATGAAGCTTCTTGCCTTGCTCTAAAACTAAAATGAGATACAAGTAGAGAGAGACTTTTGAATTCTTCTCATTCCGTGTTAGATGGTATGTTTGTTAATAGAGTTGTGAGAAGGGTGTGCTTTCAGAAACAAACTAAAGCATTGTTTGGTTGCGCATGTATTCATCTCAATCGACATGTGAAGTGGATTGCAGTAAAATTAAACTAAGTTCCAGTTCAATGCACTCCAACATATATGGATTCAAGTTGATACACATATATCCGAACAAGGCCTGACGAAAATTGGACAGATTGAGAAAGAAACAAGCCACTAGGCCTGGTTACCGTGTTCCCAACTATTCCTTAGACATTTTAACATTGCACTCTACATTTACAGAATAGTACACATGATATGCCCAGCTGCCCACCATATTGACGTCGCACAGTTCCCTGATAAAAACTTGCTGAATGGTTTTCCTCTAATAGTCTAATAAACAGCAAACACAAAATACTGGCTACCAACTTCAAACTAAAGCACTAGCAGATTGCATAAAACGGTGTGCTCAGCACATTTCATGCCAGTGTTAACCTTTTGGGGCATAGAGCAATGCAAGCTAGTGGCCACGTGTCCACAACATGTCCAATATGATAGGTATCAAAATCCAATTTTCACCGCTCACGATCTGTTGTGTGCATGGATTGATGCCCGTGCAACATGATGAGGTGCGGGAGCTCTCTCGTTAATTAGAATTTGTTCTGGAAAGTCCACCCGTATTGATTTGAACTGATAGTGCTGCAGGTATCAAATAAAGAATAAGTAAACTGAAAATATACGTTGTACATTAACAATTAATAGGTTGTCATTATAAACATAACTGATCCATAAAATCAAGGGAACCAGTAATGTCAACCTTTTCAATAACCACAAACTTCTTGATCTGATTATAACATAATATTTTAGTGTTTAAGATGTTAATTTAGGGGGGGGGGATCTAAATTACTCTCTGCAAGCTGTCCTGATAGTTGGTCTAATTACCTCGTAACAAGATTTGTATTTTTGTTTCATCAAGTACAAATTGAGTTTCAAATCTTGTGGGATGATGGTGGATATCATATGTTATGTTAAAAGAAAATACATTATGAATTATTCACAATTTTTTTTGTACAATTTTGTATCTCTCGGGTAACTTATTATTAAATGTCCTAACCCATCACAATATCCTAACCCATCGATATAATGATGAAAACTTTATGATGTATTTTTAACATGAACCATGATATTCTTTGTAACCTCAGAAGATTTGAAATTAAAACTCAACTTGTATTCGGAGAACAAAATAACCTTGCTAAGCGTAAATTAGACTAACAGAAATAGTTGGGGTAATAAATCGAACCAAATGTTAGTTCAGTAGGTTATCTGGAGATAAGCGAACCAAATGTTAATTCTAAGGATTATGTAGATAATGACTACATTAACAAGATTAGGTTTCACTTTTATAAGCTTTTATAAGATGCATTTCTATACACAGTAAAGAAAAGACTAATGGGCGAGTTCACTTGTTACTCTTTTATTTAATGCTTTAATTGTGATGGCAGAAATCTATACTAATCATTCATCATTTTATTTGATATAGTCTAATGGGCCAACTCTTCCCGTTGCTTTCCTATATTGGTCTGTAAACAAATGGATAGGCCACGAGTTGATCAGAGGTGGTAACATACCAACTGTTACCACAAAAGCTTTTGCATTAGAGACTGCAGATGTAAGGGTATATTTTTGAGAATACAAGTATCATCCTTAAGTTAAGATTAGTGAAATTAGTAATTTATAATCCGTACACAAGGGAGCATGAGTGAGATGGTGCAAGTTAAAATGTACCTAAACATATAATGTGCTATGTATACCATTAGCAATATGCTATCTGAGGTGATATAGTGTGATTGGAGGTAGAATACCATGATACAAAAGGTGTACCTTGTCTTTACATGATGCATCAAGGATTCTGTAGTATGGTTCAAATAATACCACTCGATCACCCTCTTTAATCTATAACAGATAAAACCTAAATTAGCATGTATTGCCAGCCAGTACAGAAGATACATTTATCTGAAAATGTATTTGCTAAGGCATAAGCTGCAAACTATTGCTACACAAAGAATACAACACAACAATTAAGTAGAGATATATCCAGCAGTTATAGGATTATATCTTTGGACCGGATAGGAACTTGATCCACATTGCAAATGTTATATTTAATGTTAATAATTTGTTAGTTCTGCATAGACCAGCTCTACTGCTACCATAGGCTCAATTTGTGGATGGTAGTCAAGTCATAGGCCAACCCCCTTGCACCTCTCCTTCCACCTCATAAAAAATATTTAATAAAAGCAAAACAATTTAGGAGATGCGAGGACAAGACTGCACAGAATGTGGAGGATTTGGTGTCTATAGCTACATATATTAAGTTCAAACGGGCGATGATTGCAGTTGTATTGAGTTCAATTACGAGATGATTGCAGATTTACATATTGTTTTCCCTAAAAATGAACTCTACTTAGTCCAATCTTTTTATGCTGCTGCAGCAGCTCTCAATTTCAGAGATGTGAAGCCAATCCTTATTCCTGCTCTTCAGAAGCTTGCTATTCCTAACAAGTGGCTGATATATTCATGTCATGAGAAAAATGCAACAATTACTCATCTCTTTTTAAACTGTGATAGCAAAAACTGTGGTCTGAGTAGTCAGAGATTGTAATGCCCTGAGTCCAAACAGCTCTTATCTACATGGTGAGTGAACCACAGTTCTATCAACTCACTTAAACTATCATCCTCGCTTCACCTGAGAAGGTTAACCTGAAGTAGACATGGACTCTAGAAGCCTAATTATATGCTAGTTTAACCACTCTCCCCAAACAATGTAGGACTAAACCTACCCACAATCTCACATAAACACATCCCAAGGTTCATCATAGGCCAAATTCAAGATGGATTGTATATCACATAATAATGTCGGCCCAACAAATCCACAACCAGGCAAACGATGACCCAGAAGTTCCCAACTGGCACACAAGCAACCATGCGCTTAGTGCTGAACCATGTGCCATGTCATGACCTTTACGATGCGCTTAGTGCTGAACCATGTGCCATGTCATGACCTATACGCTCCATGCACCCGATGTCCACGCCCTCGGCCCGCATGTGCTGCAAAAGTCACTCTAGTAAAATTCAGTGTTTTCAGGTTGTCCGATTAATCGCGATTAGTCGTCCTGGTCGGCCCCAAGTGTTCGATTAGGAGGTCCGACTCGACCAGCTCGACCAGAAAGCTGGTTGTCCGATTAGTCGACGATTAATCGCGAGTAGTCGTCCAACCAGGACATGGACGACCAGTTTGGTTACTCTGTTTTTGGGCCTGTTTAACCAGGACATAGACTTTAGTTATGTAATGTGCTGGTTGTGTGGCTGCTATGGTCTGCTAATGTTAGTTATTTGCTATTTTTTCTCGAATACGCAGGAGAATTGCGTATCATTGTATTAAAAGAAGAAAAAGGGAGTCATACAGAGACCCAAACACACACCCACACTCACAAACAGACTGACTGAAACTAATCGGCTATGACTGAGAAGGACGACCTGACCATAGACCTTCTACCCACCATCCCAAGCTGCGTGCAGGGACATCCCCTTAGCACCAGCTAAAGACCATAAAATGGTCTCCTCCCGAGCCAGGTTCAAAGCCGTAGACAATCTAGGGGTAGCGCCATTGAAGATGCAGTCATTATCGATGCTTCCAGATGGTCCAAGCACCTAGGATGATGAGGGAATTCAATCCTTTTCGTGCATCTTCACTTACTGTCAAGACCACCTTATCCCACCAGGCATCAAAGTAGGAATCGACTGGCTGCGGGGCAAGTGCTGCAAGACCGAAGCTATGTAGGGTGTCATGCCAGAAATGTCTTGCAAACACACATCCAATGAGAAGGTGCCGGATGTTCTCTTTCTCTTGATCACATAATAGGCACCGGTCTGGGTGAGGAAGACCTCGCCGAGCTAACCTGTCTGCTGTCCAACAGCGATTGAGAGCAACCAGCCACATGAAGAAGCGGCACTTAGGGGGCGCCCAAGATTTCCAAATGCGCTCATATGGGGCAAAACTGAGGGCTCCCTCAAAGAGCGCATCATAGGCAGATTTAGCAGTATATTCTCTTGAGGATGAAAGTCTCCAAATGTGCCTATCAGAGATCCCCTCCTGTAATACCACTCCTTCTAATAAATCCCATAGTTCAAAATATTCCAACAAGGCTTGCACTGATATTTCCCCTTGAATATCATCTAACCATTTATCCTCCTCAAGAGCAGCCATCAAAGTGCGTCTGCCTGCCCTTCTTTTGGAAACTAGGACATAAAGATTGGGTGCCAGATCTTGGATGCTTTTACCAGAGAACCATTTGTCCTTCCAAAAGAGGGTATTGGCTCCATCCTCAATTTCAGTAATAGTGGCCAGGGAGAGAAGGCATTGAACATCCTTGCTTACATGAAGTGGTAAACTTGCCCAGGGTTTATTAGGTTCAGATTTCTTGAGCCATGACCATCTTACTCTAAGTGCAGTTATTTGCTATTGCAGCAGTGCTGTTGTTAAGTTGAGTCAAGATCAAGACTGCATTAGTGTTGCTGCTTGAGTTGAGTCGAGATCAAGACTCCATTAGTGTTGCTGCTTGCTAATTATGGTAATCCAGGCTTCCAGCAGCAAGTCAGCAAAGAAATGGAGTTTGGGACATGAATATGGACCTCTGGACAGTGCAGAAAAGAGAGGAAAACAACTCCCATACATAAGTCACCAGCTAAACACTAATGCAGTCTTGATGCTTCCTTTATTGTGTATGATACAGTATATATAGAGAGGTATATATATAGGTATATATCCTGATATACATGGACGACCAGATGGACGACCAGGTTCGATTAACCGACCTGGTCGACGATTAATCATGATTAATCGTTTGGTCGGTCCCAGGTCGACCAGGTTCGACCAGCCGACCCGAAAACATTGGTACAATTTGTAACATCTGAGGCCAAACAACTCAAATCTACTCTGCATGAAGAGTAAACTACACACTTCCATCAATCTACTTGCAATTTCCTCACTGCTTTATGTAAAAGGTTTAACAAGAGGTAGGAGACAGACTCTAGAAGTCATATATGCTTGGTATAACCTACCCTCACCAAGCAAGGTGAGTCTAACCTCGTAATGTCAAATGAACACACTATAACACCCCAGCCTGTAGTAGTTGGCCCATATATAGTAGTAGTAGGTGGTCTTAATACCTTGCAAGTTTAGAAGGATTGACAACCAACTTATAATCATTGTCATTCCAAACGTAGAACCTCTTAACCCTTGTACACGAAGTGAGGATGTAACTGTAAGAAAGGTGTCATGCGTATGCGGGCCAATTCCATGTGAGGAGCTAGGCCATAAGAAGATTTTGGACACAGAATGACACTGCATACGCGATGCACCTCTCTTACACTTTTGTCCTTGCTTTGTGTAAAACAGTTAACTCAGAGATACACGTTTAGAGCAGCAAGGATTATCACCCTCACCCTCCTAAACTTCTAAGGTGGTATCAAACCCAACTATAACCATATATGGGCCAACTATTACAAGCTACTAATGGGCTAGGGTGTGCCTTAAGGGTTGTCTCCCTCGGCAACTCACCACATACGCAGCAGATGCCTAGAACCACCCCTCGGTACATAGTTGTGCAATTGCACCCCTAGCAACGTACTCCCTCTGTCCAAGAAAACATGCAACTATGTGTTGCGTGCCGGCAAAACTAGCTTATGTTTGACCAAATTTCTAGTGAATTCTATTCACATTTATGACTCCAAGTTAATTTATTAAGAAAATACATTTTGTAACTAATCTAATGGTATTTATTTGATATTATAAACAGTGATACTTTTTTTTATCTATAATTAATCAAACTTGACATACTAAACCATGACACTACTAGAACTGCATGTTTTTCTGGAAGGAGGGAGTACAATGCAACAAGCGCACATGCAGCGAGGGTTATGCTCTAACACCCGTGTCCAAAATCTACTTTAAGCCCAGCTCCTCATGCAAAGAACAGGCCCACACATAACATCTCTCTTACACTTTCAGCTTCGTTTCATGTAAAAGGGTTATCCAAAGGTGCTACATTTGCAACTGTTAGAATTAGGGTTTCATTCTTTGGGCCAACCCTAACCAGGGTGGCCATATAGTTATGGATACATGGGCCTCATGGGCCAAGCCACATGGGCCTGCATTACACAGCGCAGCGGAGTTTGCAGACTGAACACGAAAAGAAGTACAACACACGAGCCCCCCACAGACGCAACTAGCCACTGGTGATGTTGAGGCTGGAGCGGAACTCGGTGAAAGTCGAGGACGGGAGACCCTTGGTGAAGATATCGGCAAACTGGGAGGTGGTCGGGACATAGAGGACCCGAACATCGCCGATGGCGACCCAATCGTGGACGAAGTGTAGATCGATCTCCACATGCTTGGTCCTCTGGTGCTGAACCGGGTTGGTGGAGAGGTACACCGCACTGACGTTGTCGCAGTAGACCAGCGCGCTCCGGGAGAGAGGGCTATAGAGCTCGGCGAGGAGCTGCCAAAGCCAGGAAGCCTCAGCCATGCCGTTAGCAACGGCGCGGTACTCCGCCTCGGCACTGGAGCGGGAGACGACCTGCTGTCGCTTGGACGACCAGGACACCAGGTTGCCGCCTAAGAAGACGGCGTAGCCGAAGGTAGAGCGACGAGTGTCCGGGCACCCGGCCCAGTCGGCGTCAGTGTCGACGACCAGTTCGGTGGAGGACGACCGTCGGTGAAGGAGGAGACCGAAGTCGACGGTGCCAGGGAGGTAGCGAAGGATCCGCTTGAGAGTGGTGAGGTGTGGCTCCCAGGGATCATGCATATGGAGACATATCTACTGAACTGCATAGGTGATGTCCGGCCGGGTGAAGGTGAGGTACTGAAGTGCCCCAGCAAGACTCCGATATGCAGTGGAATCTGTCACTGGTGTACCCTCTGCCTCTGATAGCTTGCCCTGTGTCTCAACTGGAGTAGAGCAGAGCTTGCAGTCAGTCATCCCAGCTCTCTCCAGGATATCAAGAGTGTACTGCCGCTGGTGAAGGAGTAATCCAGCAGGGTGAGGCTCAACAGTGACTCCGAGGAAGTGATGTAGGGCACCCATATCCTTCATAGCAAACTCCTTTTTTTTCTCGAAAACGCAGGAGAGCTGCGCATCATTCTATTAAGAAGTGAAAGACACCCATACAACACACGTCCAGCACAAACACACACAAACACACACACATACCCCCCCACCCACACACACACCCCTGATCCTTGGGATGAATCGCGCCCGAGGCTAAGCTTCAAGAGGCGACCAGCAAAGGTTCAAGGATCCTAGCAATCTGAAAGGGGGGCAGTTAGGAGGGAAATACCTCTAGCCCCAGCCAACGACCATAATTTACGCTCATCTCTAGCAATGATCACAATTCTTCCAATATCAGGGGCTGCTTCATCAAAAACACACTGGAGGCAATGATCCGCCGAAGAAGTGACTCACTGGAGGCTATGAGGACAATGTCATCAACATAGAGCAGCAGGTATACAGTCTCAGCGCCATGGTGATAGATGAACAAAGAGGTATCTGACTTGGCCTCAAAAACCCCAGAGTCAGTAGGAAAGCAGCAAACCAATGGTTCCACGCCCGGGGGGCCTGCTTGAGGCCGTAGAGAGACTTGTTAAGCCGACACACCATGTCGGGATGAGAAGAGTCAACAAACCCCGCCGGCTGACTGTAGTAGACTGTCTCAGTGAGAACGCCATGTAGAAAGGCATTCTTCACATCTAGCTGATGCACGGGCCACCCGCGCGTGAGAGCCGACGAGATTACCGTGCGGACGGTGGCCGGCTTCACCATCAGGCTGAAGGTCTCGTCATAGTCCACACCGGGGCGCTGAGTAAAGCCCCGGAGAACCCAGCGAGCCTTGTACCGCTCAAGAGTGTCGTCAACCCGGCGCTTGTGGGTCCAGATCCACTTGTGGTGACGATGTTGGAGCCCGGTGGACGAGGGACCAGATCCCAAGTCTGGTTGTCGAGGAGAGCCGCGTACTCCTCTTCCATCGCTCGGCGCCAGCGAGGGTCCAGCAAAGCCTCGCGGACGGAAAAGGGTATCGGGGAGACCTGCGAGTCCACGGGCATCGCCGCAAGAGCCCGGAGCTGCAGGGTACCAGCTGTGTGTCGCGTCACCATTGGGTGAACATGACGCGGGTGTCAGTGAAGGAGCGGAGGGTGGTACACCGGCGTCACGACCCGGGTAGCTGGGGGCCTCGGCGGCGGGGTCGGTGTCGCCGGCGGGGAAGACGTCGCCGGTGGCATAGGTGACCTCGGCGAAGAGGGGGCCACCGGCGCCGACGAAGGCAGCGGCGCCAGCCAGGCACGTCGCTGGTAGACGCGCACCGGCTGGGCGAAGCGTGCCGGTGGGGCCGAAGTGGTAGACGCTGACCGGAGACCCACGCCGGGAGCACGTCGCTAGTAGACACGCACCAGCTGGGCGAAGCGTGCCGGTGGGGCCGGAGTCAGAGGTGCCGACCCAGGACCCATGTCGTGCGCAGGGGTCGGGCCGGAAGGTGACCCCTCGAGACACGGGCAGGGTAGAGGCCCCGAGGTGTCACGGGCGACAGGCAACGTAGCAGTACCTGCAGGAAACACCGGCAAAGGTGGCTCGACCACCGGGTCAGTAGGAAACACAGAGGAGAGGTCAAGCTCCGAGGTGGAAGCTGGAGTGGTAGTGGTGGAAAAGGGAAAGACAGACTCATCGAACACCACAAGGCGAGATATGAGGACGCGAGGAGAGGTAAGGTCGTAGCATCGGTACCCCTTGTGATCCGGAGAGTACCCAAGGAAAACACAGAGAGTCGAACGGGGAGCTAGCTTGTGAGGAGCGGTGGCGATGGTGTTCAGGTAACACGCACATAAGGCCGGACAAAAAACTCGTAACTCGCTAGCTCGCTCGACTCGCTCGTTAATAGCTCGGCTCGAGCTCGACTCGTTTTATAACGAGCCAGCTCGTTTTATAATGAGCCAGCTCGTTTTATAACGAGCCAGCTCGAGCCAGCTCGTGAGCTGCTCTTGAGCCATAACGAGCCAGTCAATTATCATA
>Ga0182004_10002248_pt1 | contig 14886 bp, 14 predicted proteins | sample Sormic07211540_1_FD_120479 | JGI IMG/M metagenome (GOLD analysis project Ga0182004, IMG submission 120479) | Endophyte microbial communities from Sorghum bicolor roots, Mead, Nebraska, USA - 072115-40_1 MetaG | ecosystem: Host-associated > Plants > Roots > Unclassified | place: USA: Nebraska...
CGCCACCCGACAAGAGCCTCAATGACCTATCTTTATCGAATCATCCCAGACACTACACCCTCGATAAACCTTCCCTAACGCATCGCCACGTGACGAGCCACCCGACACACCGCCACCTTCAATGTGCTCATCCCGATGCACCTCAACCATCTTTCTCATAGCCGGTGACCTTTTATCTTCCTCATAGCTAGTGACCAACACCCTTCCATTGTCTCTTTCTAGGATTCCATAAGCAAGTTTTAACAATATAATTGAGTTGCGGTCAATTTCAATGCTAGCATTGATTTTGGTATTGAACTTAATTCAATTCTATAACTCTGAATATCCACGTATAAACAAACGCTTGATATTTTAGTTTTATTCTATGTCAACTATCTTAAACTTGAACACATGAGAAATTTGTACTCTCCTATTCTAAATTATAAGTCGAAAATGATTTATAATTTGAAACGGATGGAGTAACATTATGACACTAAATCTGATATTTATTGAATGAGACTATCCGCTTAAGCTTATCTATCGCATCTGTCAGCCATTCGACATGCCCTAACTAGTAGATATTTAGATAGTATATACATAATGGAGAAAACGCTAAATTCACATTTTTTAAGAGCATCTCCAAGGAATTTTGCAAATGAATTTTGCATTTGGTGTTGTTTGCAAAGTCCCAAACTCATTTGTAAAGTCTAAAAATAGTCCAACTCCAAGGGACTTTGCATTTAGACTTGGCAAACCCAAAGTGTGGACCCCACCCCCAATTTTTTTTCATCGATCGCGCCCGTGCGTTTTTTTTCCTTCGCGCCATTTTGACGTACGTCGTGCGTGCCAGTCGCCGCCCAGCCCATGTCTTCGCGCCAGTCGTCGCCCAGCCCAGGCCGCGTTCGTCGTTCGTCGCCGTCGTCGTTCGCGTCAGTTCGGCTCCATCCACCTCCGTTCTCCTCCGAGGGAAGGTCCACCTCCGCTCCCGCGCAGTGGCCACCTCCGTTCTCGAGCTGAGAGAGATTGAGATCCATGGAGGTACCTTGCTAGAGGAGGCGCGCGACACCTTGACGGCGGAGGGATCCTTCACAAGGAAGCAGGAGGGCGGCCGCACACGGCAGCTGGAGGGACGGCGGGCACGCGCGGCAGCTGGAGGGCGGGCGCGCGCGGCAGGGTGGACAGACGGGCGTAGAGAAATCGCGGGGGTAGGGGGGCGGGGGGACGGAGTCCGACGTGGAAGACCGAAATTGTAGATGTAAAGTGGTGGGAAGCATATATGCAAAGCCTCAACCTCTATTTGCAAAGTTAACCAAATTGCAAACCTTATTTGCAAAATCATTTTTTTTGAGGGATTATTTGCAAAATCATTGGAGAGGTGTTTTGTACTCTTTTTTGCAAATAGGACAATGCAAAGTTTGTTTGCAAAGTCTTTGAAGATGCTCTGACCAAAATCTCAGAATCAAAGGTCATGCTGGTCGTGACGCAATGTAGATTTTGATAATTGATATGCATGGTAACCTAGAGCGAGAGATGCATTCATGTGATTTATTCCAAGAGACCGGATTAAAAATTAAAACCCTTGCCACCGGACCTGATTAAACCCTAGCCACCAGCCTCCGCGTATCCTTTCCTTTCCCCGATTCCACATGCCGCTCTGCTGCTCCCCCACCTCCGCTGCCGCCGCCGCGGCGGCATCTCCCGGCGTCGCCCGCAGCGGGGGCCTCCTGCGCCGCTCGCGCCCAGTCCCCGGCGTCGTGGTGTGCTCCTGTTCCCTTCCTCCCGGTTCTCATTTGCTCTGTTCCGGTAATAATCACTGGCCACCTGGCTATCCGGACTCACCGGTGATTCTGCGGCGACAGCTGAGTCGGCGCTCGGAGCTCTGGAATCGCACCTGCTTGCATCACACTTGTGTGTGTGTGTGTTCGCAAGGGCGGGTTTGAAGCTTTTTCGACGCTTGTTAGTAGTATGTTTTAGGTTCTGTTTACATTAGAGAGTACCCATCTCGCATCTGCAAGTAAATGGAAGTTGCTGTAGTAATCATGTCGAGCCTGCACTTTTCTTTTTTAACTTCTGCCTGCATATAAGCTAAAAATGATCTCCATACGTGCAGAGGTGTAAAAAGATTGATTCTCTGAGGGCAATCAATGGAGCACTGCCTTGTATTCCGGTGTCCGACAGGTCGCTACTGACTCCTGTAAACTTGCCGGTTTTCCGGGATCCAAACATGAGGAACGACACGAGGCTGCGCATCTTCTCAGGCACAGCCAATCCTTCCCTTTCTCAGGTCAGTTGAGTCTAGCATGGAGAAATTCTCTCTCCAGTCTTTATCCTAGCCCTGCATTGAGTTAGTTGGAGCCGACCAATTAAACTGTACTAACCAGCTAGCACCTTAGAGCACTCATTACATTAACTTCTTTTGAGTTTGGAATAGTGATTGGTATAAAAGGTGGATTAAAATGAAGGATAATTTGGACCAATTAAACTCTACTAACCAGCTACAACCGTAGAGTACTCAGTACATTAACTTCTTTTGGATTTGGAATAGTGATTGGTATAAAAGGTGGGTTGGCCTTGTTTAGTTCCCAGAAAATTTTGTAAAATTTTTCATATTCCCCGTCACATCGAATCTTTAGACGCATGCATGGAGTATTAAATATAGACGAAAATAAAAACTAATTGCACAGTTTGGTCGAAATTGACGAAACGAATCTTTTGAGCCTAGTTAGTTTATGATTGGACAATATTTGTCAAATACAAACGAAAGTGCTACAGTGTCGATTTTGCAAAATTTTTCGGAACTAAACAAGGCCTAAGGATAATTTGAACCTCAATAGTTTTTTAACCTGGCATAGCTACTAGCCTACTTCTGAATGACGAAGAATAAACCGGAAATGTGTTATCTCTTTCATGCCTAATTTCTTTATGGTATCCTGTATTCCTATGAACAGGAAATAGCAAGTTACTTGGGGCTAGAACTTGGGAAGATTAACATAAAGAGGTTCGCTGATGGTGAAATATATGTTCAGTTGCAAGAAAGTGTACGGGGCTGTGATGTTTTCCTTGTGCAACCGTCGTGCCCTCCAGCAAATGAAAATCTTATGGAACTTCTGATCATGATTGATGCCTGTAGGAGAGCATCAGCTAAGAATATTACTGCAGTTATCCCTTATTTTGGTTATGCAAGGGCTGACAGGAAGGTAATGTTGCTTTATTGTAGCTTCTCAAATTGTTTTAATGGTTTCAAGGTTGTTCTTTTTTTATATGGAAAAAAAGACTCCTTGTCACATGCTTGTACCGCTTCGCATTTACCAGTCTTTAGCTGTGGAAGGTGCATAGGCAAAATTTCAATAGTTTTGTTATTTTAAAAGTGCTTGGAACCAGCAAATTTCTGATTACCAGCATCGATTGAGTTGGTTGGATTTCATCCAAGGCTAGGATGGCTACTGGAGAACTTGGCAACTTTGGAATATGATATTTAGACCGTTTTGCTTGTGGATTCTTTTCAATATCCATAAACAAGAGGAATTGAAGTCAATGCTCGATGACATTACAGATTATGTTATTTCCTTTGATTCTAACATCCTAGCATCTATGAAATCAAAAGACATTGCTGGACGTAACAAAAAGTATGTCTCCTTACCATTTTTAGTACTAATAGAAGCACCTTTTTCTTTTTTCAGTCTCAGGGCCGGGAATCTATAGCTGCAAAGCTTGTAGCTAATATGATTACCGAAGCTGGTGCTAACCGTGTCCTTGTTTGTGATCTTCATTCCAGTCAAGCAATGGGATACTTCGACATCCCAGTAGATCATGTTTATGGCCAGGTATATGTACTGAAGCATGCTACTTAAATCTACCAATTCTTTTAAGACTTAGTGTTTATGATGATATTCATTCTTCTTACAATTATTTTCTATTTTTCCTGTTTGATCTGTGAAGCCTGTTATTCTTGATTATCTCGCCAGCAAGACAATATGTTCAAATGACTTGGTAGTTGTTTCTCCTGATGTTGGAGGTGTTGCCAGGGCACGTGCTTTTGCCAAAAAGCTGTCAGATGCACCTCTGGCTATTGTAGATAAAAGAAGGCAAGGACATAATGTCGCTGAGGCAAGTATTATTGTACTGTGTTATTTGTTTAAACACTAAATGGATATATATAGAAGAAAAGTATCAACTTCGCAACTCAAATATTAATTTCTCCTTAATAACTGTACTATTATTTGCTTAATCAGTGTAGCAGGCCAAATGGATTTGTATAGAAGAAAATACCAACTTCGTAACTCAAATATTAGTTTCTCCTTAATAACTGTACTACTATGAACATTTGATTTGGAACAGAAGAAAATCTTCACATGGTACTCTGAAGGGATTAGCCCATGTTTAGCCCCTCAACTTTTTTGTTTGTCTAATTTTAACCCTCGACTCTAATAATGTCTAAGCACAGTATCCCAACTATCAAACCCACTTGTTTTTGACCCTCAAGCCCTTTTTGGTTGGTATTTGGATGGTTTTGTGGCACATTTTTTTCCCTGGCCAGGAATCTAGGACATTATGTGGCAGGGTCCCATAGGTCTTTCATTTACTTCCTCTTCTCCCCTCTTATCTTGCATGTTTACAGATCTTGATTGGTAGCGGCACTGTGGCAGGAAGGGAACACAGTGCTCCTGATCGTAGGAAAGCAGAAAGGGAGCAGGGTTCCCTGTGTCCATGCCCATCTCTTTTCCCCTCACATTTTTTATCCAAGCAGAAAGTTGGCGGCCAGCCTGACACCTGGCTATCCTCCCCCATCTCTCGCTTGTCCTCTTCTTGCCTTGGCACCTCCTCTGTTTCCATGTCGTCTTCTGTTCCAGCATGAGAAGGGAATGATTTGCTGATCCCTTCTTTACATAAAAAAAATACGCCACCTGACTTGTTGATTTGTGCTTGCGTTTCATTGGGAATCGAGAAGCAGGAGGCTGCTCGCTGTCTCTTTGGATAGGGCGAGCAACCAGAGTGCTGAGACAGTAGACTAGGTGGTGCACCTGCTCTGGAGGCTGGAGCATCAATGCTGATCTGCACCACCCGCCACACACATGAGGTTTGTCGAGGTGAGAGGGCTTTGGGTCAGCAACGAGACAGATCTGGCTTGTCTTGTAGATGGGGTGACTTGATCCGCCTTTGCCCTTCGGTGAGTCAGTTATCACGAGGGGCGCTGCCACCGCGTGCTGTCCTGGCCAGAAAGGTAAGGTAGAGGAAGGGTGGAGAGTGACAATGACATGTGGGATATCAAAACCCTGACATGACACAAAGGTCTTGTTTCTCCAAACTGTTTATCTCCAGAAACAGGAGAATCCTTACAGAACAGAATCGTTTCTGGGGAGAAACTAGGGACTCCCTACCAAATGATTCAGGGATTCAAAGACAACCAAAAATGTTTCTTGGATTCTACCAGAAACTACCTGTTTCTGAATATATTACTTACTATTCAACCCACATCAATTGTATAATGCATTTGAAGATGTGCCTATCTCACCACAAGGTGCATGCCTGTTTTATTGCCATGCTCATCTCAGTTCTTTAGAATGAGCATGTACATTTTGTCATGTGCATTTATTACAGGTAATGAATCTTATTGGAGATGTGAGAGGAAAAGTGGCTGTTATGATGGATGATATGATCGACACAGCAGGTACGTTGTCCCCTAGAAAACAATTCTTAGATTGGACATTTTTTCCCTCATCGGCCATGGATGATATGAGTTTCAGACTGGTTCGAAATACAATTTAAGCTATAACTTAAACTTTAAATCCCGATGAATTATGCCACACTGCTGCATCACTACTCAAGAAAATTGTACATGATATTGCATACTAAACTAGTTACCTGAGATACTTTGCTCTGTGATATCATTATTCTCATGGAACTATCAAACACAAATAGGTACTATTGCCAAAGGAGCTGAGCTACTGCATCAGGAAGGAGCTCGAGAAGTATATGCTTGCTGTACACATGCTGTTTTTAGGTATGCTTTAATTCTTGAAACTAACCTAAGTCAATTCTATTCTCTTTCCGGTGGCCATACATTGTAGCGACCTGGTTTTTTCTGCTATTGTAACTGTAAGTTACCTTTTCAGCCCACCTGCCATCGAAAGGTTATCAAGTGGATTGTTTCAAGAAGTAATCATCACAAACACTATCCCTCTAAAGGAGGAGAAGACTTTTCCGCAGCTGACCATTCTTTCAGTTGCTAACCTCTTAGGCGAAACAATCTGGCGTGTTCACGATGATTGCTCGGTAAGTTCTGACTTCTAACTCAACAAAAAAAATACTACTATGTATACCAGATCCGGTGGTTGCAATTGATTCCTCACTATCATTGTGCAAGCCCCATGACACTATTCCTCAAGCAACCGTATTCTCCTTTTCTGGTGCAAAATCTTTATATAAATCTCTAAATCTGCCCAGGTTGGTCATGAGCCATACTCCAGCTTGGATATTGACTGATGCTTAAGGTGTATGACCCATGCTATGCTCTTCATGCCTAGGTGAGAATGGCTTTTAGTGGTGATGTCTAGTCTCCGCACGACATACCATGACAAACAGCTATTTCTCTACAAGCTGTATAGTGTGCATAGTTGATTCCATTGTGGGCAACGTTTCACCAGCTGTTCATTTTTCATCTGTGGCATGTTCACCATTGCTGAAGCTGTTTTTCTTATGCAGGAATAGTTGTGGCAGCTCGCAACATTTTTTCTTCTTTTTCTTTGGCCTCAGTTTTTCTGCGTATGTGTAATAATCAGTGTTATGTGGAATTCTGTTAGCACAGAATCTCAACCTTGTATTTGAGTGACAGTACATAAGATGATGTCATAGATTGTAGTGCAGTGTTTCAGCTATCCTCAATATACATACATACGGCTCCATCCTCCATGACATCCCAGTTTTTGGTTTCCGGGTTTTGCTTTATATGTGCGTTTGCTTGCTGCATTAGGCTTTATGATAATGGGTTTTAGCTCACCAGCGTCTCCTGAAGTACTACTAATTGCAGCAACAGTAATCAGATAATCGTCTGTGTAGCATCGGTGTTTTAGCGACATTCTTTTATTTGGCATCCAAAATGGACATGAACGTACGTCAGGGCTTAATGATGTAGCAGTTCAAATGCGATTCAACTGTCCCCTAGGCAAACTGAGGCAGTAATAAGAGTATTATCTGCTCAGAAAGCTTCAACCAGTCATACTGGGTCATCTTCCAATACAATCCATTTCTTTCAGCATCCAAAATGAAATAAGCACTTTTCTGAATCAATATCTATCCATGAAAACTATTCTTAAAACCTGGATTGTTACATGACAAGAAACTGGTTAGATGTTTGAAATCGGATTACCCAATGGATCCATGTCTTCTGTACGCATTGGACAATGCCTGATTGCCTCTATTCTATTACAGTGCTTGACTCTAGTTGTAAAGAATGGTCATTCTTCCTATAATCTAGTAGATTATAGCGAGATTGACAAATTGGTCCACTTAGACAAACAGTCGCAAAAGATTGAATGGCCAAGAACCTTGAAAATTTTGGGCACAAGGTATAATTTTACAGCAAAATTTTGTAATACTAGAATACATCAAAGTCAAAGGAGAACTCCATGCTACACGTAAACTGATATCCTAGAAGCATCCCAGACATCAAGTGATGATAGATGAGATGTGATTCCGGGCAGAAGTGTTAAATCTCGGAGTACATCTTTACAGAAAGTATATTTGATCTTCCAAAAGAATGCCTGCAAAGAGCTGAAATTTTAAGGAAACAATGTCAGACATTCAGCTGTAAAACGTAGATTGCTGCAGCTTGTAAAACATCAGGCGATTTACTGATGCAATTATGCAACGGACAGTATCCCAAGAAACCACGTCAAACACTCTTCTAGTAAAGAACAATAAGATTCATGAACACTATATGCTTATACAGGACAGCTTGTAAAACATTAAATGCAATATTATCCTAAATCTCTGGTCCATTGTATGCCTGTATAAAACAAAGTAACTACAGCCACCAATATTTTGAACAGAAAATGGTGCGTTCAATGGGTGCAGCTCGAATAACACATGAATACATGATAGAACTTACAAAGAACTGCCAATACAAATCCACCTTTTATTAAGAAACTTTATGCAGGGAAGCCATTTGCAGATCCCATGAACATGGTCTGATCAAATTATTAAGCAACTTTATGCAGGGAAGCAACTTGCAAGGAACACTTCTTTCACTGATCTAGTGTGATATCCCTAAGTTGAAGTACAAGGTCCTAAAACTAGTCTTCGTACATTCTAAGAAAATGTAGCATGAACTATTAGTTGGTTATCACAGTTTCTAAGACTACAGAAGATGTACAAAGCATGAAAACTCTCAAATTCCAAATCTCATAGTAAAATATAGGAGCTGAAACAATAGCAAGGTTTGAAGATTACCTGTGTCAGCTGCATAATAGGATCAAGGCAGAGAGCAGACCACTAGTTCAATATGAAATAGATATAGTTACTTATACAAAAGAAATGATCTTCTGATCATTTGCTCGCAACAATAAATTGTTGTATAACCTCATAGTGTACCAAGTGGGATAGAAACCATTTCGATACAGTGCATCCATCCACCTCTCAGCTTCATTTTTGTCACCAATCTTGCAGAAACCATGCACAATTATATCAAAAGTCCATCGATTTGGCTGATACCCCTGCCTGCATATCCTTTCATACAAATTACAGGCAGAGTCCATCCTTCCTGCCATAGACAATCCTCGTAATAGCATGTTATAAGTGTAAATATCAACAGGAAAATACTTTTCCATCTCCTCTCCAAAATGCTCCAAGTCACTCATGTTTCTAATACCACTTGCAAACGCGGAAACTAGATCACCAATCAAGAGCCTTCCTGCCTCCCGACCTTGGATCTCTTCACCCTTCACTTCTAGAGGCTTTGATTTATCTCTTGAACGTAAAAAAGCCTTCAGAAGGTCGCTGCCCATCAATGTGTGCAAGAGAAGCACATTACACAAGAAAGCTGAAACAGGGCGACCTGTTTCTCTGAAATCATCAATAACCTTTACAGCAGTGCCATAATCTCTGACAGAGCACAGCAAGAGAACAAGATGCTCATAGCAGTTGATGCTTGGGATTACACCATTATTCCTTGCTTCCCTCCAGAACACCATTGCCTGCTCAGGCTTCTTAGCTTCACATAGACCAGATATAAATACATTATATAACCTAGTGCAAGGTGTTTTCTTCGCACGAACAAGGTTAAAAAAATTAAGTGCATCCCTAATACGTTTGCTCCTCAGATAACTCATGAGAAGAAGGATGTTGCTTCCAATTGATGGTTCAATCCCTGAAGCCTCCATTTGGTCATACACCGCCTTGGCCAAGTCTGCCCTCTTAGCATGACCAGCCCCAGAAATAAAGTAGTTGTAGCACACACGGGGTTGGAGCTCACTCCGCTTCAACTGGCTGTCTAACAGATCAAGAACCTCGGCATACCTATTCAACTCACACAAAGCACAGACAACTGACTGATAGAGGTTTCGGGTTGGGATGTGCCCCATATCTTGCATTTGCAGTATTAGCCTTGGCAGCACATCCACCCTCTTAATCAATATTAATGCTCGAATCAAGCTCTTGTACGTTGACTCATAGCGATATAAGCCCACATGGCTCTTGCTGCTTGCTACCTGAGGCAATTCGCATGCCGCCTCCACGTTCCCACTCTTGCATAGTGCCGCGAGGTACTTGGCCAAGACAGAATCGATTGTCCAGACTTCCTGCTTGAGTGCCCTGTCTAGCAGCTCCCGCACCCTATCCAGCTTCCCCTCCTGACACAGCACATTTGCAAGCATGGAAAATGTCTGACGCCCCGGAAAGTACCCTCCTGTCATAGCGTCCTCCAATAACTGGCATGCTTCCTCTGTCTCCCCACCGTGGCACAGTGCCCTGATCAGATTATTGTAGACATCCTTGTTTGGGTCAATCCCAAGCTCCATCCTCGACCTATACAAATGCATGGCTACTTCGACAAGACCAGCCTTGCAAAAGAAGCAAAGCGCAGCATTCATGGTGGATATGCCAGGAGCAATGCCCTCCTCCATCATTTGAACAAGCAAGTCGTATACTTCACCAAGTCTGTTCCTGACAAGCAAGCGATAAACAAGCTGGTCACACCGCTTCCCATCAAGGATATAGCCTTCACTTTCATTCTTATCAGACAGGAACTTCATCGTAGCATCAAGCTTTCCAGCCTCACTGAGTCCATGGATCCACGCACCATACACATCACCGGACGGAAACTTATCGACGAGCTTGGCTGCCTCAGCAAAACATCCACGGCGGCAGAACTCAGTGACGATGGAGCCAGCCGCAGGGCCACGGGATGCATCAGCAAACGGCATGGTGTCGAGGAGAGCGACGGCATCGTCGAGGCGGGCGCGACGACAGTGGCTCTTAATGAGTATGCATGTAGCAAAGGGGCTTGGGGCAAGGTTGCGGGCGAAGGACTCGGCAAGGTCGTGGAGCGACGCATCGACCAGGGAGTTGAGGAGGATGCGTGATGAGACGGCGTTGAGGTCGAGGCCGCGGAAGCGCATGCGCCCGAGGATGTTGAGCCCGCGCCGCGGGTCGCCCGCGACGGCGTAGCCGACGACGAGCGTGTCGTGGAAGCGCAGGTGGCCGCCGGGCGCGGGGGTGTCGGAGAAGAGGCGGAGCCAGTCGAGGAGGACGGCGTTGCGGCGCGCGCAGGCGAGGAGGCGGAAGACCGCGTGGTAGACGACCCGCGTGTGGGTGTAGTGCGGTCGGCGGCCCGACCAGTCGAAGAACCTGAGGCGGAGCAGCAGCAGGGCGTCGTCGTCGTGGAGTCCCAGCGGGCTGTGGCGGAGCACGGCGAGGACGAGCTTCTCCGAGAGCGGGAGCGCTTCGAGCGCGGCCGTGTCATCGGACGCAAGCGCCCCGTAGATCGCGTCGAGCGCCCTGGGCGGCGGCACCGGCGCGGACGCGGACGCGAGGCTGCGGGACTCTAGGAACCAGTCGTGGAAGGAGGCGGCGATGGCGGACTTGGCCGCGGCCACGAAGCGAGCCTCCTCGGGGCGCGGCGGAAGCAGCGGAGAGAGTGGCGGCGCGCGCGGGGGTGACGAGGAGGCGGACGCCGAGAAGGTGTTCGAGAGAATGGCGAGGAGGGGCCGCGAGAGGTGGTGGAGCTGGAGCCGGCGGCGGGAGCGGCAGGAGAGCGGGGCGAGGAGGATGCCGGGCATGGCGAGCCGGGGCGGTGATCAGCGCTGCGGACGTGGCCGCCGGCAGCTGTGGCAGCCGGCGGCGGCAGGTGGCATCTGTGGGGTGCGTGCGGACGGGCGGGGCGGGGCGGCGGCGGAAAGGCAACCACCAGGCACAGGCAGGGTACCCCTTGGGAGTTGGGTCAGTCGTGGTCGTGGTGGCATGCTGTGGGCCGAGTGTGCGTTTGGACTTTGGATCGGCCTGGCTCCGGCCATTCCCTCTCTTTGTGTTTTCCTCTTTTTTTTTATTTCACCACATATTTATATTATCTGCTTCTAAAAAAACACATATTTATATTTTTTTATTCTTGAATAACAAAGGAGAGATACATGTTATTTTGTTTTAAGATGGAAAACACAAGTATTTACTCGGTCCCAAATTATTAGATGTTTGACTTTTTTGACACCAAGTTTGACCACTCGTTTTATTCAAAAATTTGTACAAAATATCACTTCTTTTGTCGTGGCTGGTTTATTAATAACATTTCTTCAAAAATAATGAAATTTGACTATTTTTTAATAAATTTTTTAAATAACATGAGTGGTCAAATTTGAAGTAAAAAAATAAACTTCTTATAATTTAAGATGAAGGTAATACAAAAGAGTTATGCAAAGAGACGAATCTGAATACAAACGGACACCCACAATTAAACAACCCAGAGGAAAAAGACTCACTGCAAGAAAATAGAAAAGATTTGAACAAGGACCAATCGGCAAAACTAGAGAACTATGAAGCTGGTGACCTAGCGAGGAGGGTGTTGAGCTTGGAAGCACTAGCCCAGCACCATATGGTTTGCAAGAGAGCCTGAAAAGTTTGGCTGAAATTCTGTTATAGATATTTTTTTCATCAGCGGTTAAATAGGAATGAAAACAAAAAAAATAATAAGTCTATTTATAAGTTCGCGGATAAATCGGTTTAGTTAAACATGTGTATAACTAGGGTTTACATGGAGCTTAGGCGGCTAAACAGATCAAAATAATGTGGTGGTGCAAATTCTGGTTAGCGATATCGTGCTACCGTTATGCCTACAATATAATGATTTTAATAGGCTTTAACACATCATTATTGGTGTGCTATCAATGGTACTGATCAAAGAGATGGTGAAGTGGTGAACAAGGGGTTCTAACTAGCTAGTTTGGTAAAAACTCATCAACCACATTATTAATACAAATATTCCATGGCTAAACTTTAACTAAAGTATTTAGATCCTCCGGTCAATAGACTTAGCTAAACTTTAGCTAGCTTTATATGGTCTTTTAGCTAACCCATTTGGATCTCTAGTTAAAATTAGCTAGCTAAAATTTAGATGGCAAAGAATTTTGGTGAACTTAATTTTTATTTGTGAGAGTTTTTTTAATGTTTTATTCGTGAGAGTAGCCCGTACTCTCTCTTTTCTTTCCTAGATGGACAAAGTGCCGCTTTCTTGAATCATTTCATATGCTTACGTGATGCTATGGTCACAAATATATAACGAATATTGTGGGCTACGAGCTACTTGCTAGATTTGTTTCAACAAAAGACACCTCGTCTTGCAGGGGCAAAGCCACCTCAAAATCAACCTTGGTGCACACTCTATCAAATATAAAAGAATGTATACAATATGAAAATAAAATAGATAAAAAAATTAAGACAGGTATTAACAAACTTTTATTTTATCATGGTGCACGTGCATTAGGAAAAGCCAACGTGGCTTCGCCTCTGCCCCACTGTGTGATGTGGTGCAAAACCAAATTCTTCTACAAGGTGTGTGGTTGCTCGCGCAAATAGAAAATCAATAAAAGAACCTCCTTTTATGACTATCTCTCATCATATCTCCCCCTAAGAGTGAATGTAAAGTATGACCACTTGCTAACATGTTCATATGCGCGCGTGCATGCCTACAATGGCAACTAGGGGTTGTTTGGTTCACGGCCACACTGTGCCACGCCACAATGATGGTAGCCGCAGCATGGTATGGCGGTGGCGGAGAAAACGCCCGCCACACTCGCCACAGCTTCGCCACAATCGCCATGCGCTACACGACAACCACAAGTAGCAAAGGACAAGAAAGAAAGACATATGGCCGCCACAGCTAAAAATTGAACCAAACAGCTGCCTCCACTCCGTGGCTCACCGAAGCTTAGGCAGGCAAAGTATGTTTGTGAACCAAACAGCCCCATCTTTGCGACTTTGTGGCCCACATGAAATGGAAAACCAAGGAGCCAGGAATTGCATGCGTCTATATATAGATATACATGCAATTAGAACCAAGAGGTAGGGAGGCAAACTCTCATGGCCACACACTTACATCTCCTTTTTGCGATCTCCTATATATGTATGATCAACCACCTATATGATAGTTCTATAAGCAAATTTAAAGTTGTCATCTCGATCCTCCATCACCACCAAGTTCAACAACAACAACATCCATATCGCCTAGAAAATGAAGACATTGGCAACCACATTCTTCATATTATCCCTTACACTAGTGGTCATACCACTCATAGCAGAGGCAGAAGAGAGTGATGATGCAAAGAAGGCAGCAGAAGACTTCTGCATCACTAGCTGTGCAGACAAGAAGGAGCCGACTATCAATAGCAACTGCAAGGAGTCATGCGCCCTCAACCAGCGCTCCGACTTAGTGTTCTTTGAGAGTGTCACGTGCTTGGGCAAATGCACCCAATTTGACAATGTCCCTGACATGAAGTCTTGCGAGGAAGGATGCAAAAAAGAGTACAATGCTAAAGCGGCGGAGGTCACCGCTAGCTGCAATGCGGTGTGCAGCAAGGTGGAGAAGGACCCGCATCGTATCGAAACATGCAAGATGGAATGCACCCCGCCTAGCTCCTAATTGAAGGACTTCTATGTATGTACATATGGGTGACCTAGCATTCTTGGTGAAGCATCAAATCATTATTGTATCATAAGTGTAAGTGACTTAAAGCTATGATAAAGTCACATGTGTTAAAGTGGTTCAAGTTATAGCTCAAGGTCATTGTGTTGAAAAGAAGAATGAGAACAAGATTGTTTTAAATTGTAATCCCTTATATATATTGATAAGAATTAGCAAAGATATTATAAACTCAAGTGAGTGAAATAGTTTGACAAGCCTCAAGTGCTCAAATTAACTAAAAACCAAGGCTTGATCGTAGATGAGCTAGTTGGGTCGGGTTCCTTGTGGTGGGACCTGTCCACTCAGATTTAAGTCCTCGACTTGGCACGGGTCCTGGACTTGACAAACCTGTTAGAGCTCTCCTCAACCCCCTTGTTGTGAGATTTGTGTGATTTATGAGAAATCTAGTGAATTGGGTTGAGAGATTTGGTGAGTTAGAGCAAGAGTGAGCAACCAAGTCATGAGAACTTGTGGGCTTCATCAAGTAATATATTAATATTTGTTTGCTACTCTCAAATGTCAAGCCTCCTAGTAGATTACTAGGAATTATTCGACGAGTTCTTGTGCTTGTGTGGTGAGTCATCACACGAAAGATTGTGAATACTTCAACTTTGCCTCCGCAAGGGAAGAAGTCCATTAGTGAAGCGAGAAAAACAGTTGAAATATATTCAGCTAGAGCTTGACCTTGGGTGGTTGTTCACAGCCTACTCAAAAGAGACACTGGTCCTTCCTTGGGAGCAGCC
>Ga0182004_10002249_pt1 | contig 14885 bp, 15 predicted proteins | sample Sormic07211540_1_FD_120479 | JGI IMG/M metagenome (GOLD analysis project Ga0182004, IMG submission 120479) | Endophyte microbial communities from Sorghum bicolor roots, Mead, Nebraska, USA - 072115-40_1 MetaG | ecosystem: Host-associated > Plants > Roots > Unclassified | place: USA: Nebraska...
CAACCCTTTATGAACAGCAAAAAGCTAGTAGCTAGCTGCAACACTGGTGTTATACATTATATATACATAAGGTCAGCGTGGTTACGTTTGAAAGTTTGCAGAGTTCTATTTTAGTGTAGAATCTAAATATATATGCATGATATGGAGAACTGCAGGCACTACCCCAGTCCCCAAACCTGATTATGCATACATTTAGTTAGTCTGGTATGAGCCTATGAGGTGCCGCTGTCATATACATGTTCACTCATCAAACCATGAGAAACAAATAAACAAATGTAAAAATATATCACATGCATAACTGAAAAAAAAATAAAACACGACTATGCAATAATTCATTCATCGTCATTCAAATTACAAACGAAGAAAAACCATGAGAGAAACACAGGAGAAAAGTTAAGCAACCCCAAATGATGAAATAGAGGCCTAAATATTTTGAGGAGAAATTCAGAAACTCCTAATCAGCGTAGTCGTCGACACTCCCATTCCCATGCATAACACCATAAATACAGATTCCCAAAGAATTGCTCATCTGAGACTCTGATGCCGGCCATCAGAGCCACCGCGGCCGTCTAGAAAGAAAGCATCACGGAGGCCGCGGCCACGGCCAGCACGGCCGCGCCGACGCCGGCACCCAAGCTCGAGCTGCCGCCCTCGTGATCAGCGGCCGGGCCAGGAGACTCCGCTGGCGAGTCCGAAGCGTGGGCCGGCTCGGGCGGGCTGTCGGCGGATGCGCCGCCGGACTCAGCCGTCGACGGCTCCTCGGCAGCGCCGCTGGACTCGCTGCTGGCGGAAGGTTCTTCGGAGGCGGCACTGCTGCTGCTGTCAGGCGATGCGGCGGCTTCGTCTCCTGACGGAGACGCAGAAGGGCTGGCCGACGCGTCCGTGGGGGCACCGGTGGGGGCCTTCTCCGACGCGCCGCTCTCGCTAGGTGACGCAGCGCCGGACCCGGAGGCGGGCGCCTCGGAAGGCGACGCCTCTGACTTGTTGGACGCCGCTGCAGGGGCCTTGGCGGGGGTCCCCTTGGGCGTCGCGGCAGCATTCTCAGGCGACGCCGTGGGGGCCTTCTCGGACTTGTCGGGTGACCCGCTGGGCGCCTTCGATGGCGTGGAGGCCGAATGCTTCGGCGAGGCATCCGGGGCCTCCGCGGCGAACACTACGGCGGCGGAGGCGACGACGAGGAGGAAGACGGCGAGGGCGATACCGCGAGCCATGGTGCGTGCGTGTGTGCCTGTGCTCGCTGGATTGTTTGTTTATATATTCTTCCTGGCTGGTGCGCATGCAGTGTCACGACGTGAAAGCTAGCATCGCCGCGGGAGCTATATATATAGGCGACGACGACGGAGAACGTGCCGGCCGGCGATCGAGAGAAACGCGGTGGAGTCGGTGGCTATGTTTGGGGCCTCTCGGCGCGTCGTGTCGTCATGCTGCATGCACGAGCTCCTCTCCTCCACCACCTGCGACGGTGGCGGTGGGTGAGGGTGGCGCGCGCCATGCGGAGACCCGCATGGGAAAAGGGCGGGTATTTTTGGCCTGTTTGTTTCCGACCGTTGGATCTACTGCCCCTCTCCTCAGATCCTGGTCCTGCTGCTGTACTATGTGGACATGCTTGACTAGACTTGACCAGAGTGTGTGCTTCTGTTCACGTTCCTGAGTTAAATGCACACACCATCAAAACTGTCTAGGATGTCCAAGTGCTATGTAGGAATAACACGGCACCTTAGTCTAATGACAATGACAATGATTCATGACTGTTTCGTTGAATAAAAACACTCAAAAAACTGTCTCAAATATGATATGACGACCATTATTGCCAAGTTCCAACATCACCACTATCATCGACGAAGCCCAGGTGTGACAGTAGCTACGGGGATGGCAACACTCACAAACCAAGACACCAATGCTCAAAAGCTTCAAATTAAGAGAGATGCAGAGCCCCCCCTCCCGCCTCCCCAAAGGCATGAAAACGAAAACCATTAAAATCCATCGTTTGGGGTGCGGCCCTTGCTTCATTGGCCATGGATCCGAGAGCTTGCCTCAAAAGGGCAACAAGAGATCGTAGATCCACATATCTCATCGTTCCTAGACCTATGATTACTCTTCCATATCCGCACAACCAGCCCCTCGAAGCAGCAGACACCGCAAGAATCCTATACAAAGTGCAAACACAAATCGATATCTCCGCTGAGGCACCAGACACCGGAGACCCAACCAACCTTCACAAAATCCTTTACCAACGCTAGGGTAAGCACCACCAAGACGACAGAAAAACCGATTGGAGGGCCTTATTCCATGATGGCACCGACATCACCATCGCCGGCGGGAGCATACTCGGTACCTTGGTCGACTCCCTTTTCAACTGTCTCGATTGTTCAAGGAGACTTAGAGAGGAACTGAGACGCTTTTATTGGGACAAACAATCTTTTGATCTGAGTTCGTCATCTACTTCTACTGGGCTTGACAGGCTCGTCATAAGCCCACGACACGTTACGGCCCAACATAATAGAAGCCCAGTAATCAGTTATCAAACGAACATTCTTACACCTTCTCCCACACCAGGGCCCCACTCCACAGCCCCGCGCCAAGAGTGTCAACTTCAACCCCCAGCTCCACCACCTGCACCTCCCCGCCCGCTTCCCTTCCCTCCGCCCACTCGGATCCGGAAAACCCTAACCCTAGACATCGCCCGGCTGCCGCCATGGACCCCGACGGCGACCCGGCGTTCCACCGCAACGAGGCCATCTCCGCGGTCCAGGACGTCGACCAGTACTACGGCGACGACGACGACTTCGACGACCTCTACAACGACGTCAACGTCGGGGACGGCTTCCTCCACGCCTCCCACCAGGCGCCGCCGCCTCCGACTCAGCAAGCACCTCCGCCACAGCAGCACCAGCACCAGCAGCAACAGCTCCCTCCGCCGCCCCAGCAGCCGCAGCCGCAGCAGCAGCTGCATCCGCCGGCCCACACCCTCCCGCCACCGCCGCCGCAGGTCCCACCGCCACAGCAGCAGGTACGCATCCCGGGGGTGGCCGTCCCTGGTCCTGGCATTCCTCCCGGCCAGACCAGCCTCCCTCCGCCGCCTCAGCCGCCGGCCGCGCCCGCGCCGCCGCCGCCTCAGCACCACCAGATTCATCAAGGAGATGGGATCAACCGCCCTGGAGGAAACTTCGCCGGCGGCCCCATCGTGGTCGGGAACGGTGGCCCTGCTGGCGGGGGTGACGGCCCTGGCGGCACCACGCTGTTCGTGGGGGAACTCCACTGGTGGACGACGGATGCGGATCTGGAATCTGAGCTCAGCAAGTATGGTCCGGTCAAGGAGGTGAGGTTCTTCGACGAGAAGGCTAGTGGCAAGTCCAAGGGCTACTGCCAGGTCGATTTCTATGACCCTGGTGCAGCTGCTGCCTGCAAGGAGGGCATGAACGGGCATGCGTTTAATGGCCGTCCATGTGTTGTGGCATTCGCCACACCGAACTCCGTTCGCCGCATGGGCGAGGCGCAGGTGAAGAACCAGCAAGCTATGGCTGCACAGACATCGAATATGCAGCCGAAGGGCGGTAGAGGGGGTGGTGGTGCCGCAGGGCCCCAGGTGGGTGGTAATTATGGTGGTGGCCGTGGAGGAGCCATTGGACCTGGTGCCGGTGGTGGAGCAGGTGGAGGTGGTGGAAATTGGGGAAGAGGTGGAGGAGGCATGGGGAATAGAGGCCCTGTTGGTAATATGAGGAATAGGATGGGCCCAGCTGGTGGCGGCCGTGGGATAATGGGGAATGGGGGGATGGTTGCACCACCACCACCAATGATGCCGCCCGGTGGAATGCTGGGGCAGGGTTTTGATCCTGCTGGTTACGGTGCTATGGGAAGGATGGGTGGAGGATTTGGCGGTTTTCCTGGTGGACCAGGGGCTATGCCATTCCCTGGGCTGATGCAACCATTCCCGCCGGTTGTTGCTCCACATGTTAACCCAGCTTTCTTTGGTCGGGGCGGAATGGGTGCTGGTGGAATGTGGCCTGATCCCAACATGGGAGCCTGGGGTGGGGAGGAACAATCAAGTTACGGGGATGACGCAGCTTCTGATCAGCAGTATGGAGAAGGAGGGAGCCATGGGAAAGAGAGGCCACCAGAGAGGGAGTGGTCTGGTGCACCAGAGAGGAGGCGTGAAAGGGAGAAGGATGCGCCCCCTGCACAGGAGTGGCCAGAGAGGAGGCACCGGGATGAGCGTGACATGGACCGAGAGAGGAATCGTGACTATGACAGAGACAGGGAAAGAGACCGTGACAGGGAAAGAGACCGAGACCGAGACAGGGAGAGGGACAGAGATAGGGAGAGAGAGAGGGAGAGGGAGAGAGAGAGGCATCGGGATGACAGAGATCGCTATGGCGATTATCACAGGCACAGGGATCGTGATTCAGAACGTAATGAGGACTGGGACAGGGGGAGGTCTTCTGGGATACGCAGCAGGTCAAGGGAGGCTGACCACTCTAAGCGCAGGCGGATGACACCTCAGTAGTCATAGCTGGGTGAGCTACTAATGTTGAGGCAAACGATGATCCAGAGCCATGTCTTACTTACACACTGGCGTGGTTAACAGCTAGCATCTTCTTACTGCTTCTGGCTGTGGTGGTTCTAATATCTTGTGTCTCCGGCGATGTGTTGTAGCAAGAATGTGAGATGTAAGTGAAGCTTAATCTGATCCCCTGTTTGCTTTTCAACTGTAACCCCCCTTTTTTAATTGTACTGTTTTGTAGTCACATGCTGCTAACATCGTGTAACAGTATTTTTGTATCATTACACTTCTTGTAACTTGTTATGTACACAAATTTGTTTTTTTGTCTCCCTGGCATTGTTTAAGGCAAGAATTGTAACATAGAGTCCTTGTCTAGTACCATGGAATGTAAAATTTTGCTACTATAGCTCAGGTCTCCTCCTTGTAATCATCTTGGTTTTCAATATGTATTTAGGAAAAATGAATTTGTAAAGATGACTTTGTTGTACATTTCAATTCCTTGTAAGGAGCAATGACTCCACCTTTTTAGGCTTTGTATACATTATTGATTCGAAGTGGGACTCTGGGAGCATTGCATTTAACATTTACTCATAGAAAGAATGCTATGTCAAATTAACACTTGATTTCAAATATCTGCTGGACAATGCAATTTAAGCTTTGTTCCTCAATGTGACCGAGTATGTTCTTGTACGATTGTGCAGCTGTGCAGCTTTACAATTAGATATAATAGCTGTAACCATTTACACAGTTCGAAGAAGAAAAAATATGAATCAGTAAGCACCTGATGTACTAAGCATAGTAGCATGTGCCCGTAAAATGATTCTTGAAAATAGGAGCTCAAAGATACGATAAATGCTTTAGTTGAAACATTTGCTACAATATATTGAACTGACAGTAGGATCATGGCCTTGAAATTGAGGGACGGTTGGTTCCATATGAACACAAGGGTAGTTGAAATATTTGTTACAATTCATTTCGGCCAGTCTACTGGCCGCTCTATAATGTTTATCTTTTCCAATAAGCATGGTTAATTGACTTGTATTTTCACATAAGTATACATGGCATTGAGGAAAAAGTTTTTTTTTGTTTACTCCTGTGGATACCTGGGGGGATCAAATTACCTAGATACATTGTGGACATTCATAAGTATCTTACTTTTCTTGCTCCAGAAATTATCATCAATCAATCTAGCATGATATCTTTTGTTACTTGCAATTTTGAGCCTACCAATCATGATCATGTTTGTGTTGGTAATATCACTTTGTAGCCCCTTCAAACTAGCAGAGCATATCCATGATCCTATTTTTGCTGTATACTCTATAAATTTATTCTGTTCTTGCATTTAGGCTGTGTTAGTCTTCTCTAAGTTCTCATGATTTAACTGTTAGCTTTTTCTTGCTTTTAGTTTGACCACACTAACTTTTTTCTTGTAAGTACTGACAGATAATGCTATTTTTTTATTTTGGTTTCTATTAATAAGGGCTAAGTTCAATTATACTTGACTGGTACTTTGTTTTTTTCCTTTAAAAAAAAACTACCAGTAGTTGAAGGCTTATGTTCTGTGACTTCTTTCTCTGATGAATCTAACCTGTATTTTGCCATTCCACCACCACTCTTGGCTGTCTGGGAATATGTGCTCATGGACTGTCCTTTTTTAATTTTTTTTTGGGTACATGTCAAATATTTACTGTTCTTGAGTGCAAAGTTCAAGCAAGATGGTTGTAGTTCCATATTTTCTTGAGCTGCTGAACTTTGGAGCTTTTACATGTAAGATAAACAATATGTTAGGCTAGGGTGCTTTGATTTATTTTCTTAAGGAGGATGCATTAAAGTTTCTAAGAAAAATAGAAATAGTATGGTTATGGGGCCAATGCCATATTCCTTGTTATAAGTTTTTAGATAGTATCTTAAGTGTGCTTGCTATTATCAGTTCTTGCATTTCCCATCCTGAGTTCTTTTCCATCATGTGAAGTCACAGTATGCTTGCTTTTACTTGTGTACCTTGTCTCTAAGTGTTACTACTGCATATACTTTGATGCGGCTTTTGCCAATCGGCCTAATGCTTTCTTCTCATTTGCAGGAATGGTTGGTTGGAACCTATTCAGCTGTGTGAAGGACTTCCCTGGATGATAAGTTGTTGCCTCTTATTGTATGCTATGTTAAATGGCGAGTTTCCCAAAGACATAAGGATCTATTTTTGTGTGTAATTCGGGACCGATGCTTTTTGCAATGTTGTTGTTGAAGAGTGTACTATTTCTGTTGTAGCCTTTGTAGGGTGATGATAAACCAGTCTTTGTTACGACTGTCCTTTGATCATCCTTCCTCTGTTGGTAATAGACAAATGGTTGACATTCTTGAGGTTTATCCTACCTGAGATAACTGATAGGCAGATAGCTGCTTCCTGGTTAAAGTTTTGTGGTGGAAAAGGTGAGAATTCAGATCCAAGGCAGGCATCATGCTCCACTGATTTCATGGTGGAAGGTTGGTTGGTGCAGTTGTTGAATTCAAGCTATAAATAAACTCATCTAATATCTGTTCGGTTTTGTTATGTATGCCCATGTTTACATAACCATGTGGTTTTATTAAGTGTTGAATTTGAATAGATCATCACAATGTGAATTTCGATACGTGGCATTTATTTGTTCCTTTTTTGACTGGGAGATGCTTAGCACCGTTGCATAAAATGAAACAAGATTACAACAATTTCTGCGCAGATGAGCTGCTTCGCTTTCCAAGAACTGGAACGCAGGAATGGACGAAAACTAGCTATTAGAGCAAGGCTAATAATAAAATTTGTTGCTGGTTGTATAGATAATTGCAGCTTATCTCTCATTCAACTTTTAGATATCTTTTAGATGACTTTTAGATATCTTGTTTGACCGTCTGTTTTATTGAAATTTTTTTATATAAATATCGTCCATTTTAATATGACTTATTTGATTATTAGAGATACTTTAATATTGATTTGTTTATTTTTATAATTTGCACAAAAAATCAATAAGATAAATGGTCAAACTGATGTTTCAAAGTCAAAAACATCAAATTTTTTTAAGACGGAGGGAGTACTCCGGTTGTACATGCAGCTTCTCTCTCATTCACCTCACCGTATATATAATATAATCTATTTATTTTAGTCCTTTTTGCGAGTAGTCCTTTACTTTACTTGCTCTTAGGAAAACCAAAATCATCCATAACTGTAAGCAAGTAACTAAGTAAGGCTATATTATATTTGAACTCTTCGCATGGATGTCTAGTAATATTCCTAGTGTCAAATTTGCTTCCTGAGTCTCTTCAAACTTTTTGGGGCCTTGCAAAATTGAACTTCTCCATAAACTTTAGAATTCGGCTGAAACTAGGACGGAAGCATTCGAATCACTAAGACTATCTTCAACAATCGTCACCAAAATACAAGATCCATTTGTCCTTTAGCTAGTGCTTTAGGTTTTAGCCTTCTCCAACAACGAGACCTAAAAGATAACACTCTCTGCAAATGGGTCTTGGGGAAAGAGGATATCTAAATTTGAGTTATGTCTCTTCTGATACTCAAAATGGGTCTTTTTTTGAGCAAGTCAAAACGGGTCTGTATGATACTCTGTTGGAAGCTATAAATATTGTATTCGAGACCTATTTTGGATTTGGGTTTCCAAATAGATCTCATATTGGAGACAGCCTAAAGCAGACCTATGGCCCATGGAGTAAATAAGGCCCAAGAGCCTTATCTCAAGACTCAACTCCCGCCATCACGTGGGCCCACGGTGCGTGCTCGTGCGGGACCCGGACGAGCTCCAGAAGTCGAGAAGCCGCAAGTCGCCTCTCCCGTCTCCGGCTCCGATTTCTATTTTTTTTATACTAAAATTATTATTTTCCATCTCCTTCCTCAGCTTCCCATCCCCACCCACCCCAATCACGCGATCCCTAACCCTAGTCGCCATGGACCCCGATGGCGACCCGGCGTTCCACCGGAACGAGGCCATCTCCGCCGTGCAGGACGTCGACCAGTACTACGGCGAGGACGACGATTTCGACGAGCTCTACAACGACGTCAACGTCGGCGACGGCTTCCTCCGCAACTCCCACCCGCCGCCCCAGCACGCCCCGCCCCCGCAGCAGAATAACCACCAACAGCAGCAGCAGCAGCAGCAGCAGCTCCCTCCTCCGCCCGCGCAGCTGAACCACCACCATCAGCCACAACAGCAGCAGCTCCCTCCTCCGCCTCTGCCGCAGCCGCAGCAGCTCCCGCCCCACCCTCTCCCGCCGCACGCCCCGCCCCAGCAGCAGGGGTACGCGCCTGCTGTGGCAGCGCCGAGTCCGAGTCAACCGCCGCCCCAGCCAAATCTCCCGCCGCCGCCCGGGCCCGCCCCCGCGCCGCCTCAGCACCATCAGATCCAGCAGCGCGACGGGTTCCACCGGCCAGGAGGGAACTACAGCGGCGGTCCCGTCGTTGTCGCCAACGGAGCTGGCGTCGGCGGGGGCGATGGCCCCGGTGGCACGACGCTGTTCGTGGGCGACCTCCACTGGTGGACCACCGACGCTGATCTAGAGGCGGAGCTCAGCAAGTATGGGCCGGTGAAAGAGGTCAGATTCTTCGACGAGAAGGCCAGCGGCAAGTCCAAGGGGTACTGCCAGGTCGACTTCTACGACCCTGCCGCTGCCGCTGCCTGCAAGGAGGGCATGAACGGCTACTCGTTCCATGGCCGTCCGTGTGTTGTGGCGTTCGCGTCCCCCAACACTGTGCGCCGCATGGGCGAGGCGCAGGTGAAGACCCAGCAGGCCTTGGCTGCACAGACATCATCAGTGCAACCAAAGGGTGGTAGTAGAGGTGGTGGTGGTGGTGCTATGCCTCATGCTGGTGGTAATTACAGTGGTGGGCGTGGAGGAGGTGCTGTGTCCGGAGGCGGTGGTGGTGGGAACTGGGGTAGAGGTGGTGGTGGAGGTAGAGGCCCTGTTGGTAATATGAGGAACAACAGAATGGGTCCTGCAGTTGGCCGTGGAATTGGGAACGGCATGGTTGCGCCACCACCCCCGATGCTGCCTCAGGGGGGCATGCTGGGGCAGGGGTTTGATCCTGGTTTTGGCGCAATGGGAAGGATGGGTGGTGGGTTTGGTAACTTCCCTGTTGGACCAGGTGCTGGGCCGTTTCCTGGGATGATGCAGCCATTTCCTCCTGTTGTTGCACCACATGTAAACCCGGCCTTCTTTGGTCGCGGTGGGATGGGGGCTGGTGGGGTGGGGATGTGGCCTGATCCTAGCATGGGGGCTTGGGGTGCAGAAGAACAGTCAAATTATGGGGACGATGCAGCATCTGATCATCAGTATGGGGAAGGGGGAAGCCATGGGAAGGAGAGGCCACCAGAGAGGGAGTGGTCTGGTGCATCAGAGAGGAGACGGGACAGAGAGAAAGATATGCCTCCTGAACAGGAGTGGTCAGAGAGGAGGCACCGGAATGAGCATGACATGGGCCGAGAGAGGGATCGTGACTATGGCAGAGACAGAGAAAGAGACCGTGACAGAGAGAGAGACCGTGACAGAGAGAGGGACCGAGACAGGGAGAGGCATAGGGATGATAGAGATCGTTATGGTGATTATCACAAGCACAGAGATCGTGATTCAGAGCGTAATGAAAACTGGGACAGGGGGAGGTCATCTGGGTTACGGAGCAGGTCGAGGGAGGCTGACCATTCTAAACGTAGGCGGATGACACCTCAATAGTGTAGCTGGATGAGCTACATCTAGTCTAGAGGCAATGATGATCTAGGGAAGCGTCTTTTTTGCATCCAGGCATTGTCCAGTAACAAACAACTGCTTACTACTTGTAGCTGTGATGGTTTTCAATGCTCCGGTGATCTGTTGTAACAGTAATCTGAGATGTAAGTTGTGCTTGATCTGATCTCTTGTTTGTTTTGAAACTGTAGCTCTTGAATTGTAATATAATAGTGTTGTGTCATATTGACATTTTCTCTTGTGGTAGGTTAGGACAAAAGCTTACACAACATTGCCATGTAAATTTTTTTGTACTGATATTTAGGTAACATTATTTGTATAGATCCTTAGTTTTGTTTGATACTTTTTGTAGCTAGTTGGCATTGTTTTAGCCAAGAATTGTAACATATTGGTCTTGTTTAAAACACAAGCTTGTAATTGTTAGCTAGCATGCTCACTACTGTCATATTGGTATCGCTATGTAATATAGTTTCTGTACTGATATTCTTTATGTAACTTTTTATTAGATACACAAAATTATGTAACTTTTGTTATTTTGTTAGTCCACCTTGTAATTAGGTTAGCTACCAAAATGTAAATAAGAGTAAATTTGTAAAGGTTGTAATCCGATGTATGCAGCATTAGTTGTGCTTTTTCTTTGCAGTGAGTTTGGAAGGTTTATATGTTTCAGAAATGGGAACTGAAACACTTCGCTATATCGGCATGTTGTGGTGTTAGTGTCACGATAAACTACCAATTTGTTTCAAAACCCTACTCGGCCAATAAGGTTACCGACTTGTCCTTGTATGAGCACACAACAATGCACGCAATTCAAGCATCTACTAGACTTGCCACAATATCATTCAAATGAACTGTTTCAAAGAGTAATTTATGATGATTCACATGCAGAAGTGTATGTTGAAGTATTTAGTTGTAGACACTGTGCTTTCTTTTATTCAATCTCATTTGCCATTTTATTTTTGATGTGCTTAAGAAAGTCAGGAACTATTGTGACCCAAATACTTACAGTTAACATGAGTTGACTTTGTTTTTGATATTATAAATAAGTTTAATTTAGCACTGAAAATAAACTATTTACTTAACTAGGCTATTGGAGTAGTCAGCTAGAAGTGGTTATAGACTACTAAAATTCATAATCCATGTTCTTTCTTTCATCGCTTCTGAATTTCTGGTAATCAGTATAGGGCATCAAATTTATTTTCGTAATCCAATTCCTTGGTTTCTGATCATTTAGGTTTAGTTTGTAGCCCAGTTATTAGGCAGGCACATCGATGTTCGTTGATTCATTTTGTAGACGCTAGTATTTCTCTATCAACTACCATGTCTTAGTGTTGATGTGTTAATGCATGGTACTTTGAAGTTAAACAGTGTGATATAGCATTATGCTTTCTGCAAAAAAAAAAAAATCCTTTATTAAACTGTTGCTACTTGTGCGTTAAGCATGCTCTTCCTAAACTGCTTACTTCCCTTTTAAGTTCACAAACTGCTTACTGCTACATTGATTTTTTAGTTTACGTGAAATTTTTTTCTTTCTATATTCTTTTTATGATCACTCATGGCTTTCTTCTCATATGCAGACAATAGCAGTTGGAATTTGTTCTGGGCTACACAAAGATCGTCTTCCCTGAATGATAGTTCTCTTATTTTCATAGATCCTCAAATATCGAAAACAAAGACATAAAAATATATCGAGGTGTAGTGGTCACAGTTGTTGCTAGTTGAAATATCCAGTATGCAAATCTTCGTGTAATAGGATAGATATGCCAAATTGTTTCTTAAAAACTACATTGTGTTTACCATTGCTTGCTTGTTCCTCTTTTGATAATGGACAAATGGTTTTATCATTCCCTGTGATAGATTCATGTGACGTTTAGAATTGCAGCAGCAGTGATTGTCAGGCCAAAGCCAAGATTCAATGTTTGTGCTCAAGCGAGTCATATCATGACTTAACACTCAATGTCGCGCCTTGTTTGTTTGGCTGATAAGCCATGGCAGAAATTTTCCATACTCCCGAGAGTAATTACTCCCATCTTCAATAAATCACATTGCGCATGTATTCATACTTGTTTATCAGTTTAAGTATGTTTATATACTTATATTAAGATACTCTAGATTTTATCATGCGAAAAAATTTCAAAAGAATCCATATTTTTTAATATATTACTAAAATATCACTACTGTAGTATATATAATAAGTATAACCACATACTCTATATATGTATACATACTTAACCTACATACTACCTTAGACGGTTTAGTATGATCATATACTTCGTCTACATACACTTTATTGGATCATATACGCCCTAAATCTAGAGATATACACATGGAAGTAACTACTACTGGGACTAATACGGTCAAAATATGCAGCTTGCCATATAAAGTTAGACCCTACTGTGAGTACAAACGAATCATAAGATGACTTCGGCTTCAAATATGAATCACAAAGAATAGTGACCAGCGACCCATCGTGCCACCCAATGCTTGAAAGTTTCCTCCTTCCGTCCCTTCAACATGCTAGCAATGTGGCGATTTTGAGCAAGATAGGTTAGCAAATCAAGGCGAATTGGCAAAGGATATTCATCCATGTCTTCAATGGCTTTGAAAATACCCTCGTGTGGATCAGTGCCATGGGTAAAGCTCACTGCTCCCGACAAGGCCTCCATAAAAATGGGGACACCTTGCTTAGCCCATTTCCCTTTCTTCTCCTTTTCTTCGTGTTTGCGCTTAGAACCTACTGGGTTTGGACTATCAGACTCTTGATGGGTGTCGGAATCGTGTTGAGAAGGATCACCATTCAGATCTGCTAGTTCTTGAGTTGGGTCGACATCCCCAACGAGATCATCCTCTTGCCTTGCTGAACGAACAAATGGTGCTTCAATAACACTGAACTCTCCAGTAGCATGCTTCCCAGTGAAGACAAACTCCATCTCATCATACAAGGGAATTGGAACATTGTAGTACTTAGCCCTCTTATCGCCTTTCTACATTTACACAAAAGAAAACTATGCTTCAGTAGGATGCAATCCAGTTTGCAAATGTAACTTATATGTGGCAAAAGATATTATATATGTATGCTTACAGTTTTCATCTTGACAACCTCTATCTCGTCATAGATTATCTTCTTCTGAACATCATCAAAACTAGCACCCTTAGCAGATTTTGCCTCCATGATCAGCTTCCATTCTCCTTTAAGCTTGTGGTACTTGTTGTAGGTTTGTTTCCATGTGAAGTTAGTACCATACTTCTCATTAAGCCTTCGAGCACACTCTTCATGATGGACCTCCCTTAGAACAAAGGCCCTCCCTGACTCATGGATTTTCTCCTTATAGTAAAGAAGGATTTTCTCCTTGTGGTAAAGAAGGAGATCCTCCACTTCCAGGTGTTGCCACATCACACTGTTCCCAACCATACCTGCGAATGACAACTTAAAATTTGCATTAATAATAAGAACTGCAGTACATCAGTTTTTTCATATGGTCCTAAAGCAACATACAACTCACATTATAGCCAAATAAGATCTTACCATCTTTCATAATAACCTTATAAGTTGCTGATGCAATCCTACTTTATAGAAATTAGAAGTTAGCACTTATAAATTAGCGCTGAATTTTGGATAGAATTCTGTGTTGTTTTGGACCTCAAAATATCAGTAGAATCTTGTGTAGTTTCGGATTCCAAAGGATACATCTATTGACCTGTGTCACAGAACTTCACTAAAACATCTAATAACAGTTTTACTAGACCTTAAAAAAATGTTCCTATTCTTTTCCTTGTGGCCAACTGTTTGAAGAAATGTGACAACTTGTTCCTCAATTGAGTAGTGCCAAGTATCATCCATACAACAAAACTTTGTGCGTAGCTTGAGAAGACATCTTTACTCATTCTACGGAGATAAATTGAGTATGAGTCCTAACCACAATACAATTTCTTTAGCTATATCATTATGTCCCTATTCTTCTCAAAAATAGAGCAAGAGCACCTTACATGGCTACTTTTATTGCGTAGATAAGGGATCAGTGCTCAATGTATCACCATATATGCAACCATAAAAGCCATCTGTATGAACAATGAAAAGTCGTCTATAGTATGAACAATGAAGTGTCGGGTCTTCTTTCTTTGCACTTAACGAGGAATAAAAAAACACAGCATGTATTCATCTTAAAGCTAAATTAGTCCCTACATGCAGATTGTCTGGGTCTGTAACTATTTATCCTATCACAAACTGAATTGTGATTCAGTTGTGCTTGCGTGCTACTGCAAGCATTTTTCCACTAAAAGAACAGGACAGTTCCCCACCCCCAAATTGAAGTTCTTAACCCTTAAATTAGTTGGAAACGAATCTGTGCATCGGAACGCAGAAATTTTGGAGGGGAAATGGAAAACGAATCTGTCCACCAAATCGCAAAAATCTTGGAGGGGATACACAATGGGAAGTACCTCTCACGGACGGCGGCAGCAACAGGCTGCGATGCAGGGAAGCAGCGACGGACCCCAAAGCTTGGATGGGGAGGGAAAGCCAGCACCAGTGCACCGGATTTCACCGGCGGAGCCAAGGCCCGGCCACCCTGGGCAGCTGGCCGGGCTCCCACGGTACAGCAGAGGCGGGAGGGGAGAGGGAGGTGCGTACGCAGGGTCGCCGGCCGGTGCGCGGAGGACGGAG
>Ga0182004_10002250_pt1 | contig 14883 bp, 11 predicted proteins | sample Sormic07211540_1_FD_120479 | JGI IMG/M metagenome (GOLD analysis project Ga0182004, IMG submission 120479) | Endophyte microbial communities from Sorghum bicolor roots, Mead, Nebraska, USA - 072115-40_1 MetaG | ecosystem: Host-associated > Plants > Roots > Unclassified | place: USA: Nebraska...
AGGTTAGAAGGAGACTACGGTTGCAGTCTTCTTTATTTATCACTCACATCGAGAGACATTCTTTGTTGCCTAAAGGGTTAGTAGTAATAGACCGGTTAGTCAGATGCACTCTTTCTCCTAGTGTTAAAAAAATAAATACGATACTCTGGATAACCTCCCGGGTGAAGTGCTCACCGATATTCGTGCGCTTGCGGATCAATTCCTTATTGCGTTCCCAAATATCAACAGGCGTGAGCTAACTCCTGTGGAAACCTCTCCATGATGTCCCTCAGAACTGCAAAAGTAGCCCTGCTAGCACCCTGGAAAGGTGTGCTGCCTCGAGACTCGTACACCCAGCCACCCTAGGCAGGGTCGCCGCCACTGGTAGGAACCACTGCCTCGATCCCCACTAGGGTCACATCTCCAAGTTACTCTCGGCTCCAATAGTAACGAGGTTCCCTTCCTTCAGGATACCCCATCGAACTGAGCACCCTCCAAAGCAAGGTAGGCATCCCCAACTCTCCTAGGAACTTGCTCTTATGACGCGAGGCCCTAGGCGCCAACTGATGGTGAGGAATCCACCCACCAATGGACTTGCGTGCGGTGAGCCTGGTGCGTGCCATCTATTGAAAATAGAATACCTTGGGTAAGACTAAGGATTATCTTTTATTATTTTTATTGAAAGCAGGATAGATTTATATACGGGGAGGAACTAATAATGATATGAAATGACCATAATGCATGTACAAAACTTACGATATCACAAACTTAGAAAAAAACTTAATACTAATCGGTATATACGGTGGCATACAACGTTCTCTCATAACGTAACTAGTGCTATATGCGAGAACATGGTTAGCGTACCTGCAGAAAACTCATTTCAGCCCAACCACAGTATGAACATGCACAACAAGAATTTAAAGCTATGCACCCCACACACAGGTGCCCCACCTATGTATGTGACATGCTACTACCCACATCATCGCCCAAGTGACGACATCGCCTCTCAGGACGGAATCACCCACCATGCGATACTGTTCCCAAGCACACAAGATATGTGTGCATGATACAGCACCCTAAAACACTTCCCTAGATTGACAGTGTATCTGATTATGCTCTCACAGCTCCCACTTACCGAGGCGTAGAGGGAAAATGATCCATACAATACCACTCAAGTGAATGACACTCGTACTATTGCTCGCCATATGAGCAAAGAAATAGAAATATGATGCACAACCCCCACGTTACTACCTAATTAGCCACCTTAGAGTCCTTAACTAGGCATAAAGGATATGACCATTGGCACACTTTATAGTTTTCCAGAAACTCATTTCAACACCTTAGTTACCATTAACAGGTAATTAGCTTTTATTAACCTGTTTAAGTTTGCTTTAGGACGTACTTATGAACAGTAATCTGCTAAACCTTGCTCCGATGCCAGCTGTAACAGAACCATGTAAAATATAAGAGATTAAGCGCAATAGCGACCATTTGCATAGTCAAACCATCAAGCTTAAGCCAATATAATCTCGGTACTCCGTAAAATCTCGAAGTATTTCAAACCACATTTCGCACATACATCCAACATTGTAATAAGTTCAGCGGTCGCCATGCACAATTACATCTAGTTCGCAAGATTCAGAAATTACATCGGAGTTCAAATATAGTTATTACTAACCAATTTCAAGAGTAGCAGAAGCATCTCAGTTTCAAAATCACACACACACTTTAGTCTGATACAATGCCATAGTTTGGTCATTTCCACAACAACAAAAGAGGAGGTAGAGTGACCATTGACCTTGGTCTAGTCATCGCCCATTGCTGGGTACAAGCAGTGTATGCAGAACCCATAGTACATCTGACCATCTGCAAAACAACATGGGAATGGAACCCTGAGTACGAGAATGTACACGGCTAGACTTACCCATCATAAACCAAATTAAAAGACTCTTCAAGGATCATGAAGGCTATATGGCGGGATAGCTGGACCCTTTTTGCGTAGAAGCTTTAACCATCTAGGAATATATCCTAAAACCCCTTTGCTTTTATTTAGCTCAAGTTAGGTATTATTAACTACCATCTAGGTTAGCACATGTACTATTTCAAATAGTTATTTCAATATGATACTACCTTATCGTAGCATTCACAAATCATCATGTACCATAACCCAATTGTTTTATAGTCCTTACTATGAGGACAGGGATCATGTCAAGTGCTCACTATCCAGGAGCGATGGTGATTCAAATCATTTTCTGACCAGCTAGCGATTTTATTCCCCACACAAACCACACTCACTGATCAAGTGAGCTATAGGTCACCATATTACACTACCTAGGACCAATTCGTGGGTTCGACAGGCACCGCCCGTACCCGAGGACCGTTCCGACAACTGAGGTATCCAAGGCATACCAAGGTCGCGCGCCGCACCCTCCTCAACCAGCACCAATACAGCGCGTACATCGAGACGATTCTTGGCACGAATAGTGTTCAGGCTTCACAGTCAGAACGACTTATCCTTTTAGCTAAGTGTGGGGCATGCGTTCAATATGACAAGAGGGCTGTCAACGATTGGTCCTTAATCGACACAGGCAGGGGCACTACGTTCAACATCACCATAAGACCCTGCCGCGGTCTCAGTTTCCTTCCCACACTTGGTTACTTCTCACCATAGCATCAACAGCCAGACATTTAGGTATCCACCTATATCTCGCGGGTGACAGAAAATCACCCGACTTCTACCGCTCTAAGCAAGCTAAGCATAGACTTCGAGCCTAAACAGGTGGTAAATTCAAGAAGTAAATATGGATCAATGGTATCAAGCAACTCCTATCACTTAATGCAGCATAGTAGCACAACATGAATAGTTCCTTAAGGTCTACATAGCTTAACTACCCTCAATGCTTATAGGTTGAAATATAAGAGGAGTTTTTCCTAATCTAACAAGCATGAGTATTTGGCCATGGTAGGCATTTAAACTCTCGTCATAAAGGAAATCATCAAATAGCAAATTAAAATTTTAAAATAAAATTTTCTAGAATTCTAGCAACTCTAGGAGTAAGATTGATAGCAGCTGAATACATTCTCATATTATAGCCGTCAACTACCTAGACTTAGATCAAGCATTTGCTATCCATAGGTTTTAGGTTCATAGCAAAATCTTAAGTCTAAATAGTTGTGTCTAAAACTCTGGAGAGTACAAGGTTGTAAACTAGATACTTGCAAGGAATTACGGCAGAGCAACTATTCATCATCTCCATGTAAGGGTTTATTCTAGAGCTTCATTTTAACATATTCATCAAGAGCTCTCCTAGCAAGATTAATTATGAAAGATAAAATATTTATTAGGTTCCTAAGATTATTCATCTTTTTATCTTGTCATAAGGCACTAGGAATAAATAGATAAGTGAGTAAGGGATACTTAGCTCGGTATACGGGGGTTGCTCTCCCTAAGCTGGATGTTGACATAGTCTGCTGAAGTTGGTGACAGGCAGAGTGTCGTGGGTACTTGTTGTCGGAAACAACACTTGCCTGATGTGGACAATACTCCAACAGGGGATAGGACGTCCTTCTGCCTATTAATTCTCCTTGATCCTTTAATGCCTGTGAAGCTCAAATAGAAAACAAAGCTTGTGGAACTGATTAAGCGTCAGTAGTAAACCTCTAAGCTTTGGGAGTCTAGAACTTTCGTATACTCATTTATATTTTAGCAAGATCAATATGTTTTTATACTTTTTGTAGTATGCAGACAAGAAAATAAATATGCAGAAATTTATTTTTATGCCACCCCAGTAGATGAGTGTGTGGGCTATTGCATCACACATTAAATACATGGGGCTTAGCATTTTCTAGATGCAATGCATGACATATTTTCTTTTATAATGCAACTAGTGATGCGTTTAAGAAAAGTAAATATGCTTAAAGGAAAATGTAGATAAATACCAAGTTACCTCTTGGCGCGGTGTTCGGTGGTTTAGGTCCTCCAAACAGGACCGCTTACCTTGTTAATTCCTTAGGTGCTTTATTTGGTCCCAAAGGTAGACCATGATAGTTGCACCTTTTGAGACGATGTCACCCATGTTTATTGCTCTTCCAGCAGGTTGGAGTCAAATACTAGTTCTAAGAGTTGGTAGCACCTTCGCTCAGTGTGCATGTTCATAAGTCTAGGATCTTCACTTGTAGGATTCTCGGGGAGTTGACTAAAGTGTGTCATGCTTATAGAGACAAGGCAGAGATCAAGTGCATGGGCTCTATTTGTGGGAAAACACCAATAGAACCAAAAGGTTTGTTCATTATTCCCTAACCTTAGGCACATTGAATAGATACAGTTGATATTAATGTGTTTTGCTCCATCTATACATGGGCAATAGCATCAAGCAATGAACATAAATGTGGCATTAAAAACATTTGGCAGATCAGATTACTCAACCTTATGGAAGGATAGTCTACCTATGCATATAAGTTCATGATCATGACTATCATCTTCCAAAGATAGAATGTGCAACATTTCAGATCATTGAATTAAAAGCTATGCGACCAAGAAAGTGACACTACAAACAAGCATAAAGAACTAAACATGTTGAGTTAATTAGATTGGATCAAATGAGGTTGTAACTTCAGACATGTTTGGCTCTCTACTTATGTGCATGCCAGAATCAAGGAAGATATTTTGGAAATAATGGTCACTTACCTAGAGATGTTTGTTGACATTTACTACTGTCATCACTAAAAATAGAGATAAACCCTACTCCTAGTAACAACACCAGAAATGCACGGTATTTAATTAACTTGTCAAATAGCAACTAACCACTCAAATATTCCTAAGCACAAAGTAGGTTGACATCCCTCAGCAACACATGTTCTACTGTAAAGATAGAGAATAACATATATGAATATAATTATAAACTAAATGGGTTCTACAAGCGGACAGATAATTATAACTTGTAGCATTTTACCTAGGGAAGTATCCAGGTTGTCGATTTATATTTATACTACTGGGAAGGCTAAGGGTTAAACTATATTCTATTATATTGATAAGAATGAATAAATGATATTACCTAAGTCCTATAATCACCTCATAACAGGCAGAGGTCACAAGATAAATAATGATAAAAGTATAATCATCAAGAATCATAAATAAGGATAATCATCAGAGCATCTACTAGTCAAAATAATAGTTAGCCAATGGATAAACTAGGGAGTTGAATCTAAGGTAATTCTATAACTACGCCAAAGAACAGCTCAAATTAGTGCAATTACATCTAGAAATCATCGTTAAGTCAACCCTATATCATAATTACATGTAAAGAGGCATCAGCTAATGAGGGTTTTAAGACGCAACGTCAGCTCCTTCGTGACTGCGCCCATGCTAGCCCTACGTACGGAGGGTGAACTACGGAGGAACCAACGCAGCTGTCACCTATGCGGACTACCACATGACCCAGCACGTCAGGGGGCACTCACAGACAAATAAGATATCTAGACACCACGTCTACATATTGTCTATCATCTACCCAACAATCGATTAGGTAAACGCTATATGAGCAATTAAATGAATTCAATAAGATCAAACCAACTATCCTAGACATATAATCAAAGTAGACAATGACTAATGTATTTAAGAACATGTGAATCTATTAAGAATAAAGTCTACCTAATATACAATGAAATACTATAAAGTAGAACTAGAACTATTACCAAACTCTTGCGCTCAAGACCAACGCCAGGGGCTCCAGATCCCGATGAAGATCTAGATCTCCTCTACTTCTAATCTAACTAACTAGAACTATGAAATAGAAGGCTCTTGATGAACTTGAAGGCGCTTGATGCTTGATGGCTTGAGGCCTTGATGAATAATGAGGTTTGTCTCCAGGGGGGTCTGCCCACGTATTTATAGTCCGGTGGGAGTCGCACGGGCTGTCGGATCAAACCGACTTAACCAAGGGCTGAGATGACTCCTCCAAGGCGGTGGACGAAGCTTTCGGAAGGGGGGCACCAAACCCTAGAGCAGGGGGCTGGCCGATGCTAGGATGGGGCCAACCGGCCCCACCTGGCAGCCGCTGGCTCCCCCCTTACGTCGGGTGTCTTCTAGAGTGTTCCTGGATCCTCTCGTGTTGTTTCCCGTGGTGGATACATTTCCGTGTTTGATTTGCATTAGAGTCCCCCTTTTCCAGCTTTCCTAAAATTCACCCTAGAAAATACAGAATATATAAAACTTGTGGATATTGTTAGTTTAAACCCTATACTAGTGTGTATTCATGATCTCCTTTAGGTTTAAAGTTATAATTAAAGTTGACGTTATCGAGTGTCAACAATTCCCCCAAGCTTACCTTTTGCTAGTCCCTTGGAAAACTGAGCCTAAGTAGTCTATGTATCTAGATCAAGAGTTGCTATAATGTTTTCATTCTTTCCAAGTACACATGCTCCCAGACAAAGATCTTCCTCCAGATTAGTCAATACATGCTCTAATTTTCAAACTTACCCGTTTACCGTTAACCATGGGCTTTATAGCTTTTGCATGAGTCTTGAGCAGTCAGAAGATAGAACAATCAGGTTCAGCACTATGTCTCAAATTCTTTGCAAAACCATTATTCTAGAGTTTTTATTAGTTTTCATAATAAAACTCGGAGCTTAATTATATGACACCCTCAAATCTCTCAATATACGTGGTATTTATGGTTCTCTCTTGAGGTATTTATACCTCCTATAGCTAAAGGTATATATATGGTGGAGCTTATAGGAGTGCTAATAACAAGGATAAGCATACATGCAACACATGTATTGTAAAGTCAACTAATGGATCTATAGAGAATCGAGGCACACAATCAAACCAAGATGTGCATGTGTATGGAATATGGTGGATAGGTGCATTTGTGGTATTTGTGGCTAATTTATATTTCCTTGGGAATAATTCTCTATTGAAACTTTTGAGGAAAGACATGGGCTATCTTTATTATTCGTTCACTCTCTTCCCTCTTTTTCTTTTTTTTCTTTTTTTCACAAGGAGGCTGACATCTAGTACCCATTGTTTTCATTATTGGGACAATTGTCCATCTTTTACTCCCTTTTCTTCTTTTATATATTTTTGCATAGCCACATGTATCCGTTGAATACAATAAATGATTAGAGAAGTAAAAACTTAGATCATTAAAGACAAGGGTTATCCTATGGGGTGTTTGTTGGTGTTTACTCCCAGTGTAGGAATAATGCATATATGAATTGGAGTGTGTACGTGATCTTGATCTAGAAAGCATGACAAGACTCTCATAAGGTATACAACAAAGGTTGACTAAACTCAATGCAGAGCAAGTAGCACAAATGTGCAAATGTCTTCCTAACTAAATGTGTATTATATATGGCTTTGGTAGGAATTAACACTTTGTCATAGAAGAGCTCATCATGTAGGTTTTTAGGTTTTCAAAATAAATCTCCAGAACTTAGTATTACTAGGAATGAGATAAATAGCAGCTCAAACCTTCAATGATCATATCAACCAACTACCAAGACTTAGCTCAAACTTATGCCTCCACAAATTTAGGTACACAGTAAATCTTCAAATTAAAATAGTACTATCTAAAACTCGAGAAAATCTAACGTTGGAATCTAGGTACTTGTAAAGAATAGAGCAACTATTCATCATTTCCAAGACAAAAGTTAAATGTTCATCAATTTTATTTGGTTCTAGTTTAGACTGACTCTAAACAGGCTCTAACACTTAACTAATTTTAGACTCACAAAAGACTCTATGACTTGTGGACCTTCATGTGCCCACATATTTTTGGTATTTTTATGACTATATAGACTCGATAAATGATTAGGTATAATTACCTGATAACTAGGGGATGCTCCTCCCCCAAGCTGGATGTTTGCAATACTTGGTGTAGATGTCCTTCAGAGCGAGCTAGCCAGTGGCGAACCTGGTGGGTGCCACCGATAGACTCTCCTCTTGCTATGATGTTATTCCCGCATAGTCATACTCCAACAAGAAAATCAAAACTCGAGGCTTGTATTTAATAATGGGTTAGCGGTCAGCCAATGAGCAAGTGATTATTCTTATGAGCTAATTTTAATGTTGTCTGATTTAAGCAGGATTTCATATTTCTCTTCTCTTTGAATTTTCTATTTATGATGTAGAAATTAAATATGAATGCTATATATCTATATATTTATATTTTTTATGCCACCACAATAAATATTCCTAAGGGGTTACCATAAGTTTATTCACATGGGGCTTCGGTATTTATGATGCAGTAATTTAAGCAATAAATATTTTTGTTTGTATTTCATATTAATATGCTAAGGGAAATAAATATGCTACTAAGAGTATTAAAACAGAATTACTAATGCATGCTAATTTAACTAGATAACTACCATTCTGACCTTATGGCTAGGGTATGGAATTTAAAGTCTAGCGACAGGGCTTTGATAGTGGAGTGGGCTTACTCAATGGGTTCATTGTCTGAGGTAACCTCAGTCAACTCCCCATCTTGCGGTGATGCGGTACGTGTGTCTTCCTCCCATCTTGCTTCTATCTCTTTTGTTTTTTCCTTCTCTAGTTCCAATTCTTCAGCTTTGTTCTCTTTCTCCTAGGCTTCTAATTTGGCTAAGATCTCCTCTTTCTCTTTCTTGGCGATCTGGTCCATCCTTTCAGCTTCTTCAGCCCACTCAATCCATCTTCTTCCTCCATGAGGTGATATTCATACTTTATAATCTTGCCAGGAAAGTCTTCCCATCCATAGTGAGGTAGGCAGCTTGACGGCGGGCTCAGCGTCTTCTCCTATTGTGTTCCTTCCTGATATACTCACGATTAACTAATGTTCTAAATTGACAGCGTACATTTCCAGTGGGTAGGTTGACATGGATATGCCCTAATCCGATGTAGATGTTGGCTTTGGCTGTGTAGAGGAATGGTCTTCCCAAGAGGATCGGGATCTCATTGTCTCCCTGCATGTCAAGCACTAGAAAATCTGCAGGTATATAATGTTCTTGAATTCTTACCATTACATCCTTGACCATTCCTTCTATGAATCTTAATGATTGATCTGCCATCTGCAACTGAATATGTGTTGGGTATAAAGGTAAATCAAATAATTCATCATATACCTATTTTGACATTATGTTGAAGCCTGAGCCAGTGTCGCAGACGGTGTAAGGGAAGGTGGTGTTGTTGATTTGCAGTCAATGGCTGGAACTCCTAGATCACCTCTCTTGATTGGGCATGGCTTGGGTAGCATATGGTCATTTTCAGTGCTGAGAGCAATGATTAAATGAGCTGTCTCCGCTTGCTTGGTCTTCCTCCATCTTCTATTGCTCTTCTTCTTAGGCACTGATTTCTGTTCTTGCTTTCCTTGTTGGTACAATTACTTCGAGGTTGCAGGAGCTTTCAGAACATGGTTCTTGAATGTGAATCTCTCCTTCTTGTCCTTGATGGATAGGACAATCTTGGTGTGCTCTGCATAGATGATGGCTTTTGTTGTGCATAAGAATGGTCTGCCCAAAATGATTGGTGCCTTCTCATCTACTCCTGTCTCCATGACCACAAAGTCAACTGGGACATATGATTGCCCCACTCTAATGACAACCTCTTCTAGTACTCCCTTGGGGTAGCAAATGGACTGATATGCAAGCTGCAAATGCATATTTGTATACAACAAAGAATCATTTAATATTTTCTCATAAATTTCCTTGGGCATGACGTTGAACACTTGCACCAAAATCACAGATAGCCTCTAGAAAGCTGTGGCATCCTATAGAGATAGGAATGATAGGTCTTCTAGGGTCTTCCATCTTCTCTGGTAGAGAGTAGTCAGTCCACTGTAGAGCTGCAGGCTCAATATAACATTGGGTTACATTGTGAATACCAATAAGGTTAGCAGTTTCTAAATCTTATGCTTAGCCTGGAATCTTGCCTTTTCCTAATGGAGGAACAACAGTAGCTAATTGTGCCAATTGTGATTCTAGCATTTTATTGAAACTATGTTAATTCTTTATAGCAGAAGCAAATGTATCCATCCTAGTGTTGGTGTTTTGACCCCGGGGGGTGACACCAATGAGTGAATTTGTGTGTGTGCTCCCTTTTCCAAATGGTGATGCAAGAGTGACACAAAGATTTATCCTAGTTCGGGCAGAAGAAGGCCCTACGTCTAGCGAGGGGGAGATTTTGTATTGTCTTGCACCTAAGTTCTTGTACAGGGGTGAATACAAGCGAGTGTTGCTAAGGGTTCTAAGTCCAAGCTGGTGGTGGTGGTATGTATGAATCATGTTCTATCCTTTATCCTGGATGTCGTCCTAACTGTAGGTATTAGAATAAGCCTTGATAGGGGTATGGGTCTAACCTACTCGAGGCCTCCGTACCGGTGTGGCCTCGAGCTATCTTGTTACGGGGTACTTTGGTGATGATGGTGCGTACATTTCCTAAATTCAACTCCTGTACATCATCTGATATTGGCTTAGGCGCGAGCACGCTTGTACAACATGGCAGTAGTCATGTATGGGGTGGTTAAAGCGCTGACTTCCATCGCCCAATCCTTTCTTGGGAAGGAACGTGTCTGCTCGAGGGTCGGACGGCACGACCGGCCTTGTTGTGTGGGAGCACTGACTTTGTGCGTCTCGAGGGGTGCCACGATGGGATATTACGCCTGCAGCACTGTGTCGAGTTGTACCTTTATCCGACCTTAGGGATAAAGCTGGAAAAAGTGGAGATTTGATGGGTGCTTGTTCCCCTATCACGCTTCCCATGACTGTTGGGTTAGGTGGAAGCATGGCAGTCACATTAAATGCCCTGGCATCCGTACCCATGACAGGCGGCGGGGGAGCGCTTTTGTGCTCGAGGCCTGTCGATTCGCTCGACGCTATTTCCATAATCGATGGTCGCTGGCTATCGAGCCCTTGTTGATTCGCTCGACCTCGCTTCCATATTCGAGGCTACAGTTGACATCGCGCCCTGGTGATCCTGTATTTGTGTTGGAGCGTCGAACTTGAGCCTCGAGTTGTTTGTGGACCCTTATATTCTGAGTGCTGGCTGGGATACCCCCAATTGACATCCTCGACAGTAGCCCCTAAGCCCCTGCTCGAGCACTTGTGTTCAAGTAGGGGTTATTTTGGTGGTCGAGTTTCCGTGGGGGTTGCACGAGCGACCCCTGCAGGGCTATCCCCTAAGACCTTGAAGGAGTTTTGGACTCCTTCGAGGGCTATATTGCTTTTTCGGATGTGACCGCTCCCAATTTTCCTTCTCGTTGAGGGGCGTCCATTCTGGGAGGGAATCTTTGACCCTTGTTGGCCGGTTTTGCCCTTTTGGGGCATGGAGCGTGTTGTACTCCTGATGGAGTGAGCATCATCGTCCTGGGTGAGCTTTTATTAGGTAATCCAAGCGAGAACCCATGCCCCGTTCGATGGGGTTGGCTATAGCCCAGAGGCGTCCACATTAAAGCTAGGCTAGCGTGGTTGTGGATACCGGTCTCATTCGATAGAGTCCAGCGGCTCGACGCCTTCCTCTGTGGGGATTCCTCATAACCTCCTTGCCCTTGACTTAGATACTCCCAACGAGTTCTCGAGGCAGGCCTCATTTCGACCCCTCGCTGTGCGCCCCTGACTCTGGTACTTCTGGGTGACCGTCGAACGCATCCGGTGGGTTGGTCTGCGCTCCCTCAAGGTTCTTATGGTGGCGTGTGCCCATCTTACCATGTGACAAAAGGAAGAGTTGTGGCAGTTCACTTTCTTGCCCCGTTGGGCATGCCTTTTTAGGAGGGAGCCGTTGTGGCGCTATTCTGTTGGCAGAATCTGTAACGCCCTGCCAGAGAGAAAGAGGACCGTTAGGCGGCGCATTGATTGAGGAGGTTACCGCGATTGTCGGATCCACCCATTATGGGACGCTTATAAATATCAGAGCTCCGCCCGGCTGTCATCCCTTCCGCATTCCGCCATTGCCATCACTCTTGCTCTCCTTCACTTCCCTACGCGCCTGCGACACAACACATTCTCGAGCGGATTCATAGAGTCGCGTTTCGCCACCCTACAAGATGCCGGTGAGGCTCACTGACGCCGACGAGTGGCTCCTGTCAACCGTGACGGAGCGCCTGTTGCGAGATTTGGAGAAGGAAGGGCTCCTGCGCCCCCACGCTTCTTCGATGTGGCCTAAGTGGATCGCGTCGTCAGCGGAGCACCAGGAGCCGACTCTGCCAGAGGGCTACGTCGTCTCCTTCGCCAAGTTCCACCGCCACGGGCTCGGATCTCCTCCAAGCCGCTTCATGAGGGCGCTCTACCACCACTACGGCGTCAAGCTCTAGCATTTCCCCCAGTGCCATCACCGCCACGGTGATCTTTGCCGCGGTGTGTGAGGGCTACATGGGGGTGATGCCGCACTAGGACCTGTGGCCCCACCTCTACCAGGGCGAGTTGTTCCGCGCCCCCGGTGGGGCCGCTGGGGTGAGGAAGCTGGTGCGAGCCGGCTGCCTCAACCTAGTCCAGAAGACAGGCCACTTGGATGAGCCTCGAGAGTACACCCCCATTGGGCTGACATCTAACCACGCCCAGTGCGATTCTCAGTTGTTTTATCTTCGCAATGACGATGGCCTCTTCTCCGCCTACACTGGGGGGATGATCTCGGAGTGTCTAGAGAACTGGAACTATAGTGTCGTCAAGACTCTCCAGGCTCGGCTTCGCCCCCTTCTCGACGCTCTAAAGCGACTACGCGGGGAGGGCTTGACTGTCACACTTGTTCTCTCGGCGGTCCACCATCGACGGGTACTCCCGTTGATGTCTCGACTATTGAGACTGGACGAGATGGGCCCCCACGTTCCACTGCAGGACCTCGAGGCGTGCCGAATGTCTAACGAGGCGCTTCTAGAAGAGGAGGTTGCCGCCAGGGTTAGGGCGGGCGTTGCTTGTGATTTTTAGCCAGAGCAGGTGAATGACTTCCCCATGAAACCTGAGGATGGTTACTACGACCTAGTGAGCCCCTCAAGTTATTGACACTCGACCCTTGCTATTGGTTTCATTGTTTTCTTTACAATTTTTCTAAGACTTGCGCCTATTTTGCCTGGGGGCGATTGACGCCCAGTCTTCTGAACCTCTGGTGAAGCAGGATGAGGCTAAGTCTAAGAAAAGGCACGCCTCAGCGGAAAAGCACAAGTCTGCGAAAGGCACAGAGAAGAAAAAAGAAAAGAAGAAGAACCTCGAGCAGCAAGCACTCAAGGAATGTTCAGCCTTGTCAAGGCACGAGTGGGAGCCTGAGGAGGACTCCCCTTATGAGGACGACGAAAATGATGATGATGATGATGATGATGATGACGACGATGATTCTGAGGGATGCCAGCCCATCTCGACCAGGTCCTACAAGGCCTGCCGCAAACCGACATCTCCTCGTCACACACTGGGGCTTCCAAGCGGCCGCAAGGCATGGACCGTGACGGGCACCAAAAGGAGGCATTGTCTTGCCGCTCATGCACCGACATGCCCCACGCCACCACCCAAGGTTGGGTGCTCTCCTGCCATGACCTCCTCAAGCTTCTGGCTCGGGCCGTAGGGGTAAAACCTCAGCAACGAGGCCGCTGACTCGGGGCCGCACTGCCACGGTGGCCTTGAGCCGTGGAGGAGGGCACCGTAGGAGTGCTAGTCCTGAGGATCAATAGGCAGGGGGAGTGGAACCAAGGCCCGCTCCTGTCTTGGAGAAACCAGGGGCCTCGACTCGTGGCAGCTCGAGGCCTGCTGGCCGCGGGACTAATAGGAGGGTCGTCCTACCCGTGGGGTAAGATCTTTATACCGTAATTCTACCTTTGTTTCGTTCGTCTGTTGGAACCCAGAACCATAAATCTCTTCTTTCCCGCTCAGGCTGAAAAGGCAGTTGGAGTAGGCCCAACCCTCGACGGCTAAGAGTCTCAAGGTGGTGGCGAGCTCCAAGGCTCTGGGTAAGTGGATGGCTTCCTTCTTCTGGTTTTAGGGTTGGCTCTGCTTAGCACAGAGATTCCTTGTGCTTGACGCGTAGTTTTGGGGTGTATACAGGTTCTTCCGACCCTCGACCACCCGCTGGTGGTGACAAGACCCCGCCTCGATCATCAAAGGGGGGCGATGGCTCGAAAATCGTCTTGCCATCCTCTGGCTGAGACGAAACACCTCACCCCCATGGTCGGGAGGGAGCCCCCGAGTCACCCAAGATGGGGGAAAAGGGTGACCGAATCACTATTAGTGATGAATCTAGGGGCGGCCCACATTTGTCGTGCACTCGCGTTACGGACGAGAGGGTCGAGACCCCTCAGGTCAAGGGACGGACGCCATGGCCTATCGGGCTTCATTCCGTCGAGGAGGAGAAGAAAAAGAAGAACAAGGAGGAGCAAAGTAGGAGGGAAGAGGAGGGAAAAAAGAAAGAAGAGGTCGAGAAGGAGCAGCGTCGTCTGCTAGAGCAGTAGAAGAAGCAATAGGCACAGGAGCTGCAACGGTAGCGAGAGCTGCAGGAGCAGCAAGGGCAGTAGTAGCAGCCTGAGGAACAGTTGGAGCAGCACCATCAGCAAGAGTTGTGTGAGCTTCAACTACAACAGGGGCAGTAGCAGCAATAGCTAGAGGACTGCTCGAGCAACAACAACCACAGGGGCTGCTTGAACAGCAGTCGCAGCAGCCGCAGGCGCTCGAGACGGGGGAGGAGGAGCTGCCGGTTTATAGCCCCGCGCCTCCCTCGTGGCTCCATCCAAGGGGGCCTGCTACCGTCCCGACTGAGCCACGGTGGGACGATGGTGTCGTGGCGCTGGCGTCTGCCATGGGCACGCTCGCGGACCCAAGCTCCGAGATTAAAGGTGTAACAGAACCGCCCAATTTACAAGAGATCAACTATGAAAAACTCCTGCCAAAGCAGTTGCTTTAACATAATCGAACTCTCATAAACCCGGTAGTCCGTGAAATCACGAGGGATTTCAAACC
>Ga0182004_10002251_pt1 | contig 14882 bp, 7 predicted proteins | sample Sormic07211540_1_FD_120479 | JGI IMG/M metagenome (GOLD analysis project Ga0182004, IMG submission 120479) | Endophyte microbial communities from Sorghum bicolor roots, Mead, Nebraska, USA - 072115-40_1 MetaG | ecosystem: Host-associated > Plants > Roots > Unclassified | place: USA: Nebraska...
AACTCTCGCCCCAAGTAAACTCGAGCCCACGATGAGTCGTGGGTGATATCACGGAGGTGGAACCGGTCTCGGAGTCGTGGGTGATATCACGTAGGCGGTCGTGGGGGGATGTCGTAGTTAGGAAAGATCTCCCGTAAGGGGATCCGAGGAGATAAGATCACCCCGGATAAAATATCCGTAACAGTTCACATCGAGATTAGATAAAAAAATTCAAAGCGCCGTGTCCAGATCACACATACCGGACTTTTCAACTTTGGAGAATTTGGAGTTCCTCGGCTGCGAGGGCCACATCAGTGTATAACATGGGCCTCCCATCATGAGAAGATGGTGTCCAGAAATGTTTTTTTTCTTTTAACAAATACAGCATAGATACAATATAGTACTCTACTGCTAGCCTGTTTTGCAGGGCACGCCAGTGCATACCCGGCATACCCTGTGGCAGTGTGGCTACGCCACTGCTTTTAATCTCGGTTGAAGTCTCCAACATAGGACTAAAGATCTCCCATGAGTGAATTCAAAGGAAGAGTGTTCAAGATATTATCACATGTGGTGTAGTTAAGTTGGTAAGAGGTCTTTGGTTCAAATCTCACACACGAAAGAGAGGCCTGGACCAAATGTTTCAGCACAAACTATTTAACCAAAAAAAGCATTACCATCCTTCCTTAATTCGAATAAGTGTATAGGATAATGTTTGCCTTTTTTTTTTCTTGAGCAGTATGTAAGATACTGCTTACGCTTTTTTTAGGGAAATAGGTAATGTTTACCTACCACAAACGGATTTTGTTATTGCGCCTCAGCGTGCTTTTGGGCTTTGCTTGGCAGTGCCATCTGTGGAGGCCCATGTGTGTCTTTAGTCCCTTGTAGAGACTAAAGCACATTGCATTGTCAAAGGATGCTAGATCAGTTGATCTAGCCACTCCCGTATCACCTCCCAAGTCCTGAGTTTGAATCTTAGTAAGAGCAAATTTTAGGCTGGATTAAAAAAAAATCCTCTTTCTTCTTAATTTAAAAGCTGCGGTAGTAGTCTTAACTGACCCAGTTGAGTTCTAAAACACATTGCATTGCATGAGTCATGTTAACGTGGAAGGGAACACTTGATTTAATACTTTGTCCTTTGCAAAAATACTTTGTGTACGATTAAGGTGAACTTCGTTTCTCGGGGGATGCATGTGGCAATATATATAGCAGTCATAACTCATAAACCAGACACCATCGCATAGTAGTTTCTATACTTACATGTAGTGCATGGTCGCATAGTAGTTTCTATACTTACATGTAGTGCATGGCTCGTCCATAAAGTTACGTGGATAAGTCGGTGTTTTGTCAACTGACTAGTGAATCTATATGAATGTCATGCTAATTTCTATACTTAAATGTAGTGCATCTGTGCATGGCTCGTCCATAAAGTTACCTGGATAAGTTGGTGTTTTGTCAACTGACTAGTGAATCTATACGAATGTCACGTTGCTCTAGCCTCTAGGAAGACGATGGTAGCGTTCAAAAGACACAAGAAATTAATTATACTGGTTCAGGCCAGAGTCCTACGTTCGGTCTAAGAGAAGATCAAGTGCATATGTTCCTCGATTGAATGCTCTGAAGTTCTTACAATGAGGTATGCAAGAAAGGTGAAAGAGATAGGAGAGTGGAGAGTGACTGCTCAAAGGGAGTTTCAAGAGTCCGTTTGTTTGATGTCGCATTGGAAGGGTGTCCTGGCTGCCCTTATATACAGTCCAGGGCCAGGGCGTATACAAAGAGATAGGTTCTTTCGATCATGTGGTTGTGAACCTGAGGGAGGGATAAATCTAGTAAACTTGGTTTGCAAGGAAATGAAAGGCCATCTTATGTTGGCACCGATGCACATCTGGGCGTGGCTGTTGTCAAGGTCTTGTGCCCACGTTGTTGTAGGGTGTGACGTGATGCTACAATGCCAATTGTGAAGACAATGTTGGCACTATGTTTGTTTGCCAACTGCCCTGTGCGACATGAGCCCACCGTGGTCTTCATCATCGTCTTCATCCTTCTGGAGGCGTCAATCCGGGAGCAGGTGGCCACACCCCTAGGTTGTCGGTAATCTTGCTGATCATGGAGCCGATGTCCACAATCCTAAGATTTCAGGGTCGTGGCCCTTCGTTGGCTATGAATTCAAGCCTGTAGTCGTGAGCCTTACTTCATAGTGGGTGGGATCTTACTCCCGTGTTCCATGGGACATATTTGGATGGTGGGTCACCGTACTGATCACCGCCTGCCGATGTTGTTTTGTCTGTGAGGTGTGGCGCAGGGATGACATATGTTTGGACTGAAGAGATAGTTGTCCCTTTAGTCCTTGAAGAGCAAGTGGGCGCGTGCCTACTCCTGTAGAGCAGGCGTACTTAGAGCTCCACCTTTACCTGTTCCTTTTAGGAGTTAGGATGGAGGGGAGTTTGGCTTCATGTGGTGGAAGGAAAGAGGTCGTGGCCGACCTCCTACCTTAGCGTTAGGCCCAGGTCTGCACGACTTACGTGGTCATGGTTGCTGGGCTTATGTTAGCTTAGTTGTTGTGGGCTGCTTGTGCGGCTGACTAATCGGTGTCTTGAGGATGTGTCATGACGGTCCTCAAATTTATAGATCCGTTATTTTGATATAGGACATGTCTCCATGCAAGGTTATTTTTAAAATAAAAAATAGAATTCAGAATTCGAGAACTTAATATTTATATCTAGGCCCCTAAATAGTCCTAAGTAAAAATTTCATTATCTACAAAGTTTTAATCTCCTTTAGCTCTGTAATTTTAATATAAATTTTGTCTACATCTAATTTCATTTGAAAAAGTTATAATTATTAGTGTTGCAACTATTTTTAAGTCATCTGTCTTTAATAATTAATTTTTAGGGATGATTGACTTCAGTTAACCGTCCCTATAAGTCACCTATTTTTAGAGGCAGTTGACATAATTAAGGAACCATCCATATGAAAATCATAATTTTAGAAACGGCTCTCTTAACCCAAACAATTCTTAAAAATAAATCTAACTTAACAGAACTGGCTCTAAAAATATATTTGTAGTGCTCTTGGTGCTAGTCACAACAATTTACTAAGTAAACCATTTCTGTAAGAAATATATAGGAGACGTCTATAAAAATCTTTTTTTGTACAAGTGTCAATGTCACCATTATATCGAGGACCTGTTTGATAACCCTAATCCATTATTTGCTCTGGATTTAATTTCTTTGATGTGTGATATTTCTTGTGTGTTTGGTTGCCTTCTATGAGTTGCATCTTTTACCGTGCACTACACCACAACACTAAAATAGCATCGGACGTCTGTTGCTAAAGATAAAAATTAGCGTTGAACAAACCGTTGCTAAAGGTGCCTCTCGGATCATCTGTTGCTAAATTTTAATACATCGATGGATCGTCCGTTGCTATAATTATTTTACTTTTGTGTTGCATCATCCGTTGCTGTATATAAGTAACTGAGTTGGATCGTCCGTCGCTATATATGAATTCAATGATTTTCATGTGAACAGGTTTTATCAACAAAGCGCCTTCTATACTAACTTCATATGAACAAGCATATTTTTTCTTTTTAGTTTCTCTCTAAAACTTGTAACTAGTTTTTCTTCTTCATACTAACTTCAAATTTAATGATACTTTTTCCTACAATTTTCTAAAATCATTCTCTATTAATTTATTGTGTTCTAATAGCTATTATTTTGGTCAAATTTTGAATTTCATAAAATGACAACTTCAAACAATATTTTAAAACACTAAATGATTTAAGTGAAAAAGTCATGAACATAAAAGATGTTGAACTTATCAAGATCTACAACTTTTGTTTTGTTCATTATTTCATCCGATAAAGTGGTAATAATATTGTTCATAAATAGACATATCTCTCATATAGTTTCATAAACTATGAGAAATTTATATTTTGTCAACATTGATACTACTATTTTGTCCCATGAAGAAATAATCAAAATAAAAATTGTAGACCTATATGAGTTGTACAACTTTGTTGGTGATGAGTTTTTTAGCCAGAATAATTTGCTATTTCAAAATCTTGTTTGAAGTTGTTACTTTTTGAAATTCAAAATTTAAATCGTTCAAACAAAGTCCGATGGAGAAATGACCAAAATAAAATTTATAGGTGTTGATGATTTTTACAATTTTTTTGCTTATGACTTTTTCATTTGGAATTATTTTCTATACAAAAAATTCTATACATAGTTCCAATTAGAAGTAGAATAAAAAATTATGAGTTCCCTCAACAAATTATATGATTCATGGGCCTGGTCTCTCGTTGCATCGTTGGGCTCAAATTCCTTCAAGCCCATATAATTCATGTGGCGATCTGAACCGTTCATTTTAATTGAACGGCGCATGGTGGTCCTATTGCAAACAAAATAGTCACAGTTGGATGCTCTCTCCAACCCTATGTGTATGTGAATCAAAATAATGTACTTGTTCGATACATGAATCAATGTATGGATAATGTGATCACTTTTTAATGTCATTACTTATGTGTATGTGAATATGGCTAATATTTGATCATTAGCTATACCTTTAGATCAGCTTTTATTTTTTTAACTTATTTGATTAAGGTCGATGGATTATCCGTTGCTAAAAGTTCTTATTGCGAGGGGCTGTCTGTTGCTAAAAGCTCTAACAGGCTATCTGTTGCTAAAAGTTGGACCGTCGAATTGTCCGTTGCTAAATATGATGTCCGTCGTTGTATACATATAACGACGGCTTCAATAGCAACGACATCGGTCCGTCGCTATAGCCTTTAGCAACGGACTATCTATTGGTGTACACCCCTTTTAGCAACGGATTGTCTATCGTTGTTTAAAGATTGTGGTGTAGTGGTGGATGAGTGAAAAGTTGAAAATCATGCTAATTAGATGGAATGAACTTTATCCACTGATGCAATGGTCCTGTATATACGAAGCTATTTGGTTGTCCGGCCACCTAGTAGTCAATGCAAAAACATAGCAATGCATTCACCGAGCTATATATTGCTCGTTTGTGGTTGCGGCCGCATCTAAGTAAAATTAAAAAGATAGTAAAAGAAGGTAAATTTTCACCATATTTATATCCACATATTATAGATCCTTACGTCTATAAAATAAGGCGCATCCTTTCAAATTTGCTTTAGCTCCATCCGTAAGTCTGCACGAGTGGATCGGAGAAACTCAATTTGTGTGCATCAACTTTGGCCAAGATTTTTTGCGCACACATCCATACGTACCACACTAGCTAGCCCGCTAGCTATCTAGACAGCAAGCGTTTTGTACGTGGGCAAAGGCGTCGCCGTCGCGCCCGTTGGGATGGGGCCGGAGACGGAGATGGAGACCCAAGTGGACGGCAGCCAAAGGCTTTGTGTCGATCGATGGTTGGTCGTTGCATGCACTTCGAGTCCGACTGACGGCGGCGAAGGCTTTAATTTCCGTTACCAAGTGTCGTCGACGGTGGACCACGCATCTCCGATTCGCTCCGCCGCTGCCTTTATCCCTTCGCATGCATTTCGGACCCTCCGCGCCACACACACACAACTAGAACCTACTATCTCCCGCGCGCGGGCGCCACCGCCACCGCCACCCTCCTCCTCCTCCTCCTCCCGGCTCTCGCCCTCCGTCTCGCCCGGCGGACCCCGCCGAGCGCATCCGCCGCCATGGCCTCCGACGCGAGGCTCTCCTTACCGTGCCGCCTGCCCTCGCTCCTCCCTCCGCCGGTGCTGCTGCGCCGGTTGCCCCGCGCCGCCGCCGCCGCGGCGGCGTCAACCTCCCCGCGGTGCCGCGTCGCCAGTACGGCGGCGGCGGCGCCTGCCCGCGCCCGCGGCCGGTTCCGGCCTCGCGCCTCCGAGGTTGAAGGGCAGGGCCCGGTGCAGCAGCAGCAGCAGGTGGAAGATGAGGTGGTGGACAGCAACGTGCTCCAGTACTGCAGCATCGACCGCAAGAAGAAGAAGACCATCGGGGAGATGGAGCAGGAGTTTCTCCAGGCGCTGCAGGCACGTGCCCGATTTATTTTTTTATTATTATTTTACCCTGTTGATTGATACCTGCTGGTGAAAAATCGAATTAATTGATCCAACATCTTGGTTGCTGTTCATGCATGGTGGGTATTGGTGTATATAGGCCTTCTATTACGACCAGAAGGCGATCATGTCCAACGAGGAGTTCGATAACCTCAAGGAGGAGCTCATGTGGGAAGGAAGCAGCGTTGTGATGTTAAGTAAGTTCCATTAAGCCCCTTCTGGCTGCAAGTTGCTTACTGTTGTCGATGGCATAAACGTATTTCAAAGCCTGCCACACATAGTATTTTCCTTAACACAACCAAGATACACGAACTATGTGATGTTGGTGGGATAACAGTGAGACAGACGCTGGGGCATTCAGCAATTTTTGTTTGTCTCGAGCGCAGAGAAATTATTTGCTAATACCAATTCCTAATCAATATTCATTTGCTTTTGCCTGGGTTTAGGCGCAGATGAGCAAAAGCTTTTGGAAGCCTCCATGGCATATGTCTCTGGCAACCCCATCATGACGGATCAAGAATTCGATGAACTAAAGCTGAGACTTAAGGTTTGTTCTTTTTATCCTGTGAATCTTTTGCTAGCGCGATGATGGTGTCATATGCTGTCCGAAAAGCTGAAGCGATTCTGTGCAATTCTTAGTCCCTACGATCGACCAACCAATTTTCCTCCTTAATTTACTTACCAAGGATGGTTGATGTTAATCTCTCTCTATTTCTCAAGTCAAGTACTCCGTATATGACTAGAGCAACTAGAAAGCAAGCTGAGAAAAATATCTTATGTGGAAAAGTCATTTGGAGCTGTGAAAACTCCACCAAAGACCATCTTTAGATGTTTGGAAAAACTACAGAAAAAAAAAGAGCATGCATATAGAGGCAGGGGTAATGCACAGTAAGCATGTAGTTCTAAGATCAAACTTGGTTCGATCTCTTTCTGAGTTATGAAAAGGGAAAACATTTTTTTTGTTTACTCGTCAATTTGATAGCCCACAAGCGAAGTCAGGGTTTGTGCATCACCAGCTTCTTTGCATCCACGACTCGAGTTCTTTTCAGGATGATGAGAGAGAATAGCGTGGTATAGAAAATGAGGTGCTAACAATATAGCAAGTCATTACAAACTTAAAGTAAAATAAGTAGCAGTAGCCTATTACTAAAAATCCCCCGTGATTGCACCATAAGCACATAAAACATTGTTCTTAATCTGCAATTATTTTCCTTGATAATTTCTCCTCTCTAGAAAGAAGGAAGTGACATTGTAACGGAAGGTCCAAGATGCAGTCTACGGAGTCGAAAGGTATGTACTGCCTCCATGATTTTTTTACCTCTACTTGTTCACTTATAAGTCTTTATTTGTAAAAATGATCGTTAAATTTACTATCCCTGCCATTTACTTTTCTTCATGACAACACATATTGGAAAGAAAGGCATAGTTTATTTCCTTACTATCAGAAGATTAGGCCAGTCCTTTCATTAGCTTGCCACCAAACTTTTCACCACATGTTGTTTATGCTTCCTTCAGTGATCAAAAGCCTGACAGTGTTCAGCCTCTATACCATGTGAACTGTAACTGAACATTATTAGTGGGTTAAATCTTGAATTATGCTTTATTTATACAATTTTTTCTATTTAGTTTTCTAGTGTAATGGGTGAAATCTTCTGTGATATTAAGTCTCCACCTTGAAATCAAAGATGAGAAACATTATCTTGTAGGTCTCTGGTACCAACTACCAAAACTGACCAGGAAATTTAATAAAACAGTATCACACAGCCAAGTCAGATGAGTTTATACTATAGTTAGGATTAGACGTGACTTTCCCATTTTCACTGATTTTGCTAAGTAACGTGAGTTGGTCCATTCGAAGAATCCTGACCTTCTATGGAATTTTGTGCAGGTCTACAGTGACTTGACTGTTGACTACTTCAAGATGTTGCTGCTATATGTTCCAGCAGCTGTGGTAGCTCTGACACTGTGAGTATTACATGGAAATTCTGGCATGAAAGGAATAAAAAGAGGATTACTTAAGTTCTCCTGATTTCAAATGGTCATGTTACACCGCAGCCCAATATAGCTACTGTTTTAGGAGGGATACTATCTTCATTAACAACTCTAAGATGTCTAATGCACGTTTTCTTCTTGACAGATTCTTCTTCTTGGATGATTTGACGGGATTTGAAATCACACTTCTTCTTGAGGTAAGTATTGGCAAATTGAAGTCTTAGTATATGTTATTGTTTTTGTTTAGGGCTTTAGGCTTCTGGATAAGAAGTAAGAAATTCTACAATAGTACTTCACTATCGTTGATAATTTCTTGTAGTATACTGAAAGTTGTTTCTCATGAGTTGGAAGCCTGGAAGTTGAAAATTGGGGTTCCACTGTGGATGATTCTAGTGGTGCTGTAGTGGGTGTGGGCTGCTGCTAAAGTTGAGCATGCAGCCCGCGGGCTAAAGGCACGGCCCAAAGCACGGTGATTTGGCCTGGCCCGAGCACGGCACGGCCCGATCCCAACCGTGCCCGTGCCGGTCCGAAGCACGTTGCGGGCCGTGCTTGGGCCGACCCCTCGGCCCGCTGGGCGGCACGGCCTGGCCTGCTTTTAACAGTAGGCACGGTGTCGGCCCGGTATTAAGGAACTTGTGAAACTTGAAGTATCAAGTTCCATGACTTGTGAAACTTGTGATTTTTTGCAAGTGAAATATGATCTGAGTATAGTGTTATGTGAAATTTGAAGTATCAATGTCTGCGACTTAAATGTGATTTACTTCTGCTTTGTTGAATTTTGTATTAAATTTAGTGTTTTTCATATAGCAGGCCATGAGCCGGCCCGAAAATCGACCCACATGTCGTGCCTGGGCTGTCAGGCAGGCACGGTGGCCTGTGGAGGCACGAGCCGGTGGCACATGGGCCATACGGGCCTGTGCCCTATGGGGCCGTGCCTAGCACGGGCCCAGCCTGGCCCGTTGCTCATCTTTAGCTGCTGCAGTGCTGCTAAATTTACCACGCCTGACTATTAAGTGAACCCTTTTAGAAATGTAATAACATGTTACCTCAGGATAGTGGAAATTCATTTTCTTATATTAAAAAGTTCCCTCCTATGACATCATATTTTTCCCGCATAAAGTGAGCGGCTTGGCCTTAGCTCTTTTTTTCGAGAACATGCGTGTTATTTCATTAAGCAGCTTGGCCTTAGCTCTGAATAATATTTTTTTTCCCAAACCAGTCCAAACTGTTGAAACATTCATGCTAGGCAATCAGATCGGCCGATGAAGCAATGTGCACGCAACCAATTTATTCCACTTGTTTTTACCACTGATTATTTTTTCTTTGCATCAAGAAAATAATAGGTTTTCTTTGCATCAAGAAAATGATAGGTTGAAGTTAAGAAGGAATAGAAATAATTCAACAAAGATAATAATGCAGTTGTTTCCTGGTTAGTTGTTTCTGAGACCAGCTTATTATTACAGATTAGACTTTTTTGACGCAATACTACAGATCAGACTTGTATTTGAGAGTTCTGATAAAAATTAGCGGCGGTCGTCTTTTCATTCTAGACCATGGCAAGCATGTAACTTACAGTGTGTGCGTGCGCAAGCGGATGTGTTTTACTTCTAAAAATTTCTTCTCTCTAATGCAATGATGAGCGACATCCTTCTTGTCATGCATGCCACATTTGAAATAACTTTTTCGTACTGTAGGTTCTTTAGTTGGTGTTTGTGCCAACTAAGAAATTTAATTATTTGTAACTGCATTTTTCTTATTTATGCAGTTGCCAGAGCCTTTCAGTTTCATCTTCACATGGTTTGCTGCACTGCCTTTAATATTTTGGGTAGCACAGGCATTCACCAATGTCATAGTGAAAGACTTTCTGATTTTGAAGGTATTTTTCCTTTTTGTTGTTCATGCATTATTGCGTGGTTAACTGGAGCACGCATATATAGATGATTATTCTTTTTTTCAGGGCCCATGTCCAAACTGTGGGACTGAAAATCTTTCCTTCTTCGGGACCATTTTATCAGTGTCTAGCGGTGGTTCAACAAACAGTGTGAAATGTGCAAGGTATGCCTTCCATTATTAATATCAAATTCTGTAGGCATTCGGACTTATATGCTGAGCAGCGTCTGTTGATATGCTTGTGCATCAGTTGTGGCACTGTCTTGGAGTATGACTCTGCATCCCGATTGATTACACTCCCAGAACCGGCTGAGGCATAAGTAATTAATGGTGGTTTAGGTGAGTCATTATCCTACTAGCCTGCAACCATCAATGGTAGACAAAAGTCTATGCTATTGATTTCATAGTTGTGGTTACTTATTTATGAATCAAACACAGTGGGCTAAACAACTAAACAGTTTAGGAAAGTATGTAAGATATAGATAGGACATAGTACATTTTATGTTACAGAGTTCTAACTGCATGGATATATTCCTAGATTTCGCTAGCAGGAAAGACGGCCCACAGATTCCTGATCGACAGTACAAAGCAAGACCGTCCTTGAATCGGGTGACAATCATGTCGTGATGTATGTTTGCTATGCGAGTCTATGTATATCTTTAAACAAGTTTAGACATCTATATTATATAGATTTAACGAAATCGATATATGTATATATATGTGCATAGAGTGTACAAAGAAAAGTCTTTAGCTATGTTCCATTTTGTATGAACTATCTTGGCATATGTATAGCTGTCTGAAGAACTTGACGTTCTGTGCGATGTTCAGTAAAGTAAACCAGGTTCCATCGTAAAAATATAACTTGAATAAAGTCGCCCAGTATGAGTTTGTAGTCAAGTTAATTTCGAGGACATAAATACTGATGCCTCTTCTTGACGTCACGTACGCTGATAGAGAGTATGCAGTGGTCTTTCTTAGTACTACATTCTTTTCTTCATCTACGCGTCATGGTATTGACTATTGAGGTGGCCAGGGCAGGTCGAATGTTTGGGCCCACTACACCACAACACTTAGGCCTGGTTTAGTTCCTAAAAAATTCAAGATTTTCCATCGTATCGAATCTTTAAACGCATGCATGAAGTATTAAATATAGACGAAACTAATTGCACAATTTGCATGTAATTTGCGAGACGAATCTTTTGAGCCTAGTTAGTCGGACAATAATTATCAAATACAAATGAAAGTGCTACAGTAGCTAAAGCCAAAAAAAATCGTGAACTAAGCAAGGCCTTATATTGGCGTTGAATGATCCGTTGCTAAAAGCAGCTATAGCGATAGATGATCAGACTTGTTGTGTAGTTAGTGTAAGTGTTGTGGCTAAAAGTCTTTAGAAACAAACACACATTCGTCCACTGATCATATGTTGCCATCAATATTTATAGCAACTGTCCACCAATATTCTTTAGCGGCCCAAGCATTTACCAACATATCATCCAACACTATATATAGGCCATGCACTCCTGCACTACTTTAGCAGTATTTTTCAACGAATGAACTGTGTATTTCCCTCACAACATTTAGTATAAGCATCAGCATAAGGCAAATTTTGACAAAATGATGACCCACTATTCAACAAGGCAATACAAATATACAAAAAAAATACAAGTAGAAAACATTTATCACATATCAAATCAAGATTCAAGCTTAATATATTGTCCACGTGTCACATGAAGGTGCACAAACACATATATATCACATGGATGTCAATACATATAACATCCAATCTGTCATGTACACATACACGATATGTTTGTGTACATCATCTAACAAAGTCAAATATCAAAAGAATTACATGAATGCACATCTCAGCGGGCAATACTACTAGTTTGTGTCTCACATACTAAAATTTATGCGCACAATCATTTCTGGGAACTCAAAAACCAGAAGCAATGACTTGCCAAAACTAGAGCACATCCATCATATTATGTGGAGAATCATTTTCCAAACTCAACCCAAAGGTTCTCAGCACTTTCTGAAAAATATAATCATATAATCAGACAAGCGTAGATAAGCTATGTAAAGCTCAGTATATGAGTTTGTAATCAGCCAAGTATTGACAACCATTTCTAGAAACTTAAGCCATATTATTGGTCTTTTCTCCTACTATTGTTACATAGTCGGTCACTGCTGCAAACAGTGGAGAATAAATTAAACAACCAATCTCAAGCAGGAATAAACAACCAAGCCTCATGGTAGGTACATTTTCCCCCTTTACGCGTACTTCTCTAATCCTCTCACTCCAGTAGACCAATACAACATCTGCATTTTTCAAAACAGGTGCAAAGGTAATAACTGGATCCCAGGAGCAAAGCTAGCAAAATATGTTATTAGGGTCATCAGCATTATGGAAGACTAGATCTGCAATATAGAACCACTAGTATACAGAGGTACACTATACACGCGGTTCATAACCCCTTTCTACAAGCGGTTTGGAGAACCGTCTACGCTGGTGGCCTATGGAAAATAAACTTTTCCACAGGCGGATAACTGAGAACCACCTGTAGAAATGCATTTCTACAGGCGGTTCACATGACTGAACCGCCTGTAGAGTTGTATTTCTCTACAGGCGGTTCACATAAGCAAACCGCCTGTGCTAAGATTTTCAAATTTCCCGCCAATTTCTAATTTTTTCCACCAAACCCTATTTTTAATATATATATAAATACAACATACACACACATATATATATATACATAATATTGAAACTACAGAAGCCTAGCTAGTCGATCATGTCCACCAATGCAACATGCAATTTATTTATATATACCATTACTTTGTACATAAATTTACATTAATTACAAACATCACACATAAGTTTTTTTTTGTTTACATACATCAGAGGTTTCACATCTGAAACCTCTGCTCTAATAACCCGATCGAGTTAGCTTTAGCCTACTAATATCTCTTAGTGCTCTGAACTCAGGCTTTGCTAGGGTGCTGGTCCGATCGTGACATTTCCCTTCGGTGGAAACGACTTCTCTCAAGAGAAAAGTGCAGAGGTCATCAACTATGTTGTATAGAAAAGCTTGAGTCACGCGCTTCGCCTTTTCCAACTCATGTTGCTGCGGAGGAAGTTAGAAACATCATATATTTATAGTTCATAACACATGCTTAGCAACCAAAAATGACACAACTATATAAACGACTATTAGAGCATTACCTTAGAAGGGTTAGTGACATATCTTCCGGTCTCTCTCATGAACTTGCAGACGTAGAATCTATAGTGGACCGATCCGACTGGTTGCTTGTGGCACTATATGACGAAAAAGTGGATATTTATTAGTTGCAACATCGTCCTATGCATATTGTATGTATAAAACAAAAATAACTTGTTAAATTTTGGTACGTATCGGCTATTTGTAAAATAATCTCAATGGTTGCCCCGGTTCTGATGACTCGTACATTCCACCTTTAATCTTATAATACCTATAGGCCCTATAATATCGAATACATATTCCTCAAGTTATTCTGATACTCTTATAAAAGTATGTATACACATTCCTCATCAGCATTATGGAAGACTAGATCTGCACTATAGAATGTACTACACTTAGCATTGTTTTCCCGCTAGATATTCAGAAAATGATCGGGGTCAGCCCCACCCCTGCTAGGTCCAGGTATCTATAACATTAACGTAGTTACCGATCTCTGTATAAGAGACCATTTTTCTTTCTTGTTTTGTAACTAATGAATGACGAACTTAAATAATTATGTGATATTTGATTTAGACAAGCTAATTAGATTTGTGCATTACCTCCAAAAATGGTAATGGGGAACATGTAATGTGTCTTAGGTAAATACATTCTTTGGATAACAATCTGTATAATAAGTATTATAATTAAAATGAACCACGATTTCTCGATGGAAATCCACATTGTTTTTACAAATAATGATAGTCCCATTCTTCGACGCTGCTATCACCTACATTACCATCCACCTTCTTCCCAGGCGCTCGATTTCCTCAGCTTAGGATCAACATTGCTACTTGGCTGCTTAGTTACCTAGCAGGCAGCATCCAAACACATCGTATACTACTAATTTCTTTTGTAGATTTATTACAGTAAAATATGATTGAGGAGAAAAAAACAGCATTTGAAGTTGATGGAAAAAACATGCACATGAATAAAAAAATCACTTCCTAATCCTGACATGCTAGCTAACACATGAGGTAGATGCGACACTGCTAACACGGAGGCATTACATTCATAAAAAGCTAACATCGTGCTCTTCTCTTTCTCAACTCATTTCCTCTTGCTACAGTAAATCAGAACAAACAGGGGGTGAGCACTTTCCGACACCGATCTACAAGCCCCCCCCCCCCCTCTCGCCTCCAGTGGCCTCTTTGGCGTAGAGGGTGGGGGAAGCTCGATTTAGATGGTGAGTGTGCATATCATCATATGCTACTAGACTTTATATTAGGTTAGTTAGGTTCAACTTATCACGTATTAACTCAAGGTAATAGATGATCGTAACCATATGCAATCTAATTAAATTATTGTCCCATAATTATTTTAGACTACCATAGCAAAATGTTACTTAAAAACATAAATTAAAATGGAAAAATGGTCAATGCATACCTTTGAGGTAAGCCTTCGTTCCCTTCGCCGGCACCAGAAAACTATCAGAATATGGTTTTTGAAAACTAGAATAGTTGCAATGCGGTGAGCTACTACTCTAAAGAGGCACTATTGGTGGCCGTAGGTATTTAACAATGTCTATGGCTATATGAATTACTAAACTGCCCATACAAAGTTGGAGCACTAAATACAATATAATATTAATATAATATAATATAATATTAATATTAATATAATATAATATAATATAATATAATATAATATAATATAATATAATATAATATAATATAATATAATATAATATAATATAATATAATATAATATAATATAATATAATATAATATAATATA
>Ga0182004_10002252_pt1 | contig 14881 bp, 24 predicted proteins | sample Sormic07211540_1_FD_120479 | JGI IMG/M metagenome (GOLD analysis project Ga0182004, IMG submission 120479) | Endophyte microbial communities from Sorghum bicolor roots, Mead, Nebraska, USA - 072115-40_1 MetaG | ecosystem: Host-associated > Plants > Roots > Unclassified | place: USA: Nebraska...
ACAATCCAATGGTCACTGCATGAATAAATGAGTGAGCGACACATGTATATTGTTTACACAATAATTTGAAGTACGTATATGAAGTCAAGCTTACCTAAAGTTGTAAGGTGCCAATATAAAATCCCTGTACTTATACCTCAGCATTGATCTACCAAGATAGAGGGCATATTTTTTGTTGATGCAAAAGTAGATCTACAAACACAAAGGGCTAATACCCAATTCAAACGTTGAGGCATGCCTGCCGATTTGACCTTACAATCGACAAATGTGGTAACTCAAATACTTTGGTGCCGACAACAGCGATGCGCCCGGATGCCACGGCCAAGAGGTATTCATGTGGAACTCGAGAACTCGTCGAGTATGACTCGATGAATTCTTAAGAACTCGTATGTAAAAGAAAATATGTAAGTTGATGAAGTCGTCGAAAATGTAGACGCAAAAGTAGACGTAAAACTTGTGTATAGTATTGATTGATTTTTCTCTTACATTGCCGCTAGGCCCATATTTATACTCTACTCTAAAGAGTTACAATCGTATACGACTAGGATGTAATTCTAAACCAAATAGGAATCGTACATAAAACAAACTCTAACAACTATGGAAAGTAACAACCTATCTATCTTTGCCAATCAGCACACCACCATTGCCTTCTTAGCAACTCCCATGTCTCCCTTTGTTGTCATCGGCATATTCCCTGCATCCTTTCATAATCATCGGCACACTCCTCTTCATTAGCGTCGGCAATCATCAATACCAGCAATCAGCATTACTCAGCAACCATCACCAGACTCAGCAACATCTTCTTCCTATTGTTATATCATCGGCAATGTTGACCATCGGTAATCCTTCTATCGGCCATACACATCACTTCTTTGACTACCGATACTGACTACCCTGATCCAAAAATAGTGTCAACACATGCCCCCCAATTTCAGAGTATGGAGTCATTAATGCTCCAAAATTCTCACCTGATAATGATAACCTTTTCACAATTATTTCCTTCCGATGACAATTAATTACCAAATGCAAACAACTTTATTTATGATCTCCATCATACCTCGAATCTCTCAACCATCCGAACCAAATCTCCTAAACATACGCTCATCGGAAACTGTTCTGTTAGTGCTGGCTGCCGATGAATCGACCAAAAGATCTTGCAAAGTGGGATATCTCCTAAAATCATGATTACTCGCTGTCAAATCACCTGCACAATCCCTTGATTACCGTGCGAATAGTTACCATATCCATCTGAACAACCTTGAATTTCATAGATATGGCAAAGAGATAATTAAAAATACCCCTGCTCATTTCAACCTATAAATAGATCCTTCCTTAGTACTCATTCTCTACATTACCATCCTCCATCCCCAAACTTATCTCTCTAGCGGCGGCATTGACGAAGAACCCCGGTAGAACCTTCCCAAAAATCTTCAAGCCTTCGACTTCCTCTGTCTCAGGAAGAAATGGCCATCAACTTCATCGTCCCTGAGGTTATTCTATTCTCATCTTCTTCTTCCTTTACTGCAACCCTTTACTTTTCGCAAGTCTACTTACTTAGCATTTTTCTTTTCTTTTCTTTCTGTTTTACCAATCTTCAAACTTTAGGAGTTGAGCGAGAAAATCGTTATTCCTACTGAACAACCCCACCTCCAATGTCTCGGTCCAATGGGTGATCCAGATCCCACCGATCTGATCAATGCAAAAACCAATAGGATTCCTTTTAGGGCCGAGAATTTTCTTTAGATATGGAAGGATACTTTCCGATCCTAGCCAAACCCCACCAAAGGATGGAAAGACTAGTTTCTAAGAATCAGTAAAACCAATGAATTATGCTAGGGTGAATGCAAAATAGACCAGTGCATCAGACTTTCCATTGCCGATATGGAAAGAAATAAATCAATGTTGATAGCTACCTCATACTTCTGGTCAGATACTTTTAATGCTTTTATTTTCGGCCACGGCCCAGCTTCCCCTACGCTTGCCGATGTGGTTGTGCTGACTGGTTTGGATGTTGCCACTATAGATGATCGTCAGTTATTCGGACGCAAAGCCGAATATAAAGTAGAAACCCGCAACATCGGTGGTTGGTCAGGATATATTCAGAAATATCAACGAACGGGATCAGTTAGTCAGAGAGAGCATGCCACTTTTCTGAATATGTGGCTAGACAAATTCATCTTCTGCGGCCGATCGGTAGCACCAACTTCTGTTTACTTATCGGCAGCAGAAAGGTTAGCCGATGGTAACCGATTCACCCTGAGCCAATATCTGCTGGGTTCTGGCTATCACCTCCTCCATCAAGTAGCCGAGAAACTCCTGCTAGGTGAACCCATCAGCAATCTAGGAGGCCCCTAGTGGTTTATCAACATGTGGCTCAACGTTCATATGCACAAACAGTTTCGATTTGACTTCTTCGCACAACAGTTCCCACGAGACATCACCAAAGATTATGAACTGGCAGATGATGAATCAGCAATGCGCTCACCCCTCAATTATGGTGAAGCTGTTATAGTCCTTCCTGGTACTGGCTCCAACGAGAACCAGATCGGCCGATTCTTTCAGACATTGTATGATGGCCTATCCAAAGATCAGCGAGCATGGATGCCCTACGAAGAGCAAGAGTCTAGATTTCCGCTCACTTTCCACCCCTTTGATGATGCTCTTAATAAAGACAATGACCTGATGATGGCAATCATCACCCCAAGAGCAATCCCAGTAAACAGTTTTGGCAGCGGGAAGAACATCAACACCACCTACGAGTTTTACAACCCATCGGCACTAGCTCGCCAAATGGCTTTCAGTCAGCTACCGATCAGACTTTGTTATGCCGATGTTGTAAAACTGAGAGAGATAATAACCAGCGGACTTGAGTGGATCAGAGTAGCCCAACTCTAGCCAGACGCCGATACGACAGATATTGATCTATCGGCTTGGGTTCCAGCTCTCTTCATCACTCAGTCATACAAACAGTGGTGGGAAGAATAGAAGGAGCATCTGTTCTGGGTATCGGCTCACATGCAGCGCAACATGATTGACTTCAACTATTAAGTTCCCAATGATGTTGTAAGTCCCTTGCCGATACTTTAGTCCTTTTATTAACTTTAACTTTATCAGCAACTCACCCTTTTTCATTTCAACAGGTTGATGACCCAGCGCCAATAGTAAGCAGAAGTGGGAGGCCGATCGAACTTCTCCCATCAGGCCCAATCTCTCTGATCGGCCACAACACCCCCAGCTTAGCAGCTCTGATGCATCGAAATATCAGCTTCAAAAAGACGACCACCAAACAGTCGAAAGTTTCTCCATCGGTAGCTGCTACCACTTTGGCACAAGCTTTTAAGGTAAACTCTTAATTCTCTCTATTTATACTGATTTCATCCCATACTTACACTATCTTTTTAGGGTACATCGGCTGCAACAGGAACGTCATCGGTAACTCTATTTTGCACCAAATTTTTATATATATATTTTTTAGCAAAACTCCACCAATACCTTTTCTTATATCTAACTCATGAAATTTTGGTTTCTTGTAACAGCAGACTGGTGCATCGGCAAAGACCAAGAGTATTCGAACATCGGGTGCCGATGCCCCCCAGCCCAGTCAAGCCCCACCTAAGAGAAATAGTCCAAAGAGCACCAAGTCCCAGCCAAAGCGATAGAAGACAACACCATCCTCTCCACCTCACCCAGCATCCCTGATCCAAGTAGCACCCTCTCCTCCTCAATCAGAGCCCCAGACGCAAGAAGTACCTCCTCCTGCACAAGCAGGCCCAGCCGATGTGTGTGGCCAGACCACTGACCTAGTCGATCTGGGCACATTATCGGTTGTTCCCCTTGAGTAGACAATCGCCATTCCCCGTCAAGGTAAAGTTCTGATTACAAAATCATTACCGATGATTTCTTCTATAAATACCATCATCACCCTTGGCAATTTTCAGTTGATGATATTCCATCAGTAGCTCTAGCCGATCAAACTATAGTACCAGCTGCATCTCCATGCCAGAGACAAGAAATCTCATTGAAGCAAGTAAGTCACCCAATTCCCCAGATTTGGCACCGTCAATACTTAATTTTTGGGTAACTTATCTTTTCCCCTTTTAGGAGCAAGACTCTCCCGATAGCCTATTCTCTTTCGCTATCGATATCTCTAATGACTAAGGCGACGAAGCAAGCTCCTCAAAGGCACTTGGAATCACATCGACAGACATTAAGACTAAGCTAGAAGATCTACTAGCTATGTTGCATCAAGACCCAGCCTAGCTATTGGATGACTCTAATCCAGCCAAGACTATATTCAAAACTCTCTGTGGTCAGATTCGAGCCGATGCTGAGGAGATTCTTTTTCAAGCTGCCCACCTAGAAAGTCGCCAACTCCAGTATCAGAAAGCCACTCAATGCCTTGCCGATAGAGCTACTCACGCGTAGCTCAAAAAGGAAATGCTACAAGTGAAGCATGTTGCCGATGAGAAGCACAAGAGTTTCTAATCCTCAGGCACCGAGTTGAAACATAAAATTTCTAATCTATCGGACAAAAGGGAGGCTTTGTTGGCCGAACTCAAGCAGGTGGAGGAAGCTCTGCCCAAGCCCAAGAGGAGGAATGCCAACTACCTGATGCACTCAAGAAACTTCAGCAAGAAAGAGATGTCCAAGCTCGCAAAGCGCTGCACATGAAGAAGAAGCTGAAGCCGGTGGAAGGTTCTGCCGATGAAGACAACCGCAAGATAGAGGAGGCCAACCAAATTCGTCTGCGCGCAATTAATATCGGCCATCCAAACCTTGTTGAACCTGTGAACTTTTCATCGGCAGCTTGTTTAATTTCTTTCCCAAAACTTTGATCATTTGGTCCAGCCGATAGGACTGTTATCGGCATTTAAACTCTTTATGCATGGCCCCAAATACACTTGACATTTTTTCAGCTGACAGGATTGTTATCGGCACTTAAACTTTTATGTGTTAACCTAGACACTAGGGTAATATCTCTTTAAATACTTTCCATTCAATGCTATGGGAAATTCAACTCCTTCGAGAGTCTCTAAAATATAAGCATTGCCAGGGCAGATCAATTTATCCGATAAGGACCCTCCCAATTGGGAGACCATTTTCCAAATTTTGAGCTTTTAGTCCCAATCAGTAGAATCAGTTCCCACACTAAATCCCCATCGGCAAATTCCTTGGCTTTTACCTTTTTATCATACCATTTAGCCACTCTCTTTTTATTCTCCTCTATGCTGATTAAAGCTCTTAACCAATGCCCTGCTAAATCATCCAACTCATCTTTCATCAAAGTAGTGTAATCATCGGCAGTTAACTAATCCTGAGAAAACATTCGCCTAGAACCAGTTTTAATTTCCCAAGGCAGTTCTGCATCATGTCCATATACCAGTTGATAAGGTGATACTTTGGTCGAGCCATAACCCGCCATCCGATACGACCACAAGGCTTCATTCGTTTGTTAGAAGCCTCAACCTGCCCATTAGCTTGAGCATAATAAGGAGAAGAATTCAACACTTTAATCCCCATACCGATTGCAAACTCATCAAACTCTCCCGATGTAAACAAAGTACCTTGATTGGTAGTAATTGTTTGGGGAATGCCAAATCGGTAAACAATATGTTCCACAAAATCAATCATGTTGGCCGATGTTACTTTCTTCAAAGGAATAGCCTCAACCCATTTGGTGAAATAGTCAGTGGCAACAAGGATGAACTTATGACGTTTACTCGATGGTGGATAAATTGGATTGATGAGATCAATAGCCCAATCCCAAAACGGCCAAGGTTTAATAATAGAATTCAAATCTGATGCTGGTGCCCTTTGAATGTTGCCAAACTTCTGACATCCTTGACATCCTTTGAAATACTTGAAACAATCCTCAAGTACAGTTGGCTAGTAATATCTGTTCCTTCTAATCATCCACTTCATCTTAAAAGCTAATTGATGCGCTCCACATACTCCTTCATGAATTTCACCCATCAAGCTTTTGGATTCATCCTCACCTAAACATTTAAGCAAAACTCCATCTATTGTTCGATAATACAATTCTTATTCAAGGAGTACATACTTTGTAGCTCGAAACCTAACACGCCTTTCAACTTTTTCTGGATGGATCTTTTAAATAATCAATAATTTCTTTTCTCCAATCATCGGCACTGATTGCCGATAATATTTCCAAGATGGGTTGATATCTAGAGGCATGTTGAGCCAATCGGTTAGCTTCTTCATTATGTAACCGAGGAATATGCTCTAATCAGAAATCCCTGAACCCTTTCAATAATTGAACACATTTTTTATAATATTCTATCAAAACTTCACTTCGGCATTCATAAATCCCAGCCAACTGATTTATAACAAGCATAGACTCACCAAAAATTTCGACAGCGTCAGCATGAACCTACTTCAATAATTCTAATCCTTTGATTAGGGCTTGGTACTCAGCTTGATTTTTTGTCAACATAGCAAAAATCGGTAAAGAAAACTCATATTTCTTCCCTTGAGGAGAAATCAACACTATACCGATACCTGCCCCTTGATCACATGTAGATCCATTAAAGAAGAGCGTCCAAGGAACAATTTCCATAGCATCCACTACACCACAATGCTGAGTTACAAAATCGGCCATGATTTGTCCTTTGACTGCCTTAGCCGATTCATAACGTAAATCAAATTCCGATAATGCTAATATCCATTTGCCGATTCTACCACTCATAATCGGCATTGAAAACATGTATCGGACCACGTCATCTTTGCATATAACAGTGCATTCAGCCAATAGCAAATAATGTCTCAATTTGACACAAGAAAAATACAAGCATAAGCACAATTTCTCAATTGACAAATACCTTGTCTCAACATCCACCAATCTTCTACTTAGATAGTAAATTACGCGCTCCGTCCCTTCAAATTCTTGAATGAGAGCTGAACCGATGACCGTATCATCGGTAGACAAATATAACCTGAAGGGCTTTCCAGGCTGAGGTGGAACCAAGACTGGAGGATTTGCCAAATAATTCTTTATTTCATCCAAGGCTAACTGTTGCTCTTTTCCCCACACAAACTCTTGATCAGCTTTTAATTTAAGCAAGGGGCTGAAAGCACGAATCTTACCCAATAAATTGGATATAAATCATCTGATAAAATTAATCTTGCCGATCAATGATTGAAGTTCAGTTTTATTGGTGGGAGCAACTACTTTGCCGATTGCATCAATGGATCTCCTGCTGTTTTCAATCCCTCTTTGATGCACCATGAAACCTAGAAACAGACTTGCCGATACGCCAAATGCACATTTATTGGGGTTCATTTTCAAACCATGTTTCTTTGTGCATTCCAACACTTTTCGCAAATCGGCTTGATGTTTTGTGAAATTCCCTGACTTAACTACCACATCATCAATGTAGATTTCCGCCAACTTGCCGATGAACTCATGGAAAATAAAATTCATGGCCCTCTGATAGGTAGCACCAGCATTTTTCAAGCCAAAAGTCATGACTATCCATTCAAACAACCCAACATGACCAGGACACCTAAATGTAGTCTTGGGAATATCCTCCTCGACCATGAATATTTGATTGTACCCTGCATTGCCATCCATAAAACTAATAATCCGATGTCCAGACGTAGCATCAACTACCAAATCGGCAACTGGCATTGGATAACCATCCATCGGCGTGGCTTTATTGAGATTCCCAAAGCCAATGCAGACACGAAGCTTTCCATTCTTTTTATAGACAGGGACAACATTGGAAGTCCATTCGGCATACCAACATTGCCGAATATACTTGCTTCAATAAGTTTGGTTATTTCGGCCTTAATATTAGGAAGAATATTAGGGTTACATCGATATGTTGGCTGCTGATGTGGCAAAAATCTAGATTTAATAGGCAACCGATGTTCAACAATTGATCGGTATAAACCAGACATCTCGGTATAATCCCAAGCAAAGCAATCTCTATATTTCTTTAACAAATCGGTTAATTGCTGCTTACATTCAGAATCTAACTTAGCACTAATAAAGGTAGGCCTTGGCTTATCGCCATTAACTATATCTACTTCTACTAAATCATGTGCCGATGTAAACCCCTATCCTAGCTTTCCATCATCAGCGAACCTATCCATTAAAACTCTTTATCAGAACCGACTACTTGGATCGGTGGAATTTCATAACCGACAACCTTGAGAAAATCTTTCTCCCAAACCTCTCCTAATATGCATCTGGTCCGCTCATAGGTATCTGACTCCGCTGATGCAATGACATATGAAGAATCTCCCGAGAAAATCTCAATTTTGTCACCTACCCAATGAACAAGGCATTGATGCATGTAGAAGGAATGCAACAATTGGCATGAATCCAATCTCTCCCTAGAAGTAAATTATATGCACCTTTTCCACTGATAACAAAGAAGGTCATCAGCAAGGTTTTACTACTGATGGTTAATTCAACGCATATAGCTCCCTTAACTGGAGACACATTCCCTTCAAAATCATTCAACATCATGTCGGTCTTGGTCAAATCCTTATCTCCTTTGCCAAGCTTCCGATATACTACATACGGCATAATGTTAATCTCAACCCCCCATCAATGATTATTTTGGACTTCGGCTGCCCATCGACCCTGCCATTGATAAACAGAGCTTTAAGATGCTATCTTTCATTAGCAGAAGGCTTCTTGAACATAGCTGACATTGGATCAAGTGCCAACTGAGCTATCTGGTTAGGGAGATTTATTTCCTCATCATCGCTAAAGGGTGCAATAAATTCCATTAGCAACATAAACACCATGTTAACATCTGCCGATGGTCCTTTCCCCTTGTGGTCCGATTGCTGCCGATTTTTAGACTTAGAAGAATTTTCCTCCCTATTCAGCTCTTCTTGACGTTATCGCTGCATCCTTCTCTTCTGGGTCCTTGTTAACCCTTCTTGGCACCATTAGAGAAGCTGTGTCCTTCGCAATGGTTGATAGCGAGCCTCCCTTGACTCCATCCGATGAGTATTAGCATCTCTACAGAATATAAATTCATCGGGAACCCATGTTTTTGCCATTTCTTCAAGTTCCTCTTGGTTTCTTGGAAAATGACCAACACATTCACCAAGTCTATCATGCACACTGAGCCTGCCCCCCAGCCGATCATGGACTTACATTCTCCCTCTGATCGGTCCAGTGAAACGCTGATCATTGTTTTGGAACCATTGATCTGGCTGATCATACCGATGGTAGCCATTGCACTCAGGACAATCTCGTACAGTCGGCAACTTGATGTTTTGTTCCCAGCAATGAATAAAGAACGGGCAATTCCAATGAGCTCTATGTGGATTCCACTCTTGCCGGCACCTTTCTTCTTCTTGGCGTCGATCCTCTTGCTGTCGGCGATACCGATCTTCACGCTGTTGCCACGTTTCCCGATGTCGTCTATGAGTAATTACGATACTAGATCGAGGAGGCTTCCCAGCGTCATCGGTGGTTACTTGATGCTGGGGATCTACCGATGCACTTCTCTCAGCCGCTTCTAATGTTAAGACTTTGGTTTTACCTTTGGCATCTAACATGTTTGCAGGGAAAGAATGCTGATCAATTTTCATCACCTTCTGAGCTTTGGAATTGTCAAACTTAATCCTCCCAGATTCTATAGCCGATTGCAACTGCTGCTTGAACACTTTGCACCCATTTCAACTGTTGTGACGTTGCATTATGCCACTTGCAATACTTGATCTTCTTTAACTCCTCTGCCGATGGGATCACATGATTGGGTGACAATTTAATCTGTCCTTCTTGAAGCAATAAATCAAATATCCTATCGGCCTTTGCGATATCGAAAGCAAATTTCTCGGGTTCTTTTTGGCCAAAAGGACAGGACATCGGCTTTTTGTTTTTCACCCACTCTGCCAAACCGACTACTGGTTCTTCATCAGAATCTGAACTCATTACCTCATCCACAAATGAGACTTTCTTATTCCAAGCTTTCCTAGGTTCAAAAGCCTTGATATCTTGATCAGAAATTATCTGCACCAAATGACTCAGACTTTCAAACTCTTGAGAAGCATATTTGTCTTTGATGTGTGGCAACAATCCCTAGAAAGCCAAATTGGCTAACTGCCGATCATCTACAACCAGACTGTAACATTTGTTCTTTACATCCTACAACCTCTGCACAAAGCATTCAACCAATTCTTCATTATGTTGCCTCAGTCTAACTAAATCGGTAATCTTCTTCTCATGAAACCCAGAGAAGAAATATTTGTGAAACTGCTTTTCTAGATCGGCCCAAGTAATAACTGAATTTGGAGGTAACGAAATAAACTAGGTAAATGCCGATCTTGACAAAGATGATGAAAACAAACGAACTCTTAATTCATCTCTGTTAGCAGCCTCTCCAGACTGGATGATGAAACGATTAACATGCTCCATAGTTGATGTGTCATCTTGCCCAGATAATTTAGTAAAATCTGGCACCTTTTACTGATTTGGAAGCAGAATCAAATCGTATGGAGGAGGATACAGTGTCCAATAAGAATAAGTATTGACCTTTGGTTTTATTCCAAACTAATCTCTCATAACTTCTGCTATCTTATCTGTCCAATAGGCATCGGCATCCTGCCGATGTGCAGGTTGAAGTTCTGGTACCTGCTAATAAGGTTCCACATGTCTCTGGGGTACACGATCTCCAGGAAACATAACATTGGCCATAGCTTGCTGACCACCAATTTGCTGAGCTAGATTCTTTAGCTGATTGGCAGGTCCTTGATTCTAAAAACCAACCTGCATCTGTCCTTGCTAGAATCTCACAGCTTGATGATTCTGTTGTGTCACATGTGGAAAGACAAACTGCCCTGTCCATCCATTGTTAGCATTCATCGGCGCAGGCCCTGCTGATGGCTGATAATTGACTGTCATTGCTGGGTTGACATACCCTGTCTAAGTCATAAATCTCTGTTGCATCGGCAATGGATCTGCCGATGAATTTGCGTTAGGCATCTGGAATGTAGGCATTGGAAAATTCCCCATATCAGGCCTTGTAGTAGTAGTTGTAGAGTACTGGGGAATCTGAGTCATCGGCGAAACTGGAGGTGCCGATGTCTTAGGAGCTTTTCCTACTAAGTCAGCCACCTAAGCTATTCTAGAACTATTTGCAAAAAAATCCGGAGGCATACCATATCCCCACCAATTGGGAGGAACTTGACAATTCAGATCCGGGCATTGCCGATGCCGATAGATCCGTATTGAGTTGAACCCGTCCCTCTGATGCTGCTGGATTAGTTTTCATCAGTGTAGACTGCCCATTAGTCATCCCTAATGTGCTTGGAGGAGAAGTAACTTCTATACCCGCAACGGCCGGAGGAGCCGATGGAGCCGTGACCGATGACAACCCAGGCTGGTGATAGGCTGGGCCAACATATAATGGTGGTGTCTGTCCTTCTTTAAAAGTTCGAGCCATGGCATTGTAGACAGTATTATACAACACACTAGATTGATTTATCAAAGCACGATTAATAGCATTGTCAACCATGTCTTGCAATTTACGAGGATTGGCTTCAAAAGTAATCTGCCGAGGCATCAGCAGTTCTTGCTTCTAGAATACTTCACCGCTCCTGTTGACGCTGAAGGATCTCAAAGCAAAGTTGCTTGTACTCCTCCATAGCCCTCGCCATAGCCTACTTCTCCTCGTCCCTGAGATCAGCTTTTGTGACAGCAATGACGTTCTCCGTATCGAGCTCAGTAGTAGCCATGTTGATCTTGTTGGTAGATTTGTCCCACCGGGTGTGCCAAAAGATGTGTTGATGCAAAAGTAGATCTGCAAACACAAAGGGCTAATACCCGATTCAAATGTTGAGGCATGCCAGCTGATTTGACCTTACAATCGATAAAGGTGATAACTCGAATACTTTGGTCCCGACAACAGCGATGTGCCCGGATGCCACGGCCAAAAGGTATTCACACGGAACTCGAGAACTCATCGAGTATGACTTGATGAATACTTAACAACTCGTAAGTAAAAGAAAATATGTAAGTTGACGAAGTCATCGAAAAAGTAGACACAAAAGTAGACGTAAAACTTGTGTATAGTATTGATTGATTGTTCTCTTACATTGCTGCTAGGCCCATATTTATACTCTTCTCTAAAGAGTTACAATCGTATATGACTAGGATCTAATTCTAAACCAAATAGGAATCATACATAAAACAAACTCTAACAACTATGGAAAACAACAACCTATTTGTCTTTGCGAATCGGCACACCACCATTGCCTTCTTAGCAACTCCCATGTCTCCCTTTGTTGTCATCGGCATATTCCCTGCATCCTTTCATAATCATCAGCACACTCCTCTTCATCAGCGTCGGCAATCATCAATACCAGCAATTGGCATTACTCAACAACCATCACCAGACTCAGCAACATCTTCTTCCTGTTGTCCTATCACCGGCAATGCTGACCATCGGCAATTATTCTATCGGCCACGCACATCACTTCTTTGACTACCGATACTGACTACCCTGATTCGTGTCCAAAAACGGTGTCAATAATTGTCCTCTATTTTCTTTGCAACTCTTTTATAGCTTCTGCAACTTCTTCTGGTGTTTTGTCCTTCTCTATCTTTGCTATATCTTGCTTTGATAATACAAATTTGTGTATATTTTCTTGCAACTTGATAGGGCTCAGATAACCGACCATCGATCCGGCAGATAGTAATGACCTCTACTCGTGATCTTGCAAACTACAGACAACATCTACATATTAGAGTTTCACACTACATATTAATAATAATTGTGTGTGCATGAGTGATACTTAGAGGCACTAGATTGTTATGAGTTGGACGTCAAGCCACCTATAGTTCGACAACAAGTGCATGTCCTCGAAGGTAACAAATGCCTTGCTTTTTTCGTTACCAGTAGCAAACACGTCTACTGGTATATCAACTCTGATTGCATGGAGGTCAGCATGCACTGCTCTCATGTACCAGTCATGAAACCTTTTTATCGTCCATTGAATCTTACCAAGCAGCGTCCATTGGAGCGTAGGACTTCCGAGCACATAGTCACTGGGGACATTGACTTAATCATCAATCGTTGGCTTTCTAATATCATTTAGGGTCAATGGTTGACTTGATGGCTGTTCGACATGTACATCGCCACTTGGGGCTTCCTTTGATGGGGGCATGGCTTCTGTTGACTAGGCGGCAGCTTCCTTTTTCTGTGATGGTTTGAGCTCAGTGAGTCGTGTCGTCCGCTGCTTTCCAAGTCCTTTCAGAAAGAGAGCTATGCCTGCTGCTTTCCCCTTTTTTGGCTCATAGGGAGAAATCAATTTTGGAATTGGAAATTTATTCACCTTCTTAGAGGCCGGTGCTAATGGGGGAGTTTGCTCATCTTCCTTCTACTTTGGAGGTGGTGGGGGAGTTTGCTCATCCTCCTTCTCCTTTGGAGGTGGTGGGGGAGTTTGCTTATTCTCCTTCTCACGTGTTGTGTTCTCCTTGGATGGCAGAGTCTGCTGCTTAGGGATGTTCTCCTTGGCTGGCCCCTCAGGCTCATTCTGCAAGAATGCCATCTCATGTATTGGGGAGGATGGTGGTGGCTCGTAAATGTATGGGGATGCTGGAGCATGCATTGGCAATGGTGGCTATTGATATGTTTCGGCCTCTTGAGATGGTTGAGGCACTATGCTTGGAGAGGGTGGCGCTGGTGGGCCAACCCCTTATGTTGGAGCAGAAACCAGAAGCAACTTTTAAATTCTTCAACCACACACACGTTGCATGTTTCTCCTCTCTGTTCAGGTTGTAGCTTGCTGCCGGTAGCTGGTACTTCCCATTCTCTAGGAGTATAGGGTGAAGTTCTTTTTTGATCTTCAAATGTTGCATGCCGAAACGTGAATTGAGACCTTCCTTTGTCTTGCTCTTTATGTCTAGGAAGGTTCCAATTACGCTTTTAAACACACTGTTCTGAACATGCATACCATCGACCGCATGTCGTACGTCCAAGTTTTTCCAGTAGAATAAGTACTTGAAGAAAATGGACTTCTTCTTGAATGTGTCCCCTTAATTTGCCTTCACAACCTTTCTTCGTTTCCCATGTTTGGTCTTCTTTCCAAAAATAAACTTCACATTCTCAACTATCTTGTACACTCTATGCCCTTTACTACAACCTGATGGAGCAGTAGATTTTGATTCATTAATATTGTTGAAGTACTTATTCATCTTTTGTAAGTTGTACTTATGGCCTGCCGGTAGCCATCTTCTATGCCTCATGTACACTATCTTGTTGGATGCAGGAAGAGACACGTGCCATGTTCCATCCATGCACTCTACACAACCAACCTTTCCCTTGAACTGACCTGATAATGAGAAGAGAGCAGGGTAATCATTAATTGTGACAATAATAATTGCTCTCAGTGTGAATGTCTCTTTGCGGAACACATCGATCATGTCCACACCTACTTCCCATAGTGTTTGCATGTCTTGCATTAAGGGCTCTGGAAATACATCCATATCAACTCCAGGTTGTGTAGGTATATAAATAAGAATGGTTAGCGAAAGATATTTTCTCCTTTGACATAACCATGAAGGAAGGTTGTATATTGTCAGGAATTCAGGATCATCGGCCATGTGTTGTGCGTGCTACTCCTTTCACCAAATGGATTCACTCCATCAGTACTCAGTGCAAACCTTACACTCCTTGGATCGTCAGCAAAGTCTGGATATTTCTTATCGAAATCTTTCCATTGCTTTGCATCAGCTGGATGTCGTAACTTTCCTTTCATCTGAAGCATGCCGGGTCATAAGTTCAGCGTCTTCAGGGTTTGCAAACAAACACCTCAAACGATCAACCACGGGGAGATACCATATCACCAAAGCAGGAATTCTTCTCAATGCATAATAGTCCACTTCTTCATTGCT
>Ga0182004_10002253_pt1 | contig 14880 bp, 7 predicted proteins | sample Sormic07211540_1_FD_120479 | JGI IMG/M metagenome (GOLD analysis project Ga0182004, IMG submission 120479) | Endophyte microbial communities from Sorghum bicolor roots, Mead, Nebraska, USA - 072115-40_1 MetaG | ecosystem: Host-associated > Plants > Roots > Unclassified | place: USA: Nebraska...
AAGTTTAGGGACCGAGATGACACAGATGAACAAGTTTGAGGACCTAAACAATCGATTTGTGAGTTTAGGGACCGGGATGACACGACAACACAAGTTTAGGGACCGGTAGTGGACTTTACTCTTGTTTTTCCTTTTTAGAAAGGTATATAGTATTTTTTTTGTTTGTTTTTTTAAGGATGGCAAAAGCTTTGCCGTAATTTTTATTAGACGTGAAAAAACAAAAAGGATTTTTACAAACGCAATCAAAGACAAAACAAAGAAACGACCTCAACCCATGTCGAAAAAAATAGCGAAACAAGACAGAAGACCACTCACAACCCCGAAACGAAAGCAAAAACGACTGAAGTGCCCACACCAAATCCCAAGAGCGACTAACACGCGACTACAAGCTGCGTAGGGACCCCACTAAGCCGACTGTATTGTACCATCACCATGTTGCATTGCCGAGTTGTATCGTGTGATGTTATCCTTGCATACGCTCGCAACTTCCCTTGGATGTCTTGCCTTCTGTTGAAAAGTTCTTCTATTACGTGCCTTCCAAATATGCCACTAGAAGTAGATTATGATTCCGTCAAAACCCTTCCTTCAAGGTTTATCAAAGGTGGCTCTACATCTCCTCCAATAACTATAGATGGAGCCACCCTTGTTTATGTTCTGAATATGGGATATTTCGCACCAAGTCTGTATTATTGTCCAGGTCTCCTTTGTGAACAAAGATGTTATGGTGTCTCAGGCTCCACACTGCATAACTTACAAATAGGGTCATTCGGCCTGCCTCTTTTAATCAGGTTGTTCGCGGTGAGGATCTTTTGATGAAGTAAAGTCCAAGCAAAAAACCTGCATTTCTTTCTGTCTTTGCTTTCCAAATTGGGCTAAGCGTCAGTTTACTGAAAGTCCCTGTAAACTGAATGTTGTAAGCGCTACTAGTGGTGTACTCCCTACTCCCCATCCACTATCCACCGCCACCAAATAGTATCCTCAACCTCTTCGTTCCTTGATATCTAATGAATGGCTTTCCAAATAGGTATCGTATCTTTCATTTGAATTGGAACTTAAACATGTGGATTGAGAGCATGATTGTAGACCAACTAACTGATTCAACTGAATGATACTAACTGACTCAACTGAATGATGTGGTATAGTTGGAAACATGGCATTTTTAAGGTTTTTACTCCATCCCATCTGATGGATTCTGAATGGGGTATATATAGGTCAGTACTGATTGTTAATTAGAGCCTTTTGGGTTGCCTATGCAATTGTCAAATTTGCACCTGTATTATCTATAGTATTGGAAAAAGTTCTGTAGCTCGTCTACAGTGGTGGCAAAGTTCTGTAGCTGGTCTATAGTAGTGGCAAAGTTCTGTAGCCTATAGATTACTATGGTTGTTATGATGTGAACTGAAATTGCTAGTCTGTCTTAGCTTGGTGCAATTCAGATTCGGCGTTGATCTATACTGAAATAATTATAATATTTTGAGTTTGACATGTAAGGTCATGGAAACAATTAATGATGTGTTTGGATGAATCACGGGCTGACTCTGGAGCCATCTGATCCTAACCAAACCTGCCAATTCGTTTGGTTTGATGTGGGAAATGGTCTCATCCAGCACCAAGTGGTCCTTGTAGTTAAGGTTACAGTTCATTTTTCAGAATCATCTTATCCGTCGGAAAAACAAGGAGCCACCTCATCTGGAGCTGTGCTGACCCGGACAACCTGATCCAGCAAACCAAACAGCCTATACGTGTCTTTAGTGGAACATTCAAACTGCTCTAGTGGGAATTTAGCTTGGTGTCTGTATATCAAGTTGCAAGGTTCCCACCATCTTGGTTCTTTGCTTCTGTTAATAAGTAGATTTGAGAAGAAAATTTTTTACAGAGATATCCTTAAGGATGATGATAGTTGTAATCACGCTAGAAACTTATGATTCGTTATGATACATTGAGGAGATGAACATGGCAAAGTTGTTCTCGACTATGGCAGCATAACGCCGTTTTGTTATGCTTTGACCTGATCCCTTTATTTGGGATAATACAATATTCATGGAGTGTTTCTTTTAAGTTATCATGCTTCATCTATGAAACTTGCATACTTGTTTGCAGTGCAATTGAGTTTACACTGTTATTGACATTACTTGTCGCATCAGGTACAACATTAACTGGAATTATGGATTACTTCCTCAAACATGGGAGGACCCGACTTCTGCAAATTCCGATGTTGAAGGAGCATTTGGGGATAATGATCCTGGTAATGAACATTTTTATCTGTTACCTTTGACAAACATGTTTTTCATATTAGCTTCGCTTTCAATAAATCTTTCTTTTATGTGGTTTTCTTTTCCAGTTGATGTTGTTGAGATAGGTGAAAGACGTGCCAATATCGGGGATGTTCTTAAGGTTAAGCCATTGGCAGCTTTAGCAATGATTGATGAAGGGGAGCTTGACTGGAAAATTGTGGCCATTTCTTTGGATGACCCGAAAGCATCTCTTGTGAACGACGTGGATGATGTTGAGAAGCATTTTCCGGTATGACTGTGGTCCTTGTCCTCTTTTAGTGCTTGTCCTTGTGCTCCTTCAGTATCTATTTGCCGATCTCCCTGGTGGGAGGTGGGGCATGTCTCAATGTTATGTCACTGTTATTGCTTCTTTTTTCTTGAGTTTCATTGTTGTTACTAAGCATTTCTTTAAATTTCATGTCAGTTGAAGATTTTAAAAGCAAATAATGTACAGCATATTTGTTTTCTGTTCATGATACTGGGATGCCTTCATATTATGCCGTTACTCACCACTGCTTTCTGTTTTTAGTTTTTGGGATTCAGCTGAAGAATCTGAAAGTAATAATTGTTAGTAGACTTACTTTGCATTCATGTCACTGGAAAAGAGATAAATGCTACCCCCTATAATGATCAGACTTTAAGCAGTTTGTCCCTGTTTTTCTGTGTTGTTATGAGGCTAATATAGTATATGTATTGAGTTCAATAACAGTCCAAACTGCAATGCTGCACTCGCAGTCTATGTCCAGTTTCTCTTATTGTTCTGACCATTTTGTAATATCTATTCAGGGGACACTGACTGCCATCAGAGACTGGTTCAGAGACTACAAGATACCTGATGGAAAGCCTGCCAACAGATTTGGTCTCGGCAACAAGCCCGCAAGCAAGGTAATCCTGAACTCAACTTCTTCGGTTAGCCTGAAGCGCAGAGGTTGTTCTTGCAATAATATGGTATCTTTGTTTGTCTGAACTAGGAATATGCCCTGAAGGTCATTGAAGAGACCAACGAATCATGGGAGAAATTGGTAAAGAGGAATATTCCTGCTGGAGAGCTCTCGTTAGCCTAACCTTGGCCCATGGGAAGCCACCACATTCTTTGAACTGCTTTCATAAGCATGTCGTTTTGTATGATGTCACCATGCTTCTTCGTTTGCATTCCAAACCTTTTTACGAACTGTTTAACAAAAATAATCTTATCGGAAGAATAATGATTCTGGTGCGAGTTTATGAGAAGGGCAAGGAATGTTTGATAAGTAATTGTCATGTTTTCCAAACACAGAAACATGTAATTTATGAAGTTGGAACACTATTGAACTGAGCAAAAGCAGTTTGAGGTCGTTAAGCTAGTCTTTCCACACCGTGCCTTGTGTTTGATTGTTACACCTACAAGTCAGAATACAGATGTAACATTGCGTTTACAGAAGTTACTTGAAACCCTTCAATTCTAAGATCGGCCTTGGTGCTCAAGAATTTCACATGAACCTAGAGGAATTTTCATGCCCAAAACAGGTCTAAACTGTGGAAATTAACCACTTTGAGCCTAAAGTAGTTGATTTATGCAAAGAAAAGGCTCCGACTTGATTACAATGCCTTGCGCCAGGGTTACCAGATCCATATACGCCTTCACTTGTACCTGCAAAACGTACTTAGGTTAGCACTAGACCCGAACTGTGTTCATGAGCAAAATCAGTATCAGTGATTGAACAAAGCCTAGTATATTATGTCTTGCAGCCATTGAGAACCCTCACATCTGATTATGACGTGCCAAAATTAACAACAAAGCAAAATTCTACACTTGGCAAAACTATGCACGGTGATCGTGACAGTTATCATATACTCCTACTTATGTTTTACGCCCTATGGCCCTAATCATGGATAGCCTAATCAGCAGTGAACTACAGACCACATATCTTTCAGACTAAAAATCGAGCTGACGAAGCTCACAAGTCACAACCTACAAGGGAATGAGAAGTGCAGGTCGAATCAGGTGATGCCGCAAGGGAACTTGATGATGACAATGTGATTCGCTGATTCTACAGGCTGAAGCAACACAAACCCTAATCCATGAGAGATTTACATGACAGTAGGGACTATGTGGATTCCATTACTCCTAAGAGCCATGAGCACCAAAACTACAGAGTGAGCAAACTAAAAAGATGGAAGTTACATGTGAGAATACTACACTGTTGGACATATCGGTTGAGCTAACTTCCAACAAATATGTTGGTCTGGTTTTACTGAATGAGCACATCTAGGAATTACATGTGAGAATGAAATCGTACCAACTTACAGAATCCATCTGAAAAGGGTTGCTTCTTTAAAATCCCTTTCAAAATGCTGTTCCCACTCAATATTATCCAGTCCTAGATCTAAATCAGAAACTAAGAGTGCATGAAAATTAAGATGTCACCAGAATCAGCGTAGATTCACTCAATAGGAACACAGTAAATAGCTAAATGTTATCTGGGACCTGAACCATGAATTATATAGGCCTAAACAAATTGAAATGAAGCTTTGTTGCCTGAAGCTCAGCTCTTTGCAATCTAGCTGAATAAAACATTACTAGTTTAGTAACAAACTAGAACTAGCAATCCATTCCCACTGCAAGTTTCCAGTATGTCATGAACTGTGTTAAGGAACACTTGACGTGTTATTTTGCAAACAGGAGTTGGACAATGCAACAGATTTATAATTTTGACAAAATAGTCCAACAATCAGGAAAATGTTCGATTCCCATCTGCCTCTAAACAATTTCTATATAATTGATCCAACACTGCATTACAGAATGAGCAACAAGTTGAACATATTGACCTAATATATTAGGGAAGGAGATTTCCTACATACTACATGCAACATGTGATTCATACCTGAATTATGTCCCTAGGCCCTTGATGGTATCATTGAGCAAGCCACAAATTTCCTTAGCCAGATCATGCCACCGCATTTGTGTTTTCATCTCTCCATCAAACTGCTTCCTCCACCTGGTTTCAATCAATCTGCCATTTTTTCTCCATAGTAGTGACAGCCCCTTCTCCAGTGACAACCCCGCCAATTCATTCATTTTCCAGTACTCACGAAGCACCTCGGTGACCACTGGCATCTTGGTTGCTGCATCTCGGGCCTCAAGCACCTCTGTTACCACTGGCGTCTTGGTTGCTGCATCTCGGGCCTCTCGAGCCACAGTGTTGACAGAGCCCCATGATTTGGCACTGAGATCATGCAAGAGGCGGTCGTGCGCGGTGGCGGATTTCTCCGGCGCCGAGTGCAGGAACTTGCTCCTGAAGCGCGTCAGCTTGTAGGACACATTGGCTTCGTTGATGCGCGGGGAGACGGAGTCCCTGATGGAGTCGAACAGCGCGCCCGCGTCGATGGGGAGCGGGGATCGCCCGGTGCGCTCGCGGAAGAAGGCGGCTGCGGCGAGAAGCGTGACCTCCTCGGCGTCGCTCCATCTTTTGGGATAGTTAGGGGCGACGCCATGGCATCCGCCGTCCGAGGGTTGGAGTCCCTGAACGTCGCCGCGGCCTAAGTCGACGGCGACGCCCGTGGATTCGGGACTCTGGACATCTTCGTGCCCTCCGTCGACGTCCGACCAGAGCGTGGCCGCCGCCGCAGCAGCAGCTGCTGCAGCGAGCGTGACCACGGTGCTCTCTGTGGATATGCGGAGCCTGCGGGAGGGAGAGCCGCATGGGCTAGAGCTTGGGTCCAGGTGGCCGTCGCCCATGCCGAGCAGAGGGCTGAGCGACCGCTTCTTCGAACTGTGAGAGGAAGGAGGCGTGTGTGCCGCGTTGGCGTCCATGGAGAATGCAGATGACCGCTCCGACAGCATCGGCGCGTCGATGCGTGGCGAGAGTGCGGGCAAGGGCGCGCGCTGTGTGGTCAGGCGTCGCTCGTCGAGGCAAGGAAGCGTGGGCGCCGCGTCGGTGTCCATGGACGATGCTGATGACCGCTCGGACGGCGACGGCATGTCGAGGCGTGGCGAGAGTGCGGGCATGGGCGCGCGCTCTGTTATCAGGCGTCGCTCATCGGGGCAAGGAGGCGTGGGCGTCGCGTCGGCGTCCATGGAGCAATAGGAGCATGCGGATGACTGCTCGGACGGCGACGGCGCGTCGAGGCGTGGCGAGAGTGCAGGCATGGGTGCGCCCTCTGTAATCAGCCGTCGTTCGTCGTGGTAAGGAAGCGCGGGCGCCCCGCCGGCGCCGATGGAGGATGCAGATGACCGCTCGGACGGCACCGGCGCGTCGAGGCATGGCGGGGGTGCGGGCATGGGCGAGCGCTCTGTGATCAGGCGTCGCTCGTCGCCGTAGCTCTCGTTAGCTTCTTGGTCGCACGAGTCATCCTCCGGAAGGGGCACGACGTCGAGCGCACCCCACACTCTGGTGGACAGGTCATGCACGCGGCGTTCGTGCGTGGTAATGGAACTCCCCGGCGCACCGCAAGAGAACTTGCTCTCGAATCGCATCAGCTTGGAGTACACCATGGCCTCGTCGAAGTGCGGGGAGACGGAATCCCTGATGGAGTCGAACAGCGAGCCCGCGTCCAGGCGGAGCGGGGGTCGTCCGGTGCGCTCGCGGAAGGCGGCGGCGGCGGCGAGCAGCTTGACCTCGTCCGCATCGCTCCAGAGACTCTGAGCGGCGCCATGGTCTACGTCGACGGCGACGCGCACAGCTCCGAGCCTTTCGAGGTCGCCGTTGTCTCCGTCGGGGCGGGCGCTGGCGTCGGACCCACGCAAGGCCTTCGCCGCGTTGAGGTCGAGCACTAGTCCGGCAGTCTCCGCGGACTCGCGGAGCGTGCGCTTGAGCTCGCTCCTGCTTGAAGGGGAGCCCAGGGGACTAGGGTTGGGGCCCCGTTGGTTGCCGCCGCCCACGCGGGGCTGGGGACCGGACGAGGGCTTCTTCCATCTGCGCCTGGGAGAGAAGAGGGGCGTGTGCGCCGGGTCGGTAGCCACGGTGGATGCCGACGGCTGTTCGGAGGGCATCGGCCCGGCGTGGAGCGTGGTGCGTGGGTGGCCGGATAGTCCGATGGGCGATGGGGGGTGGTGAACTGGTGCTGGTGGGTTCAAGAGTAGTGTTGGCTGTGGCCTGTGGGTGAATGATGAAATGTTAGGGGATGTTTAGCATTTTATTTTATTTGGTAATTAGTGTCTAATTATATATTAATTAGATTTAAAAAATTTGTCTCGTAAATTATACTTTAGTTATATTTTTGGTTTCATAAATACCTATATGTCCAAACATTTGATGTTATAGAAATTAAAAAAAAAAACAGGAGCAACGCCTGTCCACTTTTGCGTGAGTATTATTTCTATTTTCAGTATCTCCTGATCCACCGGAGCATGGGTTTGAAAAGGGGAGGTATTGGTTCCAAAAAGGAAGAGAGAGAGAGGTATTATTCGTCGCGTATCATGTGAGAAGCTACGGCCCAATATTTTGTGCTCGAGGGTTCTCAATTTTCATAAGGTTTCTAATAGCAACTTTATCAAACTTACTCTCTCCTTTCTCTTAAAATTCATTATAGAGGATTCACAAAAGCTTATTTATAATTTTAGACGAGTGTTGCTAAAAACGAGAAACTCGTTCTATTTTCTCTCTTCCTCCTCCTCTCTCTTTTCCTCTCTTTCATGCGGCAACCTACATGGCACAGTCAGGGCGATGCAGCTCGCGCAGCTTCGCACGGTGGCCAACTCGTGCATGGCCTTGGCGCGGCGATAAGTTGGCTCACAGCCTCGACAACCCACATGGCTCACCCAAAATGAGCCCAAAGACCTCGATGTAGCGATATAGAGATGGCACGCCCCTGCTTCAACGATTAGTGACAGATGAAGAGAAAGAGAGCGGAGAAAAACTAGTGTCGGATCCCCTTTGTTTGAGGAAGAGAGAGGATATTTTGAGAAATTATGAAACAAAAATTAGAGAAAGGGGGTTGGAAGATATGTTGGAGCATGTTCTTTTGCCTCTACCTCAATCTCCTTTACTTAGAGAAAAGATATTTGTTTTCTCAATCTGGTGTTTGAGCTTGAAGGGGTCGAGTTAGTTTGAACCCATTTTTTAGGGTATTTGGTTTGGGGGCTAAGAGAGTTGCCACAAGGTAATATACCTTTAATATCCTTGTTCACACCATTCCGCCAAAACAAAGAAATTGATTGAACCTGCTCTCTTCAAGAGTGCATGACCAGAGTAGGCGATGTGGCTAGAGCGTGAGAGCTAGAGGGGTGTGGCGAGTGCGAGCGAAGCTCTAGGGGTGCAACGAGTAGCGCAACATAATTGCAATGGGGGCACATGGCACGTCGCAGTGGCAATGGGCTAGGGTGAGCTTGCATCAGCAGTATTTAGTTGTAGTGAAGGAGAGAAAAGCCAAGAGAAGGGAGGAGAAAGAGGATAACATGTGGAGTCCATGTATCAGGTCCTCAACCCACATCCATTTGTCTTCAAACCAAACACAAAACTTAGGACAATCCTATCTCTCTAACCAAAACGAAATATGATTAGCCCAGAAAAGGAAAGATGGAATCAATCTATCCAACTTGGTTGTCAACTAGAGACAAGGTTATTGGTGCCTTGGAGGTACGGTGGATGAATGTGGGAGGGGACAAAAAAAACAAAACCGCGATGACGCATCTAATTGTAGGAGAGAAATGCATCTCGCTAGCAATGTGGATCTGATCGACGTGATATTGAAGGGAAATTGACTTGCTGTTTCTTTTTTTTATAAGTATTGCTGGGCTTTTTGTGCCACCTATGAAAAAGTCCCTACTTTTGAGAGTCGGACCTGAAATTGGATAGAAATAAGAAAACACACAGTAGATAGGACGCAAAGGAGTAGTAGATCAATATTTCAATGTTGCATAGCCTGAACGACTTGCAGACAGCATAAATAAATGCCAGTATAGCACTGCACAGATACGGAGTACTGAATCAGGATCAGCATGGTAAACCGACAATTTCTGGATTTCCACAAGGATGAGGATCTGAGAAAAGAAATCATAGCCTTGATGAAGGTAAACAAACTGAAAACAAGATGGTTAGGTTTGCCGAAGCTTAGTCCTTTTACAGGCCAGCTGAATAGAACATCACTACTAATTCACTAACAAGCTAGTATAAGCAGGGCATTCTTGCCGTCCTGTTTTGTTACAGAAGTCAGACAATGCAACTGTGTTACAAGTTTTGAGAAAATGTTACAACAAATAGGGAATTTCAGTTTCCAGCTTCCTCTGAAGAACTTCTGCTGTAATTGACCCAACATTTAATCTGAGATGAGCAACAGGTTTAAACCAATCACACCAACAAACAAGTAAACTAGAGAAGGAAGTCTCCTACAAACCAGATGCAAGCCGAGCTAAGGGCCGAGGCCTTTGATGGCATCAGTGAGCAAGCCGCAGACTTCCTTAGCCAGATCATGCCGCCGCATCTGAGATTGCATCTCTTGATCAAGCTGCTGCCTCCATTTGGTTTCAATAAGTCTGCCCTCTTTTTTCCCCAGTAGTGACAGGCCTTTCTCAAGCGACACCCCTGCCATGGCTCGCTCATTCGTTTTCCAGTACTCGCCGAGCACCTCGGTGACCACCGGCATCATGGCTGCCGCATCAGGGACAGCACGTCGCTCGCCGACGTCCGAGTCTTCCTCGGAAGAGGGCACGACGCCGACGCCCCATAGTACGGAGCACAGATCGCGCAGGCGACGGTCGCGCGGGCCGGAGGAGTGCTGGAACTTGCTCTTCAGGCGCTTAATCTTGTAGTACACCATGAACTGGTCGATGTGCGAGGAGATGGAGTCCCTAATGGACTCGAACAGCTCGGCCATGTCCGGGAGGCGCGGGGCTCGGCCGTTGCGCTCGCGGAAGGCAACGGCTGCGGTGAGGAGCGTGAACTCGTCGTCGTCGCTCCATTGTTTCTGGGCGGCGCCGCGGCCTCCACCGACGCGGGCGGCGGCGGCTCCGAGCATCCGGATGGCCCCGTCGCCTCCTTCGGCGCGGGCGCGCGGGCGTCTCCGCCTCTCGACGGCGCCGTCGCCCGCGTCGGAGCGGACGCCGGACGCGGACGCGCGCGCGGCGGCCGTGGCGAGCGCGAGCGCGGCGGACTCCGCAGATGTGCGGCGCCTGCGCTTAAGCTCGCTACCGCGGGCGGGGGAGCCGCGGGGGCTAGGGTTTGGGCTCGAGTTGCCGTCGCCCGTGCGGGGCAGCCGCTTCTTCGATCTGAGAGGGAAGGACGCCGCGGGCGCTGCGTCGGCGTCCATGGCAGATTCGGAAGGGCGTCCGGATGACATCGTCGCGGCACGACGTGCGGGGGACGCGGGGCGCGGCGTGCGGCGTGCGGCGTGGGCGGCGTGGCGTGGCGAGGGCGTGGACTCTGGCGATTGGGGTGGGGAAGTCGCCGGTAATCGATGACACCGCGTGTCTATTGCCGCTGCGCCGGCTAGTTGCATTTCGTGATGTGCCCGCTTGCTTTGTTCGGCATTCGGCAACTTCGTCTTCACAAATCAGCCTCTCACGAACGTGAAGTGCTGAACTATGCGCCATTTTGTTACAAACAAAACAAGCAAAAACAGTCAACGATATGAAATTCTCTTTTTTTGCTACGTTGTAAGAAATAATAAAGTTAAAGTTATCTGGTCGTTTGTGTCAGCTACTCAGCTGTGAATGCACAGAGGCCCGTCGTTGGTTGTTTTTACAGCTTCCACCAAGGAATAGTTCATATGCTCTGAAAACCAAAACATTGGATGACAGCGAAGACCAGAAACAAGCCCGGTGTATTCCGCTTAAAGCCTTAAATTGGCATGCATAGGGGATTTACCTGAGCTTTGCTAAAAAAGAAAAACATCAGGACGGCTTAGCCGGATTGCCCAATATGTTCCAGCAATAATATGATGCGCGTTTTGATCTTATTAATCCAGTCACCAAATACATGTGGAAAAAAAATATATGGCAGTGTATGATCTTGTTTGGCAGAACTCTGGATATTACTTTTTTTTTTCTCAAACACCTCTCCACCATGGAATCTGAATCTATCACAAATGCAAATCTAAGGGCTCGATCCATGGATTTCATGAGCAACATAAGTTGGCCAAAATTTCTCATCATGTCACTAATTACAAAAAAAAAACAGTTTGCTCGTCCTTATTTTCTCATGTATTCTTCCCTGTCGTGACTCCGGCACGACTCTAGCCATTGTGCGCGCCGACCCTGGCCATGTGGACGTTGCCCTTGGCTGCTATAGTCCCGCCCTAGCCATGCTAGCCCTAGGTCGTGTTGGGCCACGTTGTGGTCACCACCGGCCACGCCCGGTCTCGCCAAGTCGTGCTGAGGTCACCGCCGGCCGCACTTGGCCTGCCGGCCATGCCAAACCTTGATGTGGAGGTATAAACCCCTATATCCTAATGGCTCGACATGGCCCGCACCATCGGAGGTGGTCCGACCACAAGATGAAGACGTGCGGCGTACGACGCTGATCGACGTGCACCGCAAGACTACAAGAAGATATTATACCAATTACCAAATAAGATACTTTACTTGTAACTCTATCACTTCATAGTATATAAGGAGGGGCAGGGGTCCCCTAGAGGACAGATCATACTCAATTCACTATCAAAACAATAAGACGCAAGACGCAGGTATTACGTCCTCATGGGGGCCGGACCTGGATAAAATCCTTGTCTATGTCTTGCATCACCATCTAATTCGCAGCTTTCTCACCTGTCTGCCGACAATCTACTACCTTGAGCATACCCCTAGGTAGACTGCCGACCATATTTCATCGACACTTGCCCATGTCACGACTAGTGTCATGATGTTCTGCTTAAGAAGAGGAAGAAGACTCTAACGTGTGGGTCCAAGGCGTAAGTGAGACAAATGGGAGGAGGACCTGTCACTCATAGGATCTCGTTGGATGGCTATTAGGTCGGCTTAGTAGATCCACTATGGAGCTCCCCCAATCATTTTTTTCTCAACAACAGTGGGATCCTAGATCCTTGTGTTCCTAGCTTGTAACCTTCATTTCTCACACGAATTTTTAGTCCACATGTGCTATTAGTAATTATCAAAACCCAAACATGGGCCACTTCCTCCCTCATTGGACGAATACACATGTGGAGGTAGAGATGCGTAATTTAGATACACTCATAGTTGTTTCATTATCAACTCACGAACAATACACATGAATTTTGTCCTAACACTGCATAGGCATATCAAAATTAGATATTGAAGATGACCATGGGAGAGATCACATGGGAGGGACAACCATAGTGGAGAGGATGGCCATCGATCCCACCGTGTTGTTTTGATGTGTGGTCGACGTAGTACAGATGATAGTTTTGTGGTTGACGTAGTTTCTTGATGGTGGCTTTGCATTTGCATTAAGAGTATTATTTTGCGAAAGGGAAAATTGATGAACAATTCAAAATTGTTCACGGAAGGTTTCACCATGTTCGTATAGATAGGTCTTTTATGGCCATTTTTATCAGAACTTTGCAGGAGCACTACATATCAATTAAGAAGAAGAGTAAGCAGATTTAGCACATCGCGATATTACTTTAGATACTAAGATCACTAACACAATATTTCCTAAAAAAATCATTAACACAGTAACCAAGACCCTGGTTAGCTAAAGCCATGGCTGCAAGGCAGCCCACAAGCAACTATCCTAAGAGCCATTTATCTTTCACCAGATTGAAAACTTGCACCAGCGAGTTTAGCCCATATTTAAAGATTCTTATGTTTTCTCTCCTTTGAGATGTTCTAAGACGTATACATGAGCAACACCACAGTTGTTCTCTTTTGTCTTCTGTTGTGGCCCTACAAGGAAGCCAACACTTGTCTTCTGTTATTGCATATTCTGGCCTAGGAGCATAACCTCTTGACTAGCCCAGGTTTTGAGATGCATCCAAATCACAATCGTGAAAGTGAATTGGATGCAAAGGTGTATTGTCGTTTATAGCTCTTGATTGCACAAAGCACACATCAGATTGCACAGTCAGTTCAGACCATGATCCTATCAGTTGTGAGAAGTTAGTTGTAGATTAGTCTTTTTCGTTGTAGATAGATAGATATTTTTTAGGTATACAAATAGATTTTTTAGAGGAGGGAGATAGAAATGTCTCTTGCGAGCCCAATCCATTTGTACTATAAACCAAACCTAGGCCATGTCCCGGTTCAAATCAAAGCGTTTTATGGATCACTATCATTAGAAAGGTAAAAATCACCCAATTTGAAACTTGCCGTTACAATTCTTTTTTTTCTACCTGATCATTACCATTTTCTATATCTTTCGAGTGTCTAGGCCTACTGTCATGCCGTATCTGTGTATGCATCTTTCGTACAGACCAAAACACCCCTATTGCTTCTCTCTCCCTCCACTCGCTGACATGCGGGCCTCACACGTTAGCTTTTCCTTCAAACTCGAGCGATCTTCCTCCTTCAACCTCCTCTCCCTCCACTGTCCAACAAGGGGGAGTGCCAGAGGGGCGTGGCTACTGCACGCGCCGTGCACCCGCGTGGGGCAGCAACAGGGGCTCGCCTACGCACGGTCGTGGGAGCTACTGATGCAACACACTTGCGTGCCCGTGGGGCGGCAGCGGCGGCGGCTCGCCCATGTGTGGCCATGGAGTCGGTGCAGGAGGGCGGGGCACGGACAACTGGGTTAGTGAGCAGGAATGGCACACAAGTCATCCATGCGGCTTCGCCATGGACACCATCGGCATCCACGTGCTATTTTTGCCCCTGCACTTAGTGTCCCGCAGACTCAAGACCAATGTGGCCATCATGGCTAAATCTTTGGGGCTCGTGTTCTCGCCATCAAAATGTGTTGCTGCAAGATTGGTGACACATTGCTCACATCGCTTCTCATGTGTATGCCTCCGTGTATGGCTTCAGCCTTTAGCTAGTGATTTCCGACACGGCGCACACTTGACGGACTTGGCATCGCGTAGCTCGCGCGTAGTCAATGTGTGGCGGCGCTGGTGACCATAGCTCCTCTCGCGTCTATGGCCTCCTCGATGAAATGTCTTAGTTTGAAGTTACGTAGTCCCGTGCGGGGAGGTTGGGCTCGTGACCGCCTATTGCGGTGCCCACATGTCCTCCCATCTCGCTAAACGCCGTCCTTCTAGCCACCCCCCGACACTCCCCCCTTGTGGGGCAGTTGTGGTAGAGAAGATTGAAGGAGGAAGATGGCTAGAGGTTGAAGGAGAAGCTAACGTGTGAGAGTGGAGGGAGAGAGAAGCAATAGAGTTGTTTTGGTCCATATAGAAGATATATAGACGTATATGGTGTGACAATTGGTCCAGACACCCAAAAGACGTAGAAAAGGCAATGATCAGGTAAAAGAAGAATTGTAATGACAAGTTTTAGAAGTAATGATAAGTTTTAGAATAGATGAATTGTAATGAAAGACCTCTAAAGTTGAAAAATGGTAATAGTAGGAATTAAAAAAAAAACCCAAAATCAATCGCGGCCATACCGCCTATGGCACTTGTTTCCCGTGGGATCCTGCTGCTTGCCTCAGGCCTTGTTTAGTTCCGAAAAGTGAAAAGTTTTCGGTACTGTAGCACTTTCGTTTGTTTGTGACAAATATTATCCAATCATGGACTAACTAGGATCAAAAGATTCATCTCGTGATTTACAGCT
>Ga0182004_10002254_pt1 | contig 14880 bp, 12 predicted proteins | sample Sormic07211540_1_FD_120479 | JGI IMG/M metagenome (GOLD analysis project Ga0182004, IMG submission 120479) | Endophyte microbial communities from Sorghum bicolor roots, Mead, Nebraska, USA - 072115-40_1 MetaG | ecosystem: Host-associated > Plants > Roots > Unclassified | place: USA: Nebraska...
CATCCCTACCTCCCGACGCCCGCCTTGCCCCTGACGTGCGCCTCCGCCGCCGTGCCTGCGCACCTCTGCCGCTGTGCCCATGCGCCGTTGCACCCGTGCGCTGTTGCGCTCGTCCCTCCTCGACGTGCCTCCCTCAGCGCGGCCTCTAGCGGCGTCCGCAACCGTGCCCTCGTGCCTGCGCTCGGGCCTCTTCTCATTCTGATCAATGATCTATGATTGTGCTTGCATAGAAAAAAATTATGACATGTTTTTTCATAGAAAAAGATTGTTTCTTATGATATATGATTGTGTTTGATCTGTCCTTTCATAGAAAAAATGTCCCTTATAATCTGTGATATATGGTTGGAGAAGAAAAAGGCTGGAGAAAAGAAGGCCGAAGGCTGTTGGATCTTCATCCTATGGCTAAAAAAATTGTAAGACAACTTTGAGCGGCGGTGGATTTTAGTCGCAAAACAAAGGCGGATAATGTACTTGATACTTCTTTCCGACACAGGGTTCATATGGGGGTGACAGTAAACGGCGGTGGATTTGAGTCCCAACTCTGCCTTGCACACTGAACGGAACTTGCAAATGTTTTTGAGACGCATCCAACACTGTCCTAGATTGCTGTCATAGACAAAATACAGCTATATGCTGTGGCGAAGCTAGAGCAAATTGAAAGATGGTGCACTTGTCTTGTGGGTGCATATGCTTGTATCAGGGATGGTGCATATATGGTGAAATTTAAGCCAAAACTACTGTTTTTTTTCAAATTTGGGGTGGTGCATCTGCACCACCTAGACATAGTATACCTTCGCCCCTATATGCATTAGGTGGCGTGGCAAAGATAATAAAGAAGGGCAATACTCCCTCCACTCCATTTTTTTTTTAAAAGAGGCTTTTCTAGATATATTGTTTGTGTATATAATAGTTATATATCTAGAAAAGTTATAATATTTTAATTAGGAATGGATAAAGTATATTTTTTTAAGGAATACTCCCTATGTCCCTTTTTAATTGTCGCAGTTGGTGTGCGTGCCACAAGTTTGACTCGATTTGTAGAAAATACGTGCAATATTTGTATCTCCAAATAAATTTGTTAAAAAACTAGATTCAAAGGTCTTTCTAATGATACTAATTATGTATTATAAATATTAATATTTTTTAATATATAATTGCCGATAGTTGTTTTTCGGGAAGCACAAGCGACAATTAAAAAGAGACGGAGGGAGTAGCTCCTTGTAAGGAGTTGGAGCATTTTTAAATGAGCCAAGGCCATGAAAACGTGGTTTCTGCCGATTTCTCCTCGTAAACTTAACACAAACTATTACAAAACTGTTGTTTTCACCAAACAATTTTCAGTATGGTTTCAGAAGCTTGTCCATAAGAGGAGTTAAAAGTAACCTTTTTAGGAGAAGCCGGAGTCCTACCAAACTGCCTCGGAGAGTCAACAACTTTGACTTTTTAGCGTGTAGTTAAAACAAGTAACCTTGACCTAACCTTTAAATGAACTTGATTTTATACGATGTGGGATTTAATTTTAGTACTAAAGGTGAAGATACGCTATTAGCAAAAAATATATAACACATGAATAATAACTAGCAAAGGGTAGAATATGACAATTTTGATTTACAACTTGAATTCACATTTTAAACGGGAATATAACAAATGTTGTCTTGAAGTTCATGATCCTAAACTTAATATCATATTATATGACATTAATCAAATATGATATTGCATTATCTAATCATGAGATCCTATCACATACCACAGTTTCACAATCCTTGCTACTAGTACTAGATAGTACTCCTTTCATCTAAAAAACTATTTTAGGTAGTCTAATCAAACTTTCTCAAGTTTGCTAAATAAGTATTTATCAAAGTTTTACTAAAACATATTGCAAATTAGATATAATGATATTTAATTGATATATTTGAAATTATTTGACTTATAAGAAAAATAGAACTAGGAGAATACCTCGCACGTTGCTAATGGGTGGATTACGTGGCATGATGATGTAGACAAAACAAAATACTTATGTGTCTTGCTGACGTAGACATTGACAATCATATGACTAGTGGATTTTAGTTGTGTGTGATAATGCATTGTTTAGTTGGACAAGATAAGCAATCATATGTCTTGCTGACGTAGACCTTTTATTTTGCTTAGAAGTAAAATCTGACTCTTAGACTTCTTATTACGTGCAAACAAATAGAGGAAAGAAAAAACCCAAAATAAAGAGAGAAGAAAAAAACCAGGATGGATACAGTACCATGACTCAATGAACGAAAAACCAAAGTGAAAAAATAGGATAGATATCTTGTCTTCATATACCTAGAAAATAAAATTGAATTGCGATATAAAATAAAGAAAGATGTTAGGCTCACTCTAAGATGAAAAAGTTTTAAAATTATTAAAATAGAAATATATCTTTATTAAATTTTGACAATACAATTAATATTTTTACTATATTTAAAATAAATTCTAAAGACACGTGCGTGTTGCACGTGCATATTTGCTAGTTGTATAAAATTAGTCAGAGCTATTTCTCGAAAAGTAAGAATGACAATTATTTTAGGATAGAGAGTATCTTTTTAGGCTCGACTGATGTTGCCTATGCCCTTCTTCTTCTCCGTATTTTCCCTCTTCGGCGTCTCTCGCCTCCATTACTGCATGCTAGCGGTCGCAAAGCTCCAACAAAACTCTAACGTGACCATGGTGACCCACTTCTCTTCCCCGGTACCTCCTTCCACGATGAGCTCCAACATGGAACTCTCCTGCCTCGCTCAGGCCCAGCCACCTCCACACCGCTACCAGGACCCATAAATCGTCTAGCCATTGTCTTCATCATCTTGTCGCCCTTCCTTTTCCACACTCCTTTTTCTAAGAGTTTTGTCTGAAAAATCATGTCTAAAACCACTATTTTTTAATTTAGCCTTATTTAATTTTTAAAAATTTTGCAAAATTTTTTAGATTCTTCGTCACATTAAATCTTAAGTCACATGCATGAAGCAGTAATTATATGTAAAAGAAATAGCTAATTACATAGTTTATCTGTAATTTGTGAGACGAATATTTTGAGCCTACTTAGGGGGTATTTGGTTGGGGTTGTTAAAGTTTAACAGGTACTGTAGTATTTTTATTTTATTTGACAATTAGTGTCCAATCATAGATTAATTTGTCTTAAAAGTCTCGTCTCTTAAATTACTCTCTAGCCATATTTTTAGTTTTGTAAATAGTCTAGATTTAGTACTTCATATATGTGTCAAATATTCGATGTGACGGACCAATAAACTTTACTGCTTTAAACCAAACAGGTTTTGAGTATATGATTGGACAATATTTGTCAAATACAAACGAAAATACTATAATATTCATTTTGTATTTTTTGGAAATTAAATAAGGTCTTATTGTGAGAGAAAAAGAGGGATGGGGTAGGAAGACGAACAGTACAATGGGGAAAACCACCACGTGTGGGTGGGGGCGGGCGTCGTGCGCTGGAGTATGTGTGGTCGTGCAAGAGAAAACAAACGGGCTGACTGTAAACTTAGGCTCTGGTTCCTCCTACTAAATTTTGCTAAAATTTAGTCACTTTAGCTAAAGTTTCAGACATATTAATTAAAAAGAGCTAAAATAGTTTAGTTCTATTAGGCCAGTTTCAATGCATGTTTCATAGGAGTGTCATGCATATTAAATAGGGTGCCATATAAGCAAAATTGCTGACTTGGCAGAGTCATTAAATGAAGGAGTTTCATCAGATGAGAGAGGAGTTTCATCCCCATGAAACTCTTATGGCTCGGTTACCTAGTTTATAGTTTTGGTAACTGCGCCATAAAACTATACATTGAGACTGGCCTTAGTCATCAAGAGTAGCTAAAATAATTTTAGCTAGCTAAAATTTATTAAGGGAAACCAAACGTAGTAGAGCTAGGCTCACCGTGGTCTTTTAAAACAGCAATTATCAGGACATATATTAATTATATATAAATACTATAAATAAAAATAACACGAATTAAAACGTGCATGATGCCTGATCCCCCGATCTGCAGATCAGCAGGCCCCCGCGTTCTGACCTTTTCCTCTTCCCCTCGTGGCCTCGTCTGTTCCCGGCGGCCGTTCCCCTTTCCCCTCTCCAAAAACCTCTCGCAAACCCTTGGAAACTGCGCCGCCGGCGCCGCCCTCTCCGCAACCACCGCCGCAGCAATGCGCCGATCTCAGGACCGCGGACTCTTCCGCCCGCCGGACTGGGTCCCACGGCCTCCCCACCACCACCGCGACCACCACTACCACAACGAACACCGGTATCCGCCTCACTCACACCCCCACCGCGACCGACACTACAGCACCGAACACCGGTATCAGCCCCGTGCCCAGCACCAGCGCGACTGCCACGTGCAGCCGCCCCCTCCGCCGTCGCAGTTCGAGGTACTCCTCGTCCGCCCGGGCTCCGATCTGTCCGCCCCGACCGCCATTGAGGTGGAGGCCCTCGTCGCGGGCCTCCCATCGCCGGCCCCGGCCAGCATCTCCGTCCACTCCTCCGGTCGCCATGCCGCGCGCCTCGTCTTCGCCTCCATCTCGGACGCCGCGGCCGCCGCGCGCGAGCTGTGGGCGCTCCGCCTCGAGGGGCTCCACCTCCTCACCCTCGACCTCCCGCACCCCGCCCTCGCCGCCCACGCCTCGCCGCGCATCGCCTCGCTCTTCGCCTCCCATGCCTCCCGCCTCCTAGACTCCGACCTCGTGGCCCTCTCGGCCGCCCGGTCCGCCGAGCTTGCGGCGTCCATACGGGATGTAAAGCAACGTCTGGGCTCGCGTAACCGCTTCCGCGATTTCCATCTGCTGGACCTCGAGAAGAAGACACTGGAGTCTGAGAAGAAGTTGATCGATGCCAAAATTGCCGAGTACAAGGAGGCGATGTTGTCGATACAGCGCGCAATGTCCCCCGGATCGGGGGACAAGGAGGAGGGTGTCAACTTGTTTGGAGCTGTGGAAGGTGCGGATGTGGACTTTGTGAGGGTGCATATGATGCTGCTGCGTGAGTGCCGGAGGCTTAAGGAGGGCCTGCCGATCTATGCATACCGCAGGAGGATTCTTAACCATATTCTTGCTAATCAGGTAACAGTGGATCTTTTGGAATTCGCTATGTGATTTTAATTTCAAGGGAATTGAAATGCCATGCGAATTATTTGATGTTTTGTGCTTGGTATGCTTAGAACTGTAGAGAATTCTTGTGTCTAGATTTTGGTAGTGAGTGCCTTCTTATAGATTCTAAGTAAGACAGAATTCCTTCAATGCATTAGAAATTATACTCCTCCCTTTTGTCACAGAAAAAATCATTTCTGCTATAGGCCACTGGTTTAAGTTATTTTCCCCCTAGAAAAACTTGAAATCCTGATTTTGTTCATAAGAAGTTTGTGGCAGCCTTCAAACCCGGACTGATGACGGGTTCCATCAAACCCCGGACTTCAACTATCTGACCACAGTATAACTCAGGACAAGTTGGCCATTTTGTTCCTCTCCATGCCCTTCTGTTGGGCGCTAGAATGCTGTGAAGTGGTGAGGTAAAAGACGATTTTGCCCCTTTAGATAGAATGAAGCAAGGCTTTGCTATTTCTTTGTGTAAATGCAACTCCATGACATAATGCCTCTATGGCACCAATTACAGCATTGTTAAACACTAGCACAGCTTGCATGACCATGCTTGACCCAGTTGGCATATTATCTTCAATTGCAACGGTTTTGCCAAACATTACAAGAAAAATCTACATTGGCTTATGTTTTTTTTCTTTTTGCAAGAATTGGCTTATGATTTTGTTTTGGCCAACTATGAAACAGGTGACGGTGCTGTTTTATTCATTCAGTAAAATTCATGTCAATAATTGATAACGTTTTCTGTTTCTTCATAATTCTTATCCTCTCTGCATATGCACTATGCAGCTAGGCCCTCCCCTCTCTTTCTCTCCCTTCTTTTCTCCTTTTCTTTTTGCAAATACAGCAACACTTACAATCTTCCACATGGCTAGATGAAACTTGATAGTTGGATGCTTCGTTCTGTATGGGTCACAATGTCTGCTCACTAGCACAAGTTCCTTACTGTACTAACCTCTTCGCAAATACTCCCGTGAAAGCCTTTGTCGTATGGTCGCGATTATTGCAGTGTTTCCAAATCTCCCAAGCGACCAAAATAATCAACTTGTTGAGCCCTTTTGCTTTCCTTCTCAATCTGTTTAATCACTTAAGACCACCAACTGGAGGAGTTTGCTGTCTCTGCTGAGGTGCTGTAGAGGTAAACCACACGAGAGGCCAGAACTTTCAGAAAAAAAAGCCAGATGAAAGCAAGAAAGTGGCACGAATGCAGAATGATTTATGCCTGTTTGGATCATAACATATATAAGTGTAATGGTATGAAATGGAAATAGCCAAGTTACTCTTAATACTTCCTAGTGGGTAAAATTGTCTTTTCTCTCGCCGTTAAACAGCAGTATAACACCCAACTAACAGAAGTGGCATGAAATGGAACAAAATTTCGAACAGATGGGCACATGTTTTTGGATTGCACATAGGGAAGAGTGTAGTTTCTAGTAGCATAGAAGTCATTTGACCTCTGGGTTGTCCAGCATCCTAAATAAACTGAAATTGTGCCCTCTGTTTTTGATTTTCATGTGTATTGGCATAACATTCTTGCTTTTCCGTAATTAACAGAAGAAAGGTTATTACACACATTTTTTGGCAGGGCATCAAACTTTTGATTCTGTGGCCTGTTCAATCATCTGTTAGCAATTTACTTTTATCTAAAATCAGCTGTTATTTACTTTCATTTATTTCTAAAAGTTTGTACAGCATAGTTTGTTGTTGAGAAAAAAAAATCTTGCTCTAAACTTAATGAGCTCCACTTTCCTTAGGTCATGGTCTTAATAGGAGAAACAGGTTCTGGGAAGAGCACACAATTGGTTCAGTTTCTTGCTGACTCAGGTCTTGCTGGTGGTGGCTCCATCATATGTACTCAACCTCGGAAGCTTGCTGCTATATCTTTAGCACATAGAGTAGATGAAGAAAGTAAGGGCTGTTATGGGGAACGTTCTGTGCTGTCATATTCAACCTTGCTAAATTCTCCTCAAGGTTTTGGCACTAAGATTATATTCACCACAGACAGTTGTCTTCTGCATTACTGCATGAGTGATAGGAGTCTGAATGGCATTTCCTATATTATTATAGATGAAGCTCATGAAAGGAGCTTGAATACTGATCTTCTGTTAGCTATGATTAAGAAGAAGCTGCTTGATAGGCTGGATATGCGGCTCATTATAATGTCTGCCACTGCTGATGCTGACAGACTTGCTGAATATTTTTATGGCTGTCAAACATTTCATGTTAAAGGGCGAACTTTTCCTGTTGAAATTAAATATGTCCCAGATATATCAGCAGAGGCTTCATTGAATAGTGTATCAAGTATGTCCTCTGTTGCTTCTGCTACCGCTTCTTATGTTACTGATGTTGTACAAATGGTAAATATCATCCATAAGAACGAGGAAGAGGGTGCTATACTTGCTTTTTTGACATCTCAGCTGGAAGTAGAATGGGCCTGTGAAACATTCAGTGATCCAAATGCTGTGGTACTTCCGATGCATGGAAAGCTTTCTTCTGTAGAGCAGAATCTTGTCTTCAAAAGCTACCCTGGAAAGAGAAAGATTATCTTCTGCACGAATATAGCTGAAACATCATTGACCATAAAAGAAGTGAAGTATGTTGTTGATTGTGGCTTGGCCAAGGAATACAGATTTGTTCCCAGTAGTGGTCTCAATGTACTCAAAGTCAATTGGATTTCCCAAAGCTCTGCTAATCAACGTGCTGGCCGTGCTGGCCGAACCGGAGCAGGGAAGTGTTACAGGCTCTACCCAGAATCTGACTTCGGTATGATGGAAGCGCATCAAGAACCTGAAATTCGTAAAGTTCATCTCGGCACTGCTGTTCTGAGAATACTTGCTTTGGGCGTTACGGATGTAAAATATTTTGAGTTCATTGATGCCCCAGATCCTGAGGCTATCAATATGGCTGTGCATAATCTTGAACAACTTGGTGCTATAGAATATAAATGTAGTGGATTTGAGCTAACTGACACTGGACGTGATCTGGTCAAATTAGGCATTGAGCCAAGGCTTGGGAAAATCATGCTTGATTGCTTCAGCTATGGTTTGATGAAAGAAGGTTTAGTCCTAGCCTCTGTTATGGCAAATGCTAGTAGCATATTTTGTAGAGTGGGTACGAATGAGGAGAAATATAAAGCTGACCGCCTGAAAGTTCCTTTCTGTCACCCTGATGGAGACCTTTTCACTTCACTTGCTGTTTATAAGAAGTGGGAGGCTGGGCATGATAACAAAAATATGTGGTGCTGGCAGAATTGTATCAATGCCAAGACCCTGAGGAGGTGCCAGGAAACTATATCTGAACTTGAAAAATGTCTAATGCATGAGCTAAATATTATCGTTCCAAGTTATTGGAGTTGGAACCCTGAGGAGCCTACTATGCATGATACTTCACTAAAGAAGATTATTCTATCATCTCTTAGAGGTAATCTTGCTATGTTTTCTGGACATGAGAAATTCGGGTATCAGGTGATTTCAGCAGATCAGCCTGTGCAACTTCACCCTTCATGCTCATTGCTCACTTATGGCAGCAAGCCTGAATGGGTGGTATTTTCAGAAATCTTGTCAGTCCCGAATCAATATTTGGTATGTGTAACTGCTGTTGATCGTAATGACGTGTGCACAGTTCACTCCATGTCTTCTTTTATTAAGCAACTGGAGGAGAGTAAATTGCAGCGGAAAGTCATTACTGGGATTGGAAATAAATCGCTGAGAAGATTTTGTGGTAAATGTGGCCAAAATCTGCAGAAAATCATCTCACTTCTGAGAGAAGATTGCAGAGATGACCGCATAATGGTTGATTTAGACTTCAGTAGCAGTGAAGTTTCATTATTTGCTAAAGAGCATGACATGGAAGCAGTCTTTTGCATGGTTAATGATGCTTTGGAACTTGAAGCTAAAATGCTGAGGGATGAATGTGATGAGAGAAGATGTGGTGGCTCTACTATTGCCCTATTTGGCTCTGGTGCTGAAATCAAGCATTTGGAACTTGGGAAGAGATGCCTAACAGTGGAGATTCTGCACCAAAATGCTCGTGATATAGATGAAAAGGAACTTATTGGTTTGGTATATTCTCATGTTCCTGGCATAGCTAATTTTCATAAACTCGGGAATTTTCAGTCAAACGCAGATGAAACAAAGTGGGGGAGGTTTACATTCCTCAAACCAGATTTTGCTGATGATGCCATTTCAAAATTGAATGGGATTGAGTTTCATGGTTCCTCTCTAAAGGTGGGTCCTGTAAGTGCTTACAACCACTCAGGGCTACCATTTCCTGCAGTAAGAGCTAAAGTTTCTTGGCCACGTAAGCCAAGCAGGGGACTTGCACTTGTAACATGTGCTAGTGGGGAAGCTGAATTTATTGTAAAGGACTGCTTTGCCCTTGGGGTTGGTGGAAGGTATATCAACTGTGAGATTAGTAAAAAGTATGCAAACTGTGTCTTTGTCACAGGGGTTCCATTGCATGTAACAGAGCCAGAATTGTATGATGCTTTTCGTAGTACGACCACTAGGAGAATCCTTGACATCCGCTTGCTTAGAGGAGCACCCACAGCCAGCTCTTCCGATTCTGAATGTGCAGAAGCACTGATGAGAGCGATATCACTATTCATGCCAAATAGGAATTTTCCTGGCCAAAATTTCCGTGTTCACGTGATCCCTCCAGAAGAGAAAGACTCAATGATGAGAGCTACCATAACCTTTGATGGAAGCTTTCACAGAGAGGCTGCAAGAGCACTGGACCATCTTCAAGGAAGTGTTCTTCCTTGTTGTCTTCCTTGGCAGATAATCCAGTGCCAGCATGTATTTCATAGTACTGTCTCCTGTCCGATGCGCATATACAATGTCATCAGCCAAGAAGTTGGTGTTCTACTTGAGAGCTTCCGTAGTGAAAAAGGTATTTTTGTATTCCTCGCCTGAGAGAAAATTTGCTTCTATCTTCTTACTGTTCTGTTTGTCATGAGTCATGACATATTCTGCTTTTCCTGCATTGCAGCTTTGTTCTTGTTTGTTATTAAAAACTTGGCTGACTCTAATGCTTACTGCTGCTCTGTTGGTAGAACAGACTCTGCTATTCCCTCCTTGTTCTATTCTTGTTTGTCTGTCATTTTGTTCTTCAGTTTTATATGAGGCAGTCACAAACTGTTTTGAGTCATCCTTTATTGCATTTCATTCAATATAAGGCCTTCTCTTTCTCTTAGAAAATCCTTTGTCCCTACCATTTCTCTCTAGGAAGCTGCTTATTGTTGTTGTTGTTTAGCTTTGTTGCTCTTTTGTTTTCTGGAAGAATCGGAATCTAGCCAATTTGATATCCAGGTATTCAAGTTGTATCCAGTTGTATTGTTCCTCATGCCTTCACCTGCTTCAGGAAGAAACCTATTGTAAATTCTAGGTTTGAGTGTAAATAGAACTCGCGGAGCATGGGCAATTAGATAGCGATCTCCATTTGAACTATTTTTGTTTGAAGAAGGTAAAATTATGGTGCCGTTTGCTTCTAAGGCTCAATTGAAAAGTAATAAATTTTGAAGTGAAGTGAGCTGTTATGAAAACAAATCATAAAAAATCAACCACAACTTAGGCATTAATAATGTGTTGCATTAGTAAATAGGTATATTCCAATGCTCCCTTGTAGTTAAATCCTATAAGCATAAGCATAGTTTGTATTAGTTTGTTCAGCCTGTGCACTGTTAAGGTCGAGGGCCATGTATTGGGACCCTTCCTTTGCATTTTTTGGTCTCTTAGGTGGGCTTGTCATGTTTTTTGGTTGGTTGTTAGCCCTGATGGCTGTTCCCTGGGTGAGCAGTACTAAACTCTGTAATTTCGTTACTACCGTAATGAAATTCGTTTTTTACTGTTGTGGAAAAAAACACTATAAGCATAGTTCTGTGCACCACTATAATTCTTGTGTGCCCCCCTTTTTTTCTCTTATAATGAAAAAAATGATACGCAGCCTCCTACGTATTCCAGGAATAAAAAGTCTTAATCACATTGCTATTCCTACATGCAGGTGTGTCATACAATTTGGAGAAGAACGAGAATGGTCATTTCCGTGTTAAGCTTACTGCAAATGCCACAAAAACAATAGCAGATTTGAGAAGGCCTCTTGAGCTTTTGATGAAAGGAAAAATTATAAACCATCCTGATCTGATGTTAAGCACAGTTCAACTGCTATGGTCCCGTGATGGTATGGAACATTTGAAATCAGTTGAACAGGAGACTGGCACTTACATTCTGTATGACAGGCAAAGTCTGAATATTAAAGTCTTTGGGAGCACTGATAAGGTGGCTGCAGCGGAGGAAAAATTGGTTCGTGCACTTATACAGCTCCATGAGAAGAAGCCTCTTGAAGTTTGTCTCCGTGGCCAGAACCTCCCACCAAACTTGATGAAGGAAGTGATTAAAAAGTTTGGAGCTGATTTAGAAGGACTGAAGAGTGAGGTTCCTGCAGTAGATCTTCAGCTAAACACACGAAGACAGACACTTTATGTTCGAGGCAGCAAGGAGGACAAGCAAAGGGTGGAAGAGATGATCTCTGAACTGATAGCCTCTAGTGACCATAATGCTCCACTGCCATCAAAGAATGCATGTCCTATTTGCCTGTGCGAGCTAGAAGATCCTTTTAAGCTTGAATCCTGTGGTCATATGTTTTGTTTGGCATGCTTGGTGGATCAGTGTGAATCTGCCATGAAATCGCAAGATGGCTTCCCTCTTTGTTGCCTCAAAAATGGGTGCAAGAAGCTCCTCCTCCTAGCTGATCTGAGGTCTCTTGTGCCTGACAAGCTGGACGAGTTGTTCAGGGCTTCCTTAAATGCATTTGTTGCATCTAGCGCAGGATTATACCGTTTCTGCCCCACACCTGACTGCACATCCATTTACCAAGTAGCTGCTGCAGGTGCAGAAGACAAACCCTTTGTCTGTGGGGCTTGCTCTGTGGAGACCTGTACCAAGTGCCATCTCGAGTACCATCCTTTTATCTCTTGTGAGGCATACAAAGAGTACAAGGCAGACCCGGCGGATGCGACTCTGCTTCAATGGCGCAAAGGGAAGGAGAACGTAAAGAATTGCCCTAAGTGTGGATATACAATTGAGAAAGCTGAAGGTTGCAACCATGTTGAGTGCAGGTGTGGCTGCCACATTTGTTGGAATTGCTTGGAGAACTTCAAGAGCAGTGAGGAGTGTTATGGCCATCTCAGGTCTGTGCACTTATCCTATTAGTGAATTATGAAGAATCTGATGTAAATTTGTACAGATGGTAAATAATCACGTGGTTTATAATATGGCAAGCTAATTTTTCCTTCCAACAGTGATTGTCTGATCCCAACAGGTTCCCATCTCTTTCTGTGTTGAGAATATTGTAGGCGCTTTATCATTTTTCACTACAGTAGAATACTATCCAGGACACTGCAGTTTGCATCAGCGAACCCAATTTAACACTGCCCTTGCTCTCATCCTTGCGAATTGTGGCATCGAATTGTTCTTAGGCTGTTACTGTAATCTTTTGTACTCCATCACTGTTACTTGTTGTCTTCCTTGTGAATTGTTCTTCGAATTGTGGCATCGAATTTTCCTTAGGAGTAGTATATGCAGAAAATATGCTCTTGTAGTTTAATCTGGCTCGGTAGGGGACAGATCTGATAGCAGAAAATGGCGCGGTAGGCGCAGACCGCAGACCAGCGATGCCTTTGCTTACACAAGGCTCGCGCGGGATTTAACCGAAACATAATGTCTCTTTCTGTTCTCTCTCGTTTGGATGCATACATGTATTTGTCGTAGCATGGGGAGTACTCTTGTTCATTCACGAGGTGGTTAGGCCTTTTAAAGCTTTGCTTTTGTGCCTTTTGCCAATGAGCTTATATAAGGAAAATGTATGACATAAGCTCGATCCGGCTGCAGGGTTCCTGGGTCCTCTGCGGCGGTTTATTGAACTTCGTTCGTTGTTTACACACTTCTCCAAAATTATCACATGACTGTAGATATGATCGTATGAGGCCTTGTTTAGATACACTCAAAACTTTACAAGATTCCCCATCACATCGAATCTTGCGGCACATTTCATGGAACATTAAATATAGATAAAAAAGATAACTAATTGCACAGTTTACCTATAAATCACGAGACGAATCTTTTAAGCCTAGTTGTTCCATGATTGGATAATGTTTGTCAAATAAAAACAAAGTGCTACAGTGTCAAAATCCAAAAAGTTTTTTGATCTAAACAAAGCCTGAGTGCACTACTTAATGATGTCCAATGGTACAAATTTCAACACAACTACACATGTGCCATGCACAAACACATTTACATGGGCATAGCACATCAGCAGGAGGATATATACATGGGCAATCTCAATAGGGGCGCCATGAACACCAAGGACGGACTCCTGAAGGTTTATAGCGCTATCATAGTTCACGAAGGCCATGAACCAAGAACTACTAGTGGTTGTCAATTGAAACAGCTTGAATGTATCTCTGAGCAGGGTTTTCCTTGCTGTGAGAGTAACTGATCTCAGGTGGGTTAAGACAGCCTGTTCACACGTACATAATGATCTGGCATAGTTGGAACTAGGAATTAGCCACAAGTGTGTATATCTTTCAGTCAGTAAAATTCAGAGACTCCATAACCTGTTCAACGTGATATAATGGAAATGGATGTTTCACTCGTGAAACAAGCAATCAAATAGAGTATACCAAACAATACTGGTTTCAGTCAACTTCGTTCAGTACACATGCTAAGGATCTGAATGCGCTACTTAATGATGTGTACCAGTCTCAACACAAATATGCACAACTATACAGGTGCCATGGACAAATACATTTACACGGCCATACTACATCCACATAGGGGATAAATAATGGGCAATCTCTAGGCCCCGTGAACACCACGAACAGCCTCCTGAAGATTCTTTACAGCGCTATCATAGTTCACGAAACCCATGAACCAGAACTCGTGGTTGTCAACTGAAACGACCTGAATGTACCTCTCTGCAGGGTTTTGCTGACTTGCTGTGGGAATAACTGATCTCAGGTGAGGAAGTGGTAAAACAACCTGTTCAAGCGTACATAAACGATCAGGCGTGATTGTTACTAGGAACTAGCCACAAGTGAGTATATCTTTCAATGGCCAAAATTCAGACTCAAATAAAGCAGCATGTAGATGTTTATAGACCAAGAATAGCAAACCTACCGTTTCCATTTTGTCAATATAAATATACTAGGAAGTAGCAACTTTGTTGCACACATATCAATCTCTATACTATACATAAAACAGTGGATAACTAATGTGCAATCAAGTAATCGATATTTAGCAATCAATTGGTCGTGTACTCTAAAAGTTCACACATACTCTGATGCAAAACCAGAGTAAGTACCAAAAAACTCACTCCACTGCACACACACACACCGAAGCGGAGGAACAAGAGACGAGGGCACCACGTACCTTATAAAAGGATGACTGAGTTTTGTTGTCCTCAGTCACATATTTGACAGGGCTGTCGCTACCAAATGCAATCTTCACAGTCGAGAGATATAGGACACCCATGATCGGTCCATGCGACGTTGATAGGTAGCACACGTATGCCTTCTTGAGCTTCTCATCAGGCGAGCACTCAAAGGTCTGCTGAAATATCTTGTCGTAGCCACCCTCGGATATAACCTTGGATATCTGAGCAATCCTCCCCATGGCAGTATCAGCAATGCTGGGTCCAGTTTTCACTGCAGAGATGCACAAAGAATGGAGTATTATTTCAGTAACAATAGTTACTTTGTGG
>Ga0182004_10002255_pt1 | contig 14874 bp, 5 predicted proteins | sample Sormic07211540_1_FD_120479 | JGI IMG/M metagenome (GOLD analysis project Ga0182004, IMG submission 120479) | Endophyte microbial communities from Sorghum bicolor roots, Mead, Nebraska, USA - 072115-40_1 MetaG | ecosystem: Host-associated > Plants > Roots > Unclassified | place: USA: Nebraska...
CAGATGCTTTGCCGCCACTACTGTTGGAAGCTCGTCTTGTCTTCTCTGGGTGGATGCTTCGCCACAACGGTTTGACTTCTCTTTAGACTACCACTATGTTGATATCTTGTTCTTTCACATGTTCATTTTGTTGGGGTGTTGAGTCCCTCTTCTTTGCTTTTATCTTCCTACTCAGTGTGTCTTTGGGACTCTGCTATGGTAATTCTAGGATTACTGCGAGTCTTTGTACCTTTTCAAACTCTACTTTCTCTTAATGAAAATTATTGCCTTATGATACTGTTGTGAGAAAAAAAAGAAAGGATGGGCCTGACATAAACTAAACGTAGCTTAGCTAGTTAGGTTCTTTGTGGTGAAGCCTATCTACTTAGGTGTCCTTGATTTAATATGGATGCTCGTATTACTAGTAGGCAATGTGCCCCCTAAGAGCTAAATACCTATATTGACAGAAACCTTTTCAAAAGTGATGATAGGAGTAGAATGTGTACGTGCGTTTGTAGGAAAGAGTGTGCGTACATGTGTAAGAACAACTATGTCTATATATGTGTACTTATCTTAAGCCTTTTCAAAAGTGATCATAAGAGTAGAATATGTACGTGTGTTTATAGGAATGAGTGTGCGTATATGTGCAAGAACAACTATGTCTGTACATGTGTACTTGCTATCTTGAAGCCTATATATAACTTCTTCTAGATAAGAGGAATAATATAAAGTACTAGTATATCTTTATGGTGGGTGTCCTTTTGTTAGGTGTTTTGTAGAAAGATGGATGAGATAATGTCAATTTGTCTAGAGCAGATTCAGTTGGGAGTTAAATGTTTATTTCAATTTTGTTTGGCGATGGTTTGGCCCCCTACGTTGCCACTTAATTTCCTTGTGACTTTGTGATGATGAGAAGACAAGTGAATGGACCGGCAGTCAACTTCACCCTTGATACTATACTAATAGCAAGTTAGCATGCAATGCAAGTATATTGCTACAGAGATTAGAGTATGCAAATTATAGGACATGCATGTACTTGGAGATGGTTCTGCTATTTCTGGAAACAAGAGCACTAACCTTTGCCTAATGAAGAGCTCATAATTGAGGATCTCCTTTTCCCTCAAAAGGAGTGTTATGAGCAGAGCACTTTGACACAGGGCCACTTTGTGGAGTAGTGGAGGGAGGCCTAGCCCACTTGAGAGTTTAGTTTATGCCCTCCTCTTGCACCCGCCTGACAGGAATAATCACCAGGAGTGGCAAGTTCGCGCAAGTGCAATGCTGTTTAGGGCATGTTCTTTTGCAGCCCATAGCTCAGCAGACTGGTGATTCAGCGTGCCTCGCTTTTTTACCTCAAGAGAAAAAGATGCTCGTGGGTGCAGTTGTGCTGCAGCTTTGAGAATACCCAAGCTCACTCTCCAGCTGCAAAAAGCAAAAATAAAATATGGGTTTCAACGCAAAATAAAATACATGTAAATAAAGGGATAATCAATGGAGAGAATTCACATTAACGTTGTATGATTCTTTATAAAAGGATGGGCAAAGAATACAACCGAAAGAACTAGCATAATCAAGCTGCCATCTTTGACACCATTCCTACACTAACTACCACACATTATGTCTCTAAGATTTTCTGAAGAAAATAAAATAAAATGCACGTTTAGTGAAGATTCTTTGGTACACTACTAAGAATGTCTTCAATTAACTCCACAATGCAAGTTTAAATACATAAAAATTCATACTTATTATCATTTTTGTAAACATAAAGTGTAATGTGATTTGCTGTTTGGTGCAATGTCATGGGCAGCCAATAGGCTGCCAAGGCCGACGGGCTGATAGTTCGGCCCAGTTATCTTTATAAGTTTAATTATCTTTGTATTTGCAATTTATATTAGCCCCAGATAGGTTATTTAGCAAAAGAGGTGAAGTAGAAGGGACATAAATATCTGTAGACTCTATTGATATAATCAAGCAATGAATTATGAAGAAACAATTCTAGTCTCCTTCAATACCCATCCCTATAACATGCAAGGTACACACATAGACATAGCTAAATCTCCAAACTGGTTTCACACATCATTAGTAGGGATGAAAACGGTACGGATATTTTTCGACCATATTCGAGACCAAATTCGTTTATAGAGGTTTAGATCTGTCCGTATCCGAGTCCGAATATTTAACATCCGATACCGTATTCGTATCCGAATATTTAAATCGTATATTTATGATGTCGATATCCAATCATATCTTATCCGACATGATTAACATTATCCGTATTCGAATCCGAATCCGACCAGAAATATAAAAACAAATATGATATCGGTGATATCCGTTTGTATCCGATCCGTTTTCATCCCTACTCATTAGAGAAGTATAGCATGTATATGGGCATAGGTCTCATATATATATATATTTCATAGTGCTCGCTTGATCTCTAAAGGATGTGATCAGTTGATCTGTGTTCACCAGAGAAACTATAATAATATGGATGTAACAAAGAGCCTTTTCCTATTTTGCCAAATGTGGATTCTAGGCACTTAATTATTTCGGCCTGAACGCCCATAAATCTTCTGAAGAGAATAAATATCTTTGAGATAGATGTGAAAATTGGAATATATTGGATAATAAGGAACTTGTGTGCCGCATGCAAGTGCCCCTATTCTATAATCCAGAGTCCACATCACACCTGGATGAAAATGACTGGGACTATATAGCAATCTTAACATAACATGTTAATCTATGATAATAGCCACCGTACAAGACGATAGAGACGCTCCAACCTGAACTTTTTAGGAACTTCTGTTTGAAAGGTGTAATATATGATGATGATCCATCCCACTCAGCTCGGAATATATAGCTGGCCAAACAGATAGATAAGGCTCGTGTCTTGACGTCTATAAATAGAGGCCAATGCCCTGGCCTCTTGGCAACACACACAAACACATATAGGAAACTGAAGCTCCTGCACATCACCATTTAGGAAGCACAAAACACCAACTGCTGGATCATCGTAGGTCATTATTAGGTTCAGCTGAGATTTGCTTCAACTGTACTGTTAGACATGTCAAGGGTGTTGGAGCCTCTCATTGTGGGGAAAGTGATTGGTGAGGTGCTGGACCATTTCAACCCCACGGTGAAGATGGTGGTCACCTACAACTCCAACAAGCAGGTCTTCAACGGACATGAGTTCTTCCCTTCCGCAGTCACCGCCAAGCCGCGTGTTGAGGTCCAAGGGGGTGACCTCAGGTCCTTCTTCACATTGGTGATGACTGACCCTGATGTTCCAGGACCTAGTGATCCCTACCTGAGGGAGCACCTTCACTGGTAATTTAATCAATGCAAGATAGTCTATCTTCAATCCTAAATAAAGTGATCATAGAGAAGACCAAATAAGAGGGTATCACCTAGCTACTATAGTGTATAGCTTGACTCTCGGCCATGATTAGCTAGCGCTCACTTAGATTCCGGCATGCATATATATATTTTACAAAGCCGAGTTAGGAGTGGCATGATGGTCTTAGAAATGCTCATATTATTATCTCGAGGCATTTGTAGAATTAATATATATATGTAGCTAATCAGGTGTGTTTTTTTGTTGGACCACACACTGGCACTGGCAGGATTGTTACTGATATTCCTGGGACTACTGATGCTTCTTTTGGTAAGTCTTTTTCTTGTACATGTTGCTTTAGTTCTTGCTAGTTTTGAGGTGAGGAGAGTACAGAGCCACAGAAGGGTGAAAAATGGGTAAAAAGGTTTATGGTCATATATGGTGTAGTGGTGTACAAATCAATCACCGGTTCTTTGTCTTCTCCTTCCCCTCGCCACTCCTTTTTCTCCTCCATCTAATGCTTGCCATGCATATATACATGCAGGGAGAGAGGTGGTGAGCTACGAGACCCCAAAGCCAAACATTGGCATCCACAGGTTCATCTTTGTGCTGTTCCGGCAGAAGCGCCGGCAGGCGGTGAACCCGCCGTCGTCCAAGGACCGCTTCAGCACCCGCCAGTTCGCTGAGGACAACGACCTCGGCCTCCCCGTCGCCGCCGTCTACTTCAACGCACAGCGCGAGACCGCCGCCCGCCGGCGCTAACCGTACGGCTGAACGTACGAAACAAGACCAACCAACGACCCTAAGTACCTGATCATCTTGCAATTAGCTGCGCAAGCCCCCTTTTTTTTTCCTCTTAAGTCTTAATGTATGTTTGTTCAAATAAAAAGGTAGCTAATCAGCTGCTTGCCTGTGACCCCATGAGCTAGCAGCTACAACCTACTACTAGTACTTGCTGCACATTCTAGATGATTTGTGAAGGTGACAATATGATTGGTAGTAGGGTTGCAATGTTGACTGGGCATAGTGTGACAACTTAAGCAAAATATAATGGCCATGGAGGACTACGTGTCGAGTGGTGAAGGGGAAGGGAGAGCAACGGCCATGACTCTTGTATTACATTGCCTACTATTCTGTCATATATGCTGGAGAGTGCTTTGTTTGTTTGATCCTCTCACTACACAGCTTGCTGCTTATTTTTGTAATGCCATCATTTGCTCTTCCATTTCTCTTTATATTATCCCAAATTCCCACTTTTCAATGACAAGACGTCCATACATATATACATATATGTTTATATATATACCTTGGGTGTGATGTTGCTCTCACCGGCCATATCGCTAGCTGTGTAATATATGAAGCTGAAAACAAGAATGCAGCATCTATTCGAGGCCTCCTTTTTGACGTCGTTTCAGTCGTTTTATAATACACGATCTTGCAATGCTGGTTTCTTAATTGCATCTGTGCATATATGCCAGATGGGCCGTCTAGCCACTAGGATCACAAGTGCAATTATCTGAATAAGTTTATGAACAAATATTCCTTTGAAGAAAGATATTAATTACCTCATTCGAAGCCATCAGTCTAGTACTCAATGTCATGTCAACTAGCCTTTTCAGCTGTTCTCTTGAACAATAGCGATAACCTCTTTAATACCTGATGACCTTTCTCATTTGTGAGATAGTATTTTTTTTCTAGTAAAGCAAGAAACCGACAAGTGACAAGAAACCATGTCTGGCAGGATGGTCGTGTTACAACACCACGCTCAGGCAACTGTCGAAATTAATCTTCTTTCTATTAGTAGTTAGTTAGTACTTATAACCCTAATACTTTTTTTTTCCAAATTGTAAGTCGTTCTGAACGGCAGGCGGGGGTTGTTAAGATCCATTTCACTCACTAAAGAAATTAGTGGCGCTCAAGTCAACATCAGGAGTCATTTATGCTTCACCATAGGAAGAATGATATCAGCAGCACAGGCAACCCTACACAGGTGCGTCACTAGAATGACATTGACACCTGAGCTACTGGATCTAATGCAGCATAAGTTCCAAATAGATAGTGATAATACTGTAGTACGTACCAACCAACACGCCAAGTCACATATCAGTGTGGAAGCAAAGCCATTTCGTTGTAGGAACGAATACCGTACCTGAGCTCGGCCATTTCGTTGTTGCCGGTAATCAGTTATTACACGTGGTAATTAATACGCCTGTTCCGCGATGCCAGGATACCACATGCATATATAGTACGTGCGAGTACTTAGTGAAGCAAAGCACGACCTACGGAAAGGTAATACAATAGTACGTAGTAGTTAGGTAGATGCATAAGGTAAAGAGCACATGTGCTCCAAAAAGAAAGATGTCATGACAAATACAAGTGAAAAAATGAACAGGCAGCTAGTCACGCTGAGGCATGCAGCTGGCACCCTGCTACCACAGGAGTGCCCGTGTACCAGACCAGACCAAGTACAGAGCATTGCAGGCGAGCAAGTGTGTACAGGCGCTGGAGCCAAGGACAAACATGGCCGGGAGAGGGACATGGCACGGATTTGATAGGTTAAGTTGGTCCTTGCCACAGGACATTCCTCAGAGCATAGCCCCACGCGAAACCCGGTAGCCTATCGACGTGTCGATGCCTGGGATCATCTCGGCAGCCTCCCCCGTCCCCGCCCCATCTTGGCGCTCGACAGGGTGACGGAGAGCATCGGGGGCACACCACAGGCAATAAATCCGTGAATTATCTACACCCGATTATGTACGAGGTGGATGCGATCTGCCCGCTCCCTTTATAATATTTCTCTGTGTTTTATAATAAGTAGGCAAAAGAACCCATTATCAAATGCAGCTGCAGACGTCCTGGACTCGGTCCGATTTGTGGACCAAAGAAAGACGCGTAGCCGTAGGGTAGAGCTTCCAGTTCTCCGGTGCATGCATCGGAGCTCTTCAAAGTGGACATGCTTCAGGCCCTGCAAAGGTGCTCTGCTCTTGAGGCCGCGATGAATCAGCTGATGCATGGATTACTGCTGCCCGCGCCAAGCACACTGCACACGCCTTCTAGTTCTCCGCTCCTGGCTTCGATCAACAGTACTGACCTTACATGGTAGCCGATCGATATTTGGCATGGCTGGAATATGCTACCGTGGAGCATCAGATATGCTTGCTGCTCCAGTTAACACTTCTTTCTGTACAAAGGAAAGTGGGCAACAGCTGTCGGCACAGGACACAACAGTTAACAGTACAAGCTGGAGATGATCATATGTGTGTACAAGCCCATGTGTCAATGGTACCAAGTTGCCCTGCACTGCAAGTACCAGCACCGGAGCCTTTGTTCTCCTCCAACAGGACCCTAGAACAGCAGCACATAGATGTCGGCTCCTGGCGCATGCCCCACGGATCCGTCCATGTCCACTGCACCAGCACGACACCATCTGTCCATCCACGACTCGTGTCCTCGAGGGCCCGTACACCAGGTGACCAATCAGGGCACACTGCATCTCGTCAAAGGCAACAGCAGGCTGAATCTCTCGTACATACCACAGCTTTTGCCCAAATAATTGTCAAAGGCGGCAACAGCAAGCTGGAATCTCTCATCCCACATCCCAGCTTTTTGCCCAAAGAAAGATGTACCGTTGCCAGTGTAACCTGATGTTATCTAGTACCGGAAAACCTGCGACTTGGAGGCTGTCCGTAAAAATTGCCGGTCACAATGGTCACGAGCTTTGTAGAAATTGAGTAGGATCAGCATTCGGCTATGATCACCAACACCACAGAAGACTGTACTCTGAAATGAAATGGATATGTTGGATGATCTGAACAAGAAAGCGATAGTTAATAGGAGGTTAGATTGCAACATAATTGTGGCTAGATGAGGGAGTACCATCCCACAGTTATCTGCTCCAGTCACCTCCTAAACACAATAGTATTGCTGCTCTACAGGCCAGCTGCTGTTGCCATGGCTCCCAGAATCCATTATACTTTGGAAGGTTTATTACCACCCACATAAAGAAAAGTTAGTACCGTGGAATGGGCCTCAATGGCCACCCAGAGGGTGATGAGAAAAACTGAAGTAAGATCAGTCCGAAGGATACTATGAAATTAAAGCGTATAATGATCTTCACAAATTCAGCTTTGCAGTCAGCAATTCTTCCTTTTACTGAACTTCCTGCATGACAAGTACAATTACATTTTTCATTTTTTTATTCAACTATCCAAAAACCTTGAGAGGAAGAAATCTGAAGATTGTGGAGGAAAGACATAATATCGTTTCTTCAGGCACGAAAGCAATTCTGTGTAAAATAATCTCGATATGACTGCTTTCGTTCCAAACAACTGAACATGTATATCTCATTTTGCTTTGGCGTCATGAGATAAACATTAAGAGCTCCTGACTGACTGATTCCCTGTGTTACACACCGAAATTGAATTCTGCAGTTACTTTGCAGAAGTAAATTGTTGATCCTTCTGGCGCCACCAATTTACTATGATAGAATCAATAATGATCTGCAGAGTGTTGCAGACATTAGAAATGACCCCTAAGAGAATGCAAGTGACATAGCAATAATGTATTTGCAATAAGAACCTGGTTAATGTGTGCAGCAACACAAGGGATGACCAGAAATCCAGACTCCCCGAACGCTCCTCCAAGCTGCTCAACCACAGCAACCAACACTGGCAACGTTTTCTACAGGAATAAGAAGAAAGCCAGCTAAAATATTTTCATGCCATGAAAGCCAAATAGCAACTTCATCTTTACCTACTAGTGTTTTGGAACAATTTCAATAACAAATTGGATTCAAACAGATATTGTTGGCCATTGAAGTATTAAAGGTGGGACAACTTTGGCCCTCAACCATGTTTCAAGGTGGTTTTACCCCTATATATGCATTGTCCTAAAATAATAAAAATATGGTTCAATCTCTAAAAATTCATAAATAATCCATTTTAAATTGAAAATTAACAAAACTGGTACCAATGTATTTCTAGAAATATAATCTATCTATTGGTGCTCTATTCAGAGTTACTTAGATCTTGTACTTGTTCTTGTTGCTATTGTTTTATTGCTCATAGTTACCACTGTCATTTATTTAAATTATCATTTTCGGATTTACTTTATGTTGATTGCTTGATTAGTTGATTGCATGATGTTTGAGCCCCTGTCTTATTTGAAACCTATTACCTAGTCATGCAATCAAAATAAAGTAAAGCAGTAGCTATGCAATGCCTAAGTAGGATCTATATCAGTGGCGAAGCTAAGTTGTGGCTGGTGGGTACAGATGCACCTGCAAAATTTGGAAAACCAGTATTAGGATCAAATTTCACCATGTTTGCTGCTTAAATTTTCACACCTATAAGAAAAACACACCACCCTCTAATTTGTTCTAGCTTCGCCACTGATCTATATGTGGGGGAGCATGGCATCTGCAAGGTTGGTGTCACCTTTATGATCCATGTACTCGGAATCCATTAGATCCTTTTCGTTGGTCTGTTGGTCTAATATAGCGCAAACGCTATTTTTAATAAATAACGGTCACGTCTACGAGCAATAAAACACTAGAAACAGGAACAAGTAAGATCCAAATAACTCTAAGTAGAGCATTAATATATATATTACACTTTTAGAAAAATGTTTCGTACTGGTCTCATATTTTTTATTTAAAATGAATAAGTAATGATTTTTTAATATTAAATCACATTTTTAAAAAAACACACATATAGGAAAAACACCTTTGAAACCAGAACTATGGCAAAAGTTGTCTGGTTTTAATAGTTCAATGGTCATGGATATCTGATTTTGGAGATGGATGGCCAAAATCAGACTCAGGCGATAGTTCAATGGCCAAAAATAGATTTCCTTCCAAGAAGGTTTCCCAAGCTGCTTCTAATCCAGTAATAGATGGGTGGCCATTCTTGCGGTAACTGGCCAGCAATGGACAGAAGCGCAGTAAAATATTCAGTTCAAACCCCCTATTCGGTGGAAACATGAAAACCCTTAGAAAAGCATCCTAAATAGTCACCACTGTTTTGAAAACATCCTAGGTGTGGTAAAGGTTAGCTAGCAAAAAAATCACTTGTCTTCGGCTTGCTCGCTGACTTAAGCACTGCCTTACAGGCTTGCACATAAGTTTGGATTATGTTAGAAGACCCCTCTAGACCACCCACCTCACACTACAGACTGCACTGCAATCCAAAGCATGACAGTAACAGTTGACAACCTTGGCCCTCGGCTAGATGCCATATCAGACAGGCTTTCTATTTCTTTTAGTGATGATAAAGACTGACCTGACTAGCCACCAAAATGACAGCTCGTGCATACTCTTTCTTTGCAAAGACTGACTCCCCTTTCTGTTCAAGACGTGACAAGATCTCCAACATTGCAGCATTGAAAGCCAGCAGAGCAAGATGAAGAAGCCTGTGAAAAGAAATGTGCCCATGTTAGATATTAAGGTGTAGCTGAAGATACAACAACGCTGCAATTTATATTGGAGGCAAAGAAAAGAAAAGACTAAGCAACACCATTGACAAGCAAGGAATCAGTTAAGAACTATTGAAGAAGGGTAGTCCCATTAGTTCTTTTCTGTTTTATCGGGACAGGGAGTATTGACTCAATCCTGACTGATGGTTATTTAGTAAGGCTGTGAAATTGGAGTAGCAAGTGTTACAATCTAGTGTGAAACCCCAAACAAGACAGCAACAACAGAATAAGTATACAGTTAACACTACTTCAACATGACAGATGAACTGAATAACAGTAGGTTGCTTGATATATCAAACTGCCATCTGGATCAGCATCTTAGCAAGTGTGCCTATCAGTAAAGTCGAATGTTTTGAAAACAAAAAGAATAGTTGTCTACTCATGCATCACACTGAATGTTAGGAGGAAGTTGATTCCTTAGACAAATTTAGAACATAAAGATTTTCATAAAGTTGAAACAGCAATGATAGTTTGATAGGTAACTGAGAAGAATAGCAGTTCAAGGCTTCAAGCACAATACTTGTGCAGTAATCAAGGCAAAACATAACAAAGACATGAGCTTTTCACAGATAGAGAACAAGACAAAATTGGATTAATCTTCATTCACCCTTAAACATTTGCATCCACATCCACATAACAAGATTCACAAACATTCTCACTGTGATAAGCTTAGATGGTAAACGTACACTCCAATAGTAACGGCAACAGCAAAGGATTTTACTTGAACAGATAAGATCAGTGATCTTGATCTACTTACTTGAATCCATGGGACCTGTCACATGAAATGTTTCAGAACTAAAGTCCATATAGATCACAAGGCATGCAGACTTGCAATGTATTGATGCAAACTACAAAAGCAACATGAACTAAAGCGCAACTCCAGAAATCTTTCTCCCACACCAAGACGCTATCAGTTATGCTCTATTTGAACTTGAAAGTTGATTTCTGTATTTCTCTTGTTATATGATTGGATCAACACAGAGCCCAGATACTCAGTAGTCAGTATTGATAAACTTCAATACTTCATGCAGGATAGGTTTATGCATGCATCAGTTGCCTCTTGTACTCGCTTTGCCAAAAAAAGGGCTGGCTAATTGGGCTGGAAACACTACGTATATGAACCCAAAAGCATGACATGCTGAAGGACAAATCAAGGGAGCCAGATACTACTGATTATATCAAAAAAAAATAAAACGGTTTTCTTCACTTGTTATGAGTTATCGTGACTACCAGCAACATTTTTTACAGAGCAAGTAAAGAACATGACAACTGGCATATGTTTCGAATTAGAGACATACTAGGCTGAGGAGAACAGCACTTGCAACTGAAAAGCCTTGTCGATTTCCATCAACAAAATCAGCAATACCTAAATAAGAGATGCATGAATGATAATTAACATTAATAACCTGGAGTGACTGTCAAAAACTCGAAGATATTAAAGTTTGCACACCTTTTGAGGTTTCTCGAGCAACCTGACAAAGAACAAACCATCATAAGTGTCTCCAGGAAGCCTCAGATATTTCAAGATGGCACTATAGTCTTTAAGGAAAACATGGGGATAGATGGTGAATTCAATTGTTTCTTGTTTATGAGAAACAGAGAGAGTAAATTCAAAATTAAAGCCTTGTTTAGTTCGCGAAAATTTTTGTTTTTGGCTACTGTAGCATTTCGTTTTTATTTGACAAACATTGTCCAATCACGGAGTAACTAGGCTCAAAAGATTCATCTCACAAATTACAGGTAAACTGTGCAGTTTGTTTTTATTTTCGTCTATATTTAATGCTCCATGCATGCGACCAAAGATTCGATGTGACGGGGAATCTTGAAAATTTTTACGAACTAAACAAGGCCTAAACAGAAAAACATTATAAGCACTTAAGTTAGAGGAGTTCAAATTATCCTTTGTATATTGTCAGGTGATTCATGACTGATAACACATCCTACTAAAAGAAATGAAGATCTCACCTAAATTGTGCTCCTAAACATCCGACAAACAAATCATGCTTACTAGATTATATTGATCACGAAAGGTAGTTACATGAGACTCAGAATAAACCCTGTTGTTTTTACATCCAAAGATTAAACTGATAGGAGATCTGGACATAATGGGTGCAGTACTATTGTATTGAGATGAAATAGTAAGGTATGACATGGAGTACAAAGATATGAATAACCACATACCTTCCCTATAATAAGAGGGATTAGAAGGCTGGTGACCAGACTTTTGAATAATTGCTCAGTAGGCAAGGAAACCCCAACACCAGTGCCAATGTATTTTGCAAGAGAAAGAGGTACCTGATTCCATATCACAAAGAAGAATGACCAGATTGCTCAGCATAGAATGTTTTTTCACCTTTCAAGAAATTATTTTACATAGAAAAAAAAAACTCACTCATAATCCAGACATCCACCGTTTGAAATTAGCCTTTGACCAGCAATTACTTTATTAAAAACTACTAGTAAAAAAATGCACAGCCGATTTAAAATTTTATGTCGATTTAGCTTTGTACTGAGTCAAACTTATCTAACTACTTCATTTGAACAAGTCTTGACCAACAATTACTTTACTAAAAACTACTAGTAAAAAAACTCAGCCAGTTTCAAAATTGAAGTCATTTTGGTTTTGTCCTGAGTCAAACTTTCTAACTATGACCAAGTTTATAGAAAAATATATTTAACATTTACAATAATTTAGTCTATAATCCAGTTTTTTTTGGCATGTTTGAGGACTGGTGGGTCATACCCAAATTTCATAAACTATCATATCAGTGGATAACTGGATAGTCATTTTACATGTAAAACAAAAAAGAACTACATGATTGCAATCACACTCAGCTTGAAACACAAGAAAAGTAACATCTTGCTACCATCAGCTGATCAGCATTTTATATTCAAGAACTTTGGGCCTTGTTTAGTTCCAAAAAATTTTGGAAAATCGACACTGTAGCACTTTCGTTTGTATTTGACAAAAATTGTCCAATCATGGACTAACTAGGCTCAAAAGATTTGTCTCGTCAATTCCGACCAAACTGTGCAATTAGTTTTTATTTTCGTCTATATTTAATACTTCATGCATACGTCTAAAGATTCGATATGACGGGGAATCTGAAAAATTTTGCAAAATTTTTTGGGAACTAAACAAGGCCTTCATAACTATAAACAACAAAGTTAAACCTGTAATAATGTATTGGGTTAGTTAATTACTTATGTCAGTTGCCCATAAACAAAAAATTACAGAAAAATTTTGCTTACAATTATAATACCAAGTAAATTGGATGCAACTGTCATTGCAAGAGCAAGTGCAGAGTTACCGCCAACAAGCTGCATGGTGGTAAAAATATTTTATTAGATTGCAATGCTAGTATGTGGTATTACATGTTAGTAGATAGTAGGGATAAGTATTAAGTGGTACCTGTGTTAGTGTGACTCCACTTGATAGTGTTGTTGGCATGCAGCAAAATATAGCTAACCCTGTAAGATGCCCAAAAAAAAAGCTATAAGGAGCACAAAAGTATGAGTTAATCACATGGAAACAAAAAAATGATGGGATGAAAACAGAAAATCCATCATGAAAAGCAGGCATGTGCTTGGCCCATTTACCAGTGATAAATTCACGAGGGGAGAACTGAACTTGCATAATAAACTGAGCAAGAAAGGGTGTAAACAGCAAAATAGATCCCTGCAATTATACAATAATATAAGACATTAGCAAACTTATTGAGGGTGCTCTATTGATGACTAACAGAAGTATGGGAACTGGTATCCCAAAAACAACAAGAAAGGCAATTAGTACTCCTAGTAAGAAATAAATGCCAGAAATTCAATGGCATGGAATTTCCTTGAATTATGCCTTGGATCAATTGGGAGTGAGAACTTTATTCCAACATACTAATAGTTGTGCCACAGAATGATATTAGAACATGCAAGTCTGACAGCCACAGAACAAACATAAGATCATACTAGTCCATATAGTCCAGCAGGCCAAGCTTCTAATGCTGCACCAAGCTCCCTAGTGCGTAGGGTCAGTCCTATGCAGCCAAGAGGAAGCTATCAGCAGCACACAGAAGTAATAGAACAAGGATTCACACGAATAGGTTAAGCAACCGAACCTGAGATAACAAATATCCCAAAAGTGCCGTACTTTGACAGGGAGTATTTGTGAGCAAGGCATCCAAGAGTAGGATCTAGGAGACCCAATATGATCCCACCAATGAGAGCTTATCAATGGGGAAGACACAAATCAGTCCATGAAAGTTCAAAACCAGAGACATTTGCATGCTCTTGTTAAATACATAACGATAATGTGAAAGCAATTATAGACATAGGAGTACTCTCTACACAGCACCTTCAACTTTTTAACAGCAGACATACTTGATTTACACACAAATTTTCTGCACTCTAGAAACAAACCCATCCTCGCTAATCCACTATGTTTCTGCTTTTTACAGTAGAAATTCAGGATGGCACAGATGCAAAGGCTATTTTGGATTTGGAGCTAATAATGCATTGAAGCATTGTCAAATGTGCCTAGTTTTGGTCGTGGAGTACATCAGTCCAACTGCACAATTAAGGCAAGCATTGCATATTTGGCATTACATACAGAAACAGCAGTACAAAATCGCCCATAGGCCATAGATATGAAGATGATTAAGCACCAGCTGGGATCGCATACAAGCGGGAACTCACCAAGCGGGAGGAAGTTGCTACGCACGAAGCCGAGCAGGGCGGCCCCAAGCGTGGGAGGCGGCACCGCGCGTTTGCCTCCATCGCCACTGACCTGCGGAGCAAGTAGGCATTTACAACTTTTTTCGGGTAACTACGCATTTGCAGCTGAATCGAAGCATGGGCCCAAGGAGTAGCAGAGAACCCGAGGGGGGGTTTCGATTTGGTTGTTACCGGCGAAGTTCCACCGGCGGTGGCGCGCAGAGACCGCAAGCGGAGAGGCGGCGTAGCGGAGGCGACGGTTGTGGACAGGAAGGCGTTCAGTGTTGGGCGCCGACCGAGGACGCCGGCACGGTGGGTGAGGATAGATGGGCGGAGCAGGGAGGGATGGTGGGTTATCATCGCAGAATCGGAGGCGGAGACGAGAGCAAACA
>Ga0182004_10002256_pt1 | contig 14870 bp, 20 predicted proteins | sample Sormic07211540_1_FD_120479 | JGI IMG/M metagenome (GOLD analysis project Ga0182004, IMG submission 120479) | Endophyte microbial communities from Sorghum bicolor roots, Mead, Nebraska, USA - 072115-40_1 MetaG | ecosystem: Host-associated > Plants > Roots > Unclassified | place: USA: Nebraska...
TTGAGGATGTCAGCGTAGCCAGGAGGAAAAGGTCCAAGAAAGTCAAGCCGGCTCCAAAGGTATGAATCTTCTATCTTTCATTCGGTAACAACCTTATTCGGAAATAACTTTGACCCTCTCCATTTTTCATCACCTCCACCGCAGCTACATGTTGAACTTCTGGGATCAAACAATGTCTCCACAACTGTGGATACTTTTCTTCAAGTATCTACCAAAGATGCAGAAATCCATGAAACTAGTGAGCATATCGGTAATATCATTCAGATAATTGTACTCTCCCTTTCTAGCATGTCTACCCACTATACTCATATCACATTCTAGACAAACTGGCAAAAGAATCTTCTTTTGATCAAGCTCCAAGTCCACCACCTCTGATTATTCAATTAAGCCCTCAGCCAGACCAAGACACAGCTCAACCTGACGATCACCCAACACAACAGGTAACATCCCGCTCTAAACCACCTTTTAGCAAATCACCCCATCACCTAACACACATTTTCTCCCCTTTTTAAAGAACTTCATCAAGCCGACTACCAGCTATTCCTTCGCTGTTGAGGACTATATCAGTGAGAAGGGTGAAGAAGACACATCCAAACAAACTCTGTCAGTGGGGAATCAAGCTCGGTTGAAGGATATAGCTGTGCTGCTAAACAAGGATATCAACAATCTGGTTCAAGAAGCAGACCAAATAAGTGATCTTCTCGAGCTTATTGATCAAGATATTCCGTTAGTCGTCAAAGCTTCTCTAGAATCTGCAGCTCACCTTGATGATTACTTTGCCATGGTGAGGAAAGCAAACAAGAATATATCCTCCAGGGCTACCCTGCAGAATAACATGTCCCTAAAGAAGCAAGAAGCTAAAGAGTTGCACTCTCAAATTCAAAATGCACTACAAGAAATGTGTCATCTTTTGACATTTGATATGTGTCATAATTCATGCAAAATAAGTCACAGATCACCATTTATGACACCAAGTTCACAAAAACTAATTAAAATGTCAAAAGATGAGTGTCTTTAATGATAACTTGTGATGTTTAAGTGTTCATGTCATAATATCATAAGTCATTCATCAATATATTTATTACATTCATCACGAACACCAAACTATAGTTCAATAAGTTAACTTAGTCACAAAGTTATCTCAGATAAGTTAAACAAATGGAAATCTCACATCCCTATCTCACAAGTGACCTTAGTCACCAAACTAATAGTTCAATAGGTGCTGGCAGATAGGTGTTTTTGGTGTCAGGAGCATGTGTGAATACCTTAGGTTGCTGAAATTTCTCCATGTCCTGTAGAAAATATATTAGAAACAAACATCACTTGTTAAAACAAATGAAAAAGTCAAAAAGGAACTTTTCATATGTAAGCTGGAAGAAATCAAACAACTGTTATAATAATCTATGCATATATGATATCACTACACCAACATCATCCATTGTTTTAACAACACTCTAGACTAAATCAATTAATTAAGTTCACAACTAGTCAATGTAAGTAAGCTTCCATCTAAAACACTATTGTTGCAAATTTATTACAGAGCTCTATTTATCAACTTAACTAAGCTACCATACAAATAAAAGATGATAATTAGGAGTAAAGTAACTATTGTTTCCTAACAGGCCTGTGTTGGCAATGCAATAGCTTCTGCACATCTCTGTGGTTCCTCTCTACAATTAAAACAAGATAAATGGAACCAACCAACGAGTTAGAGCCCAGGCCTGAAACAGAAAATAGTTAGATCCTGTCATCTGAACATTGTTAAAGCATCCATGTCCATTGACAAGCTCATGCTGTTCTGGCATCATGGCTTCATGTTCTTCTGCCTCACCACAATGTTGCTGCTCTCTCATAACACAAGACTTGCCCGCACACCTCAACATATAAGAAACTTTCAGTGCTTGCTAACAATTCTTGGATGACAATATGAAGCTACTAATATATACAACCAACACACATGCTTTGAGTAGGCTACTCACCACAAAATACAAGGCTATTTAGTGACCATCGTTGTTGTCCAAGTTAGTTGGCACGAGAGGAGTCATCTCCAATCCCTAACTACATCCAAAACAAGACAAAAAAGGAAACATTCGTGATTCATTTACTTCACACCAAAACTAAAAACAAAAACTGTTGTAAATTAAACAAGCACAAATTGCTTCAGACCAAAACAAAAAAAATCCCCCATACAAGAAAGAATAAATTTCAGGTGGTGTACGGCAGCAACTACACATTACCATCAATGTTTCAGGTGGTGTACGGCAGCAACAAAAAATTTTTAGGTGGTGACCGCAAAATCCCAGGAACCAATACCCTACACACTAATGGGTATGTAGATTAGATCTGAAGCCCCTCTGGATGAGTTCGGAGGGAGAGGATACAAGGAAAACGCTTACCGCTCGCTACCACCGTTGTGCCCTTCCGCTCAGCTCCTCGGCCCATGGTTTGCGGCACCCCAACGCAGATCCGCTTTGCCCTAGCGCAGATCTGCTCGGGCCCCTCAGCATCGGCACGACGCCTGTCCACCCCGGCAATCAGAGGTTCGCGCCACCGCCGAACCAAGCGTACGACGCGGTGACGGGAAGGCGCCATGGGAACACCCCATAGCTGTGGTGCGATGAGGGGAATGGGGCGCTGCCCCTGATAGCTTTGAGGGCTGAATGGCAGGAGAGGGTTGGCGGTAGTGAATGGCTGTAGCTCGGTGAAAAGTCTGGGAAAGTGAAGTCACGGGAAATAATTCGCACCCGGAGCCCTGATATGGAGTTTGACTATATTGAAGACATTTTTTGTGACATGAAATCATTTATGTCACTAAGTTGAGATTGCTTTCAAAAAAAATGTCATAAACTCATCGATTTAGTGACATTTCGATCACATGTCATGCCGTAATCGTCATAAGATGGTACATTTCTTGTAGTGATGCTAAACATTCTTTGTCAACTCTAGATCCTGAGTTGAAAAGCTTGGAGGAGGAAAAATCTAGGTTGGAAGCTCAATTGGCCCAATTGAATGCTAGAATTCAGTCCCATAAAGACAAAATGGTTGATCCACCAAATTCTATAGCAACAGCCAAAGCAAAGATAGCATCTGTCATCAAAGAGGATCAGCAGCTCAAATCAAGGCTGCCAACATCCAAGGCTCTGAAGATGAAGACCAGAAGGTATTGGACAATGTCAGCCGAATCAGGGCCGAAGCCATAGACGCAATTAACCAGCTTCTGAGCAAGTAGACACTGGATCTATAATAGACTAAGCATGATATATTATATTCCAGAATTATTGGACCCTTTTATATCTTACTTTTATATATCTCTGCTTGTTTGAGAACATAATTGATCACTTTTGAGTTCCCAATTAGAATACATCTGATTGCCCAGAATTCAACCAATCATCTTTAACTTCCCGATTGGGATATAGCCGATCGTATTTATCTCCCGTTGAGTAATACAACCGAGTGGCCCCCGACTTAAATGAGCCCGGCCCAATCCAGTAACGGCCCAACCGAGAGGAAAAACTCTACTCCGTCATTTGCTATTCTCATCCCACTACTCCGAGATATACGCCATGACTTCTCATTCGGCTTATAAATAAACTCCCTTCCTCAGCCTTTGCCAACACCCCAATCAAGCATTCTCATCTGTGCCTCTTCACTTTCTTTGCTCAAAGCAATCCAGAGAGAAACCTAACTCCTAGAGCAGCAATGGCGAGCGGTGATGACCGTGGCCAGCGCCCCACCGAGGGGGAAGCGGAAGGAAACCGAGCGCCACGACGTCAACGTCATGGGTGAAAATCAACTTTTTGCCCCCTTGCAGTTCTACTTCTTGTTCATCTTTCTAGTTTTGATTTCCCTTTGTCATTCAATAGGGTGAGGGTCATTACCACCAGCCAGGGCCATCTTCTTCCCCCTAATGACAGCGACTGAGCCAGGAACCCCTTCATTCGATTCCTTCGACTCCTCGGGTTCATCGGAATCGATCTTCCGTATACTCACGAGGAGGTGCTCATCTTCCTCAAGGGAAGGATGAGGCCTGGGAGGAACTGGGTAATGCCTCCAAGCAATTCGGCATTGAACAAGCCGAATGGGAGGACCAGCAGAAGCAGTTCTATGACGCCCTTACTAGTTAGCAAAAGACTTGTCTGGACTTTCCTTTCTTCGATCTATCTGCTTACCTAATCCATCCTCTCTGCTCAGCGCAGCGCTTTTTGCAGAAAATGATCGCTTGAAGGCTGCGGCGAACAAGATTGCCGACAAGGTGAACCCCAAGGAGAAACCGCCGAGGTGCACCTTGATGATGCGGACGGCCGTATCGATCAAGCCGTCATCCATGGCGTGCACCACGGCGTGGCTCTAGGACTGGCAGCGATGTCCACCCAGACCCGCGATGACTTCTCCATCATGCCAGTCAGCTTCTCCGGCGGCCCCCAGAAGAGATCGAGAACATCGACGAGCTCCTAGAGAGCTATAACGATCATGCAACCATCCTCGCCCAATCCATGGACGCCCACTCTGTTCTTAATAAATTATTCGACGAGTAGTCTGTATCTAGGAACTGGATTGCAAGAACAATTTATCTTTATGAAATATTCATCTACGACTCCCGTTCATCTTCTTCTGAGTTTACATTTTTTCTAAAGGCAACACATACCGTATCGGCTATTCTCCAAACCTTCAAAGTATTTTATCAGCTAAAGGCGATGCGCTTACATCGGCTACTCATGTTTATATCTCTAAATCCTTTTATGAACCAACCTCAATACTGGGATAAAAACTTTTAAGAAATCTTCCACTAATAGCTCTAGTAAATTCTTCCCCCAACAAAGTCTTCAACATATACACATTGACAGATGCACATCTCACTGTCTGAAAAGGTCCTTACCAATTTGGAGACCACTCACCAAACACTCTGTCTTTCGTCCCAATCGGCAATGTAGCTTTCCAAACCAAGTCTCCCTCTTCAAATTGTTTCACTCTAACCTTCTTGTTATAATATTTGGCAACGCATAATTTATTTTTCTCAATATTTTCCAATGCCCTGAGACGAACCAAATGTAAATCTTCCAAGTCATCCATCATCAAATTCCTTATAACTTTCCTTCTTCAAGTCATTTTGCAATGTAACTCGTCTCGAACTTGATTGTAACTCCCACGGTAACAGAGCATGATGCCCATAAACCAACTCATAGGGGGATGTTTGAGTAGACCCATGACACGCCATTCGGTAAGCCCATAAGACCTCATTAAGAATTAAATTCCATTTTTTTGGTTTTTCATCAATCTTCTTCTGAATAATCTTAATCATAATTTTATTTGATGCTTCGGCTTGGCCATTGGCTTGTGCATAATAAGGAGAAGAATTGTACAACTTGATACCCATCTCTTCGGCAAAATCACAAAACTCAGATGTAGTGAACTTGAGTCCTTCGATCGGTTGTTATAGTTTGAGGGATCTCAAACCTGTAAATTATATGCTCCTTAACAAAATCGACCATGTTTCCTGATGTAACCTTTTTTAAAGGGATAGCTTCAACCCACTTGGTAAAATAATCTGTAGCCAACAGCACGAACTTATGTCCTTTGCTAAAAGGAGGATGAATCTATCCAATCAAATCTATACCCCACCCTCTAAATGGCCAAGGTTTGATAATTGGGTTCAGAGCAGATGCTGGAGCCCTTTCAATATTGTCGAATCTCTAACAATTTTGATACCCCTTATAATACTCAAAACAATCCTCTAACATGGTTGGCCAAAAATAACCGGCTCTCCTAATTATGCACTTCATTCGGTAAGCCGACTGATGTGCACCACACAACCCTTCATGTACCTCATACATCATCTTTCTAGCCTCCTATTGATTCAAACACTTGAGCAGTACCCCATCTATGGATTTATATTACAACCGATCATCAAGAACCTCAATCTTGAGGGCTTTGTACCTGAGCTTTTGGGAAACCTTCTGCGACAGATTTTTCAGATAATTGGCAATTTCATTTCTCCAATCATCAACCATTTGATCTTTATCCAAAGCAAAAATTTCTTGATCTTCTTAGTATCTAGAAACAGTTTGGGCCAACCCATTTGCATCCTCGTTATGCTCCCTAGGGATATGATGTAAGGTTACCACCTGAAAATTCCTCAAAAGCCCCCGACACTCTTCATAATATCCTCTGAATATATCATTTTTTCATTCATACTGACCAGTTAACTGGTTTATTACCAACTCAGAATCCCCAAAGACCTCAACAGCAATGGCCTTTATTTCCACAAGAATCCAAAGCCCCCTAAGCAATGCCTCATACTCTGCTTGATTGTTAGTAACATAAAACTCAATGGGAATAGCATACCTAAAGGTTACCCCTTGTGGAGAAACTAAAAGAATACCACCACCACCACCTTTCCTACAAGATGAACCATCAAAGAACAAAGCCCAAGGTATAATGCTTATCATGTCAATAGACAGATCATGATGTTGGGTAATAAAATCTGCAATAATTTGACCTTTTACTGCTTTCGCCGATTCGTACCTTAAATAAAATTCTGACAAGGCTAAAATCCACCTGCCGATCCTTCCGTTCAAAATTGGCATTGATAATATATGTTTTATCACATCAAACTCAGAAAACTACCACACATTCGGCATTCAATAGATAGTGTCGAAACTTGGTACATGAATAGTACACACACAAGCAAAGCTTTTCCATAGCCAAATACCTTGTCTCTAGATCTAACATCTTTCAATTAAGATATGCTATTACTCTATCTTTTCCCTCAAACTCCTGCATAAGGGCCAATCCTATCGTCAGGCTACCGGCCGCCACATACATCTTAAAAGGCTTGTCAAGTCGTGGAGGTACCAACACAGGCGGTGCCTTCATGTATTCTTTGATCTGATCGATAGCCTTTTGTTGTATGTCACCGTATATAAACTCTTGATCTTTTTTCAGTTTCAGTAGTGGAGAAAAAGGCACAAACCTTTCTGATAAGTTGGATATAAATCTTCTTACAAAATTAATTTTGTCGAGCAGTAATTGCAACTCTGTTAGGTTAGTTGGAGAGGCAACCTTGTCTATCGCTTCCATGCTCTTCTTTCCAACCACAATCCCTCATTTATGTACCAAGAAGCCCAAAAACTCACCAGCCGAAACCCCAAAAGCACACTTGTTCGGGTTCATCTTCAAACCATGTTTCCTAGTGCACTCCAAAGTTTTTCTCAAATCGGCTAAATGCCCTTCATGGTTCCAAGACATGACCACTACGTCATCAATATAGTTCTCTGCAATCTTGTCGATCAATTCATAGAAAATATAATTCATGGCCCTCTGAGAAGTTGCACCGATATTTTTCAAACCAAATGTCATAACGATCCACTCAAACAAACCAATATGACTAGGGCATCTAAAAGCTGTTTTTGAACTATTTTCTATTGCCATAAAGATTTGGTTATAACCACCATTAGCATCCATAAAGCTGATGAGTTCATAACTCGCTGCTGCATCAACTAGCAAATCAGCAACCGATATTGGGTGTCCATCCATTGGAGTGGCTTTCTTGTATACTAGAACTATGCCCAAAATCCACTCTGCATACCTGCATGGCCGAATGAAATTTGCTTCTAATAACCTCTCAACTTCCTTTTTCACATCATCCAACACCTCCTCTTTGAAAATCTTCTGAGGGGGTTGTTTGTAAGGACGGTACCCAGACTTGTTAGGCAACCGATGTTCAACAATGGAACGATCTAATCCAGGCATCTCCGTATAATCCCAAGCAAAACAATCTTTAATTTCTTTAAGAAGGTCTATCAACTTTGATCTATACTCTTGGTCTAAATTTGCACTGATGTACATCGGCCTTGGCTAAACAACATCGCCAACATTTATTTCTTCTAACTTATCGGCCGAGATAAATCCACGCCCCAACATTCCTTTGTTGCCATCGATCGGGTTACCCATCAAAAATTGCTTTGAGAGCTGACTGCTTGGATCGGTTGTTGATCTCTGTTGAAAACATTCACGGGACCTTCTTTACACACTCTACCAGAGAAACAGTCAATACCATCATACTCCCAATAAGCAGGTTCCGTAGCAGCAACACTTACCGAATCATCAGCGTGAATAACTTCTACATCATCTCCAATCCACTGGATGAGAATTTGGTGCATAGTTGAAGGAATGCAACAATTAGCATGGATCCAATCTCTCCCTAAGAGCAGAATATATGCCCCTTATCATCAATGACAAAGAAGGTAGTAATCAAAGTTTTTGATCCAATCATCAACTCAGCATGCATGGCTCCACGAGTGTCAGAAGGATTGCCAGCAAAGTCCCTAAGCACCATGTCAGTCTTTAACAATTCCTCATTTGTCATCCCAAGCTTTCTAAAGGTAGTGTATGGCATGATATTGATAGTAGACAGTCCATCAACAAACTTCTTGGTCAGAGGCTTGCCATTGACGTATCCCTTCACATAATGTGGTTTCAAATGTCAATGCTTGGCTGGTTTATCAAAAACTGCCCTCTGAGTCAGGACAAGTTGGGCCATTAAATCTTGATACTCGCTCTCATCAAAATCTGAGTACACCTCCTCCTAGATATCCTGGCATTCAGGAGCTATAAACTCTGATGGAAGGAAAAAAGCCATACGTTCATCAGCCGAATGGTCGTGCTCATTAGATTTCTTCTTAAGACACCATATTTGTTTCTTTTCGACAACCACTTGCTCTAACTCCTTGTTTCTTAAACGTTGCACTCTTCTCTTCTGGCTCCTTGTTAGTCCTAGTGGGCACCACTGCCCTCTCTGTCATATATATTCATGGGGCCTTTTCTCCCCTCCGTACTCCTCGCAATGAACCCAACCCTGATCGGCAAATCTCTTCCCTTGCCGATTCTCAGAGCTACCTATCTTTAAACGTCGATCGTCCTCAGGAAACTTTGTCCCAAATCTTTCATGGACCAGACGGCGGCAGACCCAAGACTGCCTATAACCTAAGTATTGATCACTGCATTCAGGGCAATTATTCCTAGCGGGCAGTTTCAATAATGAGATTGCTCCTATTCTCTTATGTATTCTTGTTCTCTTCGGTACATCTCCTCTTCGTACCTCTAGTGTTCCTCCATGAACTCTCGTTCCTCATAGTATTTCTGCCTCTAGTGGCATTTTCGCTCTCGCTGCCATTTGTTCAACAGAATTCAGGTTGTAACCCTGGGCCTGGAAACCTCCTTTTTCTCGTTTTGGCTAATCTCGAATTGAATGCGTTGCCAAAGCTCCTCATTTGTAATTTGCCGATCGGGATAAACACCGCCAGCCCTTCTCGCTCTATCAGAGGTCAACACTTTCATCTTGTCTTTGCCTTTAGGATCATCTACAACAATCATGTTCATAGGGAAAGACACTATGTTCTGCGCAAAAGGCTGAGCATCAATCTTCATTTTGCCATCAAACTTCAAATGTCCCTCTTGAATAGCCTTCTGAATTCATAGTCTAAAAACTCGGCAATCATTGATGGAATGAGAATTGGTGTTATGGAAGCCACAATATTTCTTGTCTTTTACTCCTTCAGGGCGTAGCATGGGATGCCCTTCTGGCAATTTAATACGTCCTTCCCTTACCAACAATTTGAACAACTTATATGACTTGGAGACATCGAAGTCATAAGTTCCTTTTTGCTGCCTCAACCAACGTTGACTAACCTGAGTTGGCTCTTTCGTCTAGACCAATTCGGCTGCGGCTATTTCATCTTCATTGTTGTATTCTGCTGCCTCTTCTAGGAAACTTTGATACATCTCACTAGCCACATCAACCTTTTGGAAGCGGTTATCCCTTCTAAATCACTGAGCTTGATTATTCATCATTGCTAATTGCTGTGTGAGTTGACCGAGATCATCAAAGTCCATGCCAAATAGCTTATCTCTGACATTAGGCTACATGCCCACTATAGCCATTGCTGGCAACTGATTGTTGGGCAGATTCAAGGAGTAGCAAAGGTTCTTGGTTTCTCTAAACCTGCGAAGATACTCCTATGGTGTCTCACTAGTCCTTTGCCTTGAGCTCATAAGATAAACCAGCTTCTTCTCATTAGTACCCGTGAAAAAGTATGAATGGAACTTCTGTTCTAACTCTGCCCATGTTCCAATGGAATTTGCTGGCAAGGATGTAAACCACGTGAAAGCTGGCCCTGTTAAGGACAACGGAAAATACCGAATCCTCCAAGCTTCATCCGTAGATGCCTCCCCCAGCTGCATCAAATACCGACTAATGTGCTCTATGGTGCTAGTGTCATCCTGACCAGAAAACTTGGTCAAATCGGTGGGTGGTTTCACCATTGGAGGAAGTGCCACTCAGTTATACCACTCTGGATAAGGAGACTTATATGCATAAGATTGGTTCTTTGGTTTCAAGCCAAACTGATTTTTCATCATATTCGCCATCTTTTGCATGATAACATCAATATTTGAATTTGAAACCCCTCGTGTTTGCCCATCAAAAGGCAATCCTGCTGAATTTTTATAACGTGGATTTGGAACAGCATCAACAGCATTGTAATCAGCAAACTCCTAATATCTGTCTCCATACATATTCCTTTGCAACCTGTTTGCTGTGGGAGACACTCTGAAAGTCTGTTGCAGGATGTTTCCTATTGTACCAAACGAGAGCTGGCCATAGGTCATGGGAGGCTGCTGTTTCTCATGAGGCTCCAGCCCACCTTTGTTTGCACTAGGTGCTCGACAACCCCCTGCAGTCTTTTCTTGATGCTTTCGTACGTGGAACAACATTGGTCCCTGCATTGGGCCAATAGCTTCCTCGAAATATTTGTCCGCCGTTGGACCGAAAGTGTTAACCATGATCATGTGAAAAGTATTCAAGAAAGTTGAATGATGATTTGTCATAGTGTCTCCCATGGCCTTGTAAACCAACTCAGCCATCCTCTGGGCGTCTTCCTCTTCAGTGTAATCAGTCTGGTGTGGAAGAAGAACCCTTGGTAATGACTGTTTCTGGAAAACCATGTTGCTTTTATTCTTGGGAAAAGACATCAAACACTTGTGTTGAAACTGGTCACACGCTTGCTAAACCACCTCCTTCATGTTTTCTGGCAGTTTATCCATAGTTACATCTAGAAATTGAGCATTGTCGATCTTAGGCATTTTGAACTATGTGCTCCCACCTGGCATGCCAAAAAGTGTATTGACACAAAATGTGGCGCACTGTGCCTCACACACAGCAAGCCGAAAAGCGTGGCTTCAATCGGGTGCCCAGGTGCTTCGAAATCTAGAAATGTGCCAGACAGTTTGACCTGCAACTAACAAGGGATAAAAGTTTATTAGATACAAAACTGGAACGTGACGGGTGATACTATACAGTTCCATATATACGGCCCTGAAGCCACTTACGACGACATACAACTATAAAATTTGTCTGCCAATAGGTTCATAGATCATTCGGCCAAAATAAACATAATGAGCGTAAAATATTGATTGCCGAATGCACGTGCATGGGAAAATATGTATAAATAAGTTGTAATTAATTATGAGTTAAAATGTAACCAAGCCTGACAATCTACCCGAATTGGGATCCATGGAGAAGGAACATGCAAGCAAACACGATCGAACTGATCTAAAACTTGAATCCACCGCACGACACCTAGCTTTATCCAAATTTAAACGTGACAACCAAGATTAGTTTAGTTCGGCTATTATAAGCCTGTGATCTATTCATAATGACGGCATGAAAGCAAGATCATTAGAGCATAAATAGATTTATAAAAGTATGGAGCCGAACCTTACCGATTTAGATTGGGCAAATGGTGTTACAAATACATAAAGTATTTAAAACATGCAACGCGTGATAACTTAATGAATCTATTAGATCTTGCCAAATCTTAATAGAGCCGATAACTATCTTGCTTTGCTGAGCTATCAAGCAACGCCTGCCGCACAACCATTTAGTCGAGATAAACCAAGCATAAGCAAAGATTTTTTGATTGTCAAGCAAACGCCTACCGCACGGCCATTCAGTCGAGACAAACAAGACCACTTGTATCGACGTCTAAATCCATCGCATGATACTAGACAAGATAACAAGGTTGTCAGAACTTATGGAGGTCGACGGGTCGATAACTCCTCTCGAAGAACTCGACGACACGACAAAGACTCGAAGTTGACTCGAGGCCGGTTGAATTGATTTGGTTATGAACAATTTTACAATAACCAAGGTTTCATATTTATACCCCGGTCATAACACGAGTCCTAAAAGACCATGACTACACAATACCAAAGGAAACCTAAAAACGTGACATCTTTAGTTTCAATCTTCCTCGGAATCTCCATTGCCTTAATTATCGTGATCTCCTCCGTTTGATCGGTCTTTACTTGCCGGTTTTTTTGCTTTCTAAACGGAAACTGCCTTTACTCACAACAACCGATCGCATAGGCGTTTGTTGAATCTTTAGGAATTAGTCGATCACATAGATATTTGCCGAAATACTCAGAACACTTGCTTTTTTGTGAAACCACCGTCCACTGGCCCACCTGTCATCTCCTTAAGCGAGCCAAAATCCGGTGTTAACAATATACATGTGGTCCGGGACAAATATCAAGCAGCTGATGTGCTGTCGAAGTTAAGATCATCCCGAGCCGAAGTGCCACATGGTCTTTTTGTGCAAGACCTCGTCAAGCCAAGTGTTCAGGAGGAAGAAAATGGCGTGAGCAAAAAAGCTCTAGACCAATGACTAGTAGCCTTAGCTACTCAACAAACTCTCCCGGCCATGCCTTCCGAGGATTGGTGAGAACCTTTCATTAGGTACATGGCCAACGGCACTGGCTATTCAGATAAAATAGAGAATGAGCGTCTCCTATGCCACAGCAAGGACTACCTGCTAGTCGATGGGCGACTCATGTGCAAAAACGCAAGAGGAAATACTCATGAAATGCATCTCCCAGGATGACGGCATCAAACTTCTTGGCGAAATACATACTGGCACATGTGGCAATCATGCAGCTTCTCGAACGCTGGTCAGAAAGGCTTTCGAGAATGTTTTATTGGCCATCAGCTGTAGCCAATTCCGAGAAACTAGTACAACATTGTGAGGGTTGCTAGTTTTTTGCTAAAAGATTCCATGTTCCCACTCACGAAAGACAGACCATACCAGCTTTATGGTCATTCGCATGTTGGCGACCAGATATGATAGGACCTTTCAGACCTGCCTCAGGCAACTTCAAGTGTGTATTTGTTCTAATCCACAAGTTCTCCAAGTGGATCAAATGCATGCCTCTAACAAAAGCCTCTTTAGAAAAGTTGGTAGAATTCCTCGACTAGATTATACACCACTAGGGCATCTCGAATATCATCATCATCGACTTGGGGACTCAATTCACTGGCATTACCTTCTCAGACTTCTGCGATGACAGAGGCATAGTCATAAAGTATGTGTCGGTCACACATCCTATAGCTAATGGGCAGGTTGAGAGAGCCAATGGCATGATTCTCGACACATTGAAGAAAAGATTATATAGAGAAAACGACAAGGCCCTAGGGAGGTGGATTAAGGAGCTGCCAACAGTGGTCTAGGGTCTGAGAACACAGCCCAGTCACATGACGGGGTGTGTAACACCCATGGTGTTTGCCACTAGTTAGACTTTAGGTTTTGAGCTCAAACGTGCCAAGATAAGTGGTTGTGATCATGTTAAAGTCAACCCATGAAAGTGAGCCTCAAGTTAAACTTGGAGAATGCACCCTTGCATACATATAGGCCCTTTTCAAAGTGCATGCTTGGTAATGTTAATGGAACCTCTTTCATGTATCCTACATCCATCACTGCCTATAGTGATCACTCAAAAAGTTTTATAAAGTTTGGAATCAAAAGGTCACATGAAATGATAAGTTACATGCTTGTTGGAATTGCCTCATTAAGTGACTCGAACCATGGGTCATCAACCAAACCTTGCAACCTTGCCCAAATGACTCTAGATGAACTCTACAACAAAAGTCATGAAGAGTTCATGTTGAGCTTGTGCCTAGAAAGTGCTTCAATTAGCCTAAAATCTTAGTTTGAGCTTTATCAAGTTACTGCATTGACCAAGCTGAAAGTTTGACTTCTATACTAGTTCTAAGGTTTGACCTTAAATGAAAGTTGTAGTTTAACTTCTGTAGAACAAACTTTGATTAATGGTCAAGAAGTAGTTTGGTTCATGACCTAGTCAAATTGAGCTTACAAAATTCAAAGCAGTGCTGTTTTGGAACTCCAGAATTTTAGCTAAGTCCTCAAAGTGCTCAGTTTTGGGTATCCATATTGGGAGCCTTATATCTTACTAACCACTCCAAAACAGTATAAGGCCCTTTCATAAAATTTGTAGTACAGTTTGAATTTTCCAAGTCTAAATCTTCTTTTAACCATGTCAAATAATAGTCACAATATTGAATCTGCTGTAATTTCCAGCTCTTCGAATTTCTAAGTGTGGGATTTCAGTTCATCACGTTGGCATTCCGCGTTCTCCTAATTCTTATAAACAACTTGCTAGGGTCCCAAAATAAAAGTTGGAGTACACATTGTGGACAAGAGCATATAAAAATATGGCACCAGTTTGACTTTGTTTTGGCCATTAATTTTGACTTTTGCTAATCATTATCAAGTCATTGACACTCATAGATTAGCATCAAATTATCCATTAATCTATGACCCTAATGACCATGACAATTAAACAAAAAATGTAGAACAGCACGAGCGCAACAAAGTTTGTTTTTGGCCCATGATCTAAATTGTCACAGAACCGACCAAATTATAAGAGTTCAAGTGCAGAAACGATCGCCAAGCAATCAAGTTTCTAAACTTGAGCCCATATAATCCCGGTAGTCAATCGAAATCACGAAGGACTTCAAA
>Ga0182004_10002257_pt1 | contig 14865 bp, 8 predicted proteins | sample Sormic07211540_1_FD_120479 | JGI IMG/M metagenome (GOLD analysis project Ga0182004, IMG submission 120479) | Endophyte microbial communities from Sorghum bicolor roots, Mead, Nebraska, USA - 072115-40_1 MetaG | ecosystem: Host-associated > Plants > Roots > Unclassified | place: USA: Nebraska...
TACAAAATGCTATTGAAATTCTATACAAATTGCTGCTGAAATTATATATAAATTGCTATTAAAATTTTGTATAGTGTGTTGTTTTTTGAAAATTCGGGTAAATCGGGAATACCCGAACCCGAACCCGAATTATCGGGTACCCGAAATTGCGGGTAGTGTTTTTTCAGGACTAATATCGGGTAACAATTTTCATTACCCGAATTACCCGATCCGAAAAAATCGGGTAACCCGAATGCCCAGGCCTACATAAGAGGCGGATTGTTGGGGGCCTTCTTACCGGACGGATTGTTGGGGGCTTAAGGTAATATTAGGCTCCTATTTTTTTAATACATATCACATCGAATGTTTAGATACATGTATGAATTATTAAATATAGATTATTTATAAAACTAAAAACATAGGTAGAGGTAACTTATGGGATAGATCTTTTAAGCATAATTAATTCATGATTGGACACTAATTATCAAATAAAAGAAAAAGAGCTATCGTCAGACTTTAACACCTCCAACCAAAATACCCCTTATCCAGGAAATGAGAGAAAGAGCAAAGGGCTTCTGAAGGCTGATTTGATTTGATTTTATCTTATTCAAGAAGGAATATAAATACAATCCAATGTTGATGCTTACAACTTAGCTATAAGATCTTTGTATGATGCAATAGGTAGAAAAAGTTTGTTTTTTATTATTCCCTAGAAGGCAACTTTAAGTAACATTAGAAGCTGCCTAAGGGTCTGTTTGGCAGGACTTTTCTCCGGCTCCGGCTCTAGTTCCTCCAGAGAAGTTGTGCAAAATGTTTTTCTGAAGAAGCCATTTTTAAGTAAAAAAATAGAGGAGCTAGAGCCGTTTTTGCGAAACCACAAATTATGGCTTCTTCAAAACAGCTCTGACTCCTCTAGAGGAGCTCATCGTGAGGAGTCGTGCTAAACACCCCAGGTATAAGGTGATCTTCTCCTAACTTTTTTCCTCGATCGAGCCATTCACCCATTTTTCATTAAGAGAAAAAAGTTCTCAGTACAACCATGCGCTATCACGCAAGCGAGGAGCCTTCATGACACAAACCTAGCTATTAGATTCACTAATAGAAAATTACATAGAAAAGTTGCTTTGTGACCTAAACGACAAGACAAAAGCGACTCCTAAAAATAATATAAATAAAATGATATAGTTTTCTGCCCCCAAAAGAAACTAGCAATTGCTCTCAACGTCACTAATAAACTAGCCTGTTGGCGTACTTTGCTAGCTAATAATGTTTTTCTCTCATAATAAATCAGCGAACAATATTTTCAGTTATGGTTTTTCAGACCAGTAAATAGACTCCAAGTGATATGGATTTCAACATCCATGATTTGTATATTTTTCCTGTTGTATGTTATACTCCCATCTACAGGAAAATGAAAGACCGGAGCATTGTGTTTATGTCTTTTTAAGAGAAACACATTTTGCCTCTTTTTCGCAGGAATATACTAATTCAATTACACTTGGTATCTAGAATACCAAAGGCAAATGATTCATGTTTCCTCTGCTTTTCCCATGAAAAATCCTTCAAACCAAAACAGGGCCTAAATCGGTACCCAGTAGCCACATGCACCCAAACTTATTGTTGAATTAGTCTAAGGATACTAATAATGCATGAAAGGAAACATTGGAACGATCTAATTTGCAGAGTTATTCACCCTAGCTCTCTCATGACACTGAGAGCAAGTGAACGTTCCAATGGCTCGCCTCAATCCATAGGGATGCATGTGATCTCCTGCCGCCTTCCAAGCCTACACCAACATACATAGTAGCTTACAGTAAACATACACATGCTCTTTTTCTTCCGAAACATGAACATAGTCCGATTCCTTGTAAGCAATATGTTAAGAACACTCTTGTTTTTCTTCTTCTACATTTTCCTCACCTTCCAAGACATATTTATATGTCACCATTGGAGGATAGGAGCCCGGCCAATTCATGAGTCAATAACTCATATAGAAGCATGGGCGAATCTATATTCAAAGGATTGGGTGCGGCCGCACCCAGAGAAAAATAAAAAACAGTAGTGAATACTAAATTTTCACTATATTTACACACACATGTCATAAAATCTTGCACCCACAAAGGCAAATGCACCCCTCTTAGATTTGCTCTAGCTCCACCACTATATAGAAGGTCAGGCAATGTGACTTAAGAACTCCACATGATATCAAGATGGGCCTTGTTTAGATCCATTTTTTTTTGGATTTTGACATAGGATGGGCACTGAAGACAGGGAAAGTTAATCCTTCTAGCATAATTCAAGTACAACTGGTTTTAGAGCATCTTCAGTGGTACCCCATATCTCTTTCCCCATCTATGTTTTTTTAGGAAAAAGAAAAAAAACTCATATCCAAGAGTAATCTATATTGCTTCCTTATCTATTGGCAATTGGCAAATAAGCCAACATCGTGCATAAAAATACATGCAGCCTTTGTCACGCCCATCGCTCCTTGATGCAAAATGTACAATAGAGAAAGAATATACAAAAGTGGTTACGATAGTTTAGAAATAGTATAGAATTACTGATGTAAAATTGTCTTCTATATTTTATAAGTGGATTATTGGAAACACTTAGAGATAACTTTCTTTTTTTCTGACAATACCTTTTTAAGGGTTGTAAAACTATATGTTTTTTGGAGGAAAAAATAGGATACTTTTAGAGCGTGTTTGGTTGGACGCAGTTAAATGTAACAAATACTATAACATTTTCGTTTTGTTTAATGATTAGTGTCTAATCATGGACTAATTAGACTCAAAAGATTCGTGTCATAAATTATATGCAAACTATGTAATTAGTTATTTTTTATCTATATTTAATACTTCATGTATGTGTCCAAATATTCGATGGATAGGAGTTAAAGTGTACCGATTGCAACGGGGCCTTAGAGCAAGGCTAATAATGCAATCCACTTTTGGCTGGAAGGTTCCTTTGTAGCATTCAGTCAGCAGTGTGGTTTATAAGAGCACTCCCAATGCAGAAATCATCATAGTTTCTATAGATGTTAATTGTAGTGCCACCTAAGCGTTTTTGCTGATGTGGCAAGGTAATTATTGAAGAGAGAGAGTAAAAATTATAGAAACTATGTCTAAGTTAGAAACCATGTCTACACGAGATCCAAGACCCAAGACATGAAGTGATATAATTGGTTGAGAATAGGAAGAGAATACATATAATTGGATAAAAAATAAAAACTATCTATTAGAACTATGATTTTTATATATAGTGTTATAGAAATTAATAGTTATAGAAACGCGTTGAGACCGCGCGTCCCCAACGGTGAAGAAATCGCCAGCTTTGCTTAAATTCTATTGGCTGCAGAGAAGTGTGTCGTTGGTCAAAAGAAAGAAGCTAGCAAGAAAATGTTGTATTTCCACCTTTTTTAATGTATTCAATAGGAAAATTGCTGAACATATTTATTCAATTACACTTTGGTGCACAAAACTGCTAGCAATCTGGCAATTATGCACCCAAACAAATGCCTTGATCTACTTATTAGTAGCATGCTTAGCTAGAATAAGGATAGCACAACTACATGTCCCACCTCTTCCCACAGAACTTTACCAAGCAGAAAGGGACACATGTGGGACATTGCCGCAAGCCAGACAAGTGTGACTTGTGTGACTTGTGAGTTGTGACCAACCCATGCTGCCCTACAAGGGCCGTCACCAATGCCATCCGAGACAAGACATCAGCCCACCATCAGAGACACCAGCCCCCCCCCCAGGGGCCAAGCTACACTATATTGATAGGGGCTGCAAATGCACCTCCAGAAAACGTAAAAACTGTTGATTTGGTTAATATTTCACCATATAGCACACTAAGGATATATGTCTATGCACCCACACGCCACATGCACCTCTCTCTAATAATTTGCTTTTGTTTCACAACTGCTCATACTTGTGAAAGCACTGTTTCTAGCTCACATGGGGATACAAGTTAGTCTAAAATTTTGGGGCAACATTTGTTATATGGATGAATATAATGGATTGAACATAGTACGGCTGTGCTAGGCCCAAATCGCTAGAATGTTAGTTGGGAGAAAGTGTAGTGGGTCAAAAGAGAAAGAAGCTAACAGGAAAACGTTGTGTTTTCTTCATGTTTTACAACTTATTTCAGTTTTTAATAGGAAATATGTTGTGCCTTTTCCTATTAAAATTAAACATACGTATTCTATTAAGCTTTGGTGCACAAAACCACTGGCCATATGACACAATTATATATGCACCCAGACGAGAGCCTTGCTCTACTTATTAGCACTATGCTTAGCTAGACCATGGATAGCGCAACTACATGTTCATGTTTAATTTGTTCAACTAATAACAACGAGTGAAAAAAAAATACATGAAAGCATTAAAACTTAGACCTTGTTTAGTTCACCCCAAAAATCAAAAACTTTTTAAGATTCCCTGTCACATCGAATCTTGTGGCACATGCATGAAACATTAAATATAGATGAAAACAAAAACTAATTGTATAGTTTGCCTGTAAATCGCGACACGAATCTTTTAAGCCTAGTTACTCTATGATTGGACAATGTTTGTCAAATAAAAACGAAAGTGCTATAGTGTTCAAATTTAAAAACTTTTTGGATCTAAACAAAACCTTAGTCTCTCAAGTTACGTTGACCTATGTTGACCCATGGATCTAGGCACTACGCGACACACTAGGTCTAAGTTGCAAAATATGCTCTCATCCGAAGGATCGGAATGCACCTTATCAACCAAACAAGAAAGGAAATGCAAGTGTACCTATGCTTTATTATGCATGCTCATTTTCTCCAATAGCCTCCCAAACCTAGACCTACATTAGATGGATGCTTTGCCTTGGAGTTGAAGCCATGCAAAGCGTGGGACAATAATCATATACTCATTTTGAAAGCCCCAAGAAAAGGAACTAAATATTACTCCCTCCATCCTAAGTTATAGGTCATTCCAAGAATCTTGGAGAGTTAAAGTATCTCAAGTTTGACCAAATTTATATGATAACATAACAACATTTATGTATCATCTAAGTATCATTAGGTTCTTCATTAGTTATATTTTTATAGTATTATCTATTTGATGTCATAAACCTTTCTAACTTTTTCTATAATGTTGATCAAACTTGATATACTTTGACTCTTCAAAATTCTTAGAATGTCTTATAAATTGGGATTGAGGGAGTATTTCAGTTCAGATGGGAGCACAAGGTGATTCAAGATTTAATCTATATGGGAGCACATGTTAGAGACCAGTTGTCACATGGGGTAGACATTATGTTGTTTTGATTTAGGGGGTGTTTGACAGAGCTCTGTACAGCTTCAGATTCTAAAAAAACAGCTTTGCTCCCATTTTCTTTAGCCAAACACTCTAGCTCCACAAATTCTAGATCTTCAAAAATGTGGATCTAACTCCCAGATCCACCAAATCTACGAAGCACCTCAAGGGTGCTTTGGAAACTCTAAGGTGCTTTGGAAACTCTAAGGGTGCTCTGCAAACTCCAATTTCGTGGATTTAGTAAAAAAATATCCACCGTGTCATCCATTACACAAAAGGTCAAGCGCTGCCGTGGGCTGGCCCTGTGCACGTAGCATAGCGCCGCTGTCTTTACCAAGGTGTCGCGCCGCGTGACCACAGGCCTCACCAGTCGTGCTCGGAGGAGCAGGGTGCTGTGCCACGCTAGGAGGAGCAGGCCACGATGAGGAAGGAGGAGAATCCGTATAGCCGCCTCTTCCTCCTATTAGCAGCGGCCTCGCCACCGAGCTCTGCTCCTGCACCACCGTCGTCTTTCGTAGAAGGGCCATCCGCGACCTTTGCGTTCCTTCCATGTGTCCATCTTGAGGCAACACGACCCCGAGGGAGAGGGCAGTGGGCCCTGGGGGAGGTGTGGCTAGGGGAAAGGGCGACGCGGCCAGGGGAGGGGTCGCTGGGGGAGAGGCTAGGGCTGGCAGGGAAGGGACCGAGCGTGTGCCATGGACGCGCTTGAGTCTCTGCCAAGAAGAAAGTGTGTTTTTTATGTTACATGGATACTTCAAGGGGGTGATGTATCTGTATCCGATACTCGTCGGATACGTGGATACGGATACTCGGATACACCATTTTAGTGGGTTTTTCTTTTGAGAAAGTGTGTATCCGCGTATCCGATACGTATTGTATCGGATACTCGTACCCGTACTTTTTAGTTTAGCCCTTGAATATATTTTATAACTACATATAAGTCTATCTCATCATCAACTCGTCCTGGTCTGTTCCATTGTGTCATACAACCATATATAGGGACTGCACCATAACTCAAATGTAGCTTCTCAAAGTGGTGGTCTAGGACTCCAGGCACTACGATAGCCAGGTGGCAAAGCCACATTTGCACTCGGCAATGGCTTTCCCAAGTGCCACACTCGACAAAGGGCTCTTTTGTCGAGTGCCGGATGTCGAACACTCGGCAAAATAGGATTTTTTTTTATTCCCTAAAAAAAGGAATTTTTTCGAGAAAGCCCCCAACAACCAGTGCCCGCTCGCCTCCATCGAAGTCGCAAGTCATGGTACTTTTTTGCGCAAATTTTGCAGCTATGTGCCTAGTGGAATTCGGTGTCTCCTTCCCTAACCACTGCACTACACTGTCACTTGTGTCTGTATTGTATTTCGGTTCCTCATATATTATATCAAATCATGTGTAATTTAATTGTTTGAGGCCCTAAAAGGTTTCAAATCAAAAAGTTGTCAACTATAAAGTTTCATAACTTTTTGAGATCTATAATTTTCATTAAGTGAGTTTCTCCATCCAAGATCGTTTACAAAATTTGAATTTCAAATTTGAGAAATTCAAACGTAGTTTTTACATAACAAACTGATTTCAAATAAAAAAATTACTAACTATAAAGTTTCATAACTTTTCGAGATCTACACTTTTCATTAAGGGATTTTCTCCATCTGAGGTTGTTTACAAAATTTGAATTTCAAATTTGAGAAAATCAAACGTAGTTTTTGCATGACAAGATGATTTCAAATAAAAAAGTTGTCAACTACAAAGTTACATAATTTTTTGAGATGTAAAAAGTTTATTTAGGAAGTTTTTCCATCCGAAGTCATTTGAAAATATCAAATTTTAAAAATTTCAAATAAAGACGCAATTTTGCATGACAAGATGAACTCAAATGAAAAAGTTTTCAAATATAAAATTTCATAACTTCTTAAGATATACAAAATTTATTTTGGTTGTTTGATCATTTGTTCATCCGATATGGTGATTCTAATATTTTTCACAAATCTTATATATCTCTCTTGTAGTTTCATAAACTATAAGAGTGATATGTAAAATTTATGAATAAATTTATTTTTACTTTGTCAAATGAAGAAAATATCAAAATAAATATTGAAGATCTTGAAAAGTTATACAACTTTATAGCTGAAAACTTTTTGATTTGAATTCGTTTATAGCTTTAAAATTTGATTTAAAATTTTCTTTACTAAGTGTTTGTCGTTTGACACTTGGCGAGTGTAAAAAAACACTCAGCAAAGAAACTTCTTTGCACAAAAAAACAATCGGCAAAGATGCTTCTTTGCCGAGTGTATTTTCTGACACTCGGCAAAGAAGCCTCTTTGTCGAGTGTTTTTTGTTTGACACGCAGCAAAGAGCTTCTTTGCCGAGTGTGCGAAAAAACACTCGGCAAAGAGGTTGTCTGCCATAGTGGCTTCACAAATATCTCTACCTGCAAGTTTTTTTTTTGGTGATGGCGAGTGTTTGCACCAATTGTGGCTAAGAACATCGCAGACCAGTTGTTGGGGCCTTATGGTCATGTTACCTAGGAGACCAGAGAAAGAACAAATGGTTTCCGAAGGCTGATTTTATTCCAGGAAGACAATCCACTTTACAAAGGGGACGCATGATTGCCCCTCAATGATAGTACGTGTGAAACATTTTCAAGTTTTGAGAAGAGCTTACACCTAATTTCATCTAGATGACACTTTTCATTATTGAGGCTGACCAAACCTCAACTTCACAACAACATTTAAGGGAGTCACAACATTTAATTTGCTCTTAGATACACCAAACAAAGCAATTAAAAATAGGTTGATGGGGGCACCTAGGTCTTTTCTCCTATTTGTTAACATGTCCTATATTTTCTGGAAGTTGATTCTATTACAGGGCGTAGGGAGTTACAATCCATGTACAACTGATTTTCCAAAACATTCAATGCATTTATATGATTTTCCTCCAAGTGGTTCACTATTGGATCTTGAGTTGCACCACACCTATATAAATGATTTGTAATTGCAATTAAAACAGATTTGAAGAGACAGAATTCAAAATAAATTTGAAGTTGCGGAATTTGTATCCGCCTCTACTTAAAGGTCGCCCTACAAACAGCATATAAAATACAAATTCAGTTTGTATGGACAGTTCACAAGATTAGGGCGCGCCCTAGAAATGTTTTCCAAAAAACCGCCAAAAAATCTTACACCCAAGCGACTACATCAAAATAATTAGTATTATTTCGCAAGTCATGCCATTACCGTTCTTAGAAATCAATTTATACATAGGGGTGGTTTGTAGGTGTGGTCCTTTATATTTCCAGAGACAGCTAGAATGAAATTGCAACAGGGTGGGAAGAAAAACTAAGTGTGCCTATTAAGAAACCAACATGACTATATCTCCTATAATAATTGGGACTTCTCATAGCCATAGGTAGCTGATGCCAGATATCCCGACATCTAGAAGAGGGTGAATAGTTGCTAGTGTGCACAGGCCATGTATTTCTTGGCTTCCCTCGTATTTGTGGAAGCATTGTTTCAATTTGGATATGACTACAGTGGTTCAAGTTTTTTGTGATATGGGAGGTATCCGTCACGTGCACCGGACATGTTTTGGTTGTGTTAGCTAGGAGTATCTATAGGTAACTTTGAGTTGGGAGAAAATGTAGTTGGTCAAAAGAAACAAGAGACCATTTGGTAGAGCTTTTCAGAGCGGATTCTTTCTAGCCAAACCACAAAACTGCACATAGATTATGATGATGAGAAGCAGACAATAATAGCTAGTCACTCCTTCATTTATGATAATATCATGTTCAACTGCCTTTTGACATCATTTTTCCCTACGAGTATTAGTACTTGGGGGAAAAAATAAAAGGAACCTCACCAGTGCCAGCAAAGATGACGAACAAAGAATCCGCCATTGGCCCATGCCTATTCACCATATACCGTATCTCTCTCACACAAAAAAGCACTGTACAAACAACAATAGCAGCTGCAAACAAACTGAAGTGAACGGACTCGCCACAAGGTAGCTAAAATATCAAATATGGTAGTCAACCAAACAACCTTATCTTGCCGTAACTTAGGCGTGCCACAATATTGACATATGCCTAACCTTAGTTACAACAATCTCTGCCATTCAATTAAACATGCCCTTAATTCTTGATTATATTACTTCTGAGCCACACTCTTTGGAATGACTTTCTCCAATAGCCTCCCAAACCTAGACCTACACTAGATGGATATGCTTTTGTCTTGGAGCCATAGAACGCGTGTGAGAACCCATATCTGCACTCACTTCAAAAGCCATGCTTTGTGGGATAACAACAGTCTCGTTTTCCTTCCAAGACGTTTATATATATGTTACCCTTGACCTTTGAGAAAGGATAAAAGCTAAAGTTAGTCATTAATTCATACACGAGAGTCTTTATGAAAAAAAAAGAACTGACACGGAGAAGAGAGTTGCATTGGTAATTCCACATGATGTGATGTCAGGACATGACTTATGGAGAGTTCAAAAAGGACATGACTTATATGGAAGTACTTGGACAACAGGATGCAATAATTTCACATTATGTGATGTTATAGTGACTTATAGAAGTATAGTTTGGACGATTGGATGCAGTAAGGAGACTAACATGACTCCAACTGGTGGCGGATAGGGAACTCGCATGCATTGATCGGCGTCTTTTTTTACAGGCCATACTTTGTTTAATTAGTTAGACGATAATATTTTTATTTATGCGATACAAAATTACAATGATTAGTAGGTACTTTCTATACGATTATATTAGCATCAATTTTGGGTCACAGAAACTATTATTTATTATAATAATATAATTAACCAACATAGTCTTAGAAAAAATCTGAGAACCTGAGCAAACTCAAGAATATGGTGCCTACCAAGCTGTAAAAAATTATATTTTCTAAACTGATTTGCAAAGATATGGCTGACGGCTTCAAACAATATACATATTGAACAATTGTTTTTTTTAAAATGATCTAGGCCAATTATTGCATATGTACACAAAAGATGAAAAGAAAAAAGGGGGGGGGGGTACACTCATATTGTCATAACACAAACAAAGGCAGGTTAGTACACTATTTCACCTATAAAGTATTTAGAATTGAAGAAAATAACAGAGTTGTCGCGCTGTCCTGCAAGCAGGCTGCTCACTGATTGATTCCAATTAGATCAACTGGATCAATTGCTCAACCAATCAAATCGGATAATATAAGTGATCGCGGAAGGAATGCCCGAGGAACCTGTGTCTCTAATACCAAATGTTAGCAAGGGGTTACAGATAGATGGAAGAAATCAGAGGCAGGGAAGAAAGAAGATCAGTGGGGAAGAAAACAGATGACCGAGCAAGGACAGGATTAAGATAGCTGATGGACTTTTTTTTTACAAACATAGCTGATGGACTTTGATACACTACAGTTCGTACCCTCTCCTCTCCAATATGCTCAGCTCATATACCCTAGCTCCATACATGGGCATGGCCCAAATACGTGCACCCCATTAACATGGTTATAGGGCCTTCGGACCCGAGCAGGCCTGTGGAGTCCATGATCTGTTGTTTCCTTCCGTGGGCATGGGATTGTAACACCCTCATGTCTAAATATCCCTGTCACATGGCTAAGAACAACGGCTAGCTTCAATTCAAAGGCTTGCCTTGACCATGCATCTCTTTTGGATCAATGTAATCTTTTCCTGCTGCCTACCAAGCCTACACCAACATGCATATAGTAGCTAGTAGTAAACACAATGGTGCCCTTTTCTTCAAAAATTCAAGCATAACACGATCTTTGGAATCCAACGCCTTCTTATTAGCAACACTCTTGTTTTTTTCTTCCCTCTATATTTTTTTGTACCTTCCAAGATACTTCTATATATATCACCACTTGGAGGATAGGAGACCAAATAAGTCAATATATAATTCGTGCAGAAGAGCATGTTAACTGTGCCTCTATAACTCCACATGATATCAAGATGCGTTAAGGAAGTATTACCGTTCGAGCATTACCAAGGTCTGGTTTTCCAAGCATTCAACAATGCATTTATAAGCTATTCATCACAGTGACATGATTGTATACGTGTAGCAGTGGGGCTATAAAGAAATAAAACCAATATGATATCGTCTAATATGTGATAACTGTGAGCGGATTTGGTCTCAGTGGGTTCAGCGCTTCAGCACAACATAGTATATCTGTACCTGGATGATGACGGCATTTAACAAGCCATGTATTTAATTCCTCATACTTTGTAGAAGCATTATTATTTTAGTTCAGATGTGAGTGGAAGTTGGTTCGAGATTTGGGCCATACGGGCCGGGGCGATGACATGTCATATGGATTGGACAGCATATTATGGTTTTATTAGGATTATAAGTAAGTAAAATTTCAGTTTAGAGAAAGTGTGTATGTGAAAACAAATTAGAGAAGCTAGCAAGAAAATGTTGTATTTTCCTTGTTTTCATATGTATTTTAGTTTTTATTAGGAAATTCGTTGTGCCTTCTCCTATCGGAACATATGTATTCCATTAAGGCCTTGTTTAGTTTTTAAAATTTTTTGGTTTAGGACACTGTAGCACTTTCGTTTGTTTGTGGCAAATATTATCCAATTATAGACTAACTGGACTCAAAAGATTCATCTCGTAATTTACAGGCAAACTGTGTAATTAGTTTTTTTTGTCTATATTTAATGCTTCATGCATGTGCCGCAAGATTCGATATGATGGGGAATCTTGAAACGTTTTTGATTTTTTGAGTGAACTAAACAAGGCCTAAGCTTTGATGCACAAAAACAAAACCGCTATAGACATATGACAATTATGCACCCAAACAAGAGCCTGGATCTACTTAGCAACATGTTTTTTTATGGAAGGCTTTCGACAATATAACCCACATCTTGGCTGTTGGGGATAGTTAACTGTAGAGTGGACCAACAAGCCAAAGAGAAAGGACAGTGAAAGAGCAAATGAAAAATATCTTCATCAGTACCCAAGTTGCAGAGGACACAATGATAATCTTGAAGTGACATATTTCTTCGCCTGAGTAAAGCCCTGGTAGTTAATCAGTCTTGAAGAATGAGCCAGAAGAAGAACTTTCTCTTATTTTGACAACATGAATTTCCATAGCCACTTGAAAGCAACATGCATCTGACGGTGACCAATAAGTTTTCTATAAGCCTTTCTTGAAGAAAACAGAGCAGATCCCCAAATATGGGACCACCATTGATCCCTAATCAGGAGTGTCTTGCATGTTTAAATTCTGAACTGCAGCGTTGAGAGTTTGGTACTGTGCATATACCTCTGGTGAAAGAGGAAGATGGAAAAGCTCATAAAGATGTTGAGTGTTAGCGGACACAGAAAAAGAAATATTCTAATTCCTCACAAAAGAAAATAGTTCTGGAAAAGCTTGTCAACAAATCAGATCATTCCACATGTCATGCCAGAGCTATCTCTTTGAATTGGGGTAAAATTTTAAGATTATCTATCCACCGAAAGGAGCCTTTGAAAGTGATACTTTGAATTGGAAGCTTGCCTCCTGCATAATATTTGTCCCAAACAAGCTGCACCCAAGGGATTTGTGCTCTACTGTAAAATTTATGAAGATGCTTCATCAAAAGACTTTCATTTTGTACTAAAAGGTTGAGAACACCCAAACCTCCCTGTTTATCTAGAACATGGATGAATACATCATACATGTTCCTATAATCCTATTTATTATGTTCAGTTTACAATGATAAAAAGTATATATGGAACACACTTATTCTGATAAGTTGAACTGCCTCTTTAGTCATCTGTTCAATGGTCGTCATGATGGACCTGTTGTGCACTACCATAATAAACTTGGGGTCTAAGAATGAAAACATGCTCTCAGAAAAAGGGATGCAAGTGTACATGCATGCTTAATTACTGTTGACTCTCCTGTCCCTAGATGATTTTTTCCTGTAGCCTCCCAAACCTATAGACCTATACTAGATAGATGCTTTGTCTTGGAGACATGCAAATGCGCGGACTGCAGGGCAATCATATATGCTCACTTCATATGCCATGAGTTCTGGGACAAGTTGGAACCCTTGTGTTTTCCCTCTATTTATTTCATTTTTACTTTCCAAGTCATTTGTATATGTCACTCATGACCCCTGAGAAGAATAAGAGCCAAAACAAGTCACTAACTCTTATAGAACGAAGAGTTGGTAAAGCATGATGACTTTAGAATTCCATAGGATGTAGTATGACTTATGAAAATAGGTTGGACAATTCGATGCAGTAACCAAACAACATGAATCCTACAATAGTCAAGAGCAGAATTGGTACCATAGGGCTCTAGCATGTCAACTGTCTAGACAATTGTGGATCCATTATATTGAGATCGATGCCATCCATTTCTTTTACAAGACATGCATTGTTTCGTTATACAAAAAACTTTAATCAATAATTATTTAACATTTTTTTATTTATATGATAACATCATATCGCAAATAATAAATATTTTCAATAACAATCTAACTACATCAATTTTTGTCATAGAACTAAGTATCAATAAATATCTTTTGCTCAATGACAGTTCTAGCAAAGCGAAATGACCCTTGAAATTTCAATGTAAGGAGTACGAGAGGTGTATTCACCTGTAGTGTTTCATGTGTATTGGGCAGAATTTTTTTTTAAAAAAGAATATAATGTACATATGGGTTGCAATATTAATCAAGATATGGCTCATACCACTGTCATATGGGACAGCTTGATGGGCATGGAGCATCTCCAACTCCAACAGTTATGTAATTGAAATTTGTCATTTGTTGGAGTTTGCCAAGTCCTTAAACGTTTTGCCAAAGGAAAAATAAATTCATCTCCAAGTGTTTGGCATTTTTGACTTGGCATTTCCCGTGGATCCAACTATTTTTGTCCGGGAATCTTTCATCTTCGCGGGAAATTTTTCTCGTCGCTGCGATCGATCTTCTAGCCTCGCGTCGCTGCAACAAAACGAGGCAGCGATGGATCTCCTTCGTCCCCGCGCGAAGAAAGGAGGTGGTGCGCAGAAAAAAGGAGGCGGCGCGCGGGGAACGAGAATAGTTGCGCGCGAGGACTAGTATCGCGGAAAACTACCATGACGTGGAGAGTACGGTCACGACAAGGAGTCTAAGATTCTCGGGATATCAAAAGTGCCAAGCCATTGTGCCTATGCAAAAATGTCAAGTTTGGTCCATCAAATGCCAAGTTTGCCAAAATGCATAAGTCAAATGCAAAACTGTTGGAGTGCAATTTTTAAGGTTTTTAGCAAATTTCAAGAATGCGAGTCCAATTACATAACTGTTGGAGATGCTCAGGGACAAACACACCATGTATCCTCACGGGATTCCCATTATTAGCTCTCTCACAAGATGGAGAGAAACTGAACATTATGAATAGTGGGGGATCTATCTCAAAATTATAGGTACAACATAGAGTTGGGCACACACGTCAAACTTGACCAATGTTTCTATCAAACAACATGCGCATGTCATATTCAATTTATATAAATAATTAAATATCACATAACAATTTTAGTCTAAAATCTAAATGTATAGTAAATGAACAGTATATATATATATATATATATATATATATATATA
>Ga0182004_10002258_pt1 | contig 14864 bp, 9 predicted proteins | sample Sormic07211540_1_FD_120479 | JGI IMG/M metagenome (GOLD analysis project Ga0182004, IMG submission 120479) | Endophyte microbial communities from Sorghum bicolor roots, Mead, Nebraska, USA - 072115-40_1 MetaG | ecosystem: Host-associated > Plants > Roots > Unclassified | place: USA: Nebraska...
AAATAGGTACACTATGAAAATATAACTAACAAAGAATCTAATGATACTTGGTTGGTACTAAAAATGTTATTATTTTGCTATATAAATTTGGTCAAACTTGAAAAACTTTGACTCTCCAAAATTCTTGGAATGACTTATAATTTGGGACGGAGGGAGTATAAACTAAATTAAATTTAAGATTGTTTAATCCACACTGATCCTGTAATTGACGAAGGGAGTATCAACTTGGTGAAGTCGGAAGTAGGCAGGAACGACCCAAAATGCAAGGGAGTACTCCCTCCGTACTCGATTTTGTTATCGTTCTGAGCTCCCTCCACGATTTCGCAAAAGCTTGACGTTAGACGCTCGCACTGCCCCATGTGGACGGGTTTGCCCTTGGCTCGCATGTATCCGTTCAACTCTAGCCATTAATCACTCTATGCCTCGTTACTTGGACGTCGCCTATTCTTGGCTCTCGCGCGAAGCCATACAAAAGAAAAAGGGTGGCCCCAAGACTCGAATCAGCGACCTCCAGCCTCAGCCTGCGAAGCTCACGCCACTCGAGCTATAGCATATTATAGTCAAAGAAGCAATCGCAACGCTATTTAATAGGGGCGAAATAGGAAAACTAACCCCTACTTAATCATTCCTTGGTTAGCGCAATTCTCTCTAAAATGTCAACAAAATCGAGTACTGAGGGAGTATAATATACTGACTGCATTACTGTCGTACTATTCAATCAGCTGGGACCTTGGAGCACATATCTCTCGTGTGTGGGACAAGGAACTTACATTGCAGATGCATCTCTGGAGAATGCGCACGATATCCATGGATTCGGTTGTCCTCACCTGCGGCTTGGTTCGTTCGTCCGTGCGGACCCAAAGCCGTCGTCATTTTTAGGGGGTATTTGGTTAGAGTTGTTAAAGTTTAACAGACACTGTAGCATTTTTATTTTATTTTTTAATTAATGTCTAATTATAGACTAAGTAGGTTTAAAAGATTCGTCTCGTAAATTATTTTCTAACTATATTTTTAGTTTTATAAATAATCTATATTTAGTACTATATGTATGTGTCTAAATATTTGATGTGACGGACGGCCAAACGGGACCTTAGTTACGTGATTGTGAGGCAGCAACAACAACAACAATGTGTATGCATGTGTTTGCACGAAAACCAATAAATGCTATCTGAATGGGCATTTATTAGAGGCAAATTTGCCATGCACTCTTGGGGACCTCAAAATTTTTTGATAACTGCACTAAAATCTAATTTTTTTAGCACGACAGATTTTAGGTCAGAAAGAAGTGTTGTTAGCTTTTTAGGCAAACCTAAATTTTTTTGGAACTAATTAACAAGATCTTAGAGGGTGTTTGGTTGAGAGTGTTAAAGTTTAACAAATATTACAGTAATTAGTGTCTAATCATAGACTAATTACGCTTAAAAAATTCGTCTCGCAAATTATTCTCTAGCTGTGTTTTTAATTTTATAAATAATCTATATTTAATACTTAATATATATATTCAAGCATTCGATATAATAAACGGTAAAGTTTAATAGGCTCAACCAAACATGGTAGTTAGTAATAAGGTGTAGTGCAGCTTCACTGACCACTTGGCATTATAAAAGTTAGGCCCTGTTTAGTTTTCCACCTAAAATTTTTTCATCCATCCCATCGAATCTTTAGACACATGCATGGAACATTAAATGTATATAAAAAAATAAACTAATTACACAGTTTGGTTAAAAATCACGAGACGAATCTTTTAAGCCTAGTTACTCCATGATTAGCCTTAAGTGCTACATATGCTAATGATAGATTAATTATACTTAATAGATTTGTCTTGCAGTTTCCTAACGAGCTATGTAATTTATTTTTTTATTAGTTTCTAAAAACCCCTTCCGACATCCTTCCGACACATCCGATGTGACATCCAAAAAATTTTCATCTACAATCTAACCAGGGCTTTAGAAGACTGACGACTCATATGTCAACCGAGCGTTCACTTCTTCATCAGAAAGCGAACCTCAGTAATCACGTTTGGAGGAAAGTAGAGCTCTTTCTTGGATCCATCAGAAAGTAAATCGCTAAGGGCTTTCCTAACACTCCACGCTAGCTGTTGGCCTCGACATATCATGTAGAGATGAAAACGGATCAGATAGAGACGGATATCACCAATATTATATTTGTTTTTATATTTTTGGTCGGATTCGAATTCAAATACGGATAATGTCAACCATGTCGGATAAGATATGATTAGTCAACATCATAAATATATGATTTAAGTATTCGGATACGGATACGTATATGTATCGGATGTTGAATATTCGAACTCGAATATGGACAGATATGAACTCTTTTAAACGAATTCGGTCTCTATTACGGTCGAAAAATATTAGTACTGTTTTTATCCCTGATATCACGTAAGCTCGGATACTATATGGAACAAAAACGTAAGGAAGTGGTAGGATGGTAGGGTGTTAGATTAGCCTGCTGAAGCATCTGACGTCCACAAACTGCAGAAGTAACTATAGAGCCACACATTGTAAGGTTGAGACACAACACCAATATCTTGCACTTTCTAGTGGTACCACGTGCTCTTACACATGACCCAAGAAAGTGCACATAACCCAAGGGAGTGTAGAAGAGAGAGAAACAACAGATTAGGAGATGGCACGATAGTGGGGGCCAACAAGAAAAAAATAAGTAGATAATGTGCTTGCGCTGGAAAGATGTTATTAGCTTCATTACACCTAATCTTACATATATTATAGCTTTTTGCTGAGGCTGTTAATTATGTATGTCTTAGTTGGGGGAGGGAGCTCTAAAGGATCTCAAAAGTAGCTTTCATGCATTTAACTCAGGAGCGTGAACACCAAAAGGATAAAATTTGTCATGCATGCATTACCAGGTTGAGATAAGTTCTATTGTCAAAGTGTCCACTATTATCTCTAATAATGTCTGCCACGCAAGAGAAGCTAAAAGACAGCAACATCCAATAAACCTAAATCGAAAGCAACATGTGCAACGCATTACTAGGAAAACAGAATATTCTTGAGGCCGAACCCTCAAGAAAACCATGAAACCGCTAAGGAAATTATTTTGACGGTCAACTCTTGAGGAAGGACTGCCAAGGGTAGAGCACAAAGATTTCCACGGGGTTTTAGCCGTCAAGTAAACAAAAGCGAGATCATTTTTTTTACATTGTCAAAAAAAAATTATATAACAACACTCAAAAATATATATTTTCTTGATGGTCACATCTCCGTCCGAGGTTATTCATCTCAGATAAGTGTCAATATGTATTCAACAATTTACTCGAGGGTCTGCACCCAAGCAAAATAACACATTTTTGGCAGTTTGTAATAACACTCAAGGTGATATAAAATACCTTGGCAATTTTGAATAGCATCTAAAAAAATATTGAATTATACCTTAATAGTTTATAATGATACTTAAGGAAATATTGAATTACATTGGCAGGTCAAACTAATACTTAAGGAAATATGAAATTACCTCAACGGTTTGAGTTAGCACTCAAGAATACATATTTTCTTTCATGTTTTCTCCAACCCCTAAGGTAATGGTATATTCTTGAAGGTTCAATTTCGCTCCTCAAAGAAATTGTTGGCCACTAAAGATAATTCATTTTTTAGTTGTGACAAGTTATCTTTTAGTCTACTAGCCTACCAAGCCCTAGCTAGTTCGTTTAAGATTATCTGTCGAATCTGTTAGTCATTTAGCAGTGTTTTTCTTTTACACTAAATCAATGAACAATACTTTTAGCCATGGCTTATCAGCCAAGCGAATATTTTTGAGTTTTTTTTTTGCAATCTAGGTGAGTTGTAATTTTGACCATGATTTTATACTTGAATATATTTGTTAAATCTATCAAACTTACAAGATTATGAAGTAGTTTTATAGATACTTATATACACACATCGAGCTTTTATTTTCTTGAATTAAATATTTCAAAAGATGCTGGAAAGGTGCAGTATAATGCAGATGCTCGCAATGCACGAACACTCATACACATGAATACGTGAACACTACCCTTGTGATCACCTTCAGAGACTGGCCCGGCAAATCCTCAAGATGAGATTGACGAAGTCACCACTCATTCTGTTATTAACGAAAACACCGTCTACCACTAAAAGCACAACACCGTTAAATAATCCTAGAAATAGTCACAGAGTCAAACACTTCATGTCCTACTTAGATTCTTGTAACCACTAGTCTATAGGCTCTTTCGCCTCTTTTCAAAAATTTGACCGAGTGGAGTGTCTCTTCTCCTTTCTTACTTTCTTATTGTTATGTTATCCTTCCACTAATAACCATTCTATTTTGACAATCATAGATTTTAGAAAAGGTCCGCTTCAGACTTCTTCGGTATGGATTTTGTGGAGCACTACCGAATGGTTTTTTTAAACACGCTGTAGCACGTATTTCATTAAGCAGAAAGAAGTTTGAAGCTTATAACCCGGCAACACACAAGTTGCCCTCCTAGCTCTACTGATTACAGCCAACAAATACAAGATACAAATATTTTGCAACAGAAAGAGATAGCAGACAAGGCAGTCAAACAACGGTAGCTTGCAACCTGGAAAGGATGTTTTGCATTTGCTTGTTCCCGGCCATAGCCCAAAGCGAAGCTTCCTGCTGCATGGCGCTCACCAGCAAAGGCGCCGGGTTAGCCACAGACCTGAAGGTTCTGACATTTCGTTCCTTCCAGAGCATCCAACCAATCAAGAACACAAGAGAATCGAAGCCACGCCGAAACGGTTTTGGGACCAACTTCCTTGCACGCAGCCACCAGTGTAGCGCGGGCTCACCAAGGTCACCGAGAGGCACCTGCAGATGATCTTATGGAGCCACAAATGCCAGACCTCCCGGCTGTAACAACAGACAATGAGAATGTGGTCCATCGTCTCCGGCTGCTGATCACACATGATGCACACATTGGAAGCATGCAGCCCATGCCTGAATCTACGATCACCAGTCCAGCAACCCCCATGAAGTGTTAGCTAAAAGAAGGTATGCACTCTCGGTGGTGCAGCTGTCCGCCAAATTTGCTTGGCACCCAGCACTGGTGAAGATCCCAGGAACATGGCGCCATAAGCTGAGGCCGCCGAGTAGGCACGGTCTGCTGTGAGGCCCCAAGTGAACGTGTCAGGCTGTTGGGACAAATTGAAATCTTCCAGCAGGTCACAAATCAGGCTGATTTCAAGTAGAACCTGCAGAGTTGGCGCTGCCATAATATGCGTTACCCATTCACTGGCAATGCTTCGGCCACAGTGGACAACTTCTTCCTGGAGCGAACTGCAGCGTATACGTTGGGTGCCAGCATAGCAAAGCTCGATCCCTTGATCCATTTATCTGTCCAGAAGTAAGTTGATTGTCCATTACCAACACAAAACACTGTTGCCGCCTGGAACAACGCCATGGTCGATTTCTCCCTTGTTGCTGGCCGTCTGCCCTCTATGCGATCACGCCAGACCCATCTCACCCTCAGGGCGACCCCAACCCTCCTCAGGTCCGAGATCCCCAGACCACCTAACTCTCTGGGTCTGCACACCTTGACCCAAGCAACTTTGCATTTCCCTCCAGCCACAGCATTTGCACCAGCTCAGATAAAAGCACGCCGCAGCTTGTCAATAGCCTGGATCGCCCACGGCGAGAGGCATAGTGCGATGGAGGTATGGATGGGAATGGCCGACAGTGTGGCCTTAACAAGCGCCACTCTGCCAGCCACGTTCAGCAACTGGCCCTTCCAGCCCGGGATCCGAGCCGCGACCTTGTCAATCAAGAACTGTTCCTCAGAGCGCTTGAGCTTGTAGACTGAAAGCGGGATGCCAAGATACCTGCGTGGGAACGTCTCCAGCTTACACGCCAGAATTGCCTGTAGGCGAGCAACATCAAGCTCGGTGCAGTGCAACGGAACCGCAGTGCTTTTCTCCAAATTGGAGAATAGACCCGAGGCAAGTCCGAAAATGCCCAAGGCAGCCTTGACAGCCAACAGGTCCCTTTCAGGTGGGATAACGAAGATCACCGGGTCGTCCGCATACAGGCTGACCCGATTCCCTGGCAACCCATCGATGGGAGTGAGGAACCCATTTCTCTCGATCCAGCAGAGCAGACGGTTCAGCACTTCCATCACCAGAACGAAAAGCATAGGCGACATAGGGTCGCCCTGACGCAGACCACGCGCATGGCAGATTCTCTTCTCAGGCTTGCCGTTCAGCAGTACCCTGGTGCTGGAGGTAGAGAGTATGTTAGAAAGCCAATTCCTCCCCAGTGTAGTCCAAAGCCCATATGGCGTAACACGTCGAGGAGAAAAACCCACGCAACTGAGTCAAATGCCCTTGCCAAATCAATTTTGAGACGCACGCATGTCAACCTTCTCGAATGAATTGCCTTGTATGCAAGCTGAACGTCTCTAAAGTTGTCGTGGATACTTCTACCCGCCCGTTCACATTATATTGTAATAATTTTTGTCTCCCGCACAAGATTTAAGATTACGATGAGATGGGTAGAACGACCTGGGAAAAAGTAGAGATAGATGTGCGTTAATTCTAAAATTTTGAGGCATCATGTCTTTCTTCGTTGCCACAACACTATCACACACGCGCTGTGGACACAACCTTTTTATGTTTCGTCGTCATTCATTTTTCCTCATGATCGACTTCACAGAAATAATTTCGTGAGTGATGGTTGCAACTAATTCCAGGATGACGCGGTTCCATTCTCCAGATGTGGTTACACACATGTACGGGACATGCATTTTTGTACAAGAGGCACAAGTTTAACTGCGCGACTATATTATCTTTACTAACCCTGGCTCTGATGAAATCGACCAATCTACTCTGATATGAATTCTCCTTTTTTTTTTGACATATGACTTCACGGTAAGCTTTCCACTTCAAAACTGATTTATTTATCTCCTACGCACCATAATTGCAAAGGCTTTCAAAACCCATGTACTGGTGACACTCAATCTTGTGAACTATGTTTGAGATTCCTACCCCACCTGCAGGAAGACGATGATTATTTATGTAACTATCCAGCGCGCCATAGGGATTCTGGTTAATCTCAGCTAGTTTTAGAATATGGTACCAAGAGAAATTGCGCTGACAAAGATCATGGAAGCCAAGATGAAGATGATGAGTGAAGCACGCCCTAGCCGACTGATCAACTTCCTCACATAGTGCTGGCTGATGATGGCAGCAATGAATGCAATTGCGATGAAGTAAGCAGCTACAAACAAGGCAAACGAATTGAATCCAGAACCAGCTGTCACTGTAATAATCATGGAGGAAATGTGGAAGAAGAAGAAGATTACCGTAAGGCACTGGAAACCTGTGCAAGAGGTAGTATTCAACAACCGACATGGAGGATGAGAACATCATTGCAAATGTTGCTGTAGCACTAGAAACCTATCGTAGTTCCAGTTGTTAGGGATGTGTTCCACCCTTAAAGCATGAGGTTTTTATAGCCTTTAGAAATTACTAAGAGCTACCGAAATTATACTTTTTTTGGGTACCTCAGCTGTCGAAATTTAGTTATAACCCAAAGATAACAATCGTTGGTACCGCAATTTAATTTATACAATGGTACCTCAAGGCTAGTAGAAATGCTCATAAAGCACAGCTTGAGAAAACCCAAAGAACTTTTAATGAAATTGTATTCAAAACAAACCATAGGAGCGTACCTGGGGAGGGATACCGAGCTCCAAGAACAATGGACCCATAATGAAGCCACCTCCAACACCTAGTAGACCCCCCACGAGCCCTGCAATGATACCAAACTGACAGTATACAAAGAGCTGGCAAGATTTTAGGGCATTCTGTTGGCTTCCCTTCGATGATAACACCTTCTTTCCAGTTGCCAACCCATGTGCTTCATACATGGTCACTCCTACTGCCACAGGGATCTGCATCAAGACAACAGAAAATAAAGATTTAATCTATGATGCTTTCCAAGTTTTTTTATTATACGAGGATTGCAATTCGAATCAAATTCTTCTCTTAGAATTTAGAAAAATTTCCATCTAAATCCTAAAAATTCCTATAGCAACAGTCCATGGCATATGGCTAATATTGTCGCCATATCCCATCTGTTTTTTTTAACATTGAAACCTGGAGAGAATTCAAGGCCCAGTATAGCGCGGAGCAGTAAGCACTGTACTTCTGCAAATATTGAAAGAGGACACCATAGGCATTATTACTTGTGAAGAGGATAGAAGCAATTAAAGAAAGAAACTGATTACAATATGCATGGAAATTTATGCGAGATGCAACTGAATGTTAGACGAGCGGAGAGGCTGTAGTATGGATCCTCACATTTGCGATCTGAAGCCCAAGGAATGCCAGCCACACAAATGCAAGGAGACCGAACTCCTTCCAGTAAACATTCTTCAGAAGTGATGACTTCTGAAACGTTGGACAAATCTAGTTCAAAAATCTTATGGCTATTGTTTGGAAAATGCAAGACTTGAATCATTTGAAGTTTGCCTTCTCATCATGTAATGGATTCTTTGCGCCAACGGCATCACCTGACCCTATAGGGACTATTGTTGCATGCTCTGGTTCCTGATCTGAAACGTTATATTAGGGAAACAATTTAATCAAAAGGAAGAGGTTTCGCATTTGGTGAAGATCATAAAGAAATCATTTTTACATAATTGCTCCACTCTTTGTGCGGTCTCCTGGAATGGAAGAGATGAAAGCATTCCAATTAGTATAGCAGAGGGAGAAAAACGAAAATGAAGATTACAATGGGATTGGGCAAGAGTTACCCTTTTCTTTATGGTCTCTTTCTTCCATGTCTCAACGCCCTTCAAGAAGGCCTTTGTTGATGTTACTGTGATTCAATTTGCATTGAAAATGCAAACCCAGGTCAATCAGCAATCAGGGTCTCAATGCAATGCAAGGGCAATCAAATTAGACAAGAAGTTTTCAAGGTGCTTGGGGATTATGAAAAAAACAAACCTAGGAAGAGGATTATCAGGAGAGCCGTGACCAGCCAGTCAGGGAAAACAACATTGAAGATTACACCTATGCTGATCCCAAGCATCAGCATAGGCTGGATGAGCATGGCGAGGTCGTAGTCGATCAGCGGTATGTCCAAACTCGGGTGCTTCAGCTTGAGATTGCAGTAGACAGTTGACACAGACGCACCCATGATCATGCCTGTTGATGATCACAAACACAGAGCATCGATCATTCTGTTGACTACTGATCCATAAATATAGGAATAATAGAGGGAGCGAGCATTAGATGCTCACACTTGGACATGGCGGCCGATGACTTGGGATCAAAGCCGATGATCAACGCTAGCATCGGCAGGAAGACGCCGCCTCCGCCGACGCCGCCAACGCTCCCAAACGCGGCACCAAAGAACCCGATTAGTGACCCCAGTACGATCCGCCACCCAAATTCCATAGGCTGCTTTAACACAAACCAATGAAACATCAAGAAAATGCACCACATTGTTTGCGAAATCGTGCCTGAAAACATTGCACTTGCAGACACATTCCGATATACAAGTACAAAGTAATCCTGCTCGTCAAAAAGCACGAGGCGCTTTTTGCATTACCGGCCAGACGTAGGTGGTACGAGTTGCCACCATCAGTTTTCCGCGTCGAGTTACGTACGCCCATCCCCGTGTCGGCGGCGGCGGCAACAACGGCGGCCGCGCACGCGACGCCGAGCGCGGCGACGGCGTGCCAACGCCACCTCCTCCCCATTTCCATCGTCGGCGAGGAGATGGAGATAGAGAGAGGCTTCGTGGGATCGCGGATCCAGACGGCAGGAAATGGTTTGGTTCCTGGCACCGGCGGCGGCTACCGGCAGCAAAACCCTAGTCGCACCTCTCAGTCTCTCTCAGCGCGTTGGCGGCGTAGGTTCTGTGCGTCTTCTTTGCGCGTGAGGAAGAAAGGCGAAATGGGTTCAGGAACTCAAGGATGAGTTGGATGTTTTTATACGGATGGCATTTGCATGTATAATACAGTAATACTGATGTATGTGGGGAGTTAGACAAGGGCATTACTCCTATTCTGCAAGTGCAGGCCTTGTTTCAAAAACCAAAAAAACTAAGATTTTCATCACATCAAATCTTGTGGCACATACATAGAGCATTAAATATAGTCGAAAACCAAAACTAATTACACAGTTTATCTGTAAATTACGAAATGAATCTTTTAAACCTAATTAGTCCATAATTAAATAATAATTGTTAAATAAATAAAAAGTGTTACAGTATCCAAAACCAAAAAAATTTGGAACTGAAGCAATAAATTTGAAGAAAGCATTACAAAGCTGAGTCTGTGACAACGATACCTCAGGTATCGATCGGTCGTCGGTGTATCGTTTAAAGAAAGGGCCATCAAACTTTACAAAGCTGCAAATACTTTACAAAGCTTTACATACATGGCACTAACAAAAAAAAAGATCCATTATTATACATCCTTGTTTTGTGAAATGGTGATAAAAAAAAATCTTAAAACTAGAGGCGAAATCCAACGGGTACGGTGCGCGTCAACACAGCGCCGCAGGGGCCATCGATCATATACTAACTCCTGTACTTGTGTGGTGGCTGATGACTGTCATTAGCTACCAGCAAGCCCCTGCACTTTACCGATGTCCACTGCCAGAAACCTGCTATGGAAAAAACGTAAGCGACTGTTTCACAGCCAGTCACAAGTTTGTATTCAATTACGGTGATGGTGACAAGCAATTCAATATTATCCATTTCATCCTGTATAAATAGGCAAAGTCAAAGTACACTGTAAACACAACAAGAATGAACTCTAGTATTTCTAGTACGTCAAATAACATGAGAGCGCATCAGGTCTCACAAATGCAGAGTTGACAAACCCAGTACATAGACAAAAGATGAAGCAGATAACTGATGCCAACTTTTCATGTATACAAAATTGACAATTATTTAAATTTCTCACCCAAATAGCTTATTTACTAAAAGTTTGTCTTAACAAACAAATAATTTGCATGTCTTGCATGTTCTCCGAAAAAGGATTTCTCGAAACTGATAATACTACTGTGAGGGCCTCTTTTGCAGTAATTCTGCCAGCAAGCACGGTTACCTGGATCTACTGCACTGCAGCACATAAATGTCAGTACTCAGTAGTGAACCAAGTCTCAAGTGTTTAGATCACCAGGCTGAATGAGCCTTGTTACTATTTCTCCTATCATTGAAAATTTTCAGCAGGTCTGAAAATGGCACGGTGGTCTGAAACATTCATCAGTCACACGAGCCGCCTGAAGCAATAAGTTATATGATTCATGTCACCCGGAGAGACTACTAATTTGGGTCTAAAGCTAAAAATGCATAACCTTTGAAGCTCCTCTAGTAGAATTCTGGATAACCTTCTATCTGATAAGAAAGTTATCTTTCCTATCTCATTCAGTTCCATGATTTTTTTTGGTTCTCAGCATTCAGAAACACTATCAAGCTTAGAAAATTGTATACTTTGACCAGAAAGCTTACATATTTTCCACTGCCATATCTGGTGGCACAAAGGGAATTGGCAAATATGTTTGTGCATCATTTGAATCAAGTTCGCTTCTCATGGAACAGGTCATGTTTGAATTCACAAGCAATGCATTCCCTGTTAATCCTATTTCACCTTCTCATCATTTGAACCAGCAAATAATTTTCGAACACTTTGCCCTTCTATAGCAAACAATGTGACAAATAGATCCAGGATGCACAGTAATTAATTTAGTAAATTGAAGGAATTCTCCTCTTAAGAAATAGAAACTCGGACATTTCTCTTTTTAACATTATAATCCAGTTAGCCTCTTTTTGCTCACGGAGATAGCTTAGTTTATTTGACAAGAAAACAAAGTACTACTACATGATACATTGCAACTGTGCACGAGGAAGAAGTGTTAATTAAACTTTTTAGATCTTTCATCACAGGTGCCAGCTCAGTAGCTGTTTCATCATTCCATACGAATCACCAGCCTTTACCACATCAAAATCAAGAAGGCACATAGCAGCCAAGAATCATCAGTAAGGAAGAAACTACTAGTAACTCTCGCATGAGCTTAAACATCTGGGATAAACAAAATGTCTGAGCTTAAAACCACACTACATTACTGCCAAGCAAACAACATGCAGCAAAGATCTGATTCTCGCAGTTACCTCTAATAATAAGAACAAAGCTAAATTGAAATTCACACCTTGGCCCAAGCTATAGCCAGATACTAGACTTCAGGGATCAGCAATTGAGCAGTTCAATCGAAATCCGGCACCAAGATCGCCTTCTCTGCCGCCTCCTCGCCCTCGTCGCCTTGCGCCCGTCTGGGTTCACTGACGCCTTCCCGGACCCCCTCGACGCATCCATCCTCCTTCCCCAGCTTCTTCTCCCCGCGCCGTTCCCCGACAACGACGACTGCATCCTCCTCTTCTCCGCGCCCACCGACCACCACCGCGTCCTCGTATCCGCCTCCGCGCCCTCCGCCGACGACCACCACTTCATCGGCGCCGCCGTCGCCCGCGACGCCGCCGCCAACAAGGGCGTCAGGGGCGGCCCCGCGGTCGGGTCCGGCGTCATCCACGCAGCCTCCTCGGATTGGTGCCGAGACGCGGCCCTCGTCGTCGTCGTCGGAGTCTTGGGAGAAGGGCAGGCGGGCGAGGCGTGAGGCGACGGCCGCGGCGGCGAGGGAGAAGGCCTCGGCGATGGACTCCGGAGGGAGCGCGCAGTCCTCGAGCCCCGCGTCCTCCAGCCGCGGCGGCCGGATGGGCACGCCTCCGCTGACAGTGAGCTCGTCCTCGCCCTCCATTGGATTCGCCGCCCCCGCGCGACGAGGCTTCGAGAACAGGAGCGGATAGCCGCTGGCGCTGGTATCCCAAGTCCCAACCCCCCGGTGCTCAGGTCTACGAACTCAGGGATATATAACTTTTTACCATCATTAAGGGTCTGTTTGGTACAGCTCACAACAGCTTTATAAACTCTTATTTCCAAAACAGCTTCATAGGTGAAGCTGTTTTTCCCCTCCTCTCACAAAAACATAAGTTGGATGAAGCTGAAAAAAGTAGCTTATTATACCTTCTCTCTCATTTCTCTCAACTATGCATGAAGTAGTTGGTGAAGCTATTTTGCCAAACATTTTTTTCAAAACAGCTTAGCTTCATCTAGAAAGTCACTCATGAAGCTATTTTCTAAAAAAATAGCTTTACTAGTGAAGTTGAGCTGTGCCAAACAAGCCCTAAGTTTAGCATCTCTCCAAATACCAACTTTAGAATGGTAAATATATTTTTATCACTAGAATCACGAATTCGATACAAATATACCATATTTACCTTGGTGGCAGTCCACATCAGCTGGCCAGCATAGAGGGTGAAGGAAAAAAGACCTCCTTGCCCCTGGCGCCTTGCTCTCCCTTTCTCTCAGCAACGGGTTCGGTTCAACCCGCTTGTGAAGCCGCTCCACTTCTCAAAATAACTAATGGATCAAATCGAGTCGACCCGGAATAGAAGAGGGGCAAAAGGTTCGTGACCCTATAGACCGGAGGTTCGACCCACGACTCCCTTGCACCGCCTCGCGACTCAGCGTCTCCTCTGCACCTCCCGTCCTCTTGTCGTTATGGGGCTCCAGCCTTCCACCGCCGCTCCTCTCGTCGCCGCACCTGAGAGTGCAGGAGCTCCCTCGAGATCGAGCACAAGCTGCAGAAGGTGCTTCCCATCTGGCTCTCGTCGCTTGGGGCTCGCGCCCTCCGCCGCCACTCATCTTGTCGCCGCAACCGAGAGTGCGGGAGCTCCCTCAAGATCGAGCCCAAGCTGCAGAAGGTAACCCTCCGCTCATCTAGATATTCCTCTCGTGATTGGAATCTTGGGTGGGAGTAGTAAGAGTATGTGATTTGTTATTGAACTCCTTGATGTGAAAAATAGATTTCAGGTAGATCTTGGATGGGAGTAGTAAGACTCTGTGATTTTGCATTGACTGAAATCTGAGAGAATCGATCATGATCTAGTTTATATGATATTGAGAACTGAGTAGAACTTCATATCTTTACTCTCTAATCTCTTGGTAGTATTTTTTACTGATTTTTGAACATAGATATTAGATAGCCCAAAACAGTGCTGATTGTGCAATCATTTAACTGATGATATTCACATATAATATTCATCAAACACAAGATCCAATATATGTGCGATCATTTATCTGATCTTGTGTTTGCTGAAAATATGAAAAAACACACTGCAGTGCTGCGTCCTAAGCTCAGAGAAAGGAAGAGCAAAACCCTAGGGGCAAGGATGTCTTTTTCCCTTCACTCTCCATACTGGCCAGCTGATGTGGACTGCCACCAAGGCAAATATGGTATATTTGTATCGAATTCGTAGTTCTGGTAGTAAAAATGTATTTACCATTCGTATTTGAAGAGGTGCCAAACTTAATAATGGTAAAAAGTTATATATCCCACGAACTCACGAAGGGCTGTCCGAGCCCGCAGGCACGGACGGAAGTCGACGAAGATGCCAACTTGGGCCTGGCCCGTTAGCTGTGTTGGGCACTGGCCCAGGTCGAGAAAGCGCTAACAGGCCATGCGGCGGCCAACGCATCAGAACTGACGCCATTCTGTGTCCGAAAAAGTCCAATTTGTCTCTCTTAATTACGGTGGTGGTTTCTCCAAAATCTATACCTATCTATAAAGAGCCAAAATTTCAGTCTGCCCCAAATCTTCTGCCCCTTCCCCTTCCGTCAACTTCCGATTAAGCCCGCGACAACGAATCTCCTAATCCCAAATCAATCCGCCCACAAGGCAAAATCCACGATCCAGTTCGATCCCCGCTGCACGCCGCCTCCCCCGCAGCCGACGTCGTCTAAGCCCGTCCTCGGTGGTCATGAGGCCGCCCATCAC
>Ga0182004_10002259_pt1 | contig 14860 bp, 9 predicted proteins | sample Sormic07211540_1_FD_120479 | JGI IMG/M metagenome (GOLD analysis project Ga0182004, IMG submission 120479) | Endophyte microbial communities from Sorghum bicolor roots, Mead, Nebraska, USA - 072115-40_1 MetaG | ecosystem: Host-associated > Plants > Roots > Unclassified | place: USA: Nebraska...
AAGCTAGGAAATTTATCTGATCTAAATTTCCTTGGTTGAATTTTGAATTATACTAAGTTCCTCCTGCGCAGGGCGTCAGTGCCGCCCTCTAAGGCCGGCAGTGCCGCCCTCTAATCTGATAGAGTTTTGAGTTGAAACTTTACAGATTTGTCACTGGATATCTCAAGTACATCTTCACCAAGTTTGAGCTCTATTGGACTCAGGGTTGTAGGAAGGCAGTGCCGCCCTCAAAGGGAGGCAGTGCCGCCCTGAGTTTTAGTTTTTGTTTGAGCAGAATTTTCGCAGGCCTATTCACCCCCCCTCTAGGCCTCCTCGGCGACATCAAGGTCCTTTCATTAATGACATGGGATTTTAATACAATTTGAAAAAGAACAAAACATATATTTTTCTGTCACTATGGTATTCATGTATACTTAGTATACATATTTACATATAGTATTAATGCTTATTTTGAATTTAGTAGTAGTAAAAACGGTCATTTGAACATATATTAGTATACTTAATGTTATTTGCTTCTTTTTCCATAAGAGCTTACTTAGATAATCTAGATGTAAATGTGATGAATATTTCATTGACATTTTGTAACAACAAATGTGGTTAATTTAGATATAAATGAAAGGATATACTTTATTTATCTTTCATAATGACAAGTATGGGTAATTTAAAAGTAATTTGGAATGATAATCACAATTTGATCTCAAAAGGTTGTACAAAATATATTTTTGACCCTTAATTTCTCTTACAATATGTTATCATTTACTAAAAGTTCAATATTATCTTAGACCTAGGCACTTTGAATACAAATCTATTAGTGTAAGTTTTATGTCTTAGAGTAGTATATAATTTGAATATTTGTTGGTGGAAATCTGTAAAAGTAAATTTTCCCTGTACAAAATATGCTAATTATTCCGAGGGAGATAGAGAGAGTAGAACCAAACAGATAAAAAACTATTTGCAAAAATAATTTCAAGTAAAATACTCTGATCCGAATGTTAGTATGTTACAAAGAAAAAAAAACACATTGCTAATTCAATTACATTGAACCTGCCAATATCAAGAGATATGATCACACCAAAGAAAAAAAAAAGAAAGAGAGACCATACAAAAATCAATAGCTATCCAGATTTCCAGAGATGTAATAATGCTTCAAAAATGATTTACATGACAGATCAGTTTCCTTGACGACTTTACCACAATTTGCACAGTAAACCAAATCCAAAATTAACATACAAAGAATTAATGCACATGTCAATGGAAGAATAAGAAGAACCAAAAAAAGAAGAAAACATCCACAGAATCTGAAAAAACAAATCATGATGCAATGTTCCCTCCACATGTTAATGATCGATACGGCGGACTGCACAGCGGCCGGACAGGCGTGGATTGGCTAGCTCGATCAGCTCATGAGCTCTTTCTCTGCGCGCACAGGTGGCGGCGGCCCGTGGTCAGAAGCAGCGGCACCGGCTGACATCTTGAGGTTCTGCTGCTCGTAGACCTGCCGCAGCCTCTCGATCTCCTTCTTCAACGCTTCTTGATGAGCTGAAGAAAGGTATATATATACTCATCAGTGATGTTCGTTAATTGAAGCATGATGATGAATAAATCCATATCCCCTACCTTTCTCAGTGGTAGGAATATCATTAGCTCACGAAGAAAAGAATTATGAACGAGTGGCAGCACTTACCATCCTTGAAGATCTTGTCCTGAGCAAGAGCTGCGATCCGCTGCTTGAGGTGGCTATTGCCGACGGTCAGTATGGTCCGCTGTTGATCCAGAAATGCCACGCGGGGAGACAGCACGGACACCTCGTTCTGCAGAGCCAACAAACCATCAAATTAACGATCGATTTACATCTTCTAGCAGAGCAAGCAAATAAGCAACTCAGACAAAATTCAAAGCTGTTTGCCTGTTCATTGGTTGGTCTAATTTTTTTTCCCTTTTGGCTTCAGATTCCACCAGGTGCAGGTGCAGCACATGTGCCGCAGCTTAAGCCTAAAGCTGAATTCCAGCCTTCTGGAACAAGCTCAGCGTACGGCCACGGCAAGTTAACAGAACCGGACAACCGCGGAACCTTTGATCTGTAATGTACCTAGCGCACGCCATGTGCAGCAATGAATAAAGAACACTGCTACTATACTGCTTCGACCCCATTTGCTATTAATTATTTTATATGTATTCATCCAAGCATAAAAGCCATGCGAATTGCTAATTAATCAACCAACCAACCAACCGGATCTTGCGCAACTCGTGTTCTACCAGCTTGGTGCATGCGAATCGATCGATCGATGCCGATGGATCGGTCGAGCAGCCACAGTCCACACAGGGACCACCACCAGGCCATGCGGATTGCAGAGGCATGTGCACTTGGATCATGGCACTACGTGGGGTTGGTACCGCGCTCTAGCTCCAGGCCGGGTAAAGACACCGGCGTGCATGCACGGCCACGGCCACCGGGACACGGCACGGGAGGAGAGGGCTAGCGGGCGCCTATATGCTTTGCTTGATTGCTTCCATGATCCATCCTGCCCCGGCTGCACGCCAGCCGGCCGGCCTTCACATGCACATGGGTGCATCACTCGCGACGCTGTTGCTATTGCTGGCCAGCCTGTGCTGCCGATCTATCTATCTATCTATCTATCTACCTTGCTGTTGGCGATTGGCTATGCATGTGCTGAGATGACAAGCTAATCGTCGCCTCTCGGCCTCGCTCGAAAGTTAATATATATATGTCCGTGAATTATGCTATCGATCGTGAATTATGCTGGTGCATCAAGTGAGCATGCATTTCTTTCAAAAAAAAAAAGGTGAGCATGCATGTCCAAGAAGTAGGATGGTTTGTAGGTAGATCTCTGGGTTTGAGAATCGGTGTTGCTTGGTGTTGGTGCACAATTTTTTTTGGCAGTTTTTCTCCTTATTATTTCTTTCTTTACTTTAATATAGAATGGCTGAATCTATCAGAATTTCTTGGCGTGGAGAGACTGAAATAATGTCTCATCTCGAACTAAAGCTTCCTATCATCTAATGAGAGATCGACCACTTTGTACGTTCCACACCGCATGAATGCAAATGCATCATGCGTGTCTTTATCCATCGAGGACGTTTGACGGAGCTGCCAAATCGTGTTTACACACAACTGCACTGCACATATATATAATTCCTTGCGAAATTTTGTAACTGGGGGCATGTGCAGTTCTTTTCTCCACGCATGTCTATATCGATCGAGTACATTTGACGGAGGTGCCAAATTCTTGTGCGTCATGCATGCTAGCTAGCATTGGTTTATTTATGCTGGACAATAATGCAAGAGTCGTAAGTTTCATGTATACCTGCAGTGTTGTGACGCTGCGCTCGAGCTCGGAGATGTACTGCAACTTCCTCACCCGCGACCTCTGAGCTGACTGCCGATTGGCAAGGATCCTGCCAGAAAATTTCCGCGCAAGCAAAGTCCGTTTCGATCAGTCTACAGATTGCTTGCAGAATATGCGCATACAATGCATGCATGCATGGTGGGCTCGATCGATCGGGGCTCACTCACCTCTTCACCCTCTTGGGGTCCCGGATCAGCTCCGTGGAAGCGGCGGCAGCTTGCCCCGTCGCCGGCGCCTGCGCGTCCCCGGCTTCGTTCTGCTCGCCGTCGCAGGCATTGCCATTGCCGGCGATGGTGCCTCCCGCCGAGGTACCGCCGACACGCTTATCGCCGTCGCTGTCGCTGCTGCCGCCGTTCTCAGACCCCAGCGCGGACGACGACCCGCCGCCGGCGGCGGCCTCGTCGGGGAACATGGACATGAGCTGGTCGTCGTCGAGCCTGTCGAACTCGCCGGCCGCGCCGTCCGCGGGCGCCACCTCGACGAAGGCGACCGAGTCGCTCAGCGACCTCCGGTGCGCGCCCCGCCGCGACGCCGCGAACTCGGCGAAGTCATCGGCCCACGCCGCCGCCGCGCCGTGCTGGCCCCCCTCCGGCCAGTGGTGCACCGCGGTCGGGATCCTGGGCGGCAGCTGCGCCATGCGCGCGCGCGCGCGCCAACAACAATGTGCACCGCGGCGCGCTCTCGATCGCCCGCGCCGGCCGGCAGTGCGTGCTCGCTCGCTCGGTAGCTCGATCTTGCGATATGGATGGGCGCCGGCGCCTGGAGCTTAGTTTTATAGCTAAGCTAGTGGTGCAGTAGCTATTGCTACGAGGCACGGCACCGCCGTCCTGGCCCTGGCCCCCCGGGTAGCTTGTGCCGGGGCGTGGGCGAGGGGCGAGGGGATGGAGACCGGATGGGAATTGGAACTGGCCAAGGGTCACATGGGACGAGACTTTTGGAACATGAGGACAGCCTGCGCCAGCTAGCTCCTTCCCTGCTCCTCGACCTCGAGCGAGCGAGAGCGAGGGCGATCCAGTGGAGTGGAGTGCGCTACGCCTACGCCGTAGCGCGGGAAGTTGGTGGTGGGGTCCGGCGGCTCGTCCGTTTCAAGTGGCAGCGAAAGCTGAAAAGGGGAAGGCGAGGCGAGGCGAGGCGCCGACCGCCGGCGCCGAGCCGAGGCACAGGCAGAGGCAGTTATGTAGGTGGGCAGGGAATCCCCCCGTCCACGTGCCGTTGTCCGCCCGCCGCGCCCGGATCCGTGCGCTGCGGCTGCGCCTGCGCCCGGCGGCTGCCCGCCCGCGGATCCACCGCTCGCGTCTTGGGCGAGCGTGGCGAGACTGCGGGCGCTGGAAAAGGATCAGCCAGCGGTCGTTGTCGCCCAAAAAATGTGACCGCGCGCGGTGCGTAGCACGGGTGGGGGACGATCGTGTGTGATAGATGCCGCCGGTACTTGATTGCTTGAAACCCATAGCGCCATTATTTAAGCGTCTCGAAGCGATTAGGGCTGTTAATTAGCGAGGGAGAGCGATTACATGATGTCGTTGTTGATCACATGCCGGCGGGACACGAGCTTCGTTTTCATGCAGGGCGTGTCACGAGGATGAGGATGATGCGCCCTGGACACAGGACCACCATGGCCGATCGAGTGATGACCGGCTTGATTTGTTTGGTGGTGAGTGGTGAGCCGTGAGCCGTGAGCAGCAGGTGATTCTTCTTGCGGGAGGTGAATCGGGGGCGGCGGCCGGCGGAGATGGACGGAGCTGCGTGAGTGCCTGCCTGCCGGCCGGTGGAGGACGCAAACGATTCGATCGGGTCCTCGTCGTCCTCGCGCTGGAGGTTGGAAGCGCGCGCGCCCATGGCTCACCTGCACCCCTGATCCCTCGTCAGATCAGATATCGGGGCGCTGCGGTTGCGGCGCACTTTGTTGGACCGTGTCAGAGATCTACGGAATAAACAATGTACGGACCCTTTCGTGGAAGCTTTTTGCGCCCAGAAACCACTGCGCGCTCGATCGTATCGTTCCGTCAGACAGCAGCATGTTCGAAGATCCCCTCGGGATCAGAGATATACCTCTAACCGTGACTCCGTCTCGTTCTTCCTCGCCGCTCGGGCTCTGTACTGTGTATGTATCTGTATGCGCTTATGCACGCCGTCTTAGCTTCTTGATTAATCAAACTGCGTCAGAGATGTCGAGATACCATTTCCCCGCGTTTCTGAAAGCCTGTGTACGGATGTTGTGGTATTGCGACGGACTACTTCGTCCCATAAAGAAAAGTCGCCACGAGATTTGTATGATCAAACTTTGTCAAATTTAACTGTAAAAAATATTAACAATATTTATATTTCTAAATAAATTTATTAACGATCTATCTCTAAATATATTCAGCAACATTTAAATTATATATCATAAATATTAATATTTTAATATATATATTTAGTCGGAGTTAATTTAGCAAACTTTTTAATTGTAAAAAATTAATACAGATGTTAATATTTTTAGTATATTCATTAAGAGTCGCTATGGCAAACGAGAATGCCATTTTTTTTATAGATATGAGGGAGTACTGTGTAAGTTAATTCCGTCTCATGTGTTCAGCTACTTGTATAATATATAGTAGGCCAAGTCGTGGAGGTGAGCAAAGGGTCATTGTGACACTTTCAATGCTAGTTTCTATAGCTTTAGGAATCCACCGTTAGAAAACATATTTCTCAATTCAAATTTGTACAAGTAGTTTCTATGGAGAAAGAAATTTAATGGACACTTGTATTCAATCCAAACAAATAAGGATCGGCTGTGCCAAATATTATCGAGTCTAGCAATATTTGAACAACAAAATCATGTACAGTAATTCCTATTTCACTTTGTCGGGTCTAGCAATTTTTGATCAATATTATTTGCGGCCAAGCAGTACAACCAAATCAAAGTCTTCAGCACGAGACAATGAACTCTAAGCTCCACCAACGCTCGAACCCAACGGAGCTTGATGTTTTCTTTATTGTGAATGCCCTTTAGTACTCTAGTTTATAGCTTTGCCACATGGCTTGTGCAGATAGAAATACAAAAAAAAAAGAATGATAGGTGAACATGGGTTAAGATTTTCTAATTTCTTATTAAACTTATAGAAAACTGCACCAAAATTAGATGTTTTTATATTAAACATCAAGTTAGTTCATTAAATTCTTTATTATGAAGTAAGTCTTGATGACACATTTATTTAAAACTTGTGCATGGTAATATACTTTTTTTAAAAAAAACTTAGCCAAAACTTAGATTTTTTTACTTAAAACAAACGTAAAGTGAACTATAGTTTCATATGGAGGAAGTACCGTTGATACTCCGCCACTTCAGAGTTCAGAATATGGTCAAAATGAAAAATTTGGAGAACTACAAATATATCTTGAACTAGGAGAATTCCCCGCGCGCTGCTGCTGGTATGAAGAAGAAATATAAATAGATTAGAATGTATATTGCCTAGTTGGACAACTTGTATGTTTAGATATATAGGTAACTTGCTGACGTGGATATTACAATTGCATAAGCTAGTGGATTTAAATTGTGTGTGACAGTGGATTCTCTAGTTGGATAATTTGCATGTTGAGAGAAATAGATAGTGGGGTGTGATAGTGGATTGTCTAGTTGGATAGTTTGTATGTCAAGAGAAATAGATAGTGAGGTTTTGCTTTATAAGAATATAAGATGTCAAGTTTGAAGTTGAAAGTCCCTTTTTTTTATTTTTTTTGTGAATTTGTTGTCATGATAATGGTAAGGGTATTATATTTTTAGTTTGAATTTGTGTTTGTGCTATTCTTAATCAGCCTTACGATTGATGGCCTTACAAGCCCTTGATAGTGACACAAATGTACAATAGTGTTTATTATGCTAATATGCCGATGCCTGTATATGAGCAAGGATAATAGTTCCGCCGACAGCGGGCTACAAGTCAACTGCATACAAGTGCCAATTAACTTGTATACTGGGCAGGCTGATGAGTCGGTTGTAAGCAGTAAATACTAGCAGCAAAAGAACACAGGTGATTGAGAGAGAGAAACAAAAGCATCTTTATCTCGGTCCATGTGCTTGTAGTCGGCTGTTAACTAGCACCCGCTTTATTCTCTCTCTTCATTTCTCTCATCTTCACATAGGATTTTGATGACATGGATGGTCTTGCAGCCTGCAAAGTAGAGCTTATTATACTTGCTCTAAGATGATTGTCAATAGAAAGGATCTTGATTCATTAACTACTAGATTTATATTATGATGATAATAATGGTTCCTACTAGTATTTATTCTAGTGAGTTTTTTCTTTATGAACAAGTATAGCGAAGGACGTGAGGGAAGCATCAATAATACCTTGTGGCACTAAGGACAGGCTGATAGCCTAGTGGTTGGAGGGTGGTTTCCCCATTCTACCCACCAATGTTCGATTCTAGTTGAAATCAGCTAGTGTCTCAACCGAGCATGCCTCTAAGATTTACCTGCTTCATTGCTGCAATGAGTACTGTCGATCTTTCATGTAAAAGGAGACCCAAATCTGAAATAGGTAGTGCACAATATAAATAGATGAAGAAAACTGACCCTAACAAAATATGCAAAGCAAGTAATTATTTTGGGCAGGAGGCCAGCAACAACACAAATTTGTGTCGTCTTTCTGCATTAAGGACAAGCTGATAGCCTAGTGGTTGGACGATGGTTTCCCCATTCCACCCACTTGCGTTCGATTCCGGTTGGAATCAATTGGTGTCTCAATCGAGTATGCCGCCAAATTTACCTCCTCTCGTGGTGCATTGGGTATTGTTGATCTCATATAGAGGGAGATCCAAACCCAAAATAGGTAGTGCACAATATAAATAGATGAAGAAAATTAGCTCTAACAGAAGACACGAAGTAAGTAGGCATTTTGGGTAGGAGGTTAGCAGCGACTCAAATTTGTGTCGTCTTTCTCCAAGACGCAAAGTCTTCGACGCCCGTAGTGGTGGGGTCGGGGTAGAGCAGTGGTGGGTGCTAGGTGGGAACACAACGGGAGCTCAATGGCGAGGTGCACTACTACAGTATTTTTAACCATGGCAGGCAAAAATACTTAACTGAGGCGAGCAAGCCAACTGTCTTGGATCAAAGGTCACGGTGAGGCAAACGTTGTAAAGAAACCATCCAACGACGACGGCTAGGTGGGCTCGACGACGGTGGGGCAACGAGGGAGGCGGGCGGCGCCATGGGAGCACCTCCAAAGCCTTGCAGCTTGGCTGCCTCCTCGGGAAGGAGGGAGTCTGCATAGGGGAGGGAGATCGCCGCGCGAGAGGGGCACGACAATGATGGTAAGGCAGGGAGGGAGGCGGGCTGTGCCGTGGGAGCACCTTCGAAGCCGCCGGCTTGGCTGCCTCGCTGGATCTAGGTTGGGAGGGAATGCCAAAGGGATGGAGGGAGGAAGCTCGCCGGCACAGGGGCCTGACGACGGCGACGAGGGACGAAGCGGCGCTGAGCAGGGAGTTTGGGTTGCCTTTGCTGTTGGAGAAGCACGTTTTTGGGCTCATGACCCATCTAGTGTGGGGAACCCAAATCATAGAATCAGTCACTAATTTAGATCCCGACTAATATGATACGTGTAATGTCGAGCTACGCATAGTCATAGATCTTGATATATGTAGGATGTGAGTGTGCGTTCTTAAAGAAATCTCACGCTATCCCGTAAAAAAGAATCATTATAGATTCATATTGGTCAAACGTTTTTAAATTTGATTAAATTTATATAAAACATTAACAACATTTATATATATTTAAATAAGTTTACTAGGAAACCATATTCAATAATCTATTTAAGATATTCACTATTTCTAAAAGATATTAATATTTTATTATATATTTGGTCAAGTAAAATGCTGACTTTCTCCAAAACAAGAATGATATTTTTTTAGACAATAGTAGCTTGCAGCACCTAACCCGAGTAAAGATGCATTAAATTAGTTTTAAAAAGATGCAGTAAATTTGGCTTGCACTGCAGGAACTATCCACTACCCCCACCTACTCCGGTAGACGCCGATTCCATACGTCAACTTCTCCCTTCTGTCTCTTCTTGTTTTTTGTTTTTTCTATTAAGGAGGTGTTTGAGACTGCTCCACAAACTCTGCTCCATAAACTCCACTATAAAGCAGCTTCATAAAAAATTGGAGTTTGTAGAGTACCTCTTTAGGTGCTCTCACAACTCCACCTTTTTTCCTCGAACTGCGTACGTGGAGCTGAAACCGTTTGGCTAAAAAACGTGGAGCAGAGCTGAAAAACGTGGAGCGGAGCGGTCCCAAACACCCCCTAAAATACAAAATATAAAATATCATTTTTTATTTTGAATTTTGGCCTCAAGAGACAAAAAAGCCCAAAAAAGCATCAAGAGGCCATAATGAAGACAATAAATTCTGCACTTTGGATGGAATTAAACATTACTCTAAAAATTTTAGCATTTTGCATTTTATCATCCTAAAAATAATTGACATTTGTATTTTACATTGCATTGAAAACTAAACAGGCCCTAAATACCATGCAAAAATTTTAGCAAAAAATGGTAATTCTCCATTTTGAATTTTGGCCTCAAGATACCAGAAAAAAGCTCACAAGAGCCTCAAGAGACCCTAATGAGGAAAAGAAATTCTGCATTTTAGACAAAGCTAACATAACTCTTAAAATTTTGGTATTTTACATTTTATCATTTCTAAGCAGATGACATTTTGCATTTTACATTCTATGGAAAACTAAACACAACCTCAGAGGTGTAGAATTTCAATTGACCAATGGGACCTAGAAGATTTGGGCCCCACTTTCAGTGAGAGAAGCCAGTTTCAAGAGCCGGGAAAGTAGAAACCGAGTGGCGCCCCTTCACTTCCCACTCCCCAATCTCTTGTTCAAATCAATCAACTGCGTCTCTCAGTCTCCTCTAACCTCTTTGCGCAAAAAACCCCACTCCGGCAGCTCAAAACCCCAATCTTCCCCGGCCTCCCCACCCAACCCTAGCACCAAACAACATCCGATGCGGCATCTGAAGCGCGGCGGCGGCGGCGCCGACCCCCACGATGCGGCGGTGCTCAACTTCGTGGGGCTCGGGGAGTTCGCGCAGCTCTACCTCCCCGACCACCCGCCCGGCGAGCTTGGGCTCTCCGCCGCCTACGACGACGCTTCAGGCCGCATTATGGTCTCCGTCCGCGGCGGCGCTGTCTCCGCCTCCCCCGCCTCCCTCGCGGGCGCCCTGGGGCTGTCGATGGGCCCGGTTGGCCTCCCCGCGGGGTGGGACGCGGCCGTGTTCTGCACGTCGGAGGCGATCGGAGCCGTGAAGGGGTTTGTCTGCGATCGCGTGCTGCTGGGATGGGGAGGGAGCGGCGCTGCGGTGTCGATGGAGGTCGCTGCCGCGCTGCGGTTGGTGGAGGAAGGCAAGGCATACGACGTGGACTGGGGCGGCTTGATTTGGGCAGTGGTGAAGAGGGAGGTGGTAGCTGGGACGCCATGGCGGTACGCGCCGTACCTCCTCCATCTGATGGTGTGTCAAAGGCCGGAGCTTTTCGCGGAGAGCTTACCGCTTGGGAAGCGGTTCAAAGATCAGGTATTGCAGCAGTGCCAGTTGGAAGACGAGGAAGCCTCTTTGGTTTTTCTGGGCACCCAATCCGTTGGTGACTTGGAGGAAATGCCAATTTTTGGCAGTCAAAACATAAGTTTTTTTCCTCAACCGCAGGAGGTGGGGGGCAATTGCAGTCACCAAACTATTTCGCATTTCCAAGCCCTCATGCAACAAATCCAAGGTTATGTGTCTAACATGAACAGCAAATACCTGGATAAGGAACAGATTTGCAGGGACGCTCAACATGAGGTGGAGTGCATTAAGGCTATGGTGAAGGAAAAAGAAAACCAAATTGCAGCTACTGTCAATGCTATAGAACAGGAGCTTTTAGCGAGGAGAGTTGTAATGCGGAAATTTGAAGTAGACAAGGATGAGCTGTGCCGCAGTGTTCAACATTACCGTAAGTTACTTAAGAAGACTTCAGCTCAATTTCAGGAGCATAGGAATATGGTAACACGCGGGGAAGGTGTTGACTCGTATTTGGAGCATCTTGGTATAAGTGGTGGGCAAAATCTCAGTTGGATGCGCCAAATGCGTTCTCAGTACCAGATGTTTGAAACATGTGATTCAAAGTCTTCGAAGCTTCTCAAGGATTTTACAGAAATGGAGAGGAGCATTGCAAGCCTTAATCATGAAGTGGAAAGGCTAAAGAACTGTAGAGCAATTCCGGACCTCAACAATGGCAAGCCACAGACATGAACTATCATTACCTACAGTTTAGGTGAATGCTAACTTACATGACTCTAATCATGCACACTTTCTGCAGGTGTGGAAGATGATGGTGAGGGCAAAGCATCCCTAGCCACAACATTGGGTGCATCTTGGACACGTGAAGGAGATTGTGTTAGCAACACCACACAAGTGAGTTGAGGTCTTTGTGCTCATGTTTGTTCAGGGGAATTTAGGGGTTTACACTTGGAGTTGACAGGTTCATACTGATAACTGGCTGTTTGATGTGAAGTCCGAGATTTTTGGAGATAATTGTTCTATCTGAACCTATCTGCTGATGAACAAAACTAATTCTTCATGCTTGCTAGAGATCATGACTAACTTGTGTGGATAGGAGTGGTTTTGGCTGTGCAAATAAGTTGAATCGGTGCTTCTTTGTTTGGGGACAAGTAAAGGGATGCATGAATCATTTTGCAATGTGTGCTGAAAACTGCAGATTGTATAGTTCTGTTAGGGAGGAATGTTTCGTGTTTCAAATGACCATTTCTGTGAATTTAGATAATACAAAAGTTGTAGAGGATTTAAGTATCTCTGCTGTTCTAAAATTTCATGATTTAGGCCATTAGGTTTGGGAGATATAGATTTTGAATTCGCTGTGAGGTTTGACTGTGTGCTGTACAGCTCTGGACTTTTGTGTATTTCGACCCTGTTAACTTGAAAACTAGCTTCTTTTGATAACTAGGAAGTTGTAGTGTTTTTCTTGAGCTTTCCAAATTGTTAAAGAATAATATTTTTGGTTGGCTAGAACTCCCATTATAAATTTCTGAAGTTTCAATGTCTGCGCAACAGTGCTTGTTTGTGTTTTTCGATCTTGTTAACTTAGAAATCAGGCCTATGTTATAATTAGAAAGTTATAGACAATTTCGTGAACTTTCTAAAATGTTAAAAGTACACAGTTTTTCATGGTCTATAGCTCCCGTTATATTTTTCCTAATTGATTGTACTGTTGCTGTCCTACGATTTCAGATCTTGCAATCGCATGATTTTAGCTGTGTGTATAGCTTCACTTGAGCGTGTTTCCTGCATAGAAGTTGTATGTGTTCCTTAGCTTTAATAACCAAACTTTCTTGCTTTCCATCTACTTGAGCAATAAAATAATTATGAAGTGAATGGAAAAGTGCTGTTGTTTATGTTTTCGGACTATATAATCTATGCTGGCTGTGCTACTGTTACCCTTGCTTGCTAATTTCCAAATGTCGTAGTGACTTGTGGTATATTTGTACTCATGTATGGTTGTGTATGTTTAGACCTCCTGGCGTGCTCTTTGCATATGAAATGTTAGATAATTAACTAACACTCTACTGCTGTTTAAAGTAGCTTGCTGGGATGAGTAGTGCATGTCAGAACATGACCTTAGACTTAATTGCTTTAACTCTCATTGTTTAAACATGTGCATGTTGAAGACAAATATTGTCTCAGATGAGGTTGAGCCAATCTCCCTAAGACACGCTGTGGCCTTGTGTCGTAATGATCATTCTATATAATTTACAAGTTGCTGTTGTATCCACAAAATCAAGAACAAATTTTGCTTAGCATTACAAAAGTTATAGGGCTGCTGTTGCTCACATACACCCTAGCTTTATATTACCAAGGTCCTACAGGTTACACATAGCATAGTTATAGTTACCAAATTTTAGTGATCTTGATTAACATAGTTGGAGACCATTCAGAAACAGCATATAAAAAGGTGGAGGCTAAACACCCTATTTGCATAGGTATTTAGCCACAGTCCCTAACTGACAGAATATAACTTTTTGACAATAAGAAACCACAATTAAATAAAAACTTGCAACTTGATTAGCCTTAGTGATCCACCTGGCAGAACAGCATGGCTGCGAGGCAGAAGGCACTAAGGCACCAATCCAATATTCCAATTGCATGTCCAGGCATTTAGGCAAGCAAATAAAGTAGCAGTACTGATTACTAGCCTATTACAATAATGTCAATATATCTCAAGGTCGAGCAAATAAATTGTCCAAACTTAATAGAAACTAGGCGTAGATATAAAGATAATGGAGATGCCGGCTGCTGTCATGCTGAAGCACGCTGCACACTCCTTGGTCCTCATGTTGGCTGCTGCTTTCCAGTTGCTAGTTGCTACCAAGAACTTCTTGGTTGCTAGATGCATCAACTGGTTGTGAAGACATGTACTGATAAAAAATGTCAAAAACTTCATCTTCTCCAAGACCACTGTTCTGAACAGAAGATGATTACACAGGTGGGGTGGAAGTGGGTATTCCTAGTTCTTACTTGAAACAAAGGTTGTAGTGATGCACAGAACTTACAAAAACCGACATGATCAACCATAGCAAGTAGATGATCATGGACACAGATCATTCATGCAAGGGCTTTCCTAGCAACATCCTGATCAAAAGTGTACTTTTCAACACAAACTTTCCAATCAGCATCAGTTCCCATTCTTAATGTTGCTTGTTTAAGGCCTTTTCTAACCTGCCGAGATTGACAGCACTAAAGATGGTCATGCAAGTGTGTGGCTCCATTTCTAGTTTCTCCTCCTAACCTAACATGACACTACATGCATTCCGCCTTCCATTTGCCACCTACTTCCAACCTTTTAAACTCATTCCAAACAACAGATTTAAGCTTTTTCCTTTTTTGCTGCTGCTGCTACCTCTGCATCAACGTCATCAGTTTGTGAATCAATAACCTGCACTTCAGGTTGAGCTATGACACCTCCCTGGAGTTGGTTGTCACTAGGAGGTGTATCAGAAGATGGTGCACCAGAAGCTGGCGCAGCTTGTGAAGACCTTGCTGACCTTGTGATCACCACCGCTGTGCAAAGAAAGGATCACAGTCAAGACAGGAAACACCAAAACACACAGATCTAGCTTCTTTGCTTCAGTGTGCTTCTAATGATTAAAGTACTAGCCGCATTTCTATTAGCTAATCAAGTAGCAGTAGTACTTTTAGGTACTACAAAGAATCTGAGTACAATTTCTACTAATAGATCTGGTACGTATAAATTTCTGCTAACTATTCAAGTAGCAGACTAACAGTAGTACTTGTGACGGTGAAGCACCCAAATATTTGGCACCACACTTGTTCGACTTGGTGAGATGTAAAAACAAATCGGTCCAGCAGGAGCTTCACAACTATAGTTGGATACGTTCGCTACGGGGCAGGATCACCTCCGCTGTCCAAGTCGAGGAGTTTGTCTCCCTTTGGATA